>Ga0070738_10005012_pt1 | contig 15164 bp, 11 predicted proteins | sample Coa_R2_2_FD_66446 | JGI IMG/M metagenome (GOLD analysis project Ga0070738, IMG submission 66446) | Surface soil microbial communities from Centralia Pennsylvania, which are recovering from an underground coalmine fire - Coalmine... | ecosystem: Environmental > Terrestrial > Soil > Unclassified ...
CCCATGCCGCCCATGCCACCCATGCCGCCCATGCCGCCCATATCGGGAGCGCCACCAGCCGGTTTTGGTTCTGGTTTCTCGACTACCAGAGCTTCAGTCGTGAGCACGAGTCCGGCGATCGATGCCGCGTCCTGAATGGCCGATCGCACAACTTTTGCCGGATCGACGATGCCAGCGGCCAGCAAGTCTTCGTATCGATCGATCAGCGCGTTGTAGCCAACATTGAAGTCGGATGCGCGCACTTTCTCGACGACAACAGAGCCTTCAACGCCTGCGTTATCGGCAATTTGCCGCAGGGGCGCTTCGAGGGCTTTGATAATAATGTCGGCCCCAATTTGCTCCTCGACACTCAGTCCAGCCTTGAATTCGACCAGTTTGGGGGTGAGGTGGATGAAGATGGTGCCACCGCCAGGGACAATGCCTTCTGCGAGAGCCGCTTTGGTTGCGTTGAGTGCATCTTCGATACGGAGCTTGCGGTTTTTCAGTTCGGTTTCAGTCGCGGCACCGACTTTGATAACCGCAACTCCGCCTGCGAGTTTAGCAATCCGCTCTTGCAGTTTTTCTTTGTCGTATTCCGACTCGCTGCGCTCTAGCTCCTGCCGCAATTGCACTACGCGCTTGTCGATGTCACCTTTGTTTTCAACACCAGAGACGATCGTCGTGGAATCTTTGGTAATCGTGATCTTGTTGGCGTTGCCCAATGTCTCGAGTGAAACGCTGTCCAGGCTGAGTCCAATTTCTTCGGAAACGACCTGTCCACCCGTGAGCACTGCGATATCTTGCAGGATAGCCTTGCGTCGTTCGCCAAAACCAGGCGCTTTGATTGCGGTAACGTTGAGAACACCCCGCAGGCGGTTAACGACCAGGGTGGCCAGGGCTTCACCTTCGACATCTTCCGCAATGATGAGGAGGGGTTTGCCCGATCGCGCAATTTTTTCCAGAACCGGAATCAACTCCTGGATGGCGCTAATTTTCTTGTCAACGATAAGAATGAGTGCGCTTTCCAGTTCAGCGACGAGACGTTCTGGATCGGTCACAAAGTAGGGTGAGATGTACCCGCGATCGAGCTGCATCCCTTCGACAATGTCCAGTTCAGTGTTGAGCGATTTGGACTCTTCGACGGTGATGACTCCATCTTTGCCGACTTTATCAACCGCTTCGGCAATGATTGCGCCGACTTCCTCATCGTTACCCGCCGACACGGTGGCCACCTGAGCGATCGCGTTTCCTTCGACCGGTTTGGCGATGGCTTGAATTTCTTCGACCAATTTGACCACCGTTTTCTCAATGCCGCGACGCAGGGCAACCGGATTGGTGCCTGCGGCCACGTTCTTCAAGCCTTCACGAATGATGGCTTGGGCCAGCACCGTTGCGGTGGTGGTGCCGTCACCGGCCAGGTCTTTAGTTTTGGAGGCGACTTCCCGAATGAGGGCGGCACCCGTGTTCTCAAGCGGATCTTCTAGCTCAATTTCTTTGGCGATCGTCACGCCATCGTTCACAATCTGGGGAGCACCATAGCTCTTCTCTAAAAGGACGTTCCGCCCTTTGGGTCCCAGGGTCACGCGAACGGCATCTGCCAGCGCATTCACGCCTCGCTCCAATGCCTGCCGCGATTCGTCATCAAAAACAACGATTTTCGCCATAGTTACTCGCTTAGCTCTCCACATTGACTTTAGCACTCGAAGTGGCTGAGTGCTAAATGATTCTATTGTAGAGATTTTTGGCGACGCCTCTACGCCATCACCATGCCGCCATCGACGTTCATCACCTGTCCTGTGATGTAAGCAGCGGCGGGATCAGCGGCCAGAAAGCGGATTAGCCCTGCCACTTCTTCGGGTTGGCCGTAGCGTCCCAGCGGAATGAACTGCAAAATCGGCTCCGCGTTGAGGTTGGTTGTCATATCGGTTGCAATGAATCCCGGGGCGACGGCGTTAACCGTAATGCCACGACTGGCCAACTCCTTGGCTACTGTTCTGGTGAAGCCAATCACGCCAGCTTTGGCGGCGCTGTAGTTTGCCTGTCCGGGATTGCCGATTTGTCCAGCGACAGAGGTGATGTTGATGATTCGTCCCGATCGCTGCTTGAGCATGAGCTTGCTGACGGCGCGGGTGCATAGAAACACGCCAGTCAGATTCAGATCAATCACGGCTTGCCAGTCTTCCGGCTTCATGCGTAGCAGCAGGGTATCGCGGGTAATGCCAGCGTTATTCACCAGCACGTCCACCTGTCCCCATTTCTCGATGACGGCGCTAATCAACGCATCCACCTGATCAGCCTTGGAAACATCGGCAGGCAGCGCGATCGCGGTTCCCCCGTTTGCTGCAATCTCAGCCACGACGCGATCGGCTGATTCCTGGGAACTGGCATAGTTTACGACCACGTTTGCCCCCTCAGCCGCCAGCGCGAGGGCGGTTGCACGACCAATGCCCCGGGACGCCCCTGTGACGATCGCCACTTTGTTCTCGAGTCGTTGCGGGTTGGTGGGTAGTGCTGTCATAGTCATGTCTTCTCAAATGTCGCTCAATGATCATAGAGGAAAGGGTTACTCGTAGGGGAGTGGGAGGAGGCGATCGAGCGTAAGGGGAAGGATGATCAGCGGGGGGAGTCAGTGGTCATTAGTCAGTGCTCATTGGTCAGGAGCCAGGGATCAGGAGTTAGAAGTCAGGGGGCAGTCGTCAGACGGGAGCGTCAGAGGTCAGAAATCAGAACTTTAGGGAGTGGCGGTGAGGAAAAGAATTAAGAAAGTATTGGATTTGGGTGTGAAATCGGTGGAAGGCGCGATCGTTATGGACAGATTAAAATCGAGGTAATGCATTGGAGAACTTGAACAATGGCAGTCAAGCAGCAGTTTGATAACTTTCAAGAATTGCTTTCCAGTTCCGATTTGCCTGTGTTGGTTGATTTCTACGCGACCTGGTGCGGCCCTTGCCAGATGATGGCGGGCATCTTGGAGCAGGTAAACGCTCAGATGAAGCATCAGGTGAAAATCATTAAGATTGATACGGACAAGTACCCCCAGTTGGCAAGTGAGCATCAAGTGTACGCGCTACCGACACTGGTGCTGTTTAAGCAGGGGCAACCCGTCGATCGCATTGAAGGCGTCTTGAGGACTGAACAACTCGTGCAGCGTATACAGTCGCAGATTTGAGGCGAGTCAGCCGTAAAAAATACATCTGGAAGCAGGCGATCGACTGGCTATGTGAGTCGCTGCCGTTTCGTGATGCCAAAGGCAAAAATTCGCCGTGTGAGCCTCTGGATGCGTAGTCACAGCCTCTACGTATAGAGGTTGCTTATGGTTGGCGGTTTTACAATCAGCAAAAAAAGCTCAAAAGCCATATATCTTAAAGGTTTCATAGATCCAGAGCGGATGGAACGCTTTAGAATAGGGCATTGAAAGCAAATAGAGCATTGAAAGTTCGATTGTGAGGATGTTTCAGCCATTGCATGAGATATTCTCTCCGTTCGATCGTCGAATTTGGGTGGGAAAAATTGACGAGTCGCGCGTTATTCCATAAGCACTACAACCATACGCAATTAGAGAGGAGAACCAAATGAATAAAGGAGAATTAGTGGACGCGATTGCCGAAAAGGTCAGCGTGACGAAAAAGCAGGCGGACGTAGTTCTGACGGCAGCGCTGGAAGCAATTGTGGATGCGGTGAGTGATGGAGATAAAGTCACCCTTGTTGGGTTTGGTTCGTTTGAGCTGCGTGAACGCAAAGCACGGGAAGGGCGCAATCCTCGCACTGGAGACAAGATGAACATTCCGGCGACGAAGGTGCCAGCCTTCTCGGCAGGAAAGCTGTTTAGAGAGAAGGTCGCCCCTGAAGAGTAGTGAATCTCAGAACCGACAACTGACTGATCGCCCAATACACGGGGGAAATTTAGTCTGGGCCGCGATGCTGGCGGGCTGTTCTCCGGCAGATATTCTGGACTTTTCTGCCAGCATTAACCCACTCGGGCCGCCAGCATCCGCGATCGCGGCCATTCAAGCACATCTGGCATCGTTGACGGCGTACCCGGATCCCGAGTACCGTGCTTTGCGATCAGCGATCGGCGAATTTCATCAGGTGCCGTCAGACTATGTTCTACCGGGGAATGGTGCGGCAGAGCTGTTGACCTGGGCCTGTCGTGATCTGGCGGCCCTGGATGCTACGTGTCTGCTCACACCTGCTTTTAGTGACTATCAGCGGGCACTGAAGGCGTTTGATGCTCGGGTGTTGACCTGCTCACTGCACCCATCGCGCGATGACCAGTGGTTGATTAACGATGATCGGCCGCTCGATTGTGCGTCAGCCCGAACGACAGGATGGCTGTTGAATAATCCCCATAATCCCACTGGAACGCTTTTTACATCCGATCTGGTTTACCGTCTGCTGGCCAATGCCCGTCTGGTTGTGGTGGATGAGGCGTTTATGGATTTTCTCCTGCCAGACGCAGCACCCAGCGTGATTGGTCGGGTGCTGACTGATCCAAATCTGGTTGTGCTGCGATCGCTGACCAAGTTTTACAGTCTGCCGGGTCTACGGTTGGGCTACGCGATTGCCCATCCCGATCGACTGGCCCGCTGGCAGCAGTGGCGCGATCCCTGGACGGTGAATGCCCTTGCAGCGGCGGCGGGAGCAGTGGTTTTGCGGGATGTCGCTTTTCAGCAGCAGACGTGGAGTTGGTTAGCGCTGGCGAAAGCGCAGCTATTTCGGGGTCTTGCGGCTTTACCAGGGTTGCGCCCGTTTCCGGGTGCCGCGAATTTTTTGCTGGTGGAGTCGGCGCGCTCCGTGCGGGAAATGCAGACAACGCTGTTGAAACAGCACCAGATTCTCATTCGCGATTGTTTGAGCTTTCCCGAATTGGGCGATCGTTACTTCCGTGTTGCTGTGCGTACCCAGGCCGAAAATCAACGTTTAATAGACGGATTGAGCCAGATCCTTTCAAATGAAGAGGGACGCTAACAGTTAACGTCACGACGGTCACCTTTCTCCCCGCTGTTCCCTATGGCTGTTGATTACGATCTGGTTGTTATCGGTTGCAGTGAAGCTGGCGTGGAGGCAGCCATTGCCGCAGCAAGGCTCAAAGCGCGTGTGGCGTTGGTAGAGCAGGGGCAGACGGCTATCCTGGCGCTGAATCATTGGGTGCTGCTGGAGATGGCCAACACGTTAAGCCAGACTCAACGGGCAGTAACCCTGGGATTGTGTGAATCGGCGGTACGCAGTCGGAACCAGTGGTCGCAGTTACAGCGCTGGTCGGAGGTGGTGACCACTGCTACGCAGGCGATGTATTCTCCGATCTCGCTGGCGAGTCTGGGTATTGATGTGCTCACAGGTGGCGGTGAGTTTGTCCGCAAGCCGACCCTCAGTTTTGTAGTGAATGGACGACCGTTACGATCGCGGGCCTACCTGCTGGCAACCGTTGAGACACCTGCAATTGAGCACTCGATCGCACCATTCGTTGCAGTGAATCCACCGGCAGGAACCCTTGCAAACATCGCAGGCCTTAATGCGGTGGGTTATTGGAATGTACGGACTACGCTAGTGCCGCGAGACGTGATCGATCCCTGCCATCGACTGGCGATCATCGGTGCGGATGCGATTGAAGTTGAACTCGCGCAGGCGTTGGTGCGACTAGGAAATGTGGTGACGCTGATTACGCCAGCGCCGCGAATTCTGCTCCATGAGGATAGCGACGCAGCAGGGTTGATCCAGGCCCAACTGGAGGCTGAAGGGGTCGAGATTCTGACTGATACGACGGTGACACAAGTGCGGCAGATTGACCAGAAAAAATGGGTGCAAGCAGGAACGCGTGCCATTGAAGTGGATGAAATTTTGCTGGCAACGCCTCCCCGGTTTGACCCAACCGTGCTCAACCTGGATGCAGCTCAAGTTAATTACAGCCCCTCAGGTATTCTGGTTGATCGTGCGCTGCGCACGTCAAATCGTCGTATCTTTGCCTGTCGATCGCCCCTGATGCACGGTTACGCTCCGCCGTTAGCGGTGTTGGATGCCAGACTGGTGGTGCAAAATGCGCTGTTTTGGTCATCGGCGGCAGCCCAACGACAGGTGCCTGTGGTCACGCAAACCCAACCAGAACTCGCGCGAGTGGGTTTGCAGGAGTCCGAAGCGCACCGTCTCTATGGCAAGGACGTGGTCGTGGTGCGGCAGCCTTTTCAAGTCCTGCTGCGATCGCACATCCAGGGAGACACCCCCGGATTTTGCAAGTTCATCCTGCGGCGCAATGGCCATATCCTGGGTGCCCACATTGTGGGAGCCCAGGCAGGCGAGATGATTGGGACGATCGCCCTCGCCATGCAGCAAAATATCAAAATCCAGGCGATCGCTGACCTCGCCCTGCCCACGACCGCATTTGCCCAAATCTTGCCGCACACAGCAGCAGAATGGCAAAATCTCAGGCTGCAACGCAATACCAGACTGCAAACCCTGCTGGAGAAATTTTTCAACTGGCGGCGCTCGATGGTTTAGAAAAGGCTCAAGACAATCAAGGATGAGGTTCGCCGTGTGGACGAAAACCTGATGCGCCCCTGATGCGTCCCTTTCCTGAAACACCAGCCCTTGCTCTGCGGCTCAGACTCTTGCCAGCGTTACCTTCTCTGGTTGATCCTGGTATTTACCGCGTCGAGTTTCGTAACTAATCGCGCAGGGTGCGCCTTCCAGGAACAGCAATTGCACTACGCCTTCGTTGGCATAAATGCGGCAGTCGGCGCTGGATGAATTGGAAAACTCCAGCGTTAAATAACCCCGCCAGCCAGCCTCAGCAGGGGTCAGGTTGGCAATAATGCCGCAACGCGCATAAGTGCTTTTGCCAATGCAAACCACCGTCACGTTTTCTGGTACGGCTAACCGTTCCAGGGCGACGCCTAATCCATAGGAATGAGCAGGCAAGATGAAGTAGTGGCCATCTTCATCTTCATGGAGTTGGGTCGATTCTAGATTGGCCGGATTAAAGTGCTTTGGGTCAACCACTGTACCCGGAATGTGTTTAAAGATCCGAAACTCCGATGGCGAGAGTCGTAGGTCGTAACCATAACTGCTCAACCCGTAGGAAATTACAGGTAGCCCATCGACTCGACGCACAAGCTGCGGCTCAAACGGGCTGATCATCCCTGTTTCCGCCATTTGAGCAATCCAGGTATCGTTTTTAATCATGGCTTTTGGGTTGTTACGGTTGATGACTGCGGCGGAGTTCGGTGATTTGATCGGCAACGTCGAGGAGCGATCGCGGCATTTCCGGCCCTGTGAGAATGATATCGACGTGGGGCGGGCGTTGCTTGAGAAACGTGAGGATTTCGGTGTCGGCAATCAGGCCAAAATTGACGGCAAGGCTAAGTTCGTCCAGAACCACCAGTTCGTATCGACCCTGCTGCACGATCGCCTGCGTATAGTGCCAGAGTTCCAGCAAAGACTGTGTTTCCGCTTCGTCCAGGTGTGGGGTATCGATGCAGCGCGGCAGATTGCAGCGAATCCAGTCCAAATTCTGCCCTAACTGCACGGGGTGTTCGTGACCCTGACCAATCCCCCCCTTGAGAAACTGCACGACCAAAACCGGCGTTCCCTGTCCGGCAATGCGCAACGCCTGCGCCATAACGTTTGTGAAAAAACTGCGGTGCGAACAGGTGAATACCTGTACCAGCCCTTCAACTCGGTGCGTCAGGTGATGATTGGTGTCTAAGGACGGGGTTTCGATCTGTGAAACCATAATTCATGCCTGCTTGACGGATATTTGGATGACGACTTTCTACCAGCGTTAAATTTGAAGCGTTTTGAAGTAATCAAAACCTAGCGTATTTTAAGGTTTTTCACCCACATCAAACACTATATGTAATAGTCCGTCAAGCACGTCATCGTCCGTAAGGGGCTGGGGCTGGAGGGAGAAACCGCTTGAGACGCGCTTTGCAGTCACGCTATGCAGCGCGCGATCGCCCTGGTGGCTGGATAATGCACCTTCTGTCGCGGTTTGGTAGTGCCAGACTCCGGTTCCATATCTAAGCGCGATCGTGCGTTTTGTCGGTGTGGCTGGGCGGTTTGTCTTTATGGTCGATCGCTGGATCGCTACTGTTGCTCAGCACAGTATGGAGGTCGGGAGGGCTGCGGAATAAGAGCGACTGTTGGGGTAGCCCGATCGCAATACCTTCTTGATCCAACGCACGCTTGAGGCGACGACGAAATTCACGGGCAACATTCCATTGCTGGAGTGGCAGCGTTTTAATCCAGACGCGGAGGGTGATCCCTTCGTTGCCAATTTCATCAACGCCCAGCACGTCGGGGGACTCAGGAATTCTGTTTTTCCACTCAGGGTCACTGGTCATCGCTTCACCCACCTGCTTCACGACCGTCAGCGCCCGATCGACATCGGCATCGTAGGCGATCGTGATGCCCAGATCGACCCGCGACCAATCCTTTGACAGGTTTTCGACCACCGTGATCGAACTATTGGGGATGGTAATCAGTCGGCCTTCGGCGTTGCGGAGTTGGGTGATGCGGAGGTTCATGTACTCCACCAACCCTGATGCTTTACCAATTTGAATCACGTCCCCCACGGCGTATTGGTCTTCCCAGAGGATGAGCAAGCCGTTAATGATGTCCTTGATCAGGTTTTGGGAGGCGAAGGAAATGGCAAGACCGAGGATGCCAGCACCCGCCAGCACTGGCCCCAACTGTACCCCAATAATCGACAGCACGCTGAGGAGCGCTGTACTAACCCACAGCGTGGCCACAACGTTTCGGAGCACCCGTGAAAAAGTGGTCACGCGTAGGGCCAGTCGGTGCGAGGTGTTAGGCGAAATGAGCTCATTGGTCGTGAGGGCGCTAAAGAAGCGATCAATGATGACATCACTCACGCGGATCAAGAAGTAGGCGACGAGAATGACGCCAGCAATTTTGAGTGGCCCGGACAGCAGTAGCGACTGAAACCAGCGGGTATAAGGAAACAAACCCAGGACGACATAGGTGCCGCCAAGCCAAAGAATTAACTGCACGATATTCAGCAAGCGACGCTGGATGTCGTTCATGTTGCGCCGCCGCCGTTGCTTTAACTGAGTCTGTACGGCTGATACGGGCGCTGAATTGGCTGACGCTGCGGTATCTGGATCTGGCTCCGTTGCGGTGGTACTGGCAACGAGTCGCTGCTGTTGCGCCTTCAATCGCCGTTGAGCGAGCACCACAATCCCACTGGCAATCACCATTCCTAGCGCAATTTGCCCAGCCATCGAACCCTGCTTCATCAAGTACTGCGGCTGACGCTCTTTTCTGGCTTCTGCCAGCGCATCGGTGATGATGGGCACCAGATCGGTGGCCCGTTGCTCGGGGTCTTGTCCCTGGAGTTGAGCGTCTAAGGTGGTGACGGTCATGAGATAGCGATCGCCGATAGAAATCACGGGTTGTCGGCTTTGCTCATCAAAGGTGGATTTCACCACAAGCGTTTTCGGGTCGGCGTTGCTGCTAATGATCTGGTTGAGCGTGTCCTGAATTTTGGCCACCCGTTCTTTAATCGGCGGTGTTCCGCTTCCCTGATTTCCCTGGTCAGGCTGGACGCTGGGGGCGGCGATCGTAAACAGCTTGCGTCCGTCTAGCTCAACATCTGCCGTTGACACATTCGAGGCATTCGAAGGGGGATTGGCTGGACTGGGCGCTACCGCAACCTTGGGCACCTGCAGCCTGGGCGTTAAGATTGTTTGCCCTGAGCTAACAGAGCCGGTAAATATGATCAGCGCGATGGTCAACAGCCCAATTGCAACCCGGACAAACTGCCTGCTATGGCGGTACTGGTTCATCAGATTGCGTCGTAGTATCAGGTTTATTTGGCCGATCAAGATTCGCATACAGTTAATCAACAACAGTCAAATTTATACGATTGGTGCGCGGCTCCAGGTCGCATATCAAGTAACTACCTTAGCCCTCCTGACGCGTGAACCATCCTACCGGGGAAGGATTGACAGATAAGATGCTATTTACGAAGCCGTGCTTTAATGCAGCGAGGGAGCGTTTCACCTCCCTACCTGACATGGTTAGTGCTGGAATTTCCATCCAGCTTCTATGATGAACAGGACGTTGCCAGCAGCGATTTGGATGCATTGCCGACGGCTGCACGCGGCGGTAACGCTTCACGACATTCACGACATTCACCGACGTTTTCTTGCACTGGCTCACTATGTCAATTAAAACCATCGTTTCCTTCGGACTGCTGGTCTTCATTCCCATTTCGATCGCGGCAGAGCGGCTGGAGTGGAATGCACTCGTCGTTTTTATCACATCGGCGATTGCGATTGTGCCGCTGGCAATCTGGCTCAGCACCGCCACAGAAGAAGTGGCGATCGCCACTGGCCCATCGATTGGCGGCCTATTAAACGCGGTGTTTGGCAATGCGACCGAATTGATCATTGCGCTGTCGGCGTTGCGTGCGGGGTTGATTGACATTGTGAAAGCCAGCATTACCGGCACCATCATTAGTAATCTGCTTCTGGTCATGGGGCTGTCGATGCTGTTAGGCGGCTTGCGCTATAAGGAACAAGAGTTCCAGCCGATCGTGGCGCGGGTCAACGGTTCCACCATGACGCTGGCCGTTACGGCGATCGTGCTGCCGGCCATGGTGATTTCTACGTCCAATGTGGTTGACCCAGATGCCATTAGCCGCCTGTCCGTTACGGTGGCGATCGTGCTGATCGTGGTCTACGCTTTGACCGTGTTGTTTTCACTCAAGACGCACAGCTACCTCTACGATGTTGGGGTGGTCGAGCTGGAAGCAGAGACAACCAGCGATACACACGCGGCGGCGAAACCAAACCTTTTGCTCTGGGTTGGCGTGCTCTTGATTGCCACAATTGCGGTTGCCTTTGAGTCAGAAATCTTTGTTGGGGCAGTGGAAGCCGCAACTCAGGGACTGGGGCTGACGCCTCTCTTTACCGGAGTGATCTTGTTGCCGCTGGTTGGAGGGGCCGCTGAATACGTCACGGCTGTACGGGTGGCCATTAAAAACAATATGGACTTGTCGGTTTCAGTCGCGATGGGTTCCAGCTTGCTGGTAGCACTGCTGGTCGCGCCGATTCTGGTGCTCGTGGGTCAGGCGATCGGGCAGCCAATGGATCTCAGCTTCAACCTCTTTGAAGTCGTGGCGGTAATCGTTGCCGTTGCGATCGCCAATCTCATTAGTCTCGATGGGCGCTCTAACTGGCTTGAAGGAGTCTTGCTGCTGGCAACCTACATCGTTCTGGGAGCGGCGTTCTACTTCCACCCGGCCTAAAAAATGGTTCCGAAGGGCATGGCTGTTATCTGCTATCCAGCTTGACCAGGGGGTAGCGGCCTCGATTGAGAATAGCTGTAAGTTGCTCAGAAACGCGTGGGAATTGCCATCGCAATTCCCATTTGAGTGCGGTACACGCCAATTAACGACGACTCATCACTGGTCATTCGTCATGCATTAGCCCTGGTGTATATCAATGACCAGTGACAAAACTCAAGGGACTGTACTTCACTGGAGTGAGAACCGCTATAGGCTACCAGCCTTTCATCGCGGCGCTTTTATCGGGTTACCTTTGACTTTTTGATCATCCAAAAACTGATTAAACCCAACGCGACAACAGCGCCGCCAATTTCAGAGGGTTCAGGTACAGCTGCGGTGTCCCCATACGTAACGGCACCAACTAAGGTGCCGCTATGAAAGTTGTCTGTTGCGCCTACATAAAAGGCGTCTTTGAAAATTCGAAATCCGACGTCAGGCTGCGGTGGGTTGAACTGACTGGGAACAACGAGAAAATCAAGTCCAATGAGCGTTCCATCCTTGAAGAATGCTACGGGATAGTCATAAAGATAGGTCGTATTGCCGTAGTTTAAATCATTTTTTTCAGTATAGTAACGGTTGAGAAAATCGAACTGGATGGAAAGATTTCCCTGCGATTTAGAGACATATTCGCTACCAATCCCGGTCAGCTTAGTGTCGTCATAGGTAAAGTTGCCTGACTCAATGTCTCCTTTCTTCACTCCCTGAGCGTCATACGCATCGCTGTTAATTTGAATTGTGAAGTTATAGGTGATATCAAATGCTTGAGCTGGTCTGGCAAGGGTCGCTAGACTCAGTGTTGTGATGCTAGCGATCGCCGCAAAGATCCCTTTGGTGGTAGCTGTAGCCATGATTTTCTCGATTCCGGGCGTGAATAAACGGATGCTTCTGCTGTGTTGAGTTCTCGATCGGTGGCAACGTTACTCAGCAGGAGAAAGTCTCTTCTTCGCAATTTGTCAGGTCACATAAAAGCTTGAAAACAGTCCTTGAGCACCCTTTTAAGTCGCTTCTTTTTGTGTCCTAGCCCGTTATTTAACGTCGGCAAGAACGATTCTGGATACACTGACATTACAGTCTTTCGCATGTCCAGAAGCCACAGCTTTACAATTAGATGGAATATTCGATGGCTGGGGTAATGTCAATTGCGATCGCTGACCGCTGTATGTTCAAAATAGAATACATAACTCATGCATGAAGACGGCGATAAATGCAAAGCGGCATTGACAAAGCGCACGGCCTAACACGAAGAAATGTATGGCTTCAGCGTCAAATTCTGGCTGATTGAGTCTGAATATCAGCAATTGTGCTGATGTTGATAAACTAACCAATTTATGCGGGTACTGCCTAGTGCAATCACCGAGACTTTATCAAACGACAATTCATGAAATTGCAGCGCTCAGTGAATCTGTCGTTGCAGCAGGGATTGTAACTACGTCTGGCGATCGACGTCGCACAACGATCGAATTTCTGCTTTGTAAAGAGTGCATAAAGCGATGGCTTTTGGGGAACTCTTTGGCGAATGCCGGAACCGTGTAGTGAGGATGAAAAGGGGGCAACTACCCGTGCGTGATCCACTTGGAAGTGACGGTGTGCATGGTGACGCATGAGGTTCTCGTGACCTGGCTGACACGGTGAGCCGATCATTTGGCGCAGAAATTCAACATTTGGTGCCGAAATTCAACCGTTAAAAGTAAAAACTCAAAACTTTAAAGCGCTATCATAGCGTTTGTTACAGGGGTCACAGTATGGGAAGACAGCGATCGCTTTTAGCGTTGATTTTGGTGCTGCTGATTGCCGCCGTGGTGGTTATCGTCAAGATTCCGGCGCGTCTGGGTCTGGATTTGCAGGGCGGCTCTCAGCTTACAATCCAGGTGAAGACGACCCAGGATGTGAAGCAGATTACTGAACGGGAACTCGAAGCCGTTCGGAAGGTGATTGAAGGACGGGTCAATGGACTGGGCGTATCCGAACCCGTCGTGCAAACGGTGGGCAAAGATCAAATTCTGGTGCAGTTGCCCGGTGTAAACGACCCGCAGCAAGCAGAACGAGTCCTGGGTGGTACAGCACAGCTAGATTTCCGTAGGCAGAAACCGGGTACTGAAACGCAGCTACAGATTGAGAAGCAAAACCTGCGGGAGAAGCTAGACACTCAGGCTAAGTTGCGCAAGACGACCGACACTGCCGCGATTACCAAAAATCAAGCGGAACTGAAAGCCACGAATGACGCGATCGCGGCGCTGTTTGAAAAAACGGAACTCGATGGAAAACATCTCAAAGATGCCTATCCAGAACCCGTGAGCGCGGGTACCGTCTGGCACGTGGGACTTAAGTTTGATCCCCGTGGTGGAGAGCTGTTTGCCGACCTGACGAAGAGCATTGCGGGCACCGGACGAACGCTGGGTATCTTTCTGGATGGTGCACCCATCAGCGCTGACTTTGCCTACACCGTGGATGTGCAATACGCGCAAACGGGCATCACGGGCGGTAGCGCGGTGATTGAAGGTAACTTCACGGCTGAACGTGCCAGTGACATTGCGGTGCAGCTTCGGGGGGGGGCCCTGCCGGTTCCGGTAGAGGTGGTTGAGAACCGCACGGTGGGTGCGACTCTTGGTCGCGACAGTGTGCAGCGCAGTATTTACGCTGGCATTGGGGGGCTGGTTCTGGTGCTGATCTTTATGGTGGCGTACTATCGTCTACCGGGAGTCATCGCTGATATTGCCCTGATCATTTACGCGATTCTGACGTACGCGGCGTTTAACCTTTTGGGGGTAACGCTGACCCTGCCTGGGATTGCTGGGTTTATTCTCAGTATTGGGATGGCCGTCGATGCGAACGTGCTGATCTTTGAACGGACGCGGGAAGAGCTGCGGGCAGGCAAGACGCTTTACCGTTCGATCGAGGCTGGTTTCTACCGTGCCTTTCCCAGTATTTTGGATGGGCATGTGACAACGCTGATCTCCTGTGCTGCCCTGTTCTGGCTCGGCGCTGGTTTAGTCAAAGGGTTTGCTTTAACGCTGGCGTTGGGGGTCGGGCTTAGTCTGTTTACCTCATTGACCTGTAGCCGGACGCTTATGTTCTACGCCCAGAGCTTTCAAGGATTACGGAAACCTGAGTTTTACTGCCCTAGAGTGACATCGACGAAACCTCAGGTGGAGGTAACCCCATGAAGCTACAAGTAATTCAGCAGCGTAAAGTTTGGTGGGCGCTGTCTTCGCTCTTAATCTTGAGCGGCCTGGTGGCCATGGTGATTTCCTGGCAACAGTTTGGTGCCCCGTTGCGCCCCAGTCTGGACTTTATTGGTGGGACGCGCCTTCAGGTTGAGCTTGATTGCTCGAAGCCGAATAACTGCACCAAACCGATCGACATTGCCACTGTCCGCGATGTGATGAACACCGAGGGGTTGGGCGATAGCAGCATTCAGCTATTGGGACAGGAGCAGCGGGCGCTGTCTATTCGCACCAAACCGCTTGGCCCGGATGAGCGGGTTAAGCTTCTGGACACCCTCGGTAGCAAGATTGGTGCACTCGATCCAGCCAAAAACCAGATTGATACCGTTGGCCCCATCATTGGTCAACAGCTCTTCACGTCCGGGATGCTGGCCCTGATTGTGTCCTTTGCGCTGATCACCGTCTATTTGAGCTTTCGGTTTCAGTTGGACTACGCGGTGTTCGCGATTCTGGCACTGTTTCACGATGTCTTGATTACGGTTGGTATTTTTGCCATCCTGGGGCTGGTTCTGGGCACTGAGGTCGACAGCCTGTTTATTGTGGCGCTCCTGACGATCGTGGGCTTTTCGGTCAACGACACGGTTGTGATCTATGACCGTATCCGTGAGACGAGAGCGCTGAATCCCGATCGCCCGATCGACGATATTGTGGAAGCT
>Ga0070738_10005015_pt1 | contig 15158 bp, 11 predicted proteins | sample Coa_R2_2_FD_66446 | JGI IMG/M metagenome (GOLD analysis project Ga0070738, IMG submission 66446) | Surface soil microbial communities from Centralia Pennsylvania, which are recovering from an underground coalmine fire - Coalmine... | ecosystem: Environmental > Terrestrial > Soil > Unclassified ...
GCCGGGGTGGTTGCGGCGGCGCGGATCCTGCGCCGCCGGCGCACCGAATTGGTGATTGGCACCGGAGGCTACGTCTCTTTTGTGGTGTGCCTGGCGGCGCGGTGCCTCGGGATCCCGGTGGTCATTCACGAGGCCAACGCCGTGCCGGGCCTGGCCAACCGGCTGATCGGCCGGTTCGCGGCTCTGATCTGCACCGCGGGCGAGGAGACGGCGCATGCGTTCGGGCGGGCAACGGTGGTCGCGACCGGGATGCCGGCGGGCGGCCTGCGTTCGCCGGGCGGCGATCCGGAGGGTCCGTACCGGATCCTCGTCTCCGGAGGCTCGGAGGGGTCCCCGGTGCTCGACCGGGAAGCGCCCCGTCTGCTGGCGGAGCTTCGCCAGATCGTTCCGGAATTTTCCGTCCTGCACCTGACCGGCTATCGCGGGCGGGCGGACGTCGCAGCGGCGTACCAAGCCGCAGGGATCGAAGCCACCGTCGCTCCGTTTCTCGAGGATTTCGACGCGATTTACCGCGGCATCCGGCTGGCGATTGTCTGTCCCGGCGCGAGGACGCTGGCGGAGCTCGCGGCGTGGGGCATTCCCTGCGTCCTTTCACCGCTGCCCGGCGCGGCGAACGATCATCACGCGGCGAACGCGCGGCTCTATTCGAAGCAGACCGGCGCCCCGGTGGCTCTGGAAGGCGCTTGGGATCGCGAACTCCTGGCCGGCTGGATCGAGCGGGCATTGAGGGACCCGGCCTGGCGGGATGAGTACCGCCGAAGGGCGCTGGCCCTGGCCCGTCCGCATGCCGCCACGGAGATCGCGCTGGCTTGCGAGAGGCTGATGGGCGAGGCGGGCACGGTTCCCCTGCAGAATCCATGCTAGGAGGATTCGCCGCGGCGGCACTCTGCCTGTTGCTGACGCCTCTGCTGGCGGCAGCGGCGCGCCGGGCCGGATGGTTCGATCACCCGGACGGCCGGCGCAAGACACACCACGGCCCCGTCGCGCCCGCCGGCGGTACCGCCGTGCTCCTGGCGATTCTGGCGGGAGGCTGGTTCGGTGGAATCTACGCCATCCCCGGCGTCCCGCAGGTGATGGCCGCGGCCGGAGTCATCTATGCCATCGGGCTGATTGACGATCTGCGCGGAATGGCTCCCTGGACCCGGCTCGCGATCGAGTGCGCCGCCGCGGCGCTGGCGGCCGGTTCAGGGCCATGGCATTTCACGCCGCCAGCCGCCGCGGCGGTCACGGCATGGCTGGTCCTGTGCACCAACGCCTTCAACCTGTTGGACGGACTGGACGGCCTGGCGGCATCCACCGCGATTCTGGCCGCGGCCGGTATGCTGCTCATGCATAATGGCGCTTCGGGCCTGCTGGCCGTGCTCGCGGGCGCGCTAGCCGGGTTTCTCGTCTTCAACCTGCCGCCGGCGCGTGTCTTTCTGGGCGATTCCGGCAGCCTCACCGTCGGCCTGCTGCTGGGAGCGGCGACGTTATGGTCCTCCGGCGGGGCAGGGTCCTCCGGCGAGACGCTGGCCCACTGGCTGCCAAGCGCGTGCACGCTGGCCCTGCCGATTGCCGATACCGGCCGGGTGGCGCTACGGCGGTGGCGCGGCGGCCGCCGGATTTTCCAGGGCGACCGCGAGCACATTCACCACCGTATGCGGGACCTCACGGGCAGTAGCTGGAAAGTGTTGCTGCTGCTCTCGGTTTTCAACGCCGCGGTCGCGGCCGCGGCAGCCACCGTTTACCGGCACATTTTCCGTTAGAACCGCTCCAGTTTGCGCAACCGGAATCGCTGGACATCCATGTCGCGCCGCCGAGTCCTTATCTTTCCCCCGCCGTCCCGCCCCGTTTTCGCTTCCGCGAGTACATGCTCCGGTCCGCCTCGTCGAGCGCCTCGCGCATCGGCCGGCCCTGCGCATCCGCAGTACCCCAACTGAAGCTGATGGGCAGGACGCCGTAGCCGCGCACCTGGAAATCGCGCAGCCGCGCCTCGATCTCTCCCATGCGGCGCCGCACCACCTCGGCATCCTGATTGTGAAACAGGATCACGAACTCGTCGCCGCCCCAGCGGAACGCCTCGTCGGTCGGGCGGATCGAGGACTGCAACAGGCTGCCGATATTGCGCAGGATCTCGTCCCCCACCAGGTGGCCGTAGCGGTCATTGATCTCCTTAAAGTTGTTCATATCGCAGACCGCCACCACGCCGCCGAACTCGTTGGGCTGCTCGATGCGGCGGGCCAGCGCCGCCTGGTTCAGCAGCCCGGTCAGCCCGTCCAGCTCCGCCACGTGGCGCCGCTCGCGCCGCAGCCGGTCGAGCTCCGCCATCAGCCCGCGGATGCGGTCGAGCGAGTTCTCGCTCCACATCGCCATAGCGGAAAAGGCGAGCACGCAATGCAGCACGAAATCCCAGTAGCCTTCGTAATGCAGGTACCTCGCCCAGACCGCCGCGTCATCGCGATTATAAAGATACAGAAACGTGATCGCGTGCTCGATGAACAGCACGGAAAGCAGCAGCAGCGAAAAGCGGAAAAATCGGCTGCCGATGCCCTGGTGCTGCCGCAGCATACGGAAGTTATAGAAGTAGACGCCGCCCAGCACCATCGCGTCCGACGTCTGCCAGGCCTCGATGCTCCAGCGCGTCCCGACGGCGTACACCAGCGTCACGAACATCGGCAGGATGGCGATCAGCCGCAGCACCGTGCGCCAATCCTTCATGTCCGCGGCGAAGCCGGCGCGCGCCGCCGCGATCAGCACGATCAGGAACCCGAACTCGAACGTGGCATGCGGGGCGAGCCATCCCGCGTTCAGCGTCCGTAGCAGCTCATAGCCGAAGATCGCGGCCAGGAAGCGCATCAGCCACGCGATCGTCCACAGCCCGAAGTAGACGATCCGCGACTGCCGGTACACAAACAGGAACGCCATGCCGAACAACAGCGCGCCGATTTCCTGGATGTAGAACGTGGCCGTATCCGGCGCCGGATAGGACGGATCCATGGCTCAATCCCCGTTGATGGCGTGCCGGCGGATGCCTCGCGCGCGGCCGGTCGATTCGTCCACATCCACGATGACCGCGTGCAGCTCCGGGCCCTGCCTGGAAGGCTCCATCCGCACCGGCATCGCGCTCAGAAAGCGGCGCAGGATAATATCGGTATCGACGCCGATCACCGAGCCGTACGGACCCGTCATGCCGCAATCCGTCTGGTAGCCCGTGCCGTTGGGCAGGATGCGGGTATCGGCCGTCGGGATATGCGTGTGCGTGCCGACCACCGCGGAGACGCGGCCGTCCAGGTACCAGCCCATCGCCATCTTTTCGCTCGTGACCTCGGCGTGGAAATCGACGAACCGCACCTTCACCTCCGGGTCGAGCGCGCCCAGAATCTGGTCCGCCTTGCGGAACGGGCAGTCCGTGGCGGGCATGTAGACGCGGCCCTGCAGGTTGATCACGGCGCAGCCGGCGCCCGAGCGCGTCCGCAGCACCTGCCAGCCGTTGCCCGGCGCATCCGGATAATTGGCCGGCCGCAGCAGCCGCGGCTGGCGGGGCAGGTAATCGAAGATCTCCTTCTTATCCCAGATGTGGTTGCCGGTCGTGAGCACGTCGATCCCCATGGCGAAGAGATCCTCGGCGATCGCCGGCGTCAGCCCGAACCCGCCCGCCGCATTCTCGGCGTTGGCGATCGTCAGGTCGATCTGATTGCTGCCCTGGATATCCTCCAGATGATCCGCCACGATGCGCCGCCCCGGCGACCCGAAAATGTCGCCGATGAATAGAATGTTCATGCCCCAGGTATTCAACCTTAACACGTCTCCGTTCTGGTCCCACGCACTCATCTGGTACTTTCAAATAAGATGCTTCAGCACAATCCCGACCGCCGCTACGTGCGCGTCCGCCGCGTCGACGAATGCGACACTCTGGGCGACCTTTTCACCCATTGTCTGCCCGCTTTTGGCGGCGCCTTCCTGCGGCGGATCTACCAGATTCTCGACCGCGCCATCGGCATGGGCTGCCCCCTGACGCTGGCCATTTCGGGCCCCATCACCGTATCCGGCCAGCACCAGACCTGGCTGATCCCGCTGCTCGAAACCGGCTGGGTTGCCTACCTGAGCACCACCGACGCCGTCTGCTACCACGACGGCCACCGCAGCCTAGATGCCTATAAGACCGGCCCGATCCATGAGGTGCCGATCTGGTCCGACGACGCCGCGCTGCGCGACGAAGGCACCATCCGCGTCACCGATATGGCCTTCGACGAGGGCGTGCTGCTCGATCAGGACCGCTTCGTCAGCGCCGTCCTCGCCCGCCCCGAGTTCCAGCGCCGCATGACCGGCACCGAGATGCGCCATCTGCTCGGCAAGTATTACGCCGCGCAGGAGGAGCGGACGGGCGTCGCGCCCGGACTGCTCGCCACCTGCTGGCGCCGCGCCATCCCGGTCTTCGTCGGCGCGCCCGCCGATGGCAGCGTATTTCTGAACTCGATGAAATTATGGGCCATGCGGCAGGCCGGGATGGTCCCGCAGTACGGCTTCGAGCTGGACCTGCACGCTGAAGTCTTCGAGGCCTGCGCGTACCACCGCTGGGGCCTCTTCGAGCACCCGGCGCGCGCCCTCGGCACGGTCGTCCTCGGCGGCGGCGTACCCAAGAATTACAACCTCCAGCCTGAGCCCGCGCTGGGGCAGGTGCTCGGGCTGCCCAACGTTCGCGGGTATCTCTTCGACGTCCAGATCGTCACCGCGCCGGTCACCGACGGCTCGCTTTCCTCCTGTCCGCCGGCCGAGGCCGTCACGTGGGGCAAGGTCGATAAGGACAGCTACACCCAGACCACCGAGAGCATGCAGGCGGACTACACGCTGGCGATGCCGTTCCTGGTCAAGGCGCTGCTCGACAACCGCGCGCGCTATGCCGCGATGGTAGAAGCCGAAGGCGAAGCCGCGGTCTTCGCCCGCGAGCCGAAAGCGCGCGGCTACCTGCGCGACAGCGCCGGCTACCGCCTGTTCGATCATCGCGAGCGGCTCACCGCGCGGCTGATGGAGGATGTGCGGTCCAACCGCGAGTGGCTGGAGAAGAGCTTGCAGTACCCCCTGCCGGCGCCGCAGCCGTAAGCCTACGCCGCCAAATGCTGCAGCATCCCGCGCAGCGCCTCGTGCGCCCGGAACATCAGCGACTTCACGGCCGATTCCGAGCAGCGGAACGCGCGCGCGATTTCCGAGTAATCCATCCCCGCGAATTTGTGCAGCAGGACGGCCGTGCGCTGCTTTTTCGGAAGCGCCGCCACGGCCCGCCGCACCTCCGCGCGGCGCACATCGCCGACCAGTTCCTCTTCGACCGAAGGGCGCCGGTCGGCAATCTGCAGCGCCGTCGCGTTGGGCGGCTGGTGATCGATGTGCTCGTGCAGGATCTCGCGCCGCCGGTCCCGCCGCGAATTGGAACCCAGGTGCGACGCGATCTGGAACAGCCACGACTGGAACCGCGCCGTGGGCTGGTAGCTGGCGCGCGCCCGGTAAACCCGCAGAAACACTTCCTGCGCCAGCTCTTCGGCCAGCGCCCGGTTGCGCACCTTATGATAGAGGAACCGCTCCACGCTCGAGCGGTGCCGTTCGAGCAGCAGGGCGAAGCTCACGCAATCGCCCGCCCTCACCCGCAGCATCAACTCGATATCTTCCGCCGCCCGTTCCGGTTTTTCCATTCGAATCGCAGGCCACACCGGCCACTCAGCAAGGTCTTTGTCTGGATTTCCGCCGACGCGAGCCGAAAGTTCCCCTTTTGCCAGGGGCGCGCAAGGCGCATTTTGTTAAATTGGTGAAAAGTTGCCGAATCTTCCGGCGCGGCCGCAACCCGGGCGCGACGGAGATACGTCTGAGAAGTCGAACAGGAGACCTCATGGCCCACAGGTTCCCCGTATTTTCCCGCCGCAGCATCGTAGTGGCCGGCGCTCTCATACCCTGCGTGCTGGCGGCGCAATCTGCCCGTACGCCCCTGATCCGCCAGCGCATCGACGCCACACGCCTCGCGCGGCTGGCCGGCAACACGCGCCCGGAAGCCATCGCTGCGAACGACGCCGGCGCGGTTCCCGATGATTTTCCGATGGAGCACATGCTGCTCCAGTTGCGCCGCTCGCCCGAAGCCGAGCAGGCCGCGCAGACGCTCGTCTCCGAACTGCACGACCCGAAATCGCCGCGCTACCATCGCTGGCTCACCGCTTCCGAGTACGGCCAGGCCTTTGGCGCGTCGCAGCAGGACGTGGACACGGTAACGGCGTGGCTGCGCGGGCAGGGTTTTACCGTGAACCAGGTCTATCCGGGCGGCCTGACGATCGATTTTTCCGGCACCGCGGCGCAGGTGTCGCGGGCCTTCCATACCGAGATCCACTATCTCAACGCGCGCGGCGAGCGCCACATCGGCAACATCTCGGACCCGCAGATTCCGGCCGCGCTGGCGCCGGCTGTCACCGGCATCCTTTCCCTGCACGATTTCCAGCCGCGCGTAATGCGCAAGGCACGGCCCGCTTTCACCTATTCGAACGGCGGCTCGACTTACCAGGTAATTACTCCCTCCGATCTCACCACGATCTATAACTTCGGCCCGGTCTTCGCCGCCGGAATCACCGGCAAGGGCCAGACCATCGCGGTGATCGAGGATGCCAATCTGTACAGCACCGCCGATTACGATACCTTCCGCTCCACCTTCGGACTCTCGCAATACTCCGGCTCGCTCGTCACCGTGCATCCCGGCTGCATCGACCCCGGCATCCGCAGCGGCGATGACGCCGAGGCCACGCTGGATGCGGAATGGGCCAGCGCCGCCGCGCCGGATGCCACCATCGAGCTCGCTTCCTGCTCCAGCACGCGCTCGACCTACGGCGGGCTGCTCGCGCTTGAGAATCTCATCAACAGCGCGGCGCCGCCGCAGGTGATCAGCATCAGCTACGGCGAGTGCGAAGCCGTCAACGGCGCCACACTCAACGCGGCCTTCAACGCCGCCTACCAGCAGGCGGCCGCCGAGGGGATCTCGGTTTTTGTCGCGGCCGGCGACGAAGGCGCGGCGTCGTGCGACGCGGGCGCCGAGGGCGCCACGCACGGCATCGGCGTCAGCGGCTGGGCCTCGACTCCGTATAACGTCGCGGTCGGCGGCACCGATTTCGCCGATACTTACAACGGCAACAGCGCCACTTACTGGAACGCCAGTAACGACTCGAATTACGGTTCGGCCACCTCCTACATTCCCGAAATTCCCTGGAACGATAGCTGCGCGAGCGGCCTGCTGGCTTCGGTGCTCGGCTTCAGTTCGGGCTACGGCGCCGACGGCCTGTGCAGCAGCTCGACCGCGCGGCAGTATCAGTTGCTGCAAGTCGCGGCCGGCAGCGGCGGACCGAGCGGCTGCGCCACCGGCATTCCAGACCAATCCGGCATCGTCGGCGGCACCTGCGCCGGTTACGCGAAACCCGCGTGGCAGTCGGGCGTCTCCGGCGTCCCGGCGGACGGCGTGCGCGACATCCCGGACGTCTCGCTCTTCGCCGGCACGGGCCTCTGGGGGCACTACTACGTCTACTGCTACAGCAACCCGCGGAACGACGGCGCGTCCTGCGCGGGCGATCCGAGCACGTGGGCCGGCGCGGGCGGCACATCGTTCGGCACGCCGATCATGGCGGGCATCCAGGCGCTGATCAATCAGAAGATGGGTGGACCGCAGGGCAACCCCAACCCGGTCTATTACCAGTTGGCGCAGGGCGCCGCGGTGTGCGATTCCAAAGCCGGCGACAATCCTTCGAGCGCCTGCATTTTTCACAACGTGACGCTGGGCGATATCGCGGTCAACTGCGACGGCAACCAGAATTGCTTCGGCGCGACGGCCGGGGTTCCGCTCGGCCGCCGCTCGTCCGTCATTCCCAATGGGGCCCTTTCGGTCTCGACCGACTCCTACAGCCCGGCCTTTTCCACCGCCGCCGGCTGGAATTTCGCCAATGGTCTGGGCAGCGTCAATGTGGCCAATTTAGTAAATAGCTGGCCATCCCACTAACTTCGGTTCTATGCCTGTTGAGTACTTCACGCTTAGCCAAGTAGGTGGTTTCGGGTCGCGCCGCACAGTTCCTTAGTGAACAGGTGTGCGCGGGGCGGAAACTTTCGGTATGCTTCTCTTCGTGGTTTGTAACATGTCTCGTATCGGGCGCGAGTACATTCATATCGAAACCTGAGGAGAATATGAAACTTTCACGTTACCTTTTGTTAGCCGCCGTGGTTGCCGCGACTGCCGCGACTGCTCTTGCGGATCCACCGAGCGGCACCCGGACCGCAACCTTTCCGCCAGTCGGCCTCGCCAGCTCCGAGACGGCCCAGGTCAACCTTGTGAACCTCGCGACCAATCCATCGAACAGTTCCAACGCCGCTTCCTGCACCGGAAGCGTCACGTTCCTCGATCCGACCGGCGCGGCCATCGGCAAGGCGACCACGTTCACGGTCGCCAGCGGCCAGATCGTCTCCGTGAAGTTGCCGTATTCGGCGACGGCCGCCTCCGCACGCACGGAATTCCGCGCGTCCGTCTCGCTGAACGTCGGAGAGGGCGCGGCCGCGTGCAGTCTCCAGAGCACGCTCGAAACGTATGACACCGCAACGGGCGTGACGCACGTATTTCTCTCCGGCCCGCAAGCGATCGTGCAGCCGTTCTTCGGCCGCGACTGATTTTGCCGCGACTCCCCGCCTCCGGTGCGCTATCCTGGGCACCGGAGGCTTTGCATGTTCCGACTTCCCGCCCTCCTGTTTGTAGCCGCCGGCTGCGCGATGGCGCAAGGCGGCGGCGGCGACCGCCGGCCCATGGAATCCACCGTTCCCGGAACCGGCGTCTATCGCATCGGCAACGGCGTCTCGCCGCCACAACTCATCGAAAAAGTCGAACCGAAATACACGGAACAGGCCCGCCAGGCGAAGTATCAAGGCACCGTGCTCCTGTACATCGAAGTGAATCCGGAAGGCCAGGCGACCAATATTCGGGTGCAGCGCGGCCTCGGACTTGGCCTCGATGAGAACGCGGTGAAAGCTGTCAGCCAGTGGAAATTCAAACCGGGGATGAAGGACGGCGCGCCGGTCACGGTGGCCGCGACGGTCGAAGTGAACTTCCGCCTGCTGAGCGGCTGGACGATTGCGTGGCAGTCGTACGCGAACGACGCAGACGTCGCCAAGCCCGTCCTGCGCGGACACACGTTCCCGCGGGACTGCAAGACGCCGGAGCAGGCCACCGTGGCTCTCGATATCGGCTCGGACGGCGCGGTGAAGGACGCGCGCATCGTGAACAGCAGCGATTCCGCGCTCGACGAATCCGTGCTCGACGCCGTCCGCCGGTGGCAATTCGTTCCGGCGCAGTATAAGGGCTCGCCCGAGCCTGTGGGCGGGCAGGTCCAGCTCACCTGCCAGCCGCCGCGCTAAACCCCCGCTTGCTTCCGCGCGGCTCTGTAACCGGCAGGCCATGGGCCTGCGGTACTGCTATCATGTCTGGAACACATGCGAATTCCGTCCCGCTTCGCCCTCGGGATCTGCGCCCTCGGGATCGCCGCCGCGCAAACCGGCACGCCGCCCGAGCAGGCGGAAACCACCACCAAGGAAGAGCCCGCCACCTTTAAGGCCAAGGTCAACCTGGTGATGGTCCCGGTGGTGGTACGGGATAAGTCGGGCCGGGCGATCGGCACGCTCAAGCAGGAGGACTTTCAGCTTTTCGATAAGGGCAAGCCGCAGTTCATCAGCCGCTTCTCGATTGAGCAGCCGGCTGCATCCCCCAATGGCGTCGCCAAACGCTCCGGCGCCAAGGCCGGAGTGGAGGCGGAAGGGGAAGCCGCCCCGCTCGAGATGCCCGAGCGCTATATCGCCTACGTTTTCGACGACGTCCACATCAAGCTCGAAGATCTCGTCCGCGGCCGTGACGCCGCCTGGAAGCACATCAGCACTTCGCTCCGCGCCGCCGACCGCGCCGCCATCTACACCACTTCCGGGCGAGACATCCTGGAATTCACCGACGATAAGGACAAGCTGCACGCAACGCTGCTGCGCCTCTTTCCCCATCCCATCGCCCGCGGCCCCACAGGGACGGACTGCCCCGACGTCAGCTACTACATGGGCGACCTGATCGAGAACAAGAACGACCCCACCGCCCTCCGCGCCGCAGTCATGGAAACGATGGCCTGCGCTCATCTCGATCCGACCATGGCCAGCGCCGCCGCGAGCATGGCGCGAGCCGCCGCCTCCCGCGCGATAGCGAGTGGCGAACAGGAGTCGCACGTGACGCTCGGGGTGCTGCGCGATATCGTGCGCCGCATGGGCGCGCTGCCCGGCCAGCGCTCGATGATCCTCGTCTCGCCCGGCTTCATCACGCCGCAGCTCGAGCAGGAGCGTAATGAGGTGATGGAGCGGGCTATTAAGGCGAACATCACCATCAGCGCGCTCGATGCGCGCGGGCTATGGACGGACCCCGGCTACGACGCGAGCCAGCAGAGCTACAGCGCCGCCGCCACCATGCTCAAGAATCAGTTCGCCCATGAAGAGGCGGTGATGAATGCTGACGTCCTGGAAGATCTGGCTTACGGCACCGGCGGCAGCGTTTTCCAGAACAACAACGATCTGGCGGAGGGTTTCCGCAAGCTCGCCGCCGTGCCGGAGTACATCTACCTGCTCGGCTTCTCGCCCCAGAACCTCAAGCTCGACGGCAGCTATCACGGCCTCAAAGTCACGGTCAAGACCGCCGGCCTTTCCGTTACCGCGCGCAAAGGTTACTTTGCCCCGCGGCATCTGGCCGACCCCATCGAGACGGCGCGCGAGGAGCTGCGCGAAGCCGTCTTCTCCCGCGAGGAGATGCACGAGCTGCCGATCACGCTGCATACCCAGTTTTTCAAACCTTCGAACGAAACCGCGCGCGTCACCGTGCTGGCCCACATCGACCTGAAGACTCTCCGCTTCCGCAAGGCCGATGGCCGCAACTATAACGACCTGACCATCGTCTCCGCGCTGTTCGACCGCAACGGCAACTGGGTCACGGGCAGCGAGAAGACGCTCGAAATGCGCCTCAGGGACCAGACACTCGAAAAACGCGCGGAAACCGGCTTCACCATCCGCACCACCTTCGACGTCAAGCCCGGCGGCTACCTGATCCGGCTCGTGGTGCGCGATAAGGAAGGCCAGGAAATGTCCGCGCAAAACGGCGCAGTGGAGATCCCATAATGTTCACCCGTTCATCACACGCAGGGGCCGGCCGTGGCCGGCCAGGCCTGGAGGTCCGCATGCACTCGAAACTCACGATTCTGCTCCTCACCGGCGTCGCCGCCGCCATGGCGCAGCAGCCGCCCGCGCCGGCGCAGGAACCCGCTCCGCCCACCTTCAAGACCGAAACCCGCCTGGTGCCGGTGGACGTGGTGGTGCAGGACAAGAAGGGCAACTACGTCCACGACCTGGAGCAGAAGGACTTCAAGGTCTGGGAGGACAACAAGGAGCAGGTGATTCGCAACTTCTCCTTCGAGGCCAACCCGTCCTCGCCGGTGGCCCAGCAGAAGAAGTACATCGTGCTGTTCTTCGACCTCTCCTCGATGAACACGGGCGACCAGATGCAGGCCCGGCAGGCCGCCGTGAAGTTCATCGACGCCAATGCCGGACCCAACCGGCTGATGGCGGTGGCCAATTTCGGCGGCGGCTTGCAGATCGCGCAAAATTTCACGGACGATATCGAGCGTCTGAAACAACTGGTCTCCGGTGTGAAGTCCACGACCGTGGTCTCCAACACCGGCATCGGCGGCCCCGGCGGCGGGATGGGCGGCGGCCCGCGCCTTGGCGGCGGCATGGCCGGCTATGCGCAGCGCACGATGCTGCTGGCACTGCGCAGCCTGGCCTCGAACCTGAGTGAAATCCCCGGCCGTAAGACGGTCGTGCTGTTCAGCGCCGGCTTTCCATTGAATGCCGAAATCATCTCCGAGGTCAACGCCGCCACGGACGCCTGCAATCGTGCCAACGTGGCGGTGTATCCGGTGGACGTCCGGGGCCTCGTGGCCAATACGATGCCGTTCGGCCCGCGCGGCGCCGTCCTGCTGCCCGGAGCGGCGCGCGACGCCGGCCTTGCGCTGGCGGCATTCCCCGTGCTTCGCATCGCGGCGCTTTTTTCCTATGATCCGCAGCGTGGTGGAGCCGGCGGCACCGGCGGCGGGGGCGGTGGCGGTGGCGCGGCTGGCGGTGGCGGCACCGGGGGCGGCGGAGGCGGTGGACGCACCGGCGGCGGGGGCGGCGGGTTCCCCGGAGGCGGCGGGGGCGCGCCGGTTGGCGGCGGCGGACGCGGCGGCGTTGGAGCGCCCGGCGGGTCCGGCGGCCGCGGCGGCATCGGCGGGTCCGGCAATCCCGGCGGCGGTGGCGGCGGAACGCCCAGCGCTCCGCGTAATCCCAACGGCACCATCATGAACCGCCGCACCGATCCGCTCAACACTCGCGGCATCATGGGGCGGTTCCCCGATTCCGCCACGACCAACCAGCAGGTGCTCTACATGCTGGCGGATGGCACCGGCGGGTTCGTCATCGCCAATACCAACGACCTGCTCGGCGGTCTGCAGAAGATCAACCGCGAGCAGAACGAGTATTATCTGCTGGCCTATACCCCGCCCGAATCGGCCGAGGGAAGCTGCCACACCATTCGGGTCAAGGTCGATAAGAAGGATCTCGTCGTCCGCGCGCGCACCGGCTATTGCAACGCCAAACAGGTGGACCTGCTGGCCGGCACGCCCGTCGAAAAGCAGATGGAGACCATGGCGAAGGGCACGCAGGCCCCGACCATCGCCGCGCCGCCCATGCAGACGCCGTTCTTCTACACCGCGGCGAATACCGCGCGCGTGCACGTAGCCATGGATATCCCGACCTCGCAGGTGAAGTTCGAGAAGGTCAAGGGGAAGGAGCACGCCGAGATCAGCATCCTGGGCATTGCCACGCGGCCGGATGGCAACGTCGCCGCGAGGTTCAGCGATTCGGTCAAGCTGGATCTCGATGGCAAAAAGGCGGTCGAGGAGTTCGCCTCCAAGCCGATGCACTATGAAAACCAGTTCGATATCGGCTCCGGCGATTACACCTTGAAGGTCGTGTTCACCTCGGGCGGCGCCGGTTTCGGCAAGCTGGAGAGCCCGCTCAAGATCGAGCCTTACGATACCGACCAGTTCTCGATGAGCGCGCTCGCGCTCAGCACCAACATCCACAAGCTCGATAACGATAGCAACCTGGACGCCGAGCTGATCGAAGGCAAGACTCCGCTGGTGAGCAGCGGGCTCCAGTTCGTGCCGGCGGCGGAAAAACGCTTCAAAGCAGGCGACACGGTGGCCGTCTATTTCGAAATCTACGAACCGGCGCTCGAAAACCAGAACGCCGTCAACCCGGTGAAGCTGGCGGCGCAGCTCCGCATTCTGGACCGTGGCGCGAACGGCGCGCAGAAGGTGAACTCGGGCGGCATTCCGGTGAACGACCGGGTGCACCCCGGCCAGCCCGTGGTCCCGGTGGGCTTCCGCGTGCCGATCAACGACCTGAAGCCCGGTGCGTACACCTTGGAACTGGAAGCGGTGGATTCGTTCGGCCGCAAGTGGGTGCGCACGACCGATTTCGAGATCCAATAGGACCGCCGCCAGGCCCGTTTCAGGCGCGCAATATTGGGCGGGCCGCGCATCATGCGCGGCCACGCACGCGGAAGTTCTTTGTTTACAGTGCGCGCTCAGTTCCGCCGGCGCATGATGCGCGGATTGGGGTTGCGCGGCGAATCCGGTTGTTGGTAGAGAATGGATCGCTCGCGGGCGAACGCCCGCCCGGATGGAGGGATGAAAAAATCCGGCGCTAAGCCGTCGGCAACTGCTGCGGAACCAGTTGCTGCGCCGCTTCGCGGATCGTCTGGTTGAGCGAAGTCACCTCGCCGATCCCCGCGCCTTCGATGACCTCGTCATCGCTGGCCCGGTAAAACTGCACATCTTCAGCCGGCAAAATGTTGACCGTGCGGGCTTCGTATTCAGCGATAAATTGTTCGAGCAGAACCAGAGTGGCGCGCACCTGGGCCAGGCCCGCCTTGATTTCTTGTAAATCGCGATTCATGAGGACTCCTGAGGACCGATGTATGGCTTAACACATCATTATCCCGCAGAAGTGCGCAGTTTCGCAAGAAAACAGGGCTTAACAGGGGAAAGACCCCGACTCAGCCCAGACGCGGCACGGCCAGTTCTTCGTCGAAGCAGACGGCGACTTTGCCGCAACGCCCGGAACTCATGAGTTGATAGGCATCTCCCACCTGCTCGAGGGGGAACCGGTCCGTGATCAGCCGCGCGGGATGCAGATCCCATCGCACGAGCCGCTCCACCAGCTCCTCCATCAGCCACGTGGAAGTCACCCAGGAGCCGTAGATGGTCTTCTGATCGTGGATGATATCCGGCGAAGGGTTGAATTCGACGCGCCCGCCTTCTCCCAGGAACACAATGCGGCCCCACTTGCGCGTGGCGCGAATGGCCGTTGCGCGCGCCACGTCGTTGGCGGAGCAATCGATCGCGCGCTCCACGCCGCGGCCGCCGGTCAGATCCAAAATCTGGCCGATATTGCCGGGGCCCGCCGGCAGAACGATATCGCACAGACCGAGATCCTGCGCCAGCCGCAGCCGTTCGGGTAGGACGTCGCTGCCGATGATGCGGTGGGCGCCCATCTTCCGGCAGAGCGCCGCCGTGGCAAGACCGACCGGCCCGAGCCCGGTGATCAGCACATCGTGATCGCCGCAGATGCCGACCTTCCGGAGCCCTTCGTATACGGTGCCGAAGCCGCAGGCCACTTGCGCGCCATCGGCATACGAAAGCTCGTCCGGCAGCGCGATCAGATCCTTTTCTTCGGCGATCATAAACTCCGCCATACCGCCGTCGCGCTGCCACCCATACGCCCGCCGGTACGCGGCGCTGGTGCACGAAATCATGTAGCCGCGGCGGCAATCGTTGCAAAGGCCGCAGCCGGAGATGTGGTAAACGATGACCCGGTCCCCTTCGCGAAATCTCCGGCAGCCCGGCCCGGCCGCGACGATTCGGCCGCAGGGTTCGTGACCGGCGATGACGTTCTGGTAGCCCTCCGGCCCCTTGCCGAGGTGTTCGTGATAAATACAGCGAATATCGGAGCCGCAGATCGTCGAGGCCTTCATGCGGAGAAGCACCTCGCCGTGGGCG
>Ga0070738_10005016_pt1 | contig 15157 bp, 12 predicted proteins | sample Coa_R2_2_FD_66446 | JGI IMG/M metagenome (GOLD analysis project Ga0070738, IMG submission 66446) | Surface soil microbial communities from Centralia Pennsylvania, which are recovering from an underground coalmine fire - Coalmine... | ecosystem: Environmental > Terrestrial > Soil > Unclassified ...
GGGATCAACCGAAACGATCAGGAGCGGTTGTTCGGCGATATTGTCACGCACCTGAATTGATTTCGGAAAGGTCTGCCGGACGATATTCACCACTTCCTGCAGTAATGTGGGTACGGCAACGGGAACTTGCTTGCCCTCCGTACCGCGGGTAAAGGTAAGAATTTGCTTGACCATGCTGGCACCGCGTTTGGCACTGCTTTCCAGAATCCGGAACATCTCCTGTTGGGCCTCTGGTTTAGGCTGGTACGATCGCAACAGCTGCGCCACGGCCACGATGGGCGTAAAAACATTGTTCAGGTCATGGGCAATGCCGTTGGCCAGAGTGCCCAAACTTTCTAGTCGCTGGGCACGATAAAACTGCGTCTCCAGCCGTTTCTTTTCGGTAATGTCAGTATCGACGGTGAGAATACTGCGCGGTTGACCAGCATCATCGCGTACCAGTGTCCACCGGGCTTCAACTGTGACGGGTTGACCAGATTTGGTGATATTCTGCACTTCTCCCCGCCACTCGCCTGTTTTCAGTAACCGCTGCATCACCACGTCAATGGTGCTGTTAGGGTCTTGTAAGAGTACATCGACGATCTGCCCGACGGCCTCTGAGGTGTGCCAGCCATAGAGCCGTTCAGCGCCCCGATTCCAATAAAGAATGCAGTTGTTTAAGTCCCGCACGAAGATCGCATCGGAGCTGATCTCCAGTAGCGCGGCCTGTTCCCGAATCGTCTGTTCGGCCAGGACGCGATCGCTGATATCGACCAGCAGACCGTCCCAGGCGGCCCCTTCGGGTGCATGCTGAGCCTGAGAATTCCCCTGAATCCACTTCAACTGGCCCGAGGGTGTGATAACGCGTCCCTGCCAGTGCCAGGGTAAAAAGTGTGCGACCGCGTGGGCAACAGACTCGACAAAGGAGGGCAAATCGTCTGGATGAATCAGATTGACGAAGGCATTCGCATCTTGAACGATGGTTTCGGGGGCTAATTCCAGCAACTTGTGGGCATGTTGGCTGACAAAGGTAAAGTGGTGCGGTCTGTCGGGCGTTGCCGGAAAGTAGCGATACACCATTCCCGGCATATTGGTGACCAGGGCCTCAAATTTCGTCTGGCTGGACTGGAGCTGTGCTTCGACGTGTTTGCGATCGCTAATGTCTTTGTAGATTGCGGCAACTCGTTGGGGGTGAGCTTCGTCGGGTCGAAAAATATAAAACTCATACCAGGCGTTGACCGGCGAAGCACGGACTTCTGTGTGAATCGCTTTCCCCGTAAGCGCTACGCGACCACACAGCTCAAGCCACTCCGGTTCAAAATCGGGACTAATCGCGCGCGTCCACTGGCCGTTGAGCGGCTGTCCAGTGAGTGCCTGTCCGGCAAATGGCTGTCCGGTGAGTGGTTGTCCGACCATCCACGTTGCAGCGGCGTTTACCTCTACATACTCAATATCAACTGGGCGATCGTGGGCGTCGAAGATCACATCACAAAGAATGAACCCTTCGTCCATAGCATTGAACAGGGTGTGGTATGTGGCTTCGGACTCGCGCAAAGCCGCTTCAGTCTGTTTTTGTTCTCTGAGATCGTGAAAGAGCCAGTAGAGCCACACGATCGCGCCCTGATCGTCGTATTCGCCAGACAGGGAGAGTGCAACGGGTACGCATTCTCGCCCGCGCAACTGCATCCACACTTCGCGATTCTGAAACAGCGGCGTGGCCTGACGCATCGCGCCTGAGGGCGTGAGGGGAGGACGTTTGATGGTGTGTTGCGAGGAAAGGGGCGAGGCAATCTGCTCTAGCAGCGTATAGATCGAGAAATGCTCAGATTCAGCGATGAAGAGAACCAGCGGTTTGTTTTCGGCGTAGCTACGGTGGATGTTGAGCAGGGACTCGGCGGCTCCGTTGATGGCCTGGATGATGCCTTTACCGTCGGTGACCAGGTAAGCATCGGGCGCAAAGTCAAACAGGTTCTGGTAGTGCAGGCGTTCTGCGGCTAACGTCTGCTGGGTACTGCGGAGTTGGGTGTTTTGTTGCTGGAGTTCAGCGATCGTGGCCTGGATCGCTTCCAGACTGACGGAGAGTTCAGCGATCGCGGCTGCCAGCAACGGGTCTGGCGCTCGATCAGCAGCCGACTGTTGTTGGATCTGGTGTAACTGCGCCTGAGCCGCCTGTACCTTCTGGTCAAAATTCAGCGGTTCGCTCATCCGTCTTTCGCCTCCACATCGCCGCCAAATCTCCTTCAGACTCTAGCAATCATCCCGCTGTGTCTCACACTCTTTTCATGATTTGACGTGTAAAGTCTTCACCCGATTTATAGCAGTCGTGAATCATTTGTGAGATGGAGGGCTTTGTGAATTTGGCTCCAGATGTTTTCTCAGCGTTGAACATCCATTCAGCGGCCTGAATCATCCGGCAGGAAGGGAGGGTTGGTGATTGACCGCTTGCAAACTGATCAGGTGTCGCCCAGGCGCAAAACTCGCGATCGCCCGACATTCCACTGCCCTAACGGTGCGATCGTGCGGGCACGGTGCCTCTTCTGGCAGGATTTGAACGGGCTGCCAACCCGGATGCGTTGTCCAGTCGGGCAAGACAAACTCGACAAGCCTGGAGTATAACAGACCGTCCTTTGATTGTCCCAGAAGGTGGCAGGTCGCTGAATTGACATTCAAAAAATGACCATCATCAGCCACGAGAGCGATTGCCTCTGGGGACTGCTCTAACAAGGTCTGCCATTCCTGCTGATCTGGCTGCGGCCACGATTGCGTTGCCACGACCAGTTCCGCTGTGCGTTCGGTAACGCGCAGTTCCAGTTCACCGCGATCGACCTGCAACTGCTGGTGGTCTTGAACGATGGTATGATAGGCCGTTTTCAACTCCTGATACTGCTGCTGCAATGCCGCATACATCGATTGCCAGTGCTCGATCGCGGTTCGCAATTCCGCATTCACCGCATTTAGCTCGGCAAACTGCGGCACCGTGAGCGGCTCTGTTGGTGGGGGCAGGGAGGCAGACGAATAGAGGAGATTTAACTGGTAGCCTACCCGATGCTGGGTTTTAATGAAATCCTTGGGGGCACCCACAGCGGTTAGCTTTTGCCGCAGTTCCTTGATATGAACCCGAACCGTTTCTTCTCCCGAAGATTCTAACGATGTCCAGACATGTTCCAAAATCGATCGAGTGCTTAGAGCACGCTGGGGATTGCGCAATAGCAGTTCCAGAATGGCATACTCCTTGGGCGTCACGGAAAGCAGATGGGTGCCATAGGCCACTTTACGATTACCGGGATCAACCGATAAATTGCCCCATGTGAGGATTGGTTGGGTAGTGGGGCCACCGCGCCGCAGCAGCGCCTGCACCCGCGCGATCAGTTCATCGGTATCAAAGGGCTTGACAACATAATCGTCCGCTCCAGCATTCAGCGCGATTGCCTTTTGCTGTCCACCCCCCTGTCCAGTGAGCAGCAGAATTGGGCATTTGAGCCCCTTTGTCCGTAACTGTCGGCAGACATCAATCCCATTTTGCCCGGGCAGCATCACATCCAGCAAAATCAAGTCATATTGAAACGCTTCTGCCATCGCCAACCCGGTTTCGCCATCCTCAGCAACGTCCACGGCGTAACTGTAGCCTGACAGCAGTAATTGCAGGGTTTGGGCAACTGGGCGATCATCCTCAACAACCAGGATTTTCATAAGCATCTCCGGAGCCAGCGTTATGAACTTGAAGCGATTAGTTGATGGTTTCAGCGATCGTAGAGACAGATGCCAGACACACCGTTCTTAAATAATCTTGTCGCGCTTTGACCTCTGCATACTCTGGTTATATATGGATTTGAAGCGATATGCCAGTTTTACTACCATTTTAAAATATTGGTTAAAACGAGTGTGCAAATGGATTGCCGCCTCAAACAGGCTACAAGGCATGCTCGATCGCCAAGACAGATGGCAATGACACGGCAACTGCATGGGGAGCCAGAATCCAGAAATCAGAATCCAGTCATTGGACATCGCCTGACCGCTGACGCCTGCGTTCCGCTCCAACCGACTGTCCCGGCTTAAGCTGGTCGCCGACAGGTGAATCAATCAGTCTTGACGTTGTAATCGTTGTTTAAGGCCATTCCTGGCTGGACTGAGGCCATTGCTCTACATTATTGGTGCGGCGGGCCGTCGATCGCCGTGTCCTCAGTATGGCTTTTCGGAACGGTCATCAGTTAAAGTGCATCAGCCATGCCACTTGATATAACATCTGTCACCGGATTGATTGCCAAATGAATCGCGGCTGTTTTGCTCTATACCACTGCTCTATACCAGCCTCCAGTAACGGCAGCGACAGGTTTTAATCGTAGCTGCTTTTGCTGCAATACGTTTGGATGTATTCCGATATGTTTGGAATTTGTCGTGAAGTTTCGACTAATTGCCTATTCTTCACGGTTTCCTTACAACTAATCCCGAAACTACAAATAAAGAGTTGAAGCATTCCTTTGCCGTCGATCGCGGTCAAAGCGCAGGCTCTTGCAGCCCTCTTCTATAGCCTGCTTTGCTCAAAAAGGTTTTGAGCAGGACAGAGAGGCGTCTGCTGAGTCCCACAGGGATGTCTATTTGCTCAGGCCAGATCGTAAGACAGTATCAAGGAGTGCAACAGTGAATATTTGCCGTATACCTGGTTCAGACAATACTTCGGTGTCATTGCCACAACACCTGATTGGTGCTTTGGGGCGGCTCCAATCGCGGCCCCCTGGCGCGATCGCAGGGAGTGTTTACATTTATGATCTGGTGGATCAATGTACGCTGAGTGCCAGTTGTTCGGTGGCAGCAATGTTAGGTTACACGACCGAGGCCATCCATGATATGGGTTTGATTGGGTTAGCCAGTTTAATCCATCCTGATGACCTGACCCTGGTTTCTGAACACTATCAGCGATTTACCACGCTGCGATTCGGAGAAGTGATCACGATCGCCTACCGTATGAAGCGAGCCAACGATACATGGTGCCATCTCCGATCGCGAGAAACGCCGCTGGTCATTGCGAGCGATGGATTTCCACTCCAAATATTGGGGATAATTCAAACGATTCCGCACCTCTCGCTGGCTAAAACGCGAAACTTTACATTGGTCAACCGCAGTTCCAATCGCCGAAAACCAGCTCACGTCAACGCGGCGCTCATCGTACAATAACGGCGTCGATCGCGCCCAGCACGTTAACAATTGCCCCTGACCATTACCAATCCACTGAAGCTTGCAGCCTTTAAGGCTGACGGAATGAGGTTTTTATGATCAGTTGCCCCTGCTGTTCGAGTCAAATGCTGCGCCACATTCGGGATCGCCAGATTGAGTGGTTTTGTCGTCACTGTTGGTCAGCGATGCCCAATTGTGAAATACCCAGTTGTGAAGTACCCAATCTTGAAGTACCCAATCGGGAAATGCAGTTGCGAGGGTCAAACCGCCAACGGCCAGCAGTGCTGCTCGATCGTAATAGCGGTGTGATTCCGGGGTAACCGACGCTGATCAATTGGGCAATTGATCAATTCACAACCCCACCACGATTCTCCAATACTGGTCTGCTGTAGCTGTTATCATACTGATGTCGCCAAAACGAGTCGGAAAGCCCATCAAAGCTAAACCCATCAACCGTTTGCGTTGTTCAAACTTTCTTTTCAACGCCATAAATGGAAACCCACAGTGTCCTGCAAACGCCATTTATCTCTGATTTAGCATAAGGCAATGAAAACAATTCTCGTGATTGATGACAATGAAACGTTTCGGTTTATTTTGGCAGAATGGCTCAGGGATGAAGGGTTTTATCCCATTACTGCGGCAGGCGGGTTTGAGGGAGTGCGACTGGCGCAATCACACCATCCTGACGTGATTTTATGCGATGTCAATATGCCGTCCATGAATGGAATTGAAGTGCTACAACAGCTATATGCTGATATGAGTACATCCCATATTCCCTTTTTCTTTCTCACATCCGAAGACCGCTTTCAGTCATATATTCTCCAGCAGCCAGGAGCAAGCGGCGTTATCTCCAAAGGATCAGAAATCAGCGAATTGCGCCGCATACTAACCGCGATCGCAGCGTAAGCTGATTATCCATCTAACCGCCAGATTTCATCCTCGAACGCCATTGCTGACAAAGGATTAGTCAAAAAAATGAAATGCATAACAGCATAATCCACACAGAATTCTTGTGGAGACAGCGTTTGGGAAGACTGAATTTGCGAAGACTAAATTTGCGAAGACTGGATTGGCGAGCCAGCCCAATTCACCAACGTCAGGTGTGGCGAGGGATAGATTGTCCATTGTGCAACGATGCACTGGTGACACGGTTGAATAGTTTCTCATCAAGTGTTTCGCCAGTGCGTAGCCATGCGTTGAGGGTGGCCGGAGACTGGACACGATCGAGGAATGACTGTAGCTCTGCGCCCTCCAAAACTTCTTTTTCCAGCAGCATTTGGGCGGTTTCATCCAGCAACGCCTGATTTTGCTCCAGAACTTTCAGCGCCATCCCATGCGCGCCGTCGATGATTTGTTTCACTTCATGGTCGATCGCCTCAGCAACTTGAGGACTGATGGTGCGCCGGGGATTGCTAAACCCTTCGAGAAAGGGCTGCGGCGTTCTGTCAAAGACGACCAGACCCAGCTTTTCACTCATCCCGTATAGGGTGACAAATCGCTCTGCCAGGTCGGTGGCTTTTTGCAGATCGTCACTCGCTCCGGTAGACGTGCGGCCAAAGACCAGTTCTTCTGCCGATCGCCCACCCAGTAAGGTCGCAATGCGTCCTCGGATCTCATCTTCGGTCATTAAGAAGCGGTCTTCTTCAGGGAGTTGCAGCGTATAGCCCAGCGCACCCATGCCGCGCGGCACCACCGAGATTTTCTCCACGCTTCCGGCTCCAGGCATCAGGACAGCGACCAGGGCGTGACCCACTTCGTGGTGCGCCACAATCGTTTTTTCAAGCTCATTGAGCACACGTGATTTCTTGGTCAGTCCGGCAACGAGCCGTTCGATCGCCTCATTGAAATCGGCCATCGTGACAGCGCTGTGGTTTTCACGTGCCGCCAGAAGGGCCGCTTCATTCACCAGGTTTGCCAGATCTGCACCCGCTGAACCCGGCGTCCGGGCAGCTAACTTCGACAATTCCACATCGCCTGCTAATTTCACATGTTTAACATGTAGTTTGAGTATCGCCTCGCGCCCAATTTTGTCTGGCCGATCGACCATGATCTGGCGATCGAAGCGTCCCGGACGGCGCAACGCGGGGTCGAGCACTTCGGGGCGGTTGGTCGCGGCCAGCAAAATCACGCCCGTGTTGGGGTCAAACCCATCCATTTCAGAGAGCAACTGATTTAAGGTTTGTTCCCGTTCATCATTGCCGCCCTGGAGCGGACTGGCGCTGGCCCGCGATTTGCCCAATGCGTCTAATTCGTCAATAAACACAATGCAGGGGGCTTGTTGCTTCGCCTGATCAAACAAGTCCCGCACGCGGGCCGCGCCAACGCCAACAAACAGCTCGATGAACTCAGAGCCAGAAATACTGAAAAATGGGACACCCGCTTCCCCCGCGATCGCTTTTGCCAGCAGCGTTTTTCCCGTGCCCGGTGGCCCCACCAGCAGCACCCCTTTGGGAATTTTGGCTCCCAGCCGTGTGTACTTGTCCGCATGCTTCAGAAAATCGACAATCTCTTGCAGTTCGGCCCTGGCTTCATCGACCCCGGCCACGTCTTCAAAGGTAATGCCAACGCTGCCCTGGGAGTAGATCCGGGCTTTACTCTTGCCGATCGTCAGTGCAGCGCCACCAAACTGCCCCCGACCAAACAGCCAGCCCCAGAGACTCAGAAACAACAGTGGTGGTAGTATCCAACCCAGAAGATTGCCTAACCAGCCAGAGCCGGGTGGTGCCGAAAATTCAACGTTGTGCGATCGGAGAATTTTTGGCAGATCCAGATCGGTTGCCACCGGCGTGGTCACAAGGGTCTTGCCGGTTTGGGAGCCTGCCTGATCCGATTTCAGCTCGTATTCAATGCGGTCTATCGCCACTACCGCCCGCGACACCTTTCCCGCTTCGACCTGATTGACAAATTCGCTGTAAGGAACCCGGGGTGTAGACGGTGCGCGAAACAAAAATAGATTCAAGAAAATGAAGAAGATCAGCCACGTCAGCACTGTACCGCCAACGTTTTTGGGTTCGGGGGACTTCACCGGGCGGTTTGACTCAACTGGCATAGACGATCGCTCCTGCCGGAACGCTACCCGGTCAGATGTGGCCTAGAGCCGCTCTCGCCCGATGGGTGAGCAGAATTCCATCCAAACGCGAGCCGCGATCGACCCTTTTCCACTGGCTGATCGCAAAGCGCTAAAGACCAGAATTCCGCGACCACTTCAGGTAGAGTGGCTGCATGCTTTGAGCATAGATCTTGAGTTTGAGGAATTTGTGAGGATGCCGCGCTGGCTGGTAACGCACTCATGGGCAGGGCGCGATCGCAGCCAACCGCTAGCAGTCGGCAGGCGCTCTGGACGGATGTTCTACCCCTGTGCTAGCTAGAGATGCCTGAAATGAGCGGATCAGGAACGGGAAATGAGCGCTGCTTCAACAGCGTAAACTGCCGCAGTCCAGCATCATACGCAAACACTTTACCCGTCTCAATCTCATACATCCAGGCGTGCAGACTCACTTGCCCGCTGTGCAGTTTGGAGCGGATCACGGGATAGGTTTCTAAATTCTCAATCTGCGTCAACACGTTTTGCTCGATCGCAATCTTGAGTAACCGCTCCGGCTCAACATTCGCGTAGTTGTCCAGCACCAAGCGCCGGGTTGCTTCCCCGTGGCGCTTCAGCCAGTCGTAGACCAGCGGCATTTTTTCCGTCAGACTACCAATCTGTAGCAACCCCTTCATGGCACCACAGTGCGAATGGCCACAAACGATAATGTCTCGTACCCCGACGGCGGCTACCGCGTATTCTACCCCGGCGGCTTCAGCGCTACTGGCAGCGCCATAGGACGGAATGATGTTGCCGACATTACGCATCACGAACAGTTCACCTGGCTGGGATTGCGTGATCAAACAGGGATCGATCCGTGAATCGGAACAGGTAATGAATAAAACCTCTGGCGTCTGCCCATTCGAAAGCCGTTCAAAGAGTTCTCGGTTAGTGGCGAAATAGTCGCTGTGAAACGCATTTAAGCCCTGGATCAGACCCGTGACTGACATAGTTGATTTCCCAATATTGGCCAAGCTAGATAGTGATCTCGCGCCGCAGGTGCACTGAAGGATGACAGCCCTATCTTTCCCTTACTACAGCGCATCGTAACACTTTCCGTACTTTTGTAAAGAAGCGCCGACTACCAGCGGTTATGTTCACCTGAAGCAAGCAACGATCGGCCGAACGCCGCGCACGGCGGCTGAATCGAATTCAATTTTGCGAGTCTCGCTGCCATTGGGTCGTGGGCAACAATACGGGAGCGGTGTTGATCCGGTCAGTCCTAATGGCGTCAGCGCTGTAATTTTGCCTGCCCAAAACGGCAAAGATCGAGGACAGCACAGCGCTCGCAGGCCGGATTCTGGTAATAGCAACAGCGTTGGCCATGCAGCATCATGACCTCGTGGTTGTCATATACTTGTTGGGCTGTCCAGTCGTCTGGTAGCTGGGCTTCTAGCAGGGCATGAGCCGGGCCAACAGCGATCGTGGGCGGAATGAGATCGAGACGAATGGCCACGCGATGATGGTGGCTATCAACCGGCAGCGCCCGTCGCCGCAGTTGGCTAAAGGAGAGCACGGCGGCGCTCGTTTTGGGGCCAACCCCCGGAAGAGATTCCAGCCAGGCTCTTGCTGCCGGTACAGGCAGATCGACCAGAAAATCCAGCGTTAGATCACCCTTTTGGCGATCGCTGATCAACCGCAGCACCTGCTGAATGCGGGGTGCCTTTTGTTCTGGCCAGGTTACAGCCGCGATCGCGTGCATCACGTCCGCTACGGGCGCATCTCGCACCGCTTCCCAGTTGGCGAACTGACGGCGAAGTGCCTTAAACGCCCGTCCTGAGTCGGCGTTACGCGTCCGGTGCGATAGCAGCGATGAGATTAGTTCGCTCAGAGGATCAAGATTATGGAAATAGGCGATCGGACAACCATAGACCGCACAAAGGCGTTCGTGGATGAGAACTGCTCGCTGCTGCAACGCCGCTAAAGCGGATGAGGTGGAGGGGTTGTGGGCACTCACAATGACTGAGAAAAGACGCGACGAATTGAGTGTAGGCCGATCCCCAACCGGATTTCCTCCTTCTATAGCTAGCTATAGTTAGCAACCGAGCCAACGAACGAGGGAAATCAGGCGTTAAACATCAGATCTAAAAGGCAAACGGCATCTCCTACGCAGGCACCAGTTTGACTATGGTCACGCGATCGGGCACGGTGAGTTCAAGCTGATTGTTGGTCAGGCGAACGGGGGTTGTCGTCCAGTGACCGTCATCCCCCAGCGAATAGATCGCAACGGTGCGGATGGGCTGGTTGAGCTTGAGGGTTGCGGGCATGGCGGGCGGTTGAATTTCGCGGGGGGGATTCACACTGGTATCATTAGCGGAAACTTCGTGCCAGAGCGCCAGATAGAAGGTGCGATCGCGCTTTTGCAGCAGGACGTGATGGACATACTGGGTGCGATCATAGGTCACAACCCGCCTGGAAAAGGGTTCACGGTAGTTTCGCACGGGGCGCACATCCAGCGAGTAGGCCAGCCCACCCGGGGTAAACCGGTTGCCGGGATCACGCAGGAGCGCAATCAGGTTTTGAATCGCCGTATAGGCCGGTTTTGGCGTCAAGTCGTGACGCAGCAGCCCAAAGTTGGCTTCTCGTTTTGACCTACTGGCGTCTTCGAACTCGTCCACAAATTCATACGAACAGGTTCGCTGCACATTTTTGCGGAAGAACTCCAAAAACAGGCGCGGCATGTACTTCGCGTGGACCTTCTCTGAAACCGATTGTTTAAACGTCGAGTAGCCCGTCTCCGTCGTTGCCATCGGTTTGGGGGCAAAGGGTGGACTGTAGGTGTCAAAGTTGTAGGGAAATTCATCGATGTTGACGGACGGAAAATTGCTATTCCAGTAGTACTTGGATGTGGTGTTGTAATCGAACGGGAAGCTAAACGGATTGCCACCCGGATAGGGGTGAAAGTTGCCCCAATCGACCGCGTTTGCGAGACTGCCTTTTGGCAGGGGGTTGGGACGCCCCCCACCGGGATCATAGGTGACACCCAGCGAGGGGCCAATGACCTGGAGATGGGCCGTGGCGGGGTTGCGCTTCACGGCGTCGTACAGGTCTTTTTGAAACGCCATTACCCCTTTTGGAAAGCCCTGTCCTTTATAGGTTTTATTGAACCGGGAGGGAATCCAGAACAGATCCGGCTCATTCGGGCCTTCAACCGCGTCAATTTTGGCTCCAGCCGCGTTGGCCGCCTGAATCTGCTGGACGATCGCCTGGATCGTTTTCTCATCGCCATTCGAGCGATCAGGCACATCAGCCACGATCGTCATCCGAATGCCGCTTTTGCCCAGATCTTGCGGACGGTTCTGATAAAACCCGTCCCTCACGTTGCGAATGCCGGCTGCCATCAGCTTTTGCTTGACCACGCCGTAGCGCTGACCGTAAGGAGTATCGGTATAGCTCCAGTGAGTGCCGACACAGATACTATCCACAAAGCGATCGGCACTGCGAGCGGTTTCGATCGCGATGGTTGGCCGCACAGCATAGATCAACGCCATCGCGCCGATCGCACCCAGAAATAAGACGACTCGTTGCAGCAAACCATAGCGCAGTCGCGTCATAGATCATCTCCTCAAGTAAGCGCGATCATTGGGACTGGTACACTCAGATCACGAAAGATAACGAACGGCCTTTTTCTTTTACCGCTTGCTGCTGCTGATCGCATCCCCCAAACGGCACGAAACGGCGGGACTGATTAAACTTTAAGTAGCAATTTGGCTGCGATCAACGCTACCCACCGAGCAGATTGAGTAACCCTATGGCAGTTCGTAAAGATACCATTTTCAATCAATTTCTGGCCCCGATCATCAACACCTTTTTCATTGATCAGGACTCGCTCCGGCGGTTTTACGAAAGCATCGACTGGCAGGCAGCCAGCACTCGGCTCAGCAATCCGACACTGGTGTATCCCGACTATTACAGTAGCCAGAACTTTCACGGCATCGAAAACGGCTACCTCAACACCAGCGCGGCTGTTTCGTACGACCCGATCACGCAGTATGCGCTACCGCCCAATGAAACGCTGGTGCGCCAGAGCCTGGTCGATGCGATCCAGACCAAACCACGGCGAATTTTGGATCTGGGTTGTGGGACAGGCTCGACAACCCTGTTGCTGAAGCGAACCTTTCCCCAGGCCGAAGTGATTGGGCTGGATTTGTCCCCTTATATGCTGGTTGTCGCTGAGCATAAAGCGCAGCAAGCCGGACTCGATATCGCGTGGCAGCACGGCAATGCAGAGCAGACTGGATTCCCCGATGCATCGTTTGACCTGGTCACCGCATCACTGCTGTTTCATGAGACGCCACCCTCCGTATCGCAAACCATTCTTCAGGAGAGCTATCGTCTGCTAACCGTTGGGGGAGAAGTTGCCATCCTGGACGGTAATCAGAAGACGCTCCGACACACCGAATGGTTGACCCAAATTTTTGAAGAGCCTTACATTCTCGCCTACGCCAATGGCAGTGTGGATGCGTGGATGGGAGCAGCGCGCTTTCAGGCCGTACAAAGTCAAGATCTGTGGTGGATTCATCAAATCACACGCGGTGTAAAAGCGCTTCCCTACCAATCGGTCAAATTCGCAGCCGACGCCAACCTTGAAGGCAGCGACGATCGCCAGTGGGCGCTGGGCTAGGAACAGTAATTTGCCAATGCTGGTTCGTGATTCGAAGATGGATTCTCTAGCGTTAAAAAACTGGTACTGCTGTCACCCTACAATGTGTGATAAAGGCGAGTCAGAACGCTGTTCTCGATGCGATCGTTGACCGATCGACGTTGACCGTAGCTGTCTGAATCAATGCGATCCCATAAAGCCCACCACGCGTATCTCGATGCTCAAAGCGGTTCTGTTTGACTTTAACGGTGTCATCATCAACGATGAACCACTCCACGAGAAATTGATCAATCAACTTCTGGTCGAAGAGAACCTGCGGCCAAAACCGGGAGAATTTCGGCAATTTTGCCTGGGACGCAGCGATCGTGCCTGTCTCACCGATCTGTTCACCCTCCGGGGCCGTGTGGTTACCGAGGAATCTCTCAACAAGCTCATTGCCCGCAAAGCCCAGTATTACCAGAGCACGCTGGAAAGTTTAGACACACTGCCGATCTATCCGGGACTGCACGATTTGCTCTTTAAGCTCCGCGCCGCCAACCTGAAGTTGGCCGTTGTCAGCGGTGCGCATCAGGGCGAGATTGAGCTGGTGTTGAAACGTGCTCAATTGCGCGACTATTTTTCTGTGATCATCCCAGCCGATCAGCGAATTCCCAGCAAGCCTGAGCCAAACGGATACTTGCTAGCGGTCGATCGCCTCAATCAACACTTTCGCGATCTCAACCTTAAACCAGCCAATTGTCTGGCGATCGAAGATACCTTTGCAGGCATTGAAGCCGCCAAACGAGCCGGAATTCCCGTCGTCGGCGTGGCCAACAGCTACCCGTTTCATATGCTGCAGCGTCGTGCTAACTGGACAGTTGACTATCTGTCGGACCTGGAACTCGATCGCGTACAGCAACTTTATCAACAGACAGCCGGAACACCGAAAGTCCAGTAGAACTGGTGAATGGTAAAATAGCGAAGCGATTGAGATCGCGATTTGGGGAGTTAGCTCAGTTGGTAGAGCGCTGCGATCGCACCGCAGAGGTCAGGGGTTCGAATCCCCTACTCTCCATAAGTCTTGTCCTGTGTGAAGATCGCTGGCAAGATTAGTACACGGACTCATTGCTGCGGATCAGGCAGCGTGAAGTGTACTGTTTCGCTGGTGATGACTTTATGGGTGGGATCGGCAAGTTCGATCAGCACCTTATGCCGTCCCGGTTCCAGACCGACCAGAATGATCGTTTCGCCGCTGGCATCGACAAAGTGCCACGGTGCATCATCGACGGTGATGTGGATATGACCAATGCGTGGCGATACGTCGAGGGCACCGTTGCCAAACACTGGCAACACGCGCAGATTCTCCGTCCGGTACTGGATGAAAACGCGTCCCTGAGCCAATGGTTCGGGCAGCGGTGGATCAACAATTAGCCTGGGTGGTGGTTCGTTGGCGATCGCGATCAACGGTGATGGGCCGCGAATATCCCTGGCGGTTGGGGTGTAGTCCGTCATAGCAAGTACCTGAATGAGTCGATTAAGGGTTGCTTAGAGAAGTGCTTGATGGATAAGCGGCGCAATGACATCAATATGCTTCACCAATTCATCCGCAAGCGAGAACCGTTGTTGTAGGTAATGGGAATCGTTATAGCTCAGCCAGACCTTGCCGTCCGCCGCTTCCCATGCCAGTATTTTCAGGGGTAAATCCAGAGCGATCGTGGGTTCTGCAACCATTAGTGGCGTTCCGGCTTTCGGATTGCCAAACAATAACAACTGTGTGGGACGCAAGCTGAGTCCAGCTTTCTCAGCTTCCACTTGCTGATCAATGCGGGCAAAAATGGTGATGCCTTTTGCTTGAAGAATGGTGACTAAGCGATCGATGGTTTCAGTCACCGAATAGGGGCTAGATTGGCTGACAACGCCGTTCGTTGTATTCATAGCAATGAATTCTTGAGTGACTTTGGTGATGGGATTTTTAGGATACTTCAAATCTGTGCCATACCGCCATCAACAAATAGCTCAATGCCATTTACGAAGCTGCTGTCGTCTGACGCGAGGAAGACAACGGCTTTGGCAATCTCATCCGGTGTGCCGACTCGTCCCAAAGGAATTGTGCGGGCTTGACTATCTACAAATTCCTGCAACTGCTCATCGCTCAGCCCCAGGTGATCGTAACCAGGAGTCGGCACCACACCAGGACTGATGGCGTTTACCCGAATTTTACGTTCTTTAAGGTCGAGTATCCAATTACGGGCGAACGATCGCACAGCAGCTTTAGTGGCACTGTACACACTGAAGGCCGGAGTACCCTTGATGGACGTAATCGAAGCGTTCAGAATGAT
>Ga0070738_10005017_pt1 | contig 15148 bp, 11 predicted proteins | sample Coa_R2_2_FD_66446 | JGI IMG/M metagenome (GOLD analysis project Ga0070738, IMG submission 66446) | Surface soil microbial communities from Centralia Pennsylvania, which are recovering from an underground coalmine fire - Coalmine... | ecosystem: Environmental > Terrestrial > Soil > Unclassified ...
GCTCGCCGAGCGCTACGGCCTCCCCGCCGTCGAGGGCGCCGAGGAGGAAGACGATGCTTGACGTCCTCGTCTGCGGCGCCGGCCCCGTCGGTCTCGCCATGGGGGTCCAGCTCGCGCGCTTCGGCCTGAGCTTCAGGATCGTCGAGAAGAACAAGGAGCCGACGCCTCTCAACGAGTCGCGCGCGCTCGGCGTCCACGCCCGCACGCTCGAGGTCTTCGAGGACATGGGCGTCCTCGCGGCCGCCGAGGACGCCGGCATGAGGTGGCACGGCCTCAACGCCTTCGCCGGAGGGAAGCGGATCCTCCACGTGAGCTTCGACGAGACCGACGCCGCGCACCCCTTTCTCCTGAGCCTCTCGCAGTCGAGGACGGAGCGGATCCTCGAGGCCCGCCTCGGCGAGCTCGGCGCGAAGGTCGAGCGCGGCCGCGAGCTCCTCTCCTTCGAGCAGGACGAGACCCGCGTCCGCGCCAAGGTCGGCGACGAGACGATCGAGGCGCGCTGGATCGTGGGCACCGACGGCGCCCACTCGGTCGTCCGTCACGGCCTCGGGATCGAGTTCGAGGGCGCCCCCTACGAGGAGCGCTTCGTCCTCACCGACCTGACGATCGACGGCGACTACGAGCCCGACGAGTCGTGCGCCTGGTTCTCTCCCGAGGGCATGCTCATCCTGCTCCCGCTCAAGGGCGACAAGAAGGCGCGCCTCCTCGCCCAGGTCCAGGGCGACCCCGCGCCGACGCTCGCCCTCTTCGAGGAGCTCCTCGCGAAGCGGGCGCCCGGCGCCAGGCTCCGCCTCCGCGACCCGGTCTGGCTCGCGTCCTTCAAGATCCACCACCGGCTCGCCGCCCGTTACCGCGTCGGGCGCGGGTTCATAGCCGGCGACGCGGCGCACATCCACAGCCCCGTCGGCGGGCAGGGCATGAACACCGGGATCCAGGACGTCTACAACCTCGCCTGGAAGCTCGCGCTCGCCGCCAAGGGCGGCAAGGACCTCCTCGCGAGCTACGAGGTCGAGAGACGCCCGGTCGCGCAGGCCGTCGTCCGGGGCACCGACCTCGCGACGCGCGCCGTCCTCCTCCGCCACCCGGTCGCGCAGGAGATCAGGAACGCCGTCTACAAGTACCTCGGGCAGCTCGAGGTCGTGCAGCAGCGGATCCTCCGGGCGGCGAGCGAGCTCGACATTCACTACCGGAAGAGCCCGATCTGCGGCGGGAGCGCTCCCCTGTTCGCCTCGGGACCCTCGCCGGGAGACCGGGCGCCCGACGACATCATCGATGGTGGCCGCCGGTTCTTCGACGTGAGGAGCGGCACGGAGCACACCCTCCTCGCCGTCGACTGCCCGGCGCCCGAGCTTCGCGGCGTTCGCGTCGTGAAGACGAAGGCCGCCCACCGCTACGGGCAGGGGCTTTATCTCGTCCGGCCGGACGGTTACGTCGGCTACCGGACGGGCGACGAGCGCGCGCTCGGCGACTACGTGAGCGGCGTCCTCGGGCTCTGAACGGCCGGAGAGAGGGCCACCGAGGACACCGAAGGACACCGAAACGGCCACCGATCGGTGACTTCGGTCGGCCTCGGGGTCGAGGCCGTCACCGTCGGCGCGGACTCGGTCGGCGTGGGCGCGGACTCGGTCGGAGTCGGCGCGAACTTCCTCCGACTCCCTTCCCCAACCGCCGGACTTCACGCCGTTTCCGGCGGACGCGACGCCGACGTGACAGGCGCCGGGTCCGACGCCGTCCATGAGAGCGAAGGCGCGCGGACCGAGACGGTCGTCGCGCTCTCGACACAAGATCCGTACCCCACCATGAGGGCTTACATGCCTTGAAAGCCGCAGGAACCGGGTTCGACTCCCGGGTGGTCCAGTCTCGTGGGCCACTAGCTCAACGGCAGAGCAGCGAAAAGTAGCTCTCTCTCACTCGTACGGATCTTCCCCTCACCTTGCTTCCTCCTTCGGGGCCGCGCGCGCGCGGCCCCTTTTGCATTCCTTGTCCCCTTGCAGAGGTGAGGCCGCTCGTCAAGATGTCGGCATGATCGTCATCGAGACACCCCGCCCCCGGATCCGGGCGGGCTTCGTCGCGAAGTCGAGCCTCGTGGGCGGCCTCGCCGCGGCGCTGAGCATAGGCGTCGTCGCGGGGGGGCAGGTCCTCGCCGTGGGCGAGGTGAAGGCCGACGGCGTGCCCCGCGCGAGGAAGTCCGAGCCCGGCGGAATCATGCTCCAGGGCGCCCCGATGACGGTCCGCTTCTGGGGACAGTCGGGGCTCGCGCTCGTGGACGGCCACCTCGAGCTCGTCGATCTCGCGTCCGGCGTGGTGACGCCCTTCGACGCGACCCAGCGGCTCGGGGCGATCACGGCCATGGACGCGCGGGGCGACCTCCTCGCCCTCGGCGACGCACACGGAGGGGTGGGCGTCACGGACGGCAACGGCGTCTGGCACTTCGCGTCGCTCGAGCACGCGATCCACTCGATCGCGTTCTCGCACGACGGGCTCCAGGTCGTCGCCGCGGGCGAGGACGGCACCTGCGCCGTCTGGCGGACCGCGGTCCCCGAGCTCGACCGCGTCGCGAAGTGGAAGCTCGACGCGCCGGCGTGCGTCGCCTTCCGCGGCGGCCCGAGCACGCTCGTCGTCTCGGGCGAGCTCGGCTCGTCGGAGCCGGTCGAGCTCCGCGACCTCCAGGGGACGCTCGTCCACTACTTCGAGAGCGACGAGCACCTGACCGCCCTCGACACGTCGCCCGACGGGATCGCGGCCTTCGCGCACCATGACGGCGCGGACGTCTGGAACCTCGTCACGGGCCAGAAGCTCGGGACCGTCGCCGGAGCGAGCGTCGTCCGCTTCACCCCGGACGGGAACCAGCTCGTGACGGGCGGCCAGGACGGTCACGTGGGCCGCATCGAGATCCCGCTCCTCCCCGAGAGGATCGTCGGGCACGCCCAGGGAGCGATCCGCGCCCTCGACGTCTCGGCCGCGGGCCTCGTCCTCGTCGCGACCGCGAGCGAGCGCCTCGAGCTCTTCCAGCTCCCCACCCGCTGAATGGAGATCGGCGGCCACGAAGTCACGGCCGAGATCGGCCGCGGCGGTTCGGGCGTCGTCTACCGGGCGCGCCGACACGACGGCACTCTCGTCGCGATCAAGGTCCTCCACGGCCCGGCCACCGAGCCCGCCCTCCGCTTCGCCCGTGAGGCGCGGATCCTCCGCGAGCTCGGTGAAGGATTCGTCCCGCTCCTCGACTCCGGGGTCACCGTCGAAGGGCTCCCCTACCTCGTCATGCCCTTCCTCGAGGGCGGGACGCTCCGCGATCGCCTCCGGGGCGGGAGGCTCGGGGTCGCCGAGACGGTCGCGCTCGGGAAGCGGCTCGCCGCGACGCTGGCGCGCGCCCACGCGAAGGGGATCGTCCACCGCGACGTGAAGCCCGAGAACATCCTCTTCACGAAGGAGGGCGATCCCCTCGTCGCCGACCTCGGTCTCGGGAAGCACGTCGCCGGCACGAGCCCGGCGAGCGTCGCGATCACGCAGTCGCGGGACGTGCGCGGGACCGCCGGCTACGCGGCTCCCGAGCAGATGGTCGCGACCCGCGAGGCCGGGCCCGCCGCCGACGCGTTCTCGCTCGGAGCGATCCTCTACGAGTGCCTCGCCGGTCACGGCCCCTTCGATGAGCGCTCCCCGATCGCCGCGATCCTGCGCGCCGAGAACGAGGCCTACGCGCCCCTCGCCGCCGAGAGGCCCGATGCTCCGCGGTGGCTCGTCCGCGCGATCGAGCGCGCGCTCGTCCCGGACCCGGCCGAGAGGATCCCGGATGCGGCCGCCCTCCTCGGCGTCCTCGAGTCCGGGGCGGACAGTCGCCCGGGTCCCTTCGTGCTCGTTCTCGTTCTCGTTCTCGTTCTCGCGGCCGGGGCCGCCGCGCTCCTCCCTCGCGGTCACACCGAGAAGCCGGTCGCGGTCCCGCGCCCGAAGTGCCACCTCGAGCTCCTCCAGACGCTCGGGAGCCGCGCCTTCGCGCACGCCTTCGACATCCGCGCCCTCGCCTTCTCGCCCGACGGCCGCTTCGCGATCACGGGCGGCGACGACCAGGCGGCCCGGATCTTCGAGGTCCCCTCGGGCAAGGAGGTCCGCGCCCTCACGCGCCTCCGCGGGAATGTCGGCGCCGTCGCCGTCTCGCGCGGGGCGGAGACGGCGCTCGTCGCGGTCGAGGGCGATCCCTCGGTCGCGGTCTGGCGAGCGAGCGGCACCGAGAGTCACCCGACCGCCAAGCCGGCGAGCGCCATCGCGATCTCGCCCGACGGGACGCGGGCGCTCGTCGGCCTCGCGGACGGCACGGTCGAGGTCCGCTCCGTCGTCTCCTGGGCGCCCGAGGGTGAGTCGTTCCATCACAAGGTGGGCCCGGTGAGAGCCGTGGCGTTCTCGCCCGACGGGAGCCGCACCGCCTCGGTCGCGAGGAGGGCGGCGCGCCTCACGGGACCGGTCGAGGAGCTGACGCTCCCCGACGCGAAGAACGGCTGCGTCGCGTTCTCGCCCGACGGGAGAGTCGCGGTCGGCCTCTCGAGCCGGGTGACCATCGCCGGCGCCCCGCCGCGCCCGTTGGATGCCGGGACCGACGTGACGAGCGTCGGCTTCCTCGAGGACGGGGCGCCCTGCGCCGTCACGTGGCCGGGCACGTTCCGCGCCTGGACGCCGGACCCGATCGAGCGCTCGCTCGAGGCGAGCGGAGTCAAGGCGGCGGCCTTCTCGCCCGACGGGAAGCTCCTCCTCGCGGCCTCGGCCTCGGGGGCGCGCCTCTTCGAGGCGACGAGCGGCCTCGAGGTGGGCCCGAAGGGACCCCGGGGCGCCGTCTCGGCGCTCGCTCCGATCGGGAGGACCGGGAGCTTCCTCTCGGGGAGCCTCGACGGGACCGTGCGCGTCTGGGACCTCGCGACCGGGGAGGGAGTCGTGCTCGGCCGCCACGCGTCGCGCGTCTACGCGGTCGCCGTCTCGCCGGACGGCCGGCGGGCCGTCTCCTCGTCGTGGGATGGCGCGGTCAAGGTCTGGAACCTCGAGCAGCGGACGTTCGAGCGCGAGTACACGGGGCACGCGCGCGGGGACAGGGAGCTGCGGAGCGTCGACGCGGTCGCGATCTCCGGCGCGGGCCTCGTCGCGACCGCGGGACGCTCGGGCCAGGTCCACGTCTGGTCGCTCGAGACGGGCGCCGTCGAGCGCGTCCTCCAGGGGCACGCGTCGAGGGTCCACTTCGTCGGCTTCGCTTCGGGCGACCGGCTCGTCTCCTGCGACGAGGACGGCATCGTCCTCGCCTGGGACGGCGGCGCGAGCCGCAAGCTCTGGTCGTCCGCGCGGGCGGTCACGGCCATGGCCGTCGCCGGAGCGCGCGTCCTCGCGGGCAACGACGTGCGCCTCGTCCTCCGCGACGTGGAGACGGGCGGCCTCATCCACGAGCTCGAGGGCGGCCACGAGGGCACGATCTTCTCGGTCGCCATCTCGCCCGACGGCACGAAGGCCGTCTCGGGCGGTGGACGCGACGGGCGGATCTGCCTCTGGGACCTCGCGACCGGCGCCCTGCTCGATCGCGTGGACCTCGGCCCGATGCAGGACCTCGTGCACTCCGTCGCCTTCACGGCGGACGGGAAGGAGATCCTGGCGGGGACGTTCCGGGGCGTCCTGCTCCGCTACGCCGTGCGTTGAGGCGCGAGGCCCGGCTTCTTGCTTGAACGCAACGCCTCGCTCGACCACAAGTAGGGGGTGAACACGAGGATCGGCCCCTACGAGATCATCCGGGAGGTGGCTCGCGGGGGCATGGGCGTCGTCTTCCAGGTGCGGCACCCGAACGTGCCGCGTCCCCTCGCCTTGAAGCTCATCCTCGACCAGAGCGTGCGCACGCTCCAGCGCTTCCAGCGCGAGGCCCAGATCCTCGCCCAGTGCGACCGCCACCCGAACGTCCTCAAGGTCCACCAGCTCGGCGAGGACCGCGGGCGCGCGTTCCTCGTGACCGACTTCGTCGAGGGGCAGCCGCTCTCGAAGGCGATGCCGCTCGAGCCGAAGCGCGCCGCCATCATCATCCGCAAGGTCGCCGACGCCCTCGCCCACGTCCACGCGAAGGGCGTCTTCCATCGCGACGTGAAGCCCGAGAACATCCTCATCCGGAACGAGGCGCCCGACGAGCCGGTCCTCATCGACTTCGGGCTCGCGAGGGCCGAGGACTCCGAGCGGCTCACGCGCACGGGGGCGACGCTCGGGACCCCCGCCTACATGTCGCCCGAGCAGGCCTCCGCCGGGAAGGGGCCGCCCGTGGACGCGCGCTCCGACGTCTACAGCCTGGGCGCCACGCTCTACGCCGCGCTCACGGGCGGACCGCCCTTCCAGGGCGACAGCCTCGCCGAGGTCGTCGCGAAGATCATGACCGAGGCGCCTCAGCCTCCGAGCGACTCGCACGAGGGGATCCCGCACGGGCTCGACGCGATCTGCGTCCTCGCCCTCGCCAAGAAGCAGGAGGCGCGCTACCAGACGGCGGCCGACATGCGCGACGACCTCGACCGCTTCCTCAAGGGCGAGCGGCCTCTCGCCCTCGACCGGGTCAAGCGGCGATGGAAGAAGAAGAACCTCGCCGCCATGGCCCTGGTCGCGGTCGTCGCTCTCGTCGGGCTCGGCCTCGCGAGCGTGTTCCTCGCCGAGAAGCAGCGCGCCGCGAGCAAGGCGCGCGCGCTCGCCGCGGCCCAGGACGCGGCGAAGGCGGCCGCGATCGCGCGGCGAGCCCCCGAGGCGGCGGCGCGCTTCGAGGCGTTCGAGAAGGCGCTCCAGGCCGTGGACCCCCACGACGCGCGGCTCGACCGCGTCGTCGCCCTCCTCGGCGCCGAGCTCGCCGCGCGGGATGCGCGCGACGCGGGGGCGAGCGACGTGAGGACCCGCGCCCTCGATCGCGCCGGCAAGGCGGCGCTCGCCTACCTCGCCGCGCCCGCGGCGCCCGACGAGCTCCTCGACGAGCTCCCGGAGCGCGAGGCGGCCCTCGCCGCGGCGCTCGCCGACGGCGGCTCCGAGGAGGCGGCCCGCTCGCTCCTCGAGCGCACGGCGCAGGCGACGGGCGCGGCCGCCGTCGAGCGAGCGCGCGCCCTCCTGCGCCTCGGTCACCCCGCCGCCGCGGTCCGCGCCCTCGGCGCGCTCGAGGGGCCGGAGGCTCTCCCCATAAAGGCCGTCGCGCTCCTCGAGGCGAGGGAGATCGCCCTGGCTCGCGGCGCCGCCGAGCGGCTCGTGGTGTCGCTCCGCGGCGGCGACCCGGCCGCTCGCGCCCGGGCCCGCGCCATCGCGGCGCGCGTCGAGCTCGCGGCCGGCGACCTCGCGGCCGCCGAGCGCGCCCTCGACCCCGCCCTCGCGGCCGACCCGGAGAGCATCCTCGCGCGCGCCGAGCTCGACCTCGCGATGCGAGCCCCGGCGCGCCCGGTCGCCGCCGCCCTCGGCGAGCTCGCCCAGAAGACACGCGACGAGGGCCTCCTCCTCAGGACGGGCGAGCTCCTCGCCCGGGCGCGTCTCCTCGACCTCCTCGAGGACTACGGGAAGCGCGAGGGGGTGATCGTCCTCGACGCGGTCGCCGACACGGCGCGCGAGGCCCTGGCGAGGATCGCTCACGCCGGGAGCATGGGCTCGGGCGCCGAGACGGGGCGTGCCGCGGCGGGGCGCGCCCTCGTCCTCCTCGCCGCGCTCGACGGTGCGAGGCGCGACGAGGCCGCGGTCAAGAGCGACCTCGCCCGCGGCCTCGCCGTCGCTCCGGCGTCGATCGACCTCGCGCTCCTCCTCGCCGCGCGCGGCGAGCCGGCCGACCTCGAGCGGACCTCCGTCGAGCTCCCCGCGCTCGCTCCCGCCTGCGCCGCGCTCTCGGCGTTGCGGCAGAAGCCGGCCGCCGACACGCTCGGCGGGCTCGCGAGCGCGGCCGCCGCGCTCGGTGGGGCGGCCGAGCGCGCCGCGTTCGCGCTCGCCGGCGTCCCGCTCGCCGCGGCGGCGAAGACCCCCGTCGACGTCCCCGCCGTCCTGGCAGCCGAGGACGCGCTCCGGGGGGCGGGGACGCTCGACGCTCTCCTCGTCGAGATCGGCGAGGAGCGCGTCGCCTTCGAGGAGGACGCCGAGGGCCTCATCGCGTACGGGCTCGCCGCCCTCAAGGCGGGCGAGGCGAACCCCGAGGTCGCCGACATGGCCCGCTTCGAGTGGGCGAGCGCCGTCGCGACCCAGAACGCGGCGCGGAGCCGCGGCGACGCCGCCGTCGCCGAGTCGGCGCTCTCGATCGCTCTCGCCTGGCGTCCCGGCTGGCGCACCGGCCGACTCCTCCGCGCGGCCGCGGTCGCGCAGCTCGTCCGCTCCGAGCGCACCGAGACGTTCCGCGAGGCGAAGTCGATCGTCGCGACCGCCCCGACGGCGGCGGCCCTCGCCGAGCGGCGCGGCGGTCCGAGCGCGCTCGCCCAGGACGCGCTCGCCGACGCCGACGCCGGGAGGGTCGTCGCCGTGGACGGCATCGCCGCGGCCTCCGCCGCTCTCGTGCGGGGGCGGCTCCTCCTCGCCATGGCGAAGGCGCGCGAGGCGCTCGGCACGCTCAAGGAGGCCGAGGATGGCGTCGACACCGTCCTCGCCAAGCGCGAGAGCCTCTCGCTCGCGCGGATCGCGGCCGCGACGCGGATCCGCTCGTCCGCCCTGAGCGAGCGGTGCACGGCCGCCGAGCGCGGCGGCGACACCTCCCTCCAGGGGCTCGCGGGCCGGGCCGACGTGGACGAGGACCTCGTCGATCGCGGCAAGGAGGAGGCCGTGAGCCTCGCGTCGGCGCGCGACCTCGGGCGGTTCGACGATCGGTTCAGCGGGGTCAACGGCGCCCAGCAGGTGGGCGTCGACTCGGACGCCGCGGGCGAGATCCTCACGCGGCGCGACGCGACGTGGCGGCTCGTCCGCACGACGCCCCTCGTCATCGGGATCTACACCACCTGCTCGCGCGCCGACGGCGACGCGGGGCGCATCCCGCGCGCGTGGGTCGTGGACTGCTGCGGCCTCCTCATGCGCGGCGCCCGCGGTTACGCGACGATCGACGTCGTCCTCCACTTCGGGAACTACATAGGGACCGACGTGGGCGGCAACGTCTACAGCGTGGACGCGATCGACGCGCTCGCCGGCGAGTCGCCCCCGGGCGACGCGACGGCCCCCTTCGCGCGCGGCGTGCGGCGGATCCTCGAGCTCACCCCCGACAAGCCGACGGAGGAGCGCGTCCGCCTCCTGGCCCAGATCGACAAGGAGCTCGTGCGCGCCCGTCGCCTCGCTCCGGGCGCGCTCACGGTCAAGTGCTGGCGCGCCGTCGAGGCTCTCGCCGCCGGCCGGGTCGACCTCGCGGTCGCGCAGTTCGAGGCCGTCCACGCGCTCGGGGCGTGGACGACGAACGAGATCCAGATCCGCTCGCTCGAGGCGTGGGCCTGGTGCAACTGGGGCAAGCTCGACCTCGCGAAGCGCACGTTCGCGGCGATCCGCGACGCCCAGGACTCGCGGCCGGGCGACAACTGGCTCATGAACAACCGGATGCTCCTCCGGTGGAAGGACGTCCCCGAGCTCGAGCCCTACCGGGAGATCCTGGCCCGGCAGGAGGCGAAGTAGGGCTCAGTCGAGGTCGCGGCGGCGAGCCTTCTTGTCCGACTGGCGCTGCTTCCCGTCGCGGCGGCGCGCCCTGGCCCCGGCGCCGGGCTTGGTCACGCGGCGCGTCCGCGGCCGGGCGAGCGACTCGCGGATCACCATGGCGAGGCGCGTCTCGGCGGCCTCGCGGTTCCGGGGCTGGTCGCGGTACTCGCTCGCGGCGATGACGAGCTCGCCCGACTGCGTGAGGTAGCGGGGCGGCGCCTTGGAGCGGATCAGGGCGCGCTGCGCGTCGTCGATCGAGGGCGAGCGCTCGAAGCTCCAGCGGAGGACGACCTTCGAGCTCACCTTGTTCACGTTCTGGCCGCCGGGCCCGCCCGAGCGCGCGAAGCTCACCTCGAGCTCGTCGCGCGGGATCGCGAGCCAGCCGTTGACCTGGAGAGGCCCCTCGTCGGACATGGTAGATTCCTCGCCCATGATTCTCGCACGACTGGCTCCCGTCCTCCTCGGGGCGATCGCCCTCGGAGGGTGCTTCTCGCTGCCGCCGCCGCCGGCGGCGACGGCGCCCTCGAACATCGGCGACCCGGCGCCGGTCTTCTCGCTCGCGCGGACCGACCCGCCCGGTCGCGTCACGCTCGACGAGCTCCACCAGAACGGGCCCGTCGTCCTGATCTTCTACCGCGGAGACTGGTGACCCATCTGCCGCGGGCAGTTGGCCCGCTTCGAGGAGCGCCGCAAGGAGTTCGAGGCCCGGTCGGCCCGGATCGTCGCGATCTCGGTCGATCCCGTGGACGCGTCGCAGCGGCTCGCGACGCGGCTCGAGCTCCACTACCCCCTCCTCTCGGACGAGAAGGGCGACGTGATCCGCGCCTACGGCGTCTGGCACGCCGAGAAGGAGATCGCTCTCCCCTCGATCTTCGTGATCGACCAGAAGGGGATCATCCGCTGGAAGCGGATCAGCCGGTCGGTGACGGACCGGCCGAGCGAGGACGACGTGCTCGACATCGTCGAGCGAGTCGTGCACTGAGGACGAGGAGCGCGGCGCCCGAGAGCGCCGCGCCCACGCCGAGACCCGGGACCTCGCCCTCGAACGAGGGCGGCGGCGCCGGCCCCAGGCGCGGACCACGGTCGAGGAGGAAGACTCCCTGCTCGCTCGCGACCGGAGCGCCGTCGCCCCGTCCGTCCGAGACGAGGAAGCGGACCGAGAGCGCGTCGAGCGAGGCGGTCGCGAGCTTCGCGTCGAGGTCCTTCGGGGTGAAGGAGGCCATGCCGTGGAGCGCCTCGACGCGCTCGCGGGCCGACACGCTCCCGACCCACGAGCGGACGCGCTCGGCGATCGCTCGCTCCTCGAAGGCGCGGCCTGGCATCTCGTCGGGCAGGGGCACGTAGCCTATGCGCTCGCCGCCCCGCCAGGGGGAGCGGAGGACGCGGGCGCCCGAGGCGCGGACGAGGTCCACGCCGAGCGGGTGCTCGTCGTAGAGGGTCGCGTCGCCGACGAAGACGCGCGGGTGCGTGGCGAGGAGGACGTCGAGGGCGACGAGGAGGGCGAGGAGCCATCTCCCTCCCCCCGCGAAGCGGGGGGAGGGTCGGGGTGGGGGGCCTGAGATGAGGGCGGCGACTCCGAGCAGGACGAGACCACGCGCGAGCTCGAGCCCGATGCTCGTCGTGGGAGCGTGGTGCGGCGAGTGGAGGAGAGCGTCGCCCAGGATCCACTTCGCGAGGAGCGCCACGGCGACGGCGACCGGGATCGCCACGAGCGCGCTCGCACGGCGCGCCGCGTCGACGCCGAGCGCCGCGAGCGGAGCTGCCGCGAGCGCGAACAGGACGGCGTGCTTCTCGGGGTGGCGGTAGTCGGCGTAGAAGGGGAGCAGGCGGAGGAGCTTCCAGACTCCTGGCCCGCGTGGACCCATGGCCGCCGCGAGGGCGAGCGCGCCGAGCGCGAGGAGGAGGGCGGCGCGCTTGCGGCGGCGGCGGTCGAGGAGGGCTCCGGCGCCGAGCGCGAGGCCGACGAGGCCGACGTGGATCGTCTCGCTCCAGGGCTCGTGGATCCGCGACCCCGGGGGCTCGAGGCCGTCGGTCACCGACGCTCGATCCGGGAAGGAGACTCCGAACGGGAACGGGACGGCGAGCTCGACGAGCCGCGCCGGGGCGAGGCTCCACGCTCCGGCGTCCTCGGCGCTCTGCTGGACGCGGTCGGTCTCGGGGCGCAGCTCGAGCGCCGGGAGGAGGAGCGCCGACGCGAGGACGAGCCCGAGGATCGGGGTCGCAAGGGCGAGGGCGGCGCGGCCCGGGAGCGCGCCGCGCCCCGCGATGATGATGACGGGCACGAGCAACGCGGCCCACGTGGCTCCCTGGATGTCACCGGCGAGCGCCGCGAGGCCCACCGGAAGGGCGGCGAGCAGGCTCCTCCGGCGCGCCAGCGCGCACGCCCAGGGGAGCCACGCCGCTCCGGCGAGGAGCGGGAGGTTCTCCTGGAGCGAGAGCACGGGGCCCGACAATGCGTAGACGGCGCCCGCCGCGATCCCGGCGGGGCGCGAGGCTCCGAGCGCGCGCGCGAAGAAGGCCGCGCCCACGGCCGCGAGCAGGAAGTGACCGAGGACGAAGACGTGGATCGAGCGCGGCGGCTCGAACGCGAGCGCCGCGAGGAGGCGCGGCGGGTAGAGCGTCTCCGTGCTCGGGTCGGCGAGGTGCGCGACGCCGCCGAAGATGTAGGGGTTGCGTCGGGGCAGCTCGTGCCGCTCGAGGACGGCCTCGCGGAGGACGGCGTCCTGCGGGGCCGTGTAGACGACGAGGTCCCGGTAGACGAGCGCCCGTCCCCTCGTCGCGAGCGGCGCGAAAGAGGCGAGCACGACGCCCGCGAGGAGGAGGACCGGGACCGCTCGCCGCACCGAGCCTCAGGTCCTCTTCCACCAGAGCGTCTTGGCGTCTCCGAGCGGCTTCGCCTGGGCGAGGATCTCGGCCACGCGCTCCTCGCTCGGGGCCTTGAAGGCGCGCGCGGCCCTGGCCGCGCGGCGGACCTCGTCCGCGTGACGCGTGCCCACGATCGCGGTCGCCACGGGGAGGCTCCAGGCGTACTCGAGGAGCGCCTCGATCGGCACCTTCCCGACGGCGTGCCCGCCCGAGAGGACCTTCATGCCGATCACGGCGGCGCCCTTCTCGTTCGCCTTCTTCATCACGTCCTCGAACGAGAGGAGGTGGTGGTCGGGCGCCCCGAGCGGGATCAGGACCGTGTCGAAGGCGTAGCGGTCGAGCGCCTTCGAGATCGCCTCGGGGTGGGTGTGCCCCGTGATCCCGAGGAAGCGCACGTCGCCCTTCTCCTTCGCGGCGACCGCGGCCTCGAAGGAGCCTCCCTTCGCCATGACGGCGTCGAGCGTCTTCAGGTCGTTGATCGCGTGGAGCTGGAGGAGGTCGGGCCGGACCTGGAGCTTTTTCAGGCTCTCGGCGATCTCGCGCTCGGCGGCCCCGCGCCGGCGCTCGAGCGTCTTCGTCGTCAGGAAGAACGTCTTCCGGTCGAGCCTCGGGAGGATCTGCCCGAGGTAGCCCTCGCTCGTGTGAGCGCCGTAGGTGCTCGCCGTGTCGAAGTAGTTGACGCCCTCCTCGATCGCGGCCGAGATCGCGCCGAGCGCCTGCTTCTCGCCGACCTCGGAGATCGGGTAGCCGCCGAAGCCCAGGATCGTCGCGTTCCAGCCGGTCTTGCCGAGGGCGCGCTTCTCGATCGTCGTCGCGGCCGGCGCCGTCAGGGTCGTGACGCGCGCGACATCATCATCGCGGCCCGTCCCGTCACCCCGGTCCTGCGCCCGGAGACCGTACCCGACCGCCCCCAACCCGGCCGCCCCGAGAGCGCCCCTCATGAAGTCGCGTCGGTTCATGCCTAGAACATACTAGGATCTCGTGAAGATCGCCGTGAAGAGCCCGGGTTTCCTCGTCGCGATCCTCGCGACCGCGGTCTTCCTTCCGTCCGTCGTGACGGGCGGCTTCCTCGAGTACGACGACGGCCACTACCTCGTCCACTCGAGGGCCGTGGCCGAACAGGACGTGCGCCGCGCCCTCGACCCTCTGGCCGACCGCTCGGACCTCGGGAGCGAGTACCTGCCGGTCCGCGACCTCCTCTACCTGGGCGAGGCCAGGGTCTTCGGGCTCGAGTCGCCGCGGGCCTTCCGGGGCATGAGCCTCGCCCTCTACGCGGCCGCGTGCGCGCTCGCCTACGCGCTCCTCGCCGAGGTGACGAAGAACGAGGCCCTCTCGTTCCTGGCGGCCGCCTTGTTCGCGGTCCACCCGGCCCACGCCGAGTCCGTCGCCTGGATCTCCTCGCAGAAGGACGTGCTCTCGGGCGTGCTCGGCCTCGCGGCCCTCGTCCTCCATGCTCGCGGCTGGTGGCCCGCCGGAGTCGTGCTCGCCCTCCTCGCGTGCCTCTCGAAGTCGACGCTCCTCTGCCTCCCGCTCCTCGTGCCGATCGTCGAGCGGCGGCTCTCCTGGCGCGTCGTTCCCTACATCGTCGTCAGCCTGGTCGTCTCCCGCGTCGCCGTCTCGGTCGGTCTCCGCGAAGGGATCGCCCACCCGCAGCCTCCGGGCGGGCTCGCGACGGTCCTCATGACGGACGCGCCGATCTTCGTCCGCTACCTCGCGTCGGCGTTCGCGCCCTTCGACCTCCGCGTCACCTACCACGCGAGCTTCCCGATCCGCACCGTCGCGGACGCCACGGTCGCTCGCTGCTTCCTCGTCCTCCTCGCCGCCGCGGTCGGCTTCGCGAGCGTGCGGGTCCGCGAGGTGAGGTTCGGCGCGCTCGCGTTCCTCCTCGCCCTCCTGCCGGTCGCGAACCTCCAGCCGGGGGCGCAGTGGATCGCCGACCGCTACCTCTTCTTGCCGGTGCTCGGGACCTCCGTGATCGTGGCGCGCGTCCTCACCCGCGTCGCCTCGCGCTCGGCGCCGCTCTCGATCGGCCTCGCGAGCCTCCTCCTCGCGAGCTCGGGGTGGCTCGCGCTCGAGCACGGGCTCGACTTCTCGAACGACGTGCGGCTCTTCCGGCAGGCTCTCGCGTGGGAGCCGGCGAACCCGATCGCCCATCACCAGCTCGGGCGCGGTCTCCTCGCCAAGGCCGAGCGGACCGAGGACAAGGGGACGCGGGCCGCGATCGCCCGCGCGGCCGCCGCGGAGGAGCAGGAGGCGGTCCGCCTCTTCGTCCAGCCGGGCGTCCTCGACGCGGGTCCGGTCATCGAGGCGCGCCACTCCCTCGCGCGGGCGCTCGAGCTCGCGGGAGAGACCGTGCTCGCCGTCTCCGCGGAGCGGCAGACGCTCGTCATCGAGGCGGTGCGCGCCCACCTCGAGGGGCGCGACGATGCCGAGATCCGCGCGCGCGCCGTGAAGCTCGGCCGCGTCGCCTACGTGCAGGCGAAGCAGAACGCCCCGGACGCGCCGCTCCTCGTCGAGGCGGCGCGCTGCCTCGCGTTCGGCCACGACGACGACCTCGCGCGCCACGCCGCGACCGAGGCTTACGAGTTCGACTCCGAGCTCGTCGAGAAGGCGATCCGCGAGGACGCCGAGCTCGAGCGGGTCTTCAAGTAGAACCGGCGGCGAG
>Ga0070738_10005021_pt1 | contig 15138 bp, 10 predicted proteins | sample Coa_R2_2_FD_66446 | JGI IMG/M metagenome (GOLD analysis project Ga0070738, IMG submission 66446) | Surface soil microbial communities from Centralia Pennsylvania, which are recovering from an underground coalmine fire - Coalmine... | ecosystem: Environmental > Terrestrial > Soil > Unclassified ...
AGCAGTTCTAATTGCGGCTTGCGCCTGGCCAGCACCTGCACAGCCATCTCTGCGCATCGCTGCCGCGCCAGGATATATCCCTGTTCGCGCCGCGTCTCCCAGAGCGGCTCATAGGCATCGACCAGCAGAGATGAGGGAACGTTGCGGCGCAGGCCGGGCGCTACCAGCAGCATGGCAGCCTGCTCTGCGGAACCGGGCGAGCCATCGAGATGGAGAAAAATGGGGATGATTTCTTCTGCCGCCAGCGCGCCGCGCCGGTCCTGCCAGCGCCCCAGATAGGTGAGCAGGAACCCACGTGGTACTCCCTCCAGGACACGAACCGTCATGCGTCCAGCCAGATGACCACCGTTACGCGTATCGCTCTTGACGGCGGCCACGAGCGCGTCCAGCAGGGGATGACCGAGGGCGATGAAGTCGATGAACGGTGGGCGTTCGCGGTCGCTCAGGGCCGTTGCGCGCACGAAGGTGGCGCGCTCATAGTGGCCGCGTACATCCTGGCGCTGCAAACTGAGCGGCACATCGAGCGTCCAGACGTGCGGCAAACCTTTAACCGGCGTGGCGCTGCCGCCGAGCAACGCAAGGGTAGACGTGGCAAACTGCTCAATGGTGGCTGCATCAGGCAAGGCCTGTATGGTTGATTGCTCGGCAGCTTCCACGCGCAGGTAATCATCCGGGACGAACGAGCCGGGCGTGGTGAGAAACTGGGCGCGGCAGGCATCCAGCGCCTCCTGTCCCTGCTTGAGCGCCTGCTCGATCTTCTCGTCGAGTTCCGCTACAATGCTGTCTTCAGGACGATCTTCCGTTTCGGCGAGGCCATCCATCAGCAGCGTATCGAGATCAAGCGGGCCGGTCACGCTCAACACGTCGGAAACATTGCCCAGTTCTTTGCGAATGCGCTTCAGTTTCTCTTCCAGCAGAGTTAGAATACGCCCTTCAAGCGTATCGCTCAGTACCATGTTGTAGACTTCAACCGTGTGTGTCTGCCCCCAGCGGTCAACGCGCCCGTTGCGCTGTTCCAGCCGGTTCGGGTTCCAGGGCAATTCGTTATGAATGACCGTCCAGCAACCCTGCTGGAAGTTGAGGCCCTCGCTGGCGGCGTCGGTTGCCAGCAGTACCTTCGTCTCGGGCTGGTGAAAGAGACGTTCGGCGGCAAGACGAGGTTCTCGGTTCAGATGGCCATGCAGGATGGCTATACGCCCGGCATAGCCACGTCCTTCCAGATAGCTCTGCAGGTAGTCGAGGGTATCCCGGTACTCGGTGAAGACGATCACCTTGCGTTCCTGTTCGAAGCAGAAGCGATCCAGCGTTCGTTTGAGGAGCGCAGCCTTGTGATCTTGTTCCGGGGGGATAGCCTCGGCCAGGCGCAACAGGCGCTCAACTTCGCGCCGCTCGCGTCCGATGGCATCCTGGCCGCGTTCAGGCGCGAGGACGACCAGTTGCCCCTCGATACGCTCGCGCTGTGTCTCGGTCAGTGGAACGCCCGCCCGGTATGACGCGAGCAGGCCGCGCCGGGCATCGGGGGCCACCGCCTCGTCAGTCAGCCCCTCCAGGCGCGTGCGCAGCGAAGCTCTGATGGCTCCCAGCGAGCTGACCAGCCGCTTTTTGAGCAGCATCATGGCGAAACCAACTGTTGCTTGCTGTTCGGGGTTATGGCGCAACGCCCGCCAGCGGCGTGCTACATATTTCGTGAGCGCCTCGTAGAGCCTGCGCTCAGCGTCCAGCGCCGGATCGGAGAGCGTGAGTTCCAGATGATGCACAACACGACCGTGAAACCTAGGCATGCCGTCGAGGTTGAAGATCTGCTGCTTGGAACGGCGTATCACGACCTGTTCCACCACGTCACGCCGCAAATCTTCGGCACTGGCAAAACGGGCGTCGTCGAGCAGGCGCAGCAGCGAGTAAAAGCCCTGCGAATAGCCATCGTGCGGGGTGGCGGTGAGCAGCAAGAGGCTATCGCACAGCGGAGCGAGCGCCTCACCAAAGCGGCTGCGATCGGTGCGCAGCGGGCGCGCCGGGCTGCCAGATTCGGCGAGATAGTGAGCCTCGTCGATGATGATGATATCCCAGCGCGTCTTCTTCAATGCCCGCAGGATGCGCTCCTGCTTGGCAAAATCGATAGAAGTGATGACGCGGTTGGCATAGTGCCAGGGATTCGCTCCGGGCGGCAGGGTGGGCAGTAAGTCTTTGAGCAGGTAATCATTATCCAGGATATCGAAGTGCAAGCCGAACTTGTCTTGCATTTCATCGGCCCACTGATCCTGTAAGGCAGCGGGAACGACGATCAGAATGCGGTCGCCGCGCCCACGTGCGATCAGTTCCATCGCGATCAGACCCGCCTCGATGGTCTTGCCCATGCCGACATCTTCGGCCAGCAGGAACCGCTGCCGGGGGGCGGACATCACTTGCAGCACAGGCGCAAGCTGATACGGCTCGATCACCAACCGCGAGCGAGCAAGGCCCAGCAAATAGCCCGTGTTGTGCGCGATAGAAAGCTGGTAGGCGGTATGGAGCCGCTCCCACCGGCTCGGCGGCGTGCCAGGATGCCAGGCTAATGCTGGCGTAGAGACAGGTACAACTCGTTCCAGTGTTCTGTCGTCGCCTTGCGCGCCCGCGTTCCCATCCGCCGCCGGGCGATAAATAAAGATGCGTTCCAGTCCGCGCGCCCGACCATCCATTCCCCGCACGCGCAACGTATGATCTCCGCCTGTATAGACCGCATGATCCTCCAACACCTGCCAGGTCTGCCCGCGGATGCGCACCAGTTGCCCAACTTCAAACATACAAAAGCCCACTGATTCTAGAAAAATAATGCCTGTATCATAAACATCAATCATGGTTGTGTCAAGCCACAGCCATATTGGGCAGCAAACCGTTCCTCATGGTTGGTTTTGTTGGACAGTTTCACAGGTTCAGTGAAATTTCGACCCTGAGAGATTGATTGCTATCCCATAGTGAGTACCTCGCTCACTTGCCGATCGATTACTTTCTGGAACCTGATCATGGCATCCACGGCCCAGCTACGTAACTGAGCAAGCTTCTCAGGTGGATCGGTGATAGCGGCCTGCTGATACAGAGCGATGCGTGAGGCTCGTTTCTCATCAATGCGTTCCCATTCCAGCGACCCTGTTATGCCTCTCAGCTCTTCCTGTATCTCGTCTCTCCGTCGGTAAAGTAAATCGAAAAGCCGCTTATTTTTTCCTTTATCGTATGTATCAATGTAAAATTCAACGCGGAAGCGTCCCTGTCGTGCGAAAGAGTAAGCCAGGAAACCTACCTGCGGCCCAGTGATCGGCAGTCTGGTAATCGTCATCCAGTTCAGGCCATCTGGTCCCGCTTCTCTCACCGGAAATGGGGAAGCTATTTTCCTCAGATCCTGGAGAATGCCACTGTAGAAGCTAATATAAGCATATTCTCGCTCTTTGATCCGGGCAAAGGTGATATTTTCTTCTGCCATCCCAATACTGGCAACACGCCAGCCAACATCGAGCCACTGTCGTGATTGTACATGCCCGACAGAATCGTTGGCCCACCAGGAGCGATGTTGTCGTGCAGAAGCCGGCAGTGGCTCGCCGATAATCTCTTCGATCTGGCTGAAGGTGCGTGTGAGTTTCTCTTGTCGCAACGGTTGCTGCTGGAGCCAGAGAGCAAGGGGGGCATAACGACTCTCATCCGGGCGTAATCGCTCTTCAACCGGAGCGATTTCCTCTTCTCCCTGTGTTATATCAGCACTGGTGCCGGGAAGTAAAACCTCCTCCTGAGGAGGGGCCGTGATCTCGGCGCTCATCTGGAAAGCATCCAGCACGGCTTGCCGCTGGCGTTCGAGCCATGCAATACAGAAATGGAGTTGCTCGCGCTGAGCGGGAGAGATTTCACCATGAAAATGGGCCAGCGCATTGCGCGTCTTTCGCACCTCATCCAACAGAGTACGAACCGCTGCTGCTGGCAGTTGAAAGATGGACGGGAACTGGGGTTGGATACTCTGGTGAAGGAGCAACTGGATATAGTCATAAAGTGTCAGATCATCCAACGCCTGGATAGTACCGTTGCTGGAGAAATGCTTTGCGAATACCTCTTGAGCAATTGCTTTATCGAAAGCCACATCGCTCCGATCCAGACGATTGATATAGTGCTGCAAGGCTTTCTGGAACTTTTTGCGAGCGTCGGCATCTGCCATCTCGGCAATGATGGAAGTGAACTTTTGTTGATCGGCCTCATCAGTCACACGAAAAGCGACACGAATAAAATCCTTGAGCGTCGTTTCAATATCCTCCACATACATCATGTCTTCCGCCCGTCGCCGGAAATATTCTGTCGTATCATAACTGGTCACAATGCCGGTAAGCGTCCCTTCGGCATTGGTAATCAAGACGGCATAGGTGTTTTTCAGGTCGTCGAGCAGGTCAAACAAATCTTCATCAGGGCTGTAGGTGTCAACCTTCATGATGGCATGGGCAACCCGCAGGTCGGCCAATGAAACGCCAAAGTTTCTGAGCGCGTGCAGGATCGAGTCGCTGGTGACAATGCCAAGGGGTTTTTTCTTCTCATCGACGACAGGAAGCTGGCTGAAATCATGTTCGGTCATCAGCGCCAGTGCTTTCTGAATAGTATCCTGAGGCGATACCGTAACAGGCTCCTGTCGGCCTTCGATAAGTTGCTGCACAGTGAATGGCATACATCCCTCCAATGCTGCATAAAATGTGTTACCATATTCTACCACACCTGCAACCAATTATGGGCTATTCGCCACTTCATCAACCATTCAGGAAGTCACGCCGAGTCCAACCAGCACTGTCAGGGCGGAGTTGACGGCTTGAACGGAAAACAGTTCCGGGTCAAAATGTGGGCCAACCCATGTGCGCCGTTCTCGGTGTTCCGGGTGGCGTCGATCTCGTAGCGCCTCGATGAGGTACTGGTAGCCACCGATGCTCCCACAATCTTCCGGCGGGCAGGCTCGCTTCCCATCAGATAGCGCGGAACGAGCGAGTTCTCTGTGCGCGGCCAGATATCTTCAACCGTCACCCGATACCGCCAGCCATCTCCAAAATCATACTCATAAATAAAGTTGGCTCCCTTCTCACGGACAATGGTCTGTAGTCTGACACGACGCTCGTCCTTCATCTCATCATCGTCCTCCGGGTCTGGCTCCCCGTAGCGCGTTTCCCCCGCCTGAAACAGGTGCAGGTGTGAATGCTTCCAGCCCATTACGACTTGCAGAAGAGAGTGCAACGCAGCCCGAGTAATTTGATTCAGAGACGAGGATACGCCGCCAGATGGGCGGCTCAATGCCGATGAGTCGGATAACCAGTTGATAGATCTGCTCAATTGCGCGGCGTCGGGCCATTGGTACTATACGCTCCTCTCCTGGTGCAAGATCTGTATTACTCTTAGGGCAAGAATGATCACAGGCGCTTTTTTCCCTTTTGAACGAGATTGCCAGTTGAAATTACCTGTTGTACCAGTTCCCGCAAATGCGTCAGTCCGGCACTCCATGGCTCGGCAGGAAGCTCTATGCGAGGTATGTCTTGCACACGTTGCGTAGCCCCTTCACCTCTTGTTGTCATATACTTACCACGCTGTTCTTTCATGTCGTAGAAGATCAGGTACGTATACTCATAATCGGTGTTCGGCTCTTTGGTCGCAATTCGATAGTAATCAAGCCGCTCCGCTAGCATCCACTCCTGTAACAGAGATAGAGCCGCTTCCTTCGAAGAAAGTGCCTCTGAAGAATCTATCACCAGGCAGTCTACTGAAACGTTCTGTTCTAATGATCTTCGCCAGATTCGTTCCTTTACAAAAGAACAGCTGCCGACTGGTAGACGGCCTGAAGCTACTAACGTAGCGATAAAGTGGCGCTGCGTCTCGAAGTGGGCTAACTGGGTCAACTCATTCACCATTTCCGGTAACCCTGGCACCCTGTATGGCAGCAAGAACGCCAGCAGCTTCTGTGTATCTTCGATCACGTCCTCTGTGAGCGGAAACGGCGAAAGGCACAGGAGGTTCCTCCAGCTATCACGGAGCGAAAAGCGCAGGTCATCCAATCGCTCTTTAATGACAATAGTTGTACTGTAATAGTATGCCGCCAGGATCAGAGCGTCGTTATGATAATCGCGCATCCACTGCCAGATCTCCAATTGCTCGTCGACTGATAATTGGGAGAAGTAGCCAGGAGATGCCTGACTACCCCAGAACAAGTTCCAGGATTGGATGAAGGCTTCAATGATCGTGCGGTGTTCGAGCCAGTTTTTTGCGAACAAACGCCATAACAGCTGCGAGAAGATCAGGTAGTTCTTTGTTACGACCTCGTAGCCTACCAGTCGTTGGAATGCTGGTGAGGCGAGGCCACGCAGGTAGCGTTGAATGAACTGTGAAAGTGTCTTGCGAATACGCGCCTGGACTGACCAATGCCTGACAGGTTCGTCTCCATCACATCCTGGTTCTCCCTCACTAAAAGGTTCGTCCTCTGGTTCTTCACTGGAAGGTATAAAGGCGCTCATAGCCATAGAGACTATTCCTTCCTCTTGCTGGAGAAGCTCTTGCATATGCGCTGCAATGGCATGCAGGATGGTGCCAATTCGTGTCTGTACATTTCCAGATACCCCTGAACCGTGTTCCAGGTACTGACGGATTCTGGGATGCGAGCGCAAAGCCTCATAGTCGATCTCATCATATCCTAGATGCAGCCCTTTTTCATCCTGGGCTTCTTTCTGCAGGCTCATAGATCTGGTACCGGCTTTCCAGATACTTTCCTGATCGATGACAAGCGTAGTGTGCAGTTCTCCCAGCAGTTCTTCGAAAGCCTGGTCATCCAGATTCAGGTCGGCGCTGTGATCTAATCGTTCACTCCCCTGTTCTTCTTGTTGCAAGATACGATCAAGCGCATTTTTATCGCAGGGAATAATAGGATTGGTTTCACAGAGCCGTGTGCCCTCACTCCACCGGATAGACACGGGTAGAGGGCTGGCTAGAAGTTCTCTGGCGGCTTCTGGTAAGGCCAATTCGAGCGCCTGTGGCATGGCATTCCACAGATGCAAGGGAAAGAGTTGCTCATTGACGACAAGGAATGCTCCTTGCAGGTCTGGTACAGTTCCGCGCAGGTGAAGCCAGAGGCGATCATGCTGCCATTCTCCTCCGAGCAGTTTCCAGGATGGCTCTTTGCTCCCCTCGGTCGTATCCTTCTTCTGATATGTCAAATCTAGCTTGCTGAGATCCGTTTGTGAGGCACCAATAGTCAAAGGTAGTTCGCCTATAAGTTCGTCAAACGCATCACGCGTACCAACCAGAAAGTTGGTCGCTTCGATATTGCCCTGTGGATCATGTAGGAGCATTGCTACCTGCGACATATTTGGCGAGCCCTGCACACACACTGCACGATCGGCTAGTTTGAACAGGTACAGCTTGGCATGAAGGTAAAGTGACCCATCCTTTGTCTGGAGTGGATGAATTTCGTAGCTACCGGGCAGTTGCTCGATTACCTTTTGAAGGGCCGAGCGATCAACTGATGCGTAGCCTGGTTGAAGTAAGAGAACGGTACGAGCTGGGCGCACCGCCTCAATCAACACCTTCAGAGCAGTTGCTTTTTCATCGTAAAACGGAGCCAGCACCCAGAGTTCTTCGACGGTTTCTTCGCCGATAACCTGCTTGATTTGTTCAAGAAAGCTGGCGTGGAGGTTATGCCGTACCGGAGCCACCCCCATTTGGGTGCGTCGCAACAACCATGGTGTACTCGTCCATAGAAGGGTGAGACGCTGCTCTACCATCCCCTGGACGTAGCGGCACCCTACCAGCCCCTCGACCAGTTCTCGCACAGCAAGAAAGGCAGGGAGAGTATCTGGTGCTTCTTTACTATATTCGTAGACGGTAAAGAGTTCTCCGCCAGAGGCATACCCCTGCCAATTCGTATTTCCGCTCCCCACCAGAAGGCGACCTTGCTCTCTGTTTGTGAGGAGAATGATTTTAGCATGAGCGGCGTGGGGAGTGAATATCCCCCATACCAGGTAGGACTGGTTGAAATGAAGGATCTGCTCCTCGCTTTTAGCCGAGCGAGCGCAGATATCCAGGAAGTGTGTCCCATCGACCAACACTATTTTATTTTTGCATGCGGAGGAAAAGAGGGGCAGCAGTGTCCGCTCGAAGAAGGCAACATCCAATTCATACGTCATTATCAGCGCGTGTTCCCATGGCCCACGGAATTGCGGAGGAAGTTCAAGCATACTCAAACCAGATCTCCTTCCACCAGGAACTGCTTCCCATCTTGAGTTAATGGATGGGGAAGCCGGGAAAGGTCGCCGGACAGGCCGAGTTCGGCCAGCGTGAGGCGGAGAGCATTAAAGCGCGAATCCATAAAGTCCACGCTGTTCGGCAAGCGGTAAAAGCGCAGGCTCTTTCCTTCCCATTGAAAACGAAATGTGTTCTCCGGTAGCTTACTTCGAGCGACGAGCTGATGCTGCAGGATGATGTAGTCCCGGTACAACCAGCGGGCAATGTCCAGAATCGTTGGTGTCCCACGCTGTAATTGCTGATGGATGGTTTGAACAAATTCATGGAGGCTCAGTCGACCATTCTCTCCCTTCCAGGCGACCTCCTTCCAAGCACTTTGCTGTTGATAGGTGTCTCTGCCAAAGCGAAGATAGACCAGACAGAGCAGAATGATCATCCCTATGAGAGCTGTTCCTGGGTCACCTGGGTTTTCTTTCGTCAAAAGGTAGAGGCGGCGTTCATGAACCGGAGAAAGGAGTGTACAGGCTGTATCAAATCCCTCTTCGTTTGTCTGCATAAGCGAACAGAGCCAGGCGAGCAGGTGGTGGAAGTCACTCCCGGCCTTCAGCCCCGGACGAGAAAGGCCAAGCCGATCGGCAAAGGTATCAACGTCGAGGCTGTCCTCCAGATGTCTCCAGAAAAGAGTCGGCGAAAGAGGACGGTAATCTCCTTTGTTGGAAAGCCCCCAGAGACACAGATAATTCCAGAGACTGTTGAGCGCAAACGCATAGTACTCACGTGCCTGGTAGAGCCGCCAATGCTGGTAGACAGACACAAGTACGTCACGGGGGCGATAAACCTCACCTGTATCAGCAGCATGAAAGTAAAGCAGTTGGCGGAAGACGTCTTGCGTGATAACACTGCTGATTGTCTGATCAGCGATATCCAGCAAGAGCTGGAAGGTTTGCCTGCGATTGGCAGCGAGTACCGCGTTGCCGCCATGGAGAAACGTGTGCAGGAGCAGTGGGCGATCAGGTGCTGAAGGCACTTGCAACTGACAGAGGCAGGCGTGATCGAGGTATTCATGTATGATTTCCTGTGGTACTTGAGGATCATCATCCTCGAAATACTCTCGATAATATCTCGTCGTCTGTACCCCTTGACGGAAAGCCGCTGCCACCTGCTTCCCATATTCTGTCGGTGTATCGATAGGATAAAGAAATCCCGTTCCTCCTGGATAAATCAATCCTAGCTCCGCCATGACAGAGCGATAGTATAACCCATAACCGCCAAGCTCGTTTTTGATGTAATCAACATGATCGCTGTATCTGTAGCTCTCAAGGGGGGAACGCCTGAATACTTTCAGTTTTTGCGCACCAACCGGGAGTGTATCGTCTGTATGCTCTGGCAGGTCACACAAACAGGCGCCGACTGCGAAAAGAAAATCACGTGGGCGAAAGAATCGTATCCACTCTCCCCAACTGCGAATCCTGTCGTGACGCCAGAATTCATCAAGCAAAAAAAGATAGAAGCTGTGATATCGGGGGTGGAACGTCAAGACATTAATCGCCGGAGAAAGGAGAGGTAAAATTTGATCGGAAGAAACGCTTCCCAAACCCAGGTGATCGCGACCAGGCTTATTGGGATACATTTTCGCTATCCACTGCGGTTTTCCTGTCACCTGTTCCCTCCCTCAGCAGCAGGTGTTGACTCTTTGAAAAGAATCCTGTGTAATACTGCCATTTGCTGCATATACCGTGTAGATGAGTATAAATGAGACTTTTTTCGTCGTCAATAGGTATAACCTGAACCCCAGGACTACGTCGAATTCATGATCTTTTTTCGTTTATTGGTTATGGATACAGGAATTCTTCGCGAAATACCGCTTCTCTCCATTGACAGGGAGCCTTTCCATTGGGTATACTCCTCTTGAGACTGGAACACATATTCTAGCCTTCCCTTATTTTTGCGGTACGGACAAGAGGTGAGCCGTACTGCTGTCCTTCAGAGAGCGCGTATTCTGGTAGGTTGTCTATGGAACTGTCTTTTTTAGGCTCGATTGCGGCAGGTTTCCCCTCACCTGCCGCTGACTGGCAGGCGCGACGCTTAGACATCCGTGATCTGCTCATCCCCCATCCCACCACGACCTATTTTGCCAGAGTCAGCGGCTATAGCATGCGCGGCGTCTGCATCGGCGATGGCGACATCGTGGTGATTGACCGGGCCATCACGGCCACCAACGAGAGCATCATCGTAGCGGTGCTGGGGGAGACCTTCACCATCAAACGCTTGCTGCGCACGAAGAAGCGCACCTTGCTGATCGCGGAAAATGCCGGTTTCCCTCCTATTGATGTGACGGGTCGCACTGACTTCGAGATCTGGGGCGTGGTGACCTTCGTCATCCACCCGCAGATTGCGCTGCCTCCCCGGCGAGGCAAGCCATGAAGCCCGTTCTGGCCCTGGTGGATTGTCGGGCCTTCTATGTGTCGTGCGAGCGCGTCTTCAACGCCGCCATTCGCCACAAGCCGGTGATCGTACTGGGCAATAACGATGGCATCATTGTGGCTCTGAGCCAGGAAGCCAAAGCTCTGGGCTTGCGGCGAGGGCAGGCGGCTTTCCAGTGCCGCGACGTCATCGAGAAGCACGCCGTCGTCTCCTTTTCCAGCAATTACCAGCTTTATGCCGACCTTTCTTCACGGGTGATGGCAACCCTGGCCACCTTTACCTCATCAATGGAGGTCTCCTCCATCGATGAAGCCTATCTCGATGTCAGCCATGTCGAGGCGTCGGCTCTTACCGAATACGGAAGGCACATCCAGCAAACCGTCCTTCAGTACACCGGCATTCCCACCACCGTCGCTATAGCCACAACGAAGACACTGGCCAAGGTCGCGGCGCAAATCATCAAGCAGGAGCCTTCCTGTGAGGGTGTCCTGAGCATTGCCGACTGGAGCCAAGAGCAGATTGACGTGCTGCTGGAGCGGGTCTCGGTAGCGGATATCTGGGGAATCGGACCGCGCAAAGCTCTGCTGTTGAGCGCCCACAGCATCTTGACCGCCAGACAGTTCAAAGAGGCTCGCACCCCCTGGGTACGCAAGCACCTGGATGTCACGGGAGCGCGTACCCGGTATGAACTGAGAGGAATCCAGGCCATTCCACTGGAAACGACGCCAAAGCCGAAGAAACAGCTGGCCTGCGCCCTCAACTTTGGTCGGCCCATCCAGTTGCTCGAAGAGCTGGCCGAGGCCGTCGCCACCTACGTCGCCACTGTCGCCGGGCGGCTGCGTCGTCAAAACTCGCTTGCTGGCTCCCTCACCGTCTTCATCCAGACCGACCGCTTTCCGGCCAACGCGCCGCAGTACGCCCATAGCCGCAGCACCACGATGCTCTTCCCAACAGCCTTCACCCCTGATCTCATTGCCGAAGCCTTACAACTCCTGCGAGCGATGTTTCAGCCGGGTTCCAGGTATCGCAAGGCAGGGGTTTTGTTGGGCAAGATTGTGCCAGCGGACACGCTGCAAGGCGATCTCTTTAACCTGTTTTCCCTCGAAGAGCATGAAAAGAAGAGGCGGTTGATGGCAGCCGTTGATCTGATCAATGAGACCTGGGGCAACAATACCCTCTTCTTCGGCTCTCAAGGGATCCATCGAGATTGGAAGATGCGCCAGGCTAAACGCTCTTCCAGATATACCACCCAATGGGATGAGTTATTTGCGGTGACCTGATTCACCTACGGTAATTTCTGGTTGTTGTCCTGGTCTAGCGCGATATGGGGTGGATCAAAGGCTTGCAGCCGGAACCGGAACGGGTGTAGCAGGTGTTCTCGGCCCTGTACGAAACACGGGGGTTGAGCAAAGTCGACTCTGCCCGCTTCGGCCACTTTTTGCTCGGCGGAGAGTACAACCTCGTCGGCGAAACGATCCAGGTCGATCTCTTTCAAGATGTGCTGACCCTGGACTACCAGGAAGATTGTCCAGATGGAAGTCCCCATGCATCAGTGTGACTGCTGATTGAGAGAGCCGCTGCCGGACGGCTCCGTAGTTGCTCGCAAGAGCCTCAATCATCTCCCGAACCTGCCTGGGGACACGAGATCCATATCGCTGGAGAAAAGGATCGATATCCTTCGCCTGCGATGCCCGATAGGCTGATATCGTCTTGCGTGAGGCCGTAGGGATCTTGACGACGACAGTGGAAGGGGCGGTCTGGCAGGGTGGTGTGTACTGGAATCGCTCGTGTGCGATTCCAGCAGTGAAGCCCTGGTCTGGACCAATGATCTCGGTCTGGACCCTCACCACTTCTCCAGCAGGGAGGATGGCGTGTTCGCGAAAAATCGTCGTGAACCACCAGGGGGTCAGTCCTTCTGAGCTACGAGACAGGAATGGTTGATTCATCGCCTCTCCTCCCAGGGAGACGCGCCGGCTCGCGCACAACGTGCGCTCTCCTTGAGGGCAAGCGTACAGAGACGCTTGCCCTCAAGGAGAGCGCGCCGCCAGGAAAAAGACTTCGGTCCTTCGGACGATGGGCAAAGGCGACGAAAGGGGTACAATGGGTGTGCCGAATTCATGAGCGAGGCAACGAACGAGAACCTCGCAGAAAGAGAGCGGCGCCGAGGCCAACCAGGCAGAGCAAGAGACCACAGAGGAGTAACAGCTGCCAGGGGAAGAGCCAGCTCGAGAGGACTCCCACCGTGACCAGTGCCAATACCGTCATCAGTGCGCTCGCGGTGTCTGAGAAGGCGGTCACTCTTCCCAGGACATCCGGCGTGGGGCGCTGCATCAGCAGACTGACCAGCGCCACCAGAAGGAGATCCTCGCCCACCCCGGCAAAAAAGGCGGCTGGCAGCGCCCAGGCAGCACTCGTCATCAGCGCGTAGCAGCCCAGGCTTGCTCCTCGCAGCAACAGGCCCATCAGCAACACGGTCTCAGACCGAAGTCCTTTGAAGAGCCAGAGAACCAGGAGGCTAGCAAGCAGTCCTCCTGCCCCGGAGACCGTCCAGAACAGGCCAACGCTTGCTTCTGGCACCTGAAGGGAGGATTGCACAAAGAAGATATCGACCGAGTACCACAGATGGCCGACGAGGGCCGTGACGCTACTGACCCCGATGAGGAGGGGAAGGAGGCGATCTTGCAGGGTGAAGCGAAAGCCCTGCTGCATGTCGCTCCACAGCGCCTGCAAGGCCACGTCAAGAGAGGGATGGAGAGGAGGTCTGAGAGGATGCTCCCCAGGGATCACCAGCAGCGCCATCGCACCGATGCCAAAACTGCAAGCATCGGCAAGCAGCCCCACCGCTGGTCCAAAGAAGAAGAGCAAGGTGGAGCCAAGAACCGGCCCCAGAAGCAGGGTGATTGCTTGCGTGGTGCGTAAGAGGGCTTGCGCTCGCACCAGCTCGTGTTCCTCGACCACCAGGCGGATCATCACGTTTCTTGCCGGGCGAAAAAAACTGCCGACTATCGCCAGAGCGCAACTGACGACATAGAGAGACGGGAGCCGGATTGAGGAAGGAACCAGAAGCAGGGAGCCAAGGAGCAGGCCACCCAACAGGTCACAGACGATCATCGTCGTCCGCGGAGGCCAACGATCTGCACAGGCTCCAGCCAACGGAGCAAACAAGAGAGTTGGAAGGACTTCGGTTGCCGCCACAAGGGCGACATGGGTCGGGTTGTTGGTGAGCATGCCCACCCAGATGGGCAAGGTGACTTCAATGAGAGCATCGCCCAGTTGTGAGACGGTCTGCCCAAGCCAGAGCGAGGCAAAAGGGCGATGAAGAAAGCGGCAAGCGCGCATGTTCTTTCCTCCTGCTACAGGGAGTGTTCAGATTCTTGAAGGAAGTCATTCATGCGTGGCGCAGCGGCGATGCTAAAAGGGAGTGAGCGCAGCAGTGATGCAGAAGAACGATTCGCCCGCAGCACAAAGACCCTTCCCTGGCTGGAGGGTACGTTCCTGGGCGACACATCCGGCTGGCGCATTCTCTTTGCCGCCGCATAAGCAAAAGCGCCAGGCTTATGCGGCAGAGATGTGCGCGATACGTTGTGCTTTGGGGTGATGAACAGCAGGTGGTCGCGCCGACAAAACCGGCACAGAACCGCCTCTCAAGAGAGTACTCATACCTTGTAGAGTACATTACGCGCGCCCATGTGGTCAAGTCATGTGTTTGCCAGTTTGCCAGTTTGCAAGCAGTCTGTGGGGAGGAGTTACAGAGTAGGGTCTCCTGCTCATGGGATGAATGAATGAGGCGTCCATCGTACAAGGCCACATTTTGATCGCAAGGGATACTTTCAACAGGTATCACCCATCATGTGAGTCGGTGTCACGCGCCATCCTGCTCGGGCCAACGAACGCCATTGGCCTTGCCAGTCGGCGCGTGCTGGATCGGCAGCAGTAGACGGTACTGGCCGACCGGCTCAGCCAGGCAGTAGCACGGTGATTATCTGAGAATTCACTCTCCTGTGGTAACGCGAAACAATCTGGGGAGCCATTCCAGCAGTTCACGCTCGGTGAACGAGCTTGCCGCCGGATCAAAAAAGACGTGGCCGACCTCCAGTTCTGCCAGCCTGGGGATGTCCTGGCGAAGCTGTTCCAGCGACCCGCTCAAAGGAGGTCGCGGTTGCGGTAAGGGCGCCGACAGGCTCATCACCCCGTTGGAGCGCACCACGATCACCATCTGCTGGGGATCATGTCCCGCCTCACGTACCAGCATCCAATACGTGTTGAGAAGCCACTCCACCCTTTTCCAATCGATCAGGATGGGGTTGATCCCATTGGCGAAGCGCGCCGCTCGTCTGAGCGCCGCAGGAGAGCCGACGCCAAAAAGCACGGGCGGACCCCCGTGTCAACTCAAATGAAAATGTTACCGAAGCAGCCTTTTTGAGGATAGTTCACTCAAATGAAAATGTTACCAGCCGGGGGAGAGTGGGTGGGCAGCCAGTGCCGGGCGCGCCCGGC
>Ga0070738_10005028_pt1 | contig 15122 bp, 12 predicted proteins | sample Coa_R2_2_FD_66446 | JGI IMG/M metagenome (GOLD analysis project Ga0070738, IMG submission 66446) | Surface soil microbial communities from Centralia Pennsylvania, which are recovering from an underground coalmine fire - Coalmine... | ecosystem: Environmental > Terrestrial > Soil > Unclassified ...
GTCGAATTTTGTCGAGATACAAGTGACCGATGGACCTGCGGAGTTGTTTGAGATGGACCTTCTCGGTTACGAGGGTATCCGGCTTCTTGCCGGACGTGACTAATCGTTTCAGATAGGTGTCCTGAACGTAGCTGTCAAACGTTGGGCATCGACCTATGTGAGGCAGCTCGGCTTCGCTGCGCTGGACCAGCAGTTTCCGAAACTCCTCCTGGGCCTCGGCCACAGTTTCGGCGTTCAATGGCACCCATTTGACCACCTTCCGCCCGGCATCGTCTTCAACCGTGAAGCGCGCCAGGAACTTCCCGTTCCTTTTCCAGAGCCCGCGAATTGGGTGCTTGCGATTGTCCCGGACCTTGGTGTATTTGTATCGCCGTGAGTTTGAAGTTGCTTCGGTCTTTCGTTGGCTTTCGTTGCCTTCCACAGGGCAACACTGTCGCAATTTCTGTCGCAAACGTCAAGCCCACAACCGTTTCACTTCGTAAGTCGTTGTAAATAAGGTAGCCCGCGTGGCGGAATTGGCAGACGCGCTAGATTCAGGTTCTAGTGAGTAACATCGTACAGGTTCAAGTCCTGTCGCGGGCACCACCTTTGGCAGCGAACGTCCCATTACCCACCGCTTCCGTCGTAACCCGGCGCGGCAAACAGAGGCTTCTTGAGGTTCAGGCGTGGGCGGCCCCGCGCAGGTTGAACTGTTCTCGCTCCGGAGGCATACTCCAAATGTGAAAGCCTGCTCGTGGTGCGGAAGGAAAAACCTTCCGGACTCAACCGCGTGCCTTGAATGCGGCACACCGCTCCCAACCGCGACGGCGAGCCCGTTACAAACTGAGGACCCGCCCGATTCTCAGGAGCCCGAATTGCTCGACTGCTCTAATCCGCCTCCGTTTCGGTTTTCCGACCGGGCCATACCGGAACTTTCCGAACTGGATATGCCCTTTGATTATGTCGAGGGCTTTTCCCGGCCAGACTGGGACACCGTCCGGGGCTCTATCCGGGAGCGGGTCCGTTCGGAGGACCTGTTTGCAGCGTGGGATTTTGCCGCGCAGAAGTGGCTGCAGCAATTGGCCCAGGACCTGGGCGGCGGCGCTCGGGTTTACGACTCGGGCCATTTCCTTTGTGTTTCGGACGCTGACCCGGGGACGGTGAATACGTTGCTGAATTATGCGGAAGGGGTGTTGCCCACGATTCGCGCAAACCTGCGAGGCGCTGCCTGGATCGGCTACCACGGACGACATGTGTTGTTACTTTTTTCGGATCCTGACGATTACTATGCTTATGTTTCTTTTTTTCATGAAGCCGAGGTCAGCCCACTCAGCGGCGGCGTGTGCCTGGGGCGTGGGTACACGCATATTGCGATGCCGTTGGTCAACGTCCGTTCTGCCGAGCACACGATTGTTCATGAACTGGTCCATAACCTGGTAGTCCACCTTCGCTTGCCGTTGTGGTTGAATGAGGCGCTCGCAATGGTGATCGAAAGCCGAATCGAGCGGCGGCCGTTCCTTCTCGATCGTGACGAGGTGGATCGTCACAGGCAGCATTGGAATCCCGGCACAATTCAAGAGTTTTGGGCCGGCACCGCCTTCGGCATACCCGGTGAATCCAATCACCTCAGCTACAAACTTTCCGAGATCCTGCTCAATTTGCTCCTGGAAAGGCAGGTGAATCTCGTGGAGTTCATCAAGAACGCAGATTGGCGCGACGGCGGACAGGATGCTGCGCTGAATCTTCTTTCTACGGACTTGGGTGCCCTGGCCGCTGATTTTCTAGGCCCTGGCGATTGGCGGCCGCGACGAAAAACCATCGCGGCATTGTTAAAGTTGAGACCGACGTAACGCCAAGGAAACGTTGCGCTCTTGCTTTCGAAACATTACACGCCCTTAGACCTACGGTTCCTTACATGCCATTTCTCCTGTGGGAGCTGACTAGAGGTCAAACCTCCAGAAACCGTTTCCGAAGCCTGGTGTTTTGTTACCATGAAAAGTGTTAAACCCAGGCGCTGGTTCTTTGTGCTCCTGTTGCTGGCCCTCGCGGTGGTGAGTGCGGCTCTGCTCATGCCACCCAAGGTGCGCCTGCCCGCCGTGATGATCCTTTCCCGTCCTTTTGAGGCCCCGAGCTCGCCGCGGGAGGCGCTACTCCGTTGGATGCCCACCGGCCCAGGCTGGCAGTGGGCACGATCCATAGTATTTGGACACCGCAAGCCGGTCTTGTTTCAAACGGGTGTTTTCGTCTCGCCATCGGCCGTAACGCGCACCACGGATCTGGGTGCGCCTGTGTTTACGAACGACTCCGGAATCGAGGTGTGGTTCCTTAACGCGGCGCAGAGTCACGCATTCACGGCTGATTTGCCGAGGATCGTGGCCGATGGGAACCTCGTCCGATCCCGAGTGTCGACGTGCGATGGAGTCACGGCCTCACTTTCCACAGGTCAGACCGTGATTCTCAACGGATCGACCAATCAGGTAGGCGTGACGACGTCCTTCTCTACTCGAACTTACGGCGACCACACCGACCTTTGGCTTAGCGCCTTCTTTTCAGAAATCCGAACGAACAACACCGTGCAGGTGGAGACTTCATCCGTTTCGATCGTAACCAACCTGGATGTCGCCGCGCGCTTGCAGGTTCCCCGCGGAACCGGACTGCTGCTTTTAAAGCCTCATCAAGACGGTGATTCCAGGTTGCGCGCGGGAATCGTGTTGAACCCGTTTTGATTTTAAAGTCGGGGCATGCCCAATTCTGCATTGCGGTCAAGGTCCCCGCCGTCCCGCAAATAACTGGAAAGGGTGGCCGAAAGCCTTTACAACTCGTTCACCTATGAAAGCCACTTTTGTTCGCGCAATGCTTTTGCTCGCAGCTTTGTCGCCAATGCGTCTCCTCGCCCAGGAACCAGTACCCCAGGCGAGTTGGCACGCTAAATCCCTGGGAGAAGCCCTGCTGTACATGGCCATCTTCACCACGGTGGGGATGGGCCTGGCCATTATCGGTTACAAGCTGTTCGATCGCTTCACGCCGGGGGACCTGAACAAAGAGATACTCGAGCACCGGAACGTGGCGGCAGCGTTGCTGGGGGCCGCGGTAATCCTTGGAACCTGCATCCTGGTTGCGGCGGCGATGATCAGCTAGAGAATCACCAGCCGGTTACAAACCGTTCACGGGTTCATACTAGGCGGCTTGTGGCGGTTGACCGATAATCCGCTAATGAAACGGAGCCGAAACGTGGTGCTGGTCCTTTCCGGGGCCCTGGCTTCGGGCACGCTGGCCGGCTGCAATGCTCCTTCCGATCCCGAGGTTTGGCAACGGATCGACCCCAACGGCACTTATACCAACAACTATTACGTTTCCGGTGCCGGCTACTACCATGCCGGCTATCACGGGTGGTATCCGTACCCGTGCAATTATTTCGATCCGAATCGAGGCTATTACCACGGCGGCACGTGGAGCAGTACCCCGGAGCCGGAAACGGTCAACGCGTCGCGTCCAACCGTTTCGGCAGCACGCGAAGCAACGGCCCGGGCCGGCGCCGTTCGAAGCGGTTTGATCAGCCGCGGCGGGTTTGGCAGCAGCGCGCGTCACGCAGGCAGCTGAGGGGAACCCGCCCAAAATGCAGCGACACACCTTTTCGCCCAGGCCAAACTGGAAGGAACTCGTCGAACAGGTTGGACTGACTTTTCATTCCCCACCTTCGGGAGTCTACTGGGATGAGTCCGCGTATTATGAACTCACCGCCAAAGAGGTGGATGAACTCGAAGCCGGCGCCAACACCTTGCACCAACTCTGCATCGAGGCCGCCCAGAAGGTGGTTGATAACGGGTGGTGGAACCGGCTCGGCATCCCCGAAGCGGCGGTTTCGTCGATTTTACGGTCCTGGAACGAAGATGACTTCAGCCTGTATGGACGTTTCGACCTGGCCTACGACGGAAAAGGGCCGCCCAAGCTTTTGGAATACAACGCGGACACTCCCACCGCGCTGATTGAAGCCGCCGTCGCCCAATGGTTCTGGCTCCAATCCTCTTTCAGCGGTCTCGACCAGTTCAATTCAATCCACGAACGGCTCATTGCCGCCTGGAAGCAATTGGGATCGGGCCGAATCTATTTCAGCAGTATTCGGGAGTTTGCCGAAGACGAGCAAACCGCGCTTTACCTGCAGGACACCTGCCACCAGGCCGGACTTGAAACCACGCAAATCTTCATCGAAGACATCGGCTGGGATGCGCAACGCGAGCGCTTCGTCGACCTGGATGGCGTGCAAATCGAGCGCTGCTTCAAGCTTTATCCCTGGGAATGGATGTGGCACGAGCAATTCGCGCAGTACCTGTCCCAGGCTGCCGTCCGGTGGATTGAGCCCGCATGGAAAATGCTCCTGAGCAACAAGGGCCTTTTGCCGATACTATGGGAATTGTTCCCCGGACACCCGAATCTGCTTCCATGCTTTGATTCTCCTGCACCGTTGGCCGGCACGTTCGTGCGCAAACCCAAGCTCAGTCGTGAAGGAAGCAACATAACGGTGGTGGAGGGCGGCAGGACCGTCGAATCAACCGGGGGTGAATACGGAGAAGAGGGATTCGTGTACCAAGCCGTGGCGCCGTGCGAGGAATTCGCAGGCAACCATCCGGTCCTGGGAGTCTGGATTATCGCGCACGAGGCTGCCGGCGTCGGAATCCGCGAGGACACAAGCCGCATTACCGGCAATCAAAGCCGGTTTGTCCCGCACCTGTTTTACCCGCGATGAGCGTGTCCCCACAACTGGTGACATGACGTTCGAGGCGGGTAGGGTATGCTGATTACGTTCTCAAGTGTAGAACGTGTGTCAGAAAAGCCGGAGACGAACTCCGGTTTTTTTGTGTACGCGAACGGCTTGGCTCCGCGCCGGTTTACAAAGAGCAGACCAGGAGATGCCCGCACCACGCGGAAGCAAAAATCGCCACGAAAACAGTCGCGCACTCGGGCCCAGCCATTACGCAGGTTCCCCAGCCGTCGAAACAGGAGCAATCGCAGCTCAACAACAAGAGAATGTCCCGCTCGACAGGCAAACCTTGCTTGAGCAGACTCGGTTTGTGCACCTGTTGGTTTCGCTAACCTGTTTGATGCGCCGGGCGTTGCCGGTTGTTCGGCTTTTCCTGTGCGCTTCGGTTTCATTTGTTCGGCCAGGCCCTGCTTATGCGGCTGTCAATTCGGCAAACGACTGGCCGGCCTGGCGCGGCCCAACCAGCGACGGGATTGCGGCGCCGGGCCAGGACCCTACTTTACATTGGAGCGAAAGCGAAGGGGTGTCGTGGAAAACAGCCTTGCCCGGGCGCGGACATAGTTCGCCAACGGTGGTCGGCGACCACATTTACCTGGCCACGGCGGACGCCAGCGATCAATGGGTCCTGTGTCTGAACCGGAGCAACGGACAGCGCGTGTGGGAGACGCGGGTCCATACCGGCAAGGCTGATCCCGGCCATCACTCCAATTCTTCCGCGGCATCCTCGACGGCGGCATGCGATGGCAGCCGGGTTTACATTAACTTCCTGAACGACGGCGACGTTTACACCAGCGCTCTCGACCTGACTGGAAAGCTGCTCTGGCAACACAAGGTCTGTGGCTTTGTCACTCACCAGGGATTTGGGTCTTCGCCAGTGCTGTACGGAAAGCTTGTGATTGTGTCGGCGGATAACCGGGGCGGTGGTGTCATTGCCGCGCTCAACCGCGATACCGGTGACGAAGTCTGGAGCCAGCCCAGGCCCAAAATTCCCAACTACACCTCGCCGGCGGTTCTCAAAGCCGCGGGCCGCGCCCAGGTGATATTGGCCGGCTGCAATCTCATTTCGAGTTTCGACCCCGACAACGGCAAAAAGCTGTGGGAATTGAACGGATCAACGGAGGAATGCGTTGTGACACCCGTCACCGACGGCACGCGCATCTTCACCAGCGGCGGCTATCCAAAAAACCATACCGTTGCGGTGTTTGCCGATGGGTCGAGCCGGGTTGCATGGCAAAACACCGCCCGTGTTTACGTTCCTTCGATGATCCAAAAAGACGGATACCTTTACGCCGTTATGGATGCGGGTGTCGCGGTTTGCTGGGCCGCCGATACCGGCGACCAGATGTGGAAGGAACGATTGGGTGGAGACTTCTTTGCTTCGCCAGTGATGGTGGGGGACAGGATTTACGCCACCAATGTCCGCGCCAAAACGTTTGTCTTTGAGGCGACGCCAAAACACTTTGAAATTCTCGCGCAAAACCAACTCGGCGACGAAGCCTACGCATCACCGGTGATTTGCGGCGGTCGTATTTACCTGCGCGTGGCGACCCACGGAGATAACCGGCAGGAATACCTGTACTGCATCGGCGGCGGCTCAAAAGGCCTTCCGTAAGGCTCACCGCTTTGAGGAACGCGGCGCTTTTGCCCTGAGGCACACGGCGGACGCCAGCTCAGTTGCCGGTCTGGCCAGGCTGGGAAGCAGGCGCGACGGCTGTGGGAGACGGCAGTTCCTCTTTGTCTTCCTGGAACCTGGGTGGAGCTGAGATCAGGGCTCGGACGCAGAAAAAGATGCCCAGCACCCCCACCGCCATCGAGACATACCAGAGCGGCTTGCGGCGGGCGACGACCGCCACCGCGACGATCGCAATCGCGATATGGAACAACGTGGCCGATCCTTCGTACGTTTCATGGGTTTCAAGGTGAGCCCGGGCGAGCTTTTCCAAATCGCGAGCGCGCGTTTGGATCTCCGGCATTTCCCGCGCGTATTCGGCCTTTTTCTCCTGGTCGCTCTTCCGGGGCTCCACCTTGTTGATTTCGGCGGCATAAATCCGGGCCTCGAGGATCGACGATTTTATCGATTTCGCCTGGTAATAACTCCAATCGTCGTTGGCTTTGATCCGGATGAGAGTCGACTGGGTGAGATGACTGGTGGAAAGGGCGGCCGTTGTCGCGGCAAACGCGGCGAGAATCGCCGCAGTTGTCGCCGCCGCGGTGATCCAACGGCTCCCGTTTCCATGGGTTGCATGATGATGCAGGTCTTCCTGGACCTGCTCGGTCGGATCATCGCTCATTTTTTATCCGGGACATGGTGTTGCGGGCGCAAATCTGGATAGCGACTCACAACCGGTCAACCTGAAAAATCAACGGAGCGCGCAAAGCTTTTTCAAACCGTCGCACGGCGGCCGGCGTCGACATGAGGTGCGGGTCACGCCGATCTTTGCGCCGGTGGCGGGCTGCAACGATGCTTGACCCCGGGCACCCGTTGCTTTTCACTCAGACGTGCGCTCCTGGCAGAGCCTTGGCGCGCGAAAGCGTCCTGCCAATGTGTCCTATGAACTGAAATTGAACTTACTATGAGTACATTATCTCGACGTGACTTTATCAAACGAACCTCAACCGCCGCGGGTGCGGCGGCGTTTAGTTTTCCTTTCGTTGGAAGGGTGCTAGGCGCCAACGACCGGGTCAACGTCGCTTGCATTGGCGCCGGCGGCAAAGGCGACAGCGACAGCAGCGACGCGGCGGGCTGCGGGGCCAATATCGTCGCCATTTGCGACGTGGACACAACCACACTGGACAAAAAGTCCAAGCAATTTCCGGACGCAAAGCGTTTCCAGGATTACCGCAAGCTGTTCGACCAAATCGGCAACCAAATCGATGCCGTAACGGTTTCCACCCCCGATCACAATCACGGCCAGGCGGCGACTCGCGCAATGAAGCTCGGCAAACATTGTTTTTGCCAAAAGCCGCTGACACAAACCGTGTACGAAGCGCGAACTCTGCGGCGGCTCGCGGGCGAGAAGAAGCTTGCAACCCAAATGGGAAACCAGGGCAGCGCCGAGAACGGGTTGCGCCGCGCGGTGGAAGTTGTTCAGGCGGGCGTCATCGGAAAGCCGCTCGAATTGCATGTCTGGAGCAACCGCCCGATTTGGCCGCAGGGACTGGATCGGCCCGCCGGCCAGGACCCGGTGCCGGCTACTTTGGATTGGGATTGCTGGCTTGGGCCAGCCCACAAACGTCCCTATAAGAAGGACACCTATCATACTTTCAAATGGCGCGGGTGGCACGACTTCGGCACCGGCGCCCTGGGCGACATGGCTTGTCACACCGTGAATATGCCTTTCCGTGCGCTCAAGCTCGGCTACCCGACGGTCGTTGAGTGCGAACTCGCCTCCCGTCCTTATCCCGAGACCTACGCCAAGACCTCGCGCATTCGGTTCGAATTCCCCGAGCGCGAAGGCCTGCCGCCGCTGAAGTTCTGGTGGTACGACGGGAATCCTGGCGACGAATTGAAACCGCTGCGTCCCGGCGCCGAACTGACCAAAGAAATTGTCAGCACGATGGGCAACCTGCCCGAGAGCGGCGCGTTGATTGTCGGCGACAAAGGAAAACTCTTCTCGCCGGACGACTACGGTGCAAGGTTCTTCGTGGCCATGAAAGGCCAGGACGAATTCCAGTCCGGAGACAACCATGAAGCGTGCAAAGCCGTGCCGCAATCCATCCCGCGATCCCCGGGCCACATGCAGGAATGGTTCAGGATGATCAAGGAAGGCACGCCGGCGTACTCGAACTTCGACATCGCCGCGTACCTGACCGAGATTATTCTCCTGGGCTGCATTGCTGTCCGCATGGGCGAAGGCGTGCGCATGGACTGGGATGGTCCGAACATGAGGTCGACAAACCTCGCGCAAGCCGAACGTCTGGTGCGCCGGCATAACCGCTCAGGCTGGGACGCATAGCGCTCTTGGTTTTATTTGGGCTCTGACTTCAGGGCGGGAACATTCAAGTTCCCGCCTTTTTACTTCGAACCGATGAGCAAATCTCTCTGAGAGTTGTCTGAACTGCATCGAGTGATTTGCCAGTTGTTTCCGCATTGCACCCCGTTTAAGTTGCATTCTGCCAGATGCAACCTGGAAAGGGCAGCAGGCGGCTGCTTCCTTGATGACTCCTACTCTGTTAATCGTCGATGACGAAAAGACACAGCGCGAAGGGCTTCGCGCTGCGTTGGAGGATCACTTTGACGTGTACCTGGCGGAAGACCCAAAGACTGCGATGGACCTGCTCGAAAAAGAGCATTTTGACGTGCTCCTGACCGATTTCCGGCTTCCGTCTGAGGACGGCACGAAGCTGATCATGCGTGCCAAATCTCTGTCAAAACCGCCTATTTGCATCCTCATGACCGCTTACGGTTCGGAAGAATTGGCGGTGGAGGCGATGAAAAAAGGGGCGGACGATTACATTGCCAAAGGCAGGCTGCAAATCGATGAACTGGAAATGCGGATTTCCCGCGCGCTCAAGCACCAGAAGCTCGAGAGTGAAAACGTATCCTTGCACCAGCAGCTCGATTCGAAGTTTCGCGCGGAGAACGTCATCGGCCGCTCGGAAGCCATGCGCAAGGTTCTGGAGGATATCCAGCAAGTAGCGCACAGCACGGCCACCGTCCTGCTCCAGGGCGAAAGCGGGACCGGCAAGGAACTCATCGCCAAAACCATTCACCAGCTCAGCCCCCGCGCGGGCCAGCCGCTCGTGACGGTGCATTGCGCCGCCCTCACTCCCACTTTGCTCGAGAGCGAGTTGTTCGGGCACGAAAAGGGAGCTTTCACCGGCGCTCATGAACGACGCGTGGGGCGGTTCGAACAGGCTCAAGGCGGCAGCCTTTTCCTGGATGAAATCGGCGAAATTGATGCGTCAACACAGGTGAAGCTGCTCCGGTTTTTGGGTGAACGGACTTTTGAACGGGTAGGCTCCAATCGGACCCTCACCGCGGACGTTCGGATTATTGCCGCGACCAACAAAAACTTAGAAGACCTGGCGAAAGCCGGGACATTCCGCGAAGACCTGTTTTTCAGGCTGCGCGGCGTCGTTCTGTGGTTGCCGCCGTTGAGAGAACGCCCCGAGGACATCCCTTTGCTGGCCCAGGCTTTTTTGAAGGAATTCGCCGATGCCAACGGCAAACCGGTGACTAGTTACACGCGGGAGGTGCTCGACATCCTGCTTCAATACCGATGGCCCGGAAACGTGCGTGAACTGCGGACGGCGATGGAACATGCGGTGGTATTCAGCCGCGGCGACAAAATCACTCCCCGTGATTTGCCGCCGTGGGTGCGCAATGCTCCCGACCAGGCACCTTTGACCCAGAAAGAAATACTGGCGCGCAACAATCTCACGGTTGAAGAGGCGGAAAAGGAATTGATCCTGCGCGCGTTGAAGGAAACCAATGGCAACCGAACACAGGCTGCCAAGAAGCTTGGGATGAGCCGGCGCAACCTGCACCGCAAATTGCGCGAGTACAAGTTCGAGGGGGTTTGAGCATTATGGTTACCTTACAAGACCTGATTCATCACCTGGAAGTGGGCGAAGGCATGCGCTCCTTCAATAGAGTGATGCGCATTGTCAGTTGCGTGTTCGCTGTGCTCATCCTTGTGGCGGCTTATGACCTGCGTGCCTACCGAAACTTCTCCACGCAAGAGGCGATGGACTCGGCTCAATTGGCCCGCAACATCGCGGAGGGCAAAGGGTACAGCACTCTGTTTGTTCGGCCGTTGAGCATTTACCTGCTTCAGCAGCGCCAGGGATTGAGCGGCGGCGAATCGACCAACAACCCCGCCCCCGCCGATGCCGCCCGGCTTAAAGGTCCTCATCCGGATCTCGCAAATCCGCCTGCGTACCCAGTGTTGCTGGCCGGCCTCATGAAGGTTCTTCCGTTCCGCTATGCTATTCCAAGCAAACCGCGGAAGTTCTGGAGTTTCCAAGGCAAATTTTACCGTTACCAACCGGACTTCATTATTGCCCTGTGCAACCAGGTGCTCTTGATGGGGCTGGTGGTGAGCGCCTTCTTTATGGCGCGGCGTCTTTTTGACGCGAACGTGGCCTGGGTCTCCGCAATTGTGCTGATGGGAACAGAAATGTTGTGGCGGTTCAGTGTTTCAGGCCTTTCGACGATTCTACTGCTCCTGGTGTTCATGGCCCTGATTTGGTGCCTGGTATTGTTCGAAGAAGAAACCCGCCAGCCCAAATGGACGCGAGGCGGCCTGTTTTTGCTCGCAGCGCTCGCCGGTGTTCTGGTGGGAGTAGGCGGTCTGACTCGCTATGCATTCGGCGTCCTAATCATCCCGGTGCTTCTCTTTGTCCTGATCTATTCGCCACGCACTCGCGCGCTCCTGGGGGCTTGTGCCGTGGCCGGCTTTGCCCTCGTCATCCTTCCCTGGGTTTTGCGGACCTATTCCCTGTCCGGCATGCCCTTTGGCACAGCCAACTATGCACTCATTGAGAATTCTTTCGTATCTCCCGAGGACCGTTTGGAACGCTCGATCAATCCCGAATTGCTCAGGTCGGTTCACAATTCATTGCCGTTTCTTACCGCCGCTTACCATGTGTTCCCCCAAAAGCTCGTCGCCAACAGCAGGGCCATTCTCCAAAATGATCTTCCCAGGCTCGCGGGCACTTGGGTCTCCGCGTTCTTTCTCGTTGGACTCCTGGTCAAATTCCGAAGCCCCACTCTCAGCAAGCTTCGCATGTTTTTGGTGAGCGCCCTCATAATACTGGTCGCCACCCAGGCATTGGGTCGAACGAAGCTATCGGAGGACTCGCCCGACATTAACTCCGAAAACCTGCTGATCCTGGCCGCACCGCTGGTCGTCATGTACGGCGTCGCCTTGTTTTTTATTGTCCTCGACCAGTTGGAGTTGCCGTTTTTACAAATGCGCTCCGTGGTGATTTCGGTGTTTGGCTCAATCGCCTGTCTGCCGCTCATCTTGACGATTCTTCCCCCTAAGATATCGCCCCTGGTTTATCCGCCGTATTATCCGCCCAGCATCCAAAGCGCCGTTGGCTGGACCAAAGAAGACGAGTTGATGATGAGCGACGTCCCCTGGGCCGTGGCCTGGTACGGACAATCGCAATGTATTTCACTTTCTTCCAATGCGCGGGTCGAGTTCTTCTCGATTAACGATTATCTCAAACCCATCAGCGCCCTCTACCTTACCTCGCAAACAGTCGACCGCTGGACCCAGTCCGGCGACTGGGGCAACCTCTTTCTCCAAACAATCCGGGTTTTGCCGGGTGACAATTCGAAATACCCGCTGCACGTGGCCTTGACCCTTCCGCAGGGGGGTTCCGCGCCTCCAATTCCTTTCCCGCTGCAGTACTTGCAGGCCGGGTGGCCGATGCAACTCCTGTTCACCTACAGGCAACACTGGCCGACTTCCGAATAGCGCGCGAGTGCGCAGGAACCGAGGTCTGCCGCGAGTGTCGCAACGATCACTGATCTAAAGAGGCGCGGTGATTGGAAGCCCAAGCCGGCGTTTCCCATGCCTCGCTTGCGGCTTCCTGTAAGTTAAGGAATTCTATTATGGGACGCGGGCAGCTTCGAAATGAGCCGGATTCTGAAAGCATATCGGACGAGATTTCACCAGATGCTCGAGCAGGCGGGAGCGAGGCGTCTCCTGCAAGGAGTCGACTGGTTGGAAGGCCGGGCGCGTCGGATCAGCGCCGACGAGAAGATCCCGTTTGCTGAGGCTCTTACGCGAGTGTTCGAAGAACTGGCCGCGCGCCCGGAGTTCAATTCGAGAAAGCCAACCCCGGCGCGCACGCCGGACACCATCTCATTCTTTTGTGATGCGGGCCTTGGCGGGTTGGTGCGCTGGTTGCGAGCCGCCGGGTACCGGGCGGCGTGGGAAGCGGGCATTGCTGATGACCGGCTGCTGTTTCTTGCGCGTCAGAACGGGCAAACTATCGTAACGACAGACAGCATGCTGATGGAGCGCCGGGTTTTGCGGGATCGGATCATTCCTTCGATGTGGCTGCCGCCGACCATGAGCATTGCTGAACAGCTCGAGAAGGTCTTTCGCGAGTTCAACCTTCGGGTCGGGAGCCCTCGTTGCATGCATTGCGGCGGAGCATTGACGCGCGGCGACAAGGAAGCTTTGCGGGATCGGATTCCGCCAAAGACATTTCGCTGGCTGGATGACTATTTCGTGTGCACTGAATGCGGCAAACTCTTTTGGCACGGCACGCACTGGTTCAAAATCGTGAGCCGCCTCAAAACTTTGGAACCACACCAAGCCGCCGCTTGAGCGGTCCAGAGCCCAAACTTTACTTTCCCGTGCCAATCGGCAACGCTGCATCGTCGAAATGCATCTGAAATCGGAACCTATCGCCACCGAAACACCGTGGTCCCCGGATTCGTGGCAAAAGCGGCCCGCCGCGCAGCAACCGGTGTATCCTGACCCGGCGAAGTTGCTGCAGGTTTTAACTCAACTGGCCAAGTTGCCGCCGCTGGTCACCAGTTGGGAAATCGAAAACCTCAAGCACCAACTCGCCGAAGCCACGCGTGGCGAACGTTTCCTGCTCCAGGGCGGTGACTGTTCGGAAGATTTTCAAGACTGCGAATCATCGGCAATCGCCAGCAAGCTCAAGATCCTGCTGCAAATGAGCCTGGTACTGGTTCAGGGAGGAAAAAAGCGAGTCACCCGGATCGGCCGGTTCGCCGGCCAATATGCCAAACCACGCACCGCCGATACCGAAACGCGCGGCGGTGTCACCCTGCCGGCCTATCGCGGCGACATGATCAACCGCGCGGGCTTCACGCCTGAGGACCGGACTCCCAACCCGGAACTGCTCCTGCGCGCTTACGAGCGCTCCGCTCTCACAATTAATTTTATCCGTTCGCTGATTGAAGGCGGCTTTGCCGACCTGCATCACCCTGAATACTGGGACATGGGCTTCGTCGCGAAATCACCGTATGCCGCCGATTACACTCGAATGGTTCAAAGCATCGGCGATTCCCTTCGTTTCATGGAGACGCTCACCGGGTGCGTTCTGGCCGACATTAACCGGGTCGATTTCTTCACCAGCCACGAAGGACTCCACCTGCATTATGAGCAGGCCCAAACGCGACAGGTGCCGCGCCGCTCCGGGTGGTACAATCTTTCGACTCATTTCCCCTGGATCGGCGAACGCACACGGGCGTTGGACGGGGCGCACGTCGAATTTTTTCGCGGGATAGCCAACCCAATCGGAGTTAAGATTGGGCCCAAAGTCACACCGGCCGATGCGCTCGCGCTGGCCGGCATTTTGAATCCTCAAAACGAACCGGGCCGATTGACCTTCATCTTCCGGTTTGGCGCAACCGAGATATCCCGCTGCCTTCCTCCCCTGGCGAAGGCTCTCAAAGAACAAGGCAGGAACATTCTTTGGTGTTCCGACCCCATGCACGGCAACACCGAAACGACCAGTTCCGGAATAAAGACCAGGCGCTTCGAAAAAATACTCGATGAACTCGAGCAGGCTTACCGGATCCTCAAAGATTGCGGCGCACACCTCGGCGGCGTGCATTTTGAACTCACGGGCGACAATGTCACCGAATGCATCGGAGGCGCCAGCGGGGTCACAGAAGCCGACCTGTCCCGGGATTACCGCACTCAACTGGATCCTCGATTGAACTACGAACAGGCAGTGGAAATGGCGCTGCTGCTGGGCCGCCTCATGGCCAGAGAATAGGTCTTCACCCTTCAGTCACGCTAGTGGGTCCGCTCAATCAGTCGATCTCGGCCTCTCGCCGGCTCCGGTATCCGCGCAGATCCCTCGGCTGGCTTCGGATACAAAGTCAAAAACCACGCGCGCGCCCGGGCTTAAAAAGCGCCGGCGAGCCTCCGCAAGGGCCTGACGGAAGTTGCCCTTTGAGCGAAACAGGGCCTGGTAAACCTGCTTGAGTTCGAGTCGCTGCTCCGGGCTGAAACCAGCCCGCCTCAGCCCCACGATATTCAGGCCGCACATTCCATTATCCCCGCGCGCAACGGCGTAAGGCGGCAGATCCTTGGAGATGGCGGAGCCGCCCTGCATCAACGCCAGTGTTCCGACCCGCACAAATTGATGGATCAGGCAATTGCCGGAAATAAACGCCCGGTCCTGGAGAATCACGTGTCCACCCAGCAACGCCCCGTTTGCCATTATAACTCCGTTACCCAGTTGGCAGTTGTGCGCAACGTGGCTGTGCGCCATCAGAAAACCGTCGCTTCCTATCACCGTCTCTTCGCCGGCCTTGGTTGATCGGTGAATCGTAACATGCTCGCGAAAAACATTCCGCTCGCCGATTCGCAGCCCGGTTTTGGCTCCCCGATATTTCAGGTCCTGAGGGGCTTCACCAATAACACACCCCGCATAAAAC
>Ga0070738_10005029_pt1 | contig 15115 bp, 3 predicted proteins | sample Coa_R2_2_FD_66446 | JGI IMG/M metagenome (GOLD analysis project Ga0070738, IMG submission 66446) | Surface soil microbial communities from Centralia Pennsylvania, which are recovering from an underground coalmine fire - Coalmine... | ecosystem: Environmental > Terrestrial > Soil > Unclassified ...
TTGGACTTAGGTCGATCGCCCGACAAAAAACTTGTTGCCATTCCCAGTTAAGAGTCTTTGTTAATCCGAACAAACCTGCACTGATAGGACTAAAGTTGACATCTCTTCCTAGACCAAAGGCTCCATCAAGACGAACTACAGTGCAAAAACAACTACGTCCTTCATGCGCTGCTTTGTTGAGGGATGTTTTGAGATGTTTAGCTATGAGAAAGACATGCTTGATGATCGCCTTTTCCTCTTCGAGATAGGAAATTCTGTCGTTTTGATTAACCTTAAATAAAGGATTCAGATGGATGAAAGCACCAATGGGACTATAAGTATCCGCGATCGCTTCTAACTGTTGCTTGAGAAACTCCTCACTCATATCTGCAAGCTCAATTCGAGTGATGCCTTCAGGTAAAGGTGACCGTTCTACAATTAGAGACTGAGGAAAACTTAAAACAATCACTTTCCAACCTCGTTTTATCAGGACTTGAGCCAACTTAGAGGTGGTGAGAGAGCCATCATCGGTAACCAAGCAAATGTGCCTTTGCGGAAAAGTAAAATCTAAAAAATCAGGTTCAGGAAGGACTTTGAGTTTGACCAGACTGCGTACAATATTGTGATTTAGCTCTGAGTGCTGGCTATTAAACTCGTGCTCAAAAGTTTTTTTTTCAGCCGATTCAGCTTGCTTTCCTATATATTCAACGATTTGACCAAGGGTACGCAATTGTGCCAGATCTTCGGGATTGTTGGGTTGAGGCAAATTGGGAAACAATTCTTGCAGTGCTCCGAGAATTTCAACGCGTTTGATCGAATCAATCCCCAAATCTGCCTCAATGTCCATTGAAAGCTCTAGCATTTCGCTTGGGTAGCCAGTCTTCTCGCTAACGACTTCTACCAGAGTTCGGCTTAAGGTTTCTAAATCGATGACTACTGGTGATGGAGACGCTGTGTTTGGCGTTAAATCAGTTTGTTCAGTCGTCACCAAACTGTCTTGGAGCGGTTGTGAGCCATTGGTGAAAGTTATTTCGTTTTCAGAAAGATTGTGTGTATTTTCGCTCTCCTCCTGCTTGTATTCTTCTCTTGTTCCGATGGCTCCATTCATTGAAATATTGCTGGAAGTAGGGTAAGAAGTAGTTATGAAACTTGGCTGTTGAACATCAATAGTGGGGCTCAGGTTAATAGGTACAGACTCAGGCTGACTAGTTTCTGATAAAAGACCACCCATATATTCAGCGATTTGACCGAGGGTACGCAATTGTGCCAGTTCTTCGGGATTGTTGGGTTTAGGCAAATCGGGAAATAATTCTTGCAGTGCACCGAGAATTTCAACGCGTTTGATCGAATCAATCCCCAAATCTGCCTCGATATCCATTGAAAGCTCCAGCATTTCGCCTGGGTAGCCAGTCTTTTCGCTGACGACTTCTACCAGAGTTCGGCTTAAGGTTTCTAAATCAATGGCTAGTGGTGATGGAGACGCTGATAAATCGGTTTGTTCAGTCGTCACCAAACTGTCTTGGAGCGGTTGTGAGCCATTGGTGAAAGCTATTTCGTTTTCAGAAAGATTGTGTGTATTTCCACTCTCCTCCTGCTTATGCTCTTCACCTGCTCCATTCTTAGCACCATTACTGGAAGAATGATAGAGGCTAGTCCCAAGTCCGTTGGTCAGTACAGCATCAGCTGTAGTTGTTGAAAGAGTAGAGCTATCCTGTTTGGTAGTAGATAAAATATTGGCATTATCCTGAGTGCTAGCATTTGACACTACTCGCTGATGAGCAGATTTATCAGCCATTAGCATGGAATACTGTTGACGTGTCAATTGGAAATAGTTGTTAGAGTATTCCATCTGATGCTTCAGATATTCTTTATGAATATGTAGAGTCTCAGCTTGGTGATTGTGAAACTGCATCATGCTGCGCTCTAAGCTGTCCACGACAATTTTCGTGGTTTGTGCCTGTTGATTATCGGATTTTCCATTGAGCAACAAGGAATTCTGCTGTTGCATTAGCTGGAAAAAGATTTTGGCATATTCCATCTGATTGTTCAGATATTGCCTATGAACATGCAAAATTTCACTTTGATGCTGATTAAACTGTATAAAGCCGTACTCTAAACCATCTAAAATACGCTGGTAATTCGAAGGGTTTTCTGGTGAAGATTGCTTCTCAGATTCAAGAATTTGTTGATTTGAAATTTCTGAAATTGCTGCAGATTTAGCCTCAGATGGGTTCATAGTATTCGATCTAGACGTAGGCTGTATAGAGTGATTGACACCGTTAGTCACCAGGTACCCATTTTGCTTAGGAGCTTGTTGCTCTGAAATTGGTGCTAATTTGGTATCCACAGTATTTGATCTAGATGTGGTCTGTATAGAGTGATTGACACCGTTAGTCACCAGATGTCCATTTTGCTTAGGAGTTTGTTGCTCTGAAATTGGCGCTACTTTGGTATCCACAGTATTCGCTCTAGATATGGTTTGTATAGAGTGATTGACACCGTTAGTTACCAAATGTCCATTTTGTTTAAGAGCTTGTTGCTCTGAAATTGGTGCAGGTTTAACCTCAGAGGCATTTACAGTGCTCAACTTAGATGTGTTAGTAGATAATTTCACCTGATGGTTACATTGCAAAGCTTTTTCAAAGGCCATTTGTGTTTTTTCTGACACATAATTAACGCTGTTCAAACGAATACTTAATGCATTATTTTTCTGCTTTTCAGATGTTTTATAATCAAGTTGGTAAGGATCAAGGTTTTTCAGAGGTAAACCTGCTACGCGTAACTGCACAACTGCTTCCCGAAGACAGCGATCGCTGTCCTTTTGACGACTGGCATTCAAGGCCACAGCTAGATGAGGTTTGTCACCAAGGATATCTTTCACCAGATTTGTCAGAATATTCCTCGGTCCAAATTCAATAAAGAAATAACCACCGTCAGCATAGATGTTTTCTATTTCATCCCTAAAATGCACCGCATTGATCAGATGTTCTTTCAGGATTTTTTGTGTAGATTTTGGTTCGGTTGGATAACATTTTCCTGAAACATTAGTGTACACAGGTATTTTGGCGCTTTTAAAGGTGATAGCTTCAATTGCCTGGGCAAAGGGTTTCTGTGCATGCTTGATAAGCGGTGTATGAAAAGCTGCTGAAACAGGTAGCAAGAAGGTAGAATAGCCCTGCTCTTTCAAGGTTTGCTCCACTGTAGCTATTTCCGACTTAGTTCCTGCTAACACCACCTGATGATTGGAATTCCAATTAGCAATAGTGACACGAGGAAAATTCTTTACCAGTTCTTCAATCTTACTGACATCTCCTTTGACAGCTAGCATAGCCCCTGGATCGAAGTTGAGTTCCTCTGGGGTAGCCATAGCTTGGCCTCTGGCTTTAGCTAGCAAAAAGTAATCTTCATCACTCAAAACCTCCGCAGCCCAAAGGGCTGTTAATTCTCCAAAACTATGTCCTGCTACAAAATCAGGCTTAAATCCAGCTTGTTGCAATATCTTGTAAATGCCTACGCTAAAAACTCCAATGGCTAGCTGAGCGTATTCTGTACGCTCTAACATTTTCGCCTGAGCATGCCTTTGAGCGATATTAAACACAGGCGCAGGGAATACTATTTCCGATAAAGGTTGCAAACCTTCTTTGCTCAAAAGGTTGTTTATGTAAGAATAAGCTTCTCGCATACAGGGTAAGTTAATCACTAGTTCCTTGCCCATCTCTAGGTATTGCGAGCCTTGCCCCGAAAATAGAGCAACCACTTTCCTCGTAGAATGAATGGAATCTATGCCAGTTGTGCGGTAGTAAATTCCTTGAGGATGTTCCCATGATTCATGCTGCACACTGTTTCTCAGCAAATCAATGCTTATCTGTAACAGCTTGCAAGCATCATATAAAGAATCCGCAACAAACCCGATTCTGGCATCTGTGACGGGGATTTCTAAAGATTTACATGAATTAACTAGTTCCCCATAATGTCGTTCTTTAGTGTCGGATTGCAGCTTCACCAATGTATCTTCACACTTTTGCAACAACTGCTTGGGCGTTGGTGCAAACAGCAGTACTGACTGAGCAGTGCTGTGTAAACGATAAGCACTGTGGTGTTCGCTAGAGTATTCTTCAAGGACAATGTGATAATTTGTGCCACCAAAGCCAAAAGAACTCACACCTGCACGTCTTGGCACTTCCCCTGCAGGGGGGAGCCAGGGTCTGGTTTCGGTATTCAAATAAAATGGTGAGGTTTCGAGGTTGAATTTAGGGTTTGGTTGGGTAATGTTAATAGTAGGCGGCAATACTTTGTGGTGTAAAGCCAAGGCAGTTTTGATCAGACTCGCCGCACCTGCAGCTGCTTTTGTATGTCCGATCTGGGATTTGACACTTCCAAGAGCAATGTGTTGCGATCGCAAATTATTTTCGCCAAAAACTTCTTTTAAAGCTATAACCTCAACTGGATCTCCAATCATTGTGCCGGTCCCATGTGCTTCAATCAAGCTGACACTTGAAGGCGAAAATCCTGCTTCCTCATAAGCTCTACGCAATGCACGGACCTGTCCTTGTGGACAAGGAGCATAGATGCTTTTATACCGACCATCACTGGAAGTGCCAATGCCTTTGATAACAGCATAGATTTTGTCGTTATCTCGCTCGGCATCCTCAAGGCGTTTCAGTAGGAGCATGCCGATACCCTCACCTAGGAGCATTCCATCTGAATCGGCATCAAAAGGTCTCGAATTCTGGGTTATGGATAGAGCAGGTGTTTTGCTGAAAGACACATAGGTCATAATAGAGTTGTCGGTGTCAACTCCTCCCGTGAGCATCATGTCACACCGATACTCGAGTAATTCACTGATTGCCATCTTTAAAGCACTCAATGAACTGGCACAGGCTGCATCCACTACACAGTTTGTCCCGCCCAGATCTAAGCGGTTAGCAATTCGTCCAGCCACCACGTTACCTAACATGCCAGGGAAAGCGTTCTCTTGCCACTGCACATATGCTAGTTTTATTGTCTCTACAATTTTTTCAGTGTCTTCATCGGATAGGCCACTGCTTTTGAGAACCTTCCTCCAAAGGGGAGAGTGCATCCTGGCACTTAGTGGCATACTGAGTTGTCTTGCTTGTACCACACCTAGGATGACCCCAGTACGCGCTCGATCAAACTCTCGGGATTGACCATAGCCCCCATCTTCCAGTGCTGCTTTCGCAACAACTAGACCCAATAACTGTGAAATATCTGTTACTTCCAAGATGTTAGGAGGTAGCCCAAATTCCATCGGGTTGAAATCAATTTCTGGGATGAATCCGCCTCTTTTACAGTAGGTTTTGTCAGGTGCCTTGGGATCTGGGTCGTAGTAATCTTCCACATTCCAGCGTGAAGGTGGGACATCAGTAATACAATCAACTTTACGGATAATTGTTTCCCAATATTCTTGGAGATTTTTAGCTTGTGGAAAGATAGAAGCCATCCCAATAATGGCTATAGGGGTTTGTTGTAGTTGTGTATTTATCTTGTTGGTTGACATTGCAGTTTTAGACATGTTTTTCTTAACCTGTATAAGCTTTAACAGAGCCTTTTCACAATCGCTTACTTCGTCGAGTAACTGTGCAAAGGCAGCTTCAATCCTAGAAGCAGCCATAACTTTGTTTTCACTATCTTGCTCATAAAATGGAGTTTGAAAAATGTATTCTCCTTGCTACAAAAGAACTAGAGATTAGCTATTAAGAAAAAATGCTTTTAGTTCTTGTGTACATATTATGTTAAAACCACTGAATAAAAGCTCAAGATACTTATCCTCTTAGGAATAAATAGCTATATTATTTTGAGTTCAAGCATCTTGCTAAATTTAGTCTTTGGTTAAAAGCGAAGTTTGTATTTAACTAATATTTTGACCTAATAGGTAATAAAGAACTGTCTCCTCGTAATCAAATCAAATGAAACCTTTTTACATTTATATTAGGCTGATTACTTTTATGTTGCAACTTCTATGCAACTTCTATGCAACTTATGGGGCTATCTCATTCTTAAAATTTACAGTTGATGGTTAAACCTATTAGGAAATAATTCAAAATGAGACTGAAAAAACATCGTCCCTTGTTTGTAATCTAGTTTACATGCTGCTATTAATTAGAAGTTTCATCTATGTTACCACCTTATCTTTTTTCTGTTTAACGATGTCCAAGTATTCGCTACGGGTTCCATCTATCCGGTAATGATCACAAATTTGACAAAGTTTAAGAAGATCTAATCGACTGAATACTTTTTGATGCTCAATACCACAATCAGTTCTCCACCGCCAGAAAGTCGTTCGGTTAATGGAGCGATTGCTTTCAGGCCATCGTCGTTGCGATAAAAACTCCACAACTTCTTGTTCATAAAAAGAATACCCTTTTGGCAACTGAATAAGTTTTTCTCTTAACTCATGTAGTGGTATGAGTGGATCTAGATTAGATAATTTCATATCTGCACTCCTTGTTAAATTTATTTTATCCAACAACGCAGAAAAAACTTCGTACAACAGAGTATAATCCTATCAATTTGAATTGCAATATTCTTGAGTTAAAAGTAGGTGTATCTTCGTGCTTATTTGTTGAATTTATTAGTCAAGAACTGTCTCAGAGTTCTAGTACAAATCACTCATACACTTCTTTTCTTTCTTGCAATTCTGTAAAGCAAACAGTTCAATCAGAAATGTTAAACTTATCTTTTCTAAGCTTCTAAGCTTTTTTCTAGTACAGAACTGCGGAAATAAAGCTACTATTCAAAATTATCAAAAAGTATGGAAGATAAGTCTAAATTCTGCATAGGGGTACTAAACTCCCAAAAGAAGAGGATGGAGTTGCATAATTTAATCACACATAATATATAGCTTTTCCTACTTACGTAAGATATGCTATAAGCCTTAATAGATCAGTGTCTCATTTCTCATACATGTACCCTATTTGACGGAGAAACGCTATAAAAGTTTGTTTTAGAGCAGGTGACACACAAGCTAAAAAATGTATTCTATAAGCGTCTGAAAACACTGAAATTAAAAAATTTTTCTGTTGAAAGACAAAATTTCACTAAAAAGGAATTTATTTCTAACTTTGGCATATTGAGAAGTTATTCAATAGTAGCCAAATTTCAATTGTATCTTTTTATGTTGTAGTACACTCCAACCCTTATTGAACAATATTTTTCAAACATTTTTCTATCTACTGTGAATGTAATGTTAACGTGAATTCATTCAAAAAATCAAACATTTTAATTTTTACATTTAGGATATCAAATGAATTATTCCATGCTTCTTTAAACGAATACGATAGAATAAACTCATTTCATAAATGATAAACTTACTGATACTCAATTGCAACCCATATGCAACAAATGTTGATGATGAATAGCAGATTTTATTACATGAACTCAAAAATCTAGATAGCTACTGAAAAAGCAATCATAGGGATGAAAAAAGTATTCTTTTCATCTTGTAGATGTATCTTTTACATAAAAAAAGTTATGGCCACATGATTGAAATAGCCATAACTTCTTTGTTGTTTGATAGTGAAATACATTAACACATATTCTGTAATTTTTCGTACAAATCCTTAATGGTAATAAACATATTGTACAAAAAACCTGATATTATTTCTACACTTAGTACTGAACCTAGAAATTTTATTTTGATTTTATTTTACTAATTAAATTATGAGAAATTAATGTAGCTATATTGGAACTTCTACGGTTAGGTATAATATCTAAGCAAAAATTGATAGTAGAGGAGATAGTACATAGGACTGAGTTTCTAAAAGAACAGCAAAGTTATTACTTTCAGATATGGCTGTAGGAATGTAAAGAATTTGAAATGGTATGTTTGTCGTTAAAAGTTACTCGCCTCAGCTAACTGATTAGTTACCAATATTACTAACTCAACAACGAATTTTATAAGGATCATGTGGCTAAACCAATATTTTCTGTACTTTGACATAATACGAAGCTTTTGTTTTTTTAGTCTAATTTACAATTACACTATCTTCTGATTGTGAGGAAAATCTGAGCATATTACTAAAACTAAAACCTGTTCTAAAACGTAATTCTTAAATGTGGAAAATTCGTAAGCAAACATAACTATCAGGTATGTATATTAATTTTCTAACCATGAGATAGAGGGTATTAATAGCATCATGTATGGAATCAAATACTTGATTATAGAAATACTTTTTGTACACTTTCTTCAATAGGCGAAGTGTGATTAAAATGTGCAAAACACCAAAAGATGCGTTAAAAAGCTTACAAACACTTATAAGAATTACAGATAATTTTTAAGAATCAAAAGTATCAGAAACTCGATTTCTTGGAGAAACTGGGTTTCTCATTCTTCATAAATGATGTACGATCAATATATATAAACTAATGCATTTAAAATATGGGAGACATGGAATTTAGGTAATCAATAAGTTAATAAAAATTAAATTTACTAAACATATATTTTTAATACACATTTACCACTATATAAACACGTACTCGTAAAGCAAAAATTCAGAGAAAGTAGAAGACCCACACTTTAAAGTGTGGGATTATCATGAGGACGCTAAAACGCTCACATTTTTTATCGCGCAATGGCATCTTTTTTAAAAAGTGGGCTTTAAACCCACAACTAAAGTTTTTTAAATTTTTTTATTCCCTGATCTGGTTCCTGCTCTCCTTCTTGTAATCAATGCTTCCTTAACGCATATACAGTTCACAAAAAGCATTTTTTATGACTGTTCTGCTCTACTCAACTAATAACTAATTTTTGACTAACTGCATCACAAAAACCTCCTGAGATGAAATGTAATGACTTATTTTTGACTACTTGCATCTAAAGAAAACCCCTTTGAAAGCTAATGATCGCTCTCCCTGAATTTGCAGTTTTTACCTACAAACCTCAGATCACTATCATTCCTTTATTTGGTAACTTTCTTAAACATTTACTCTTGACAGCCATGAAAGGGCTGATCTTGAGTCTCTGCTAATAATTGTCTCTCAAGCTCACTCACGCTAATTCCAAGCTCAGAAGCTGTTCTAGTTTTCCACTCCTCTAGCTCAGAGTCATGTTGGTTGAGCCATTCACGCACTGCAAAACGCGCCATCTCTGCTTTGCGAAGCGTCTGGCGAGCTGCATGAAAAATGAGCCGCTCATTATCAAAATTCGGCACTGAGAGCATGAATCGCTGTAGCTTGATTCTCCTTCGGCGGTGATCGCTTACATTCACATATTTACTCACAATGTCTTAACACTCTTTATAATTAATATCTCATCCAATGGAAGTTCAGTGCCGAAATTGCATATAAATTGCATATGCTTTATACAACCTTTATTAACTATAAGCAATCCTATTTGAGTTACAAATTTGCTAGCTTTAAGAAACCCAGTTTCTTTAAGAAACCCAGTTTCTCTGTGTTTGCGAATCATTTATGCTTGCTATAGCACACTCTCCCGGTAGACTAACTGTCGTAGAAAAATCGAAGCTGGTTTAAAATATCTCTATTATGACTAAATATTGAAAATCTTCAACCTTTATCACTTAGTCATGGAATTGACACTCATATTTTCAGGTGTAATATCTGAGGTAATTGAGCAGTATTATTATCAAATCTGTTGCATATGGGTTGCAATTATGTGTTAGTAAGTTTATCGTGAGTTATAAAGAAACAACACATGTGGGATTCAGATGCAGTTCCTTTCAAGAAATAATCTTTTAGAAATCATGAAGCTTTAATTTTTTGCCAACCTAGCGTCTAATCAATTAAATGTGAAAAAAGTCACATCTATGCTAGTTACTGGTACAGTGTGACAAGTAAATCAATATTTACGTAGATATTAAGAGAAGTACAATTTTGTATTATGATTGTAACTAAAGTCTACCTGAAAGAGTAGTACCCCAATAATTTTCAGGATGAAGACATGGAAATTCTCCCCTATAAAATACTGAGAATTTATTAACGAAAATTTGAGGAAACAATCATGCTCAGTCTAAACACAGTGAGACATGACAGCAATCATGTTCTCCAATCCTCAAACTATTTACATTGGCAAGATCAGGTCTGGCAAGGCGACTTAAATAGTGTATCTTTTGATTTAGCGGGTATAAAAGCTAAACTGCTGAATTTAGATAAACCTTGTTACATTGTGAGGTTTGAAGGACAGATTGGCGTCACGAATGAAGGTTACTTATACCCTTCTGATAATAGCAAAATGGGACAGTTAAAGATACTGGTGTCTGTTCCACCAATTTCAATTCAACAATTGGGCGATCCAAATTTCCTTGCATGTCATGGTGTAAAATATGCTTATGCTACTGGAGCAATGGCTGGTGGTATTGCTTCTGAAGAACTAGTTATTGCTCTAGGAAAAGAGAGAATTTTGAGTTCATTTGGTGCTGGTGGACTAAGTCCTTCCCGTGTTGAAGCAGCCATTAACCGTATTCAACAAGCCCTGCCACAGGGACCTTATGTTTTCAATTTGATCCACAGTCCCAGTGAACCAGCAATTGAACGCAGGGCTGTTGATCTATATCTCAAGTATGGTGTTAGAACTGTAGAAGCTTCTGCCTTTCTGGATTTGACTCCCAATATTGTCTATTACCGTGCCGCTGGACTTAGTCTCAATACAGCCAATGAAATTGAAATAAAAAATAAAGTTATTGCCAAAATTTCCCGCAGAGAAGTCGCAACCAAATTTTTAAAGCCAGCACCAGAAAAAATTCTCAAAGATCTTGTTCAACAGGGTTTAATTACTGAGTTACAAGCAACTCTTGCAAAAAAAATTCCAATGGCGGATGATATTACCGTCGAAGGAGATTCTGGTGGTCACACAGACAATCGTCCCTTGATTTGTCTGTTCCCTTCTATTCTTGCCTTGAAAAATGAAATTCAGGAACAATATAATTACGAAAAGCCTATTAGAGTAGGAGTTGCAGGAGGAATTGCAACCCCACAATCAGCGTTAGCTGCCTTTATGATGGGTGCTGCCTATGTAGTAACTGGCTCAATCAATCAGTCCTGCGTTGAGGCTGGAACTTCTCAACATACCAAGCAATTGCTGGCTCAAGCTGAAATGACTGACGTGATGATGGCTCCAGCTGCAGACATGTTTGAAATGGGTGTAAAACTTCAAGTGCTTAAACGAGGAACCCTCTTCCCTACAAGGGCACAGAAATTGTTCGACTTATACAAGAGTTATAACTCAATTGAAGAGATTCCCTTACCAGAAAAAGAGAAATTAGAAACACATATTTTTCGTAGGAGTCTGGAAACCGTTTGGGAGGATACTGTAGCTTTTTTGTCCAAACGGAATCCTGATAAAATCGCCAAAGCAGCAGAAAATCCCAAGCTGAAGATGGCTCTCATTTTTCGTTGGTATTTAGGATTGTCATCTCGCTGGTCTACCTCTGGGGAAAAGGAGCGGGAGATCGATTATCAGATCTGGTGTGGTCCTGCTATGGGTAGTTTTAATGACTGGGTAAGAGGTTCTTACCTGGAAAAACCGCACAATCGAAGAGTGGTTGATGTTGCTTACCACATCATGACGGGAGCCGCATTTTTATACCGAATGCAAAGTTTGAAAATCCAGGAACTGCTTTTACCAGACCACTATAGCCAGTATCATCCAGTTCCTTTTACATCACCAGTGTGCAGATGAGACAACCTATTCTCGGTCTATAGGTCGGTCATCGAGAAAAAGAGGACTAGAAATGGAACCAATTGCAATTATTGGGATAGGCTGCCGTTTTCCTGGCGCTAGAAATCCAGAAACTTTTTGGCAGCTTTTGCAGAACGGTGTGGATGCTATTACTGAGGTGCCAGCAAACAGATGGGACATAGATGCTCTTTATGACCCCAATCCTGGTACGCGTGGGAAAATTAGCACACGCTGGGGTGGCTTTCTCAAGGAAGTGGATCAGTTCGAACCCCAATTTTTTGGGATCACTCCTCGAGAGGCAGTTTATATGGACCCCCAGCAACGTCTGTTACTAGAAGTAGCTTGGGAGGCATTGGAGGACGCAGGACTAGTGGCAGAACAACTTGCCCGTACTCGTACAGGGGTGTTTATTGGCATTGCATCTAACGATTATCGTCAAAGAATGCAAAGGGAGTATAGTGACTATAGCCAACTCAATGCCTACATGGGCACGGGTAACGCTTTTAGCATTGCAGCTAACCGCCTCTCCTATCTGTTCAATTTCTGCGGGCCCAGTGTGGCAATTGATACGGCCTGCTCCTCATCTCTAGTGGCAGTGCATCTTGCCTGTCAAAGTTTGCATAATGAAGAGTCTAACCTAGCTTTGGCTGGTGGGGTGAATCTGCTGCTGTCTCCTGAGTTAAGTATCATTTTTTCTCAGGCGCAGATGATGGCACCCGATGGGCGCTGCAAGACCTTTGATGCTAGTGCCAATGGTTATGTCCGAGGAGAGGGCTGTGGGATAGTCGTTCTCAAACGCCTGTCGGATGCAATCAAAGACAACGACAACATCCTGGCTATAATCAAAGGATCAGCCATTAACCAAGACGGTCGTAGTAATGGGCTTACTGCTCCTAATGGACCCGCCCAAGAAGCAGTTATCCGCGAGGCCTTAGCTAAAGCTGGGGTAAGACCAGCCCAAATCAGCTATGTTGAAGCTCATGGGACGGGCACGCCTTTGGGTGATCCAATTGAAGCGGAGGCTTTAGGTGCTGTACTGTCTGAGGGTCGCTCCCCAAACAATCGTTGTGCGGTTGGTTCGGTTAAAACCAATATTGGGCATCTAGAGGCTGCAGCTGGCATTGCTAGTTTAATCAAGGTGACACTATCGCTGTATCACCGACAGATACCACCAAGCTTGCATTTCCAGCAACCTAATCCCTACATTTCGTTTGACAAACTTCCTCTTCAAGTACAACAGAAACTGGAACCCTGGCCTGAGACAGCCGTTCCATCTCTGGCTGGCGTAAGTTCCTTTGGTTTTGGCGGAACCAATGCCCACATCATTCTGGAAGAAGCTCTCGTTTCAAAATACAGGAGGCAAGCGGATCAGGGAAGTTCCTTTAAAGTAAAAGAGAAAATAGATCTTTCTGCTCCTGTGTCCAGAACTTCTACATACTTACTACCTCTCTCTGCACGCAGCCCAGAATCTCTTCAAGTTCTAGCTCGGGCATACCAGGATTTTCTGGCACCAGCAGCATCTAACACTAACACAGCCACGTCGTTACAAAATATTTGTTACACTGCCAGTGTCCGGCGCAGTCACCACAACCATCGCTTAGCTTTAGTATTTCATAACTATGAGGAGCTAACTGAGCAGCTGGAGGCATTTTTGAAGGGAAAAGCTCGCTTTGGTCTATTTTCTGGAAGTTGTAAGCAACGAAATCGCCGCCCGAAACTGGTGTTTGTTTTTTCTGGTCAAGGACCCCAATGGTGGGCTATGGGGCGTGAGCTTTTGCAGCAGGAACCAGTCTTTGCTACGACCCTAAAGCATTGTGACATGCTACTAAAGTCCTATGTCACTTGGTCGCTTGTTGAAGAACTAATGGCTGATGAGTCGCAGTCCCGCTTGGCAGAGACAGAAATTGCCCAGCCAGCTATTTTTGCCCTACAAGTGGCTTTAGCAGCTTTATGGCAGTTCTGGGGAGTTAAACCTAGTGCTGTAGTGGGGCATAGTGTCGGAGAAGTAGCAGCAGCTTACGTAGCTGGAGCTATTAGTTTGGAGGATGCTGTGAAGGTTGTCTTCCACCGGAGTCGCTTGATGCAGCGAGCTACTGGTAAAGGAACAATGGTATCTGTGGAGCTTTCAGTGGCTGAAGCAGAGCGTTTGTTGATCAACTATGAGGGACGTCTGGCGATCGCTGCCATCAACAGTCCCAACTCAATCGTTTTATCTGGTGAGGCTGCAGCGCTTGAGGAAGTCCTCCAATTGCTACAACAGCAACATATTTTTTGTCAGTTGCTGCCAGTCAACTATGCCTTTCACAGCCCTCAAGTCGAGCCATTTCATGAAGAGCTAGTACAGTCACTGCAAGAACTCAAGCCTCAAGGGACATCAATTCCTATTATTTCAACCGTCACAGGTACAGTACATGATGGTCAAAACTTCGATGCTGCCTATTGGGGACGCAATATTAGGGAACCAGTTCGCTTTGCAGATGCGATCGCATATCTAGTGCAAAAAAAGCACAACCTATTTTTAGAACTCAGCCCCCACCCAGTTCTGGCAACAAACATCTCTCAGTGCCTGCAACTTTCTGACCATCAAAAAGGATTTATACTTCCTTCTCTACGACGCCAGGAAGGGGAACTAGCCATAATGCTTGGGTCTGTTGGTGCTCTTTATACGCTAGGCTACCCCATAGAGTGGAGTCGGCTTTATCCATCCGGAGGCGAATGTGTATCATTACCTTCCTATCCCTGGCAGGGAGACCATTACTGGGTGGAAGAAGTTCACACTCAGCAAAATCAGCAGAAGTTAGAAACCGCAACACATCAGATTAAAGGAGCTAAGTTAGCTGAGAAACTGGAAGCAGAGCAAAGTCTCACCCGCATGCAACTTCTAGCTGCAGTATCAGAAGATCGTCAGCATCTGTTAGAGTCTTATCTCAGCCAGCTATTTGCCAAAGCTATGGGGTTTGCCCCCTCCAAAGTTAACTTGCAACAACCTCTTTTCAGCCTGGGACTCGACTCCTTAATGGCTTTGGAACTCAAAAACCAGATTGAAGCAGATTTAGGGATTACTATTCCTTTGGAAAATTTCTTCACGTACAACATTGCCCAGTTTGTTAAGCAGGTTCTCCAACTGGTAGAGAAAGAAACCTCGGCAGAAGGTTCGCAAACAAAAGAGTCATCTTCAGATCAAGGCAAGCTCTGGATTACCTGCCAAAAGCCAAATCCACAAGCCAGGTTTCGCCTGTTCTGTTTTCCCTATGCAGGGGCTGGGGCTTCAATTTTTCGCTCCTGGTCAGACGATCTACCACCAGAGATAGAGGTGTGTCCAATCCAGTTGCCTGGGAGAGAAAACCGACTTGGGGAATCTGCATTTACTCGGCTCACACCTCTAATTCAGACACTTGCACCACTTCTGCGTCCATATCTAGATATTCCCTTTGCTTTTTTCGGTCACAGTATGGGAGCACTGCTGAGTTTTGAACTAAC
>Ga0070738_10005031_pt1 | contig 15107 bp, 11 predicted proteins | sample Coa_R2_2_FD_66446 | JGI IMG/M metagenome (GOLD analysis project Ga0070738, IMG submission 66446) | Surface soil microbial communities from Centralia Pennsylvania, which are recovering from an underground coalmine fire - Coalmine... | ecosystem: Environmental > Terrestrial > Soil > Unclassified ...
ATGAGCGAGACATTGCCGCCGCAGTTGAAGCATGCCAGGACATTACTATACTCATCAACAATGCTGGAGTTCTCTTCTGGCATCCATTGCTTACTGCGCCGCTGGACAGCGTGCGTGCAGAGATGGAAACGAACTATGTGGGAGTGCTGAGGGTGGTTCAGGCCTTTGCGCCAGTTCTCAAGAACAATGGCGGAGGAATGATCGTCAACATCCTCTCACATCTGAGCTGGTTTGCTCTCCCCACCCTGGCGACCTATAGCGCTTCCAAAGCAGCGGCCATGTTACTGACCGATGGCTTGCGTATGGAATTGAGATCGCAAGGAACGCAAGTTGTCGGCGTCTACACAGGTTTCATGAATACCGAGATGGTTGCGCAGATACGCTCTCCCAAGGTGAGCGCTGAGGTAGTGGCCGCCCAGACGATTCAAGGAATCCTCGCGGGCCAGGACGAGATCTTAGCAGATCCGGGGTCCCCGGCTGGCAGCCCGAGCAGCCAGGATATCCAGGCCGCGCTTCGCCAGGATCGACAGGGCTTTTATCAAAATGTGCAGCATTGGACCGGTCGATAACAGCCATGCACATCCGCTGGTAGAGCCTGTTCAGTATGTCGCCATGACGATGATCGGTCATCGTCATGGTGACATATCGCATTGCACATCAGGCGGGCCAGGGACCGGTGGACGTTGAAAGCCGCCGGTGTTGGCCAGTTCTCCAGAGCGATCTGCTCTTCTTTGCGGTTCATCCAGGATTTTGTGCTTGCGTTTTCTTCCGCGAGCGATAGGCGCGAGCTTTCAAGCGGCTGCCGCAGCCAGTCATCGAGCACCATGCCCCAGAGCGATTTTTTGAGGTATCGTAGAACGCCTTCTGGCAAGGCTCGTTACGACAGACTTTCAGTCTTACCCAGGTACCATCGATCATCGCCGTAAACACAATACCGATCAGGCGAGCAAGCGCACCGTCAATGCCAGAAACGTCCGGTTCGAGCGTAGGCAATGCCTCATGATGAAAACGGACAATAAGTGGGGCATGACTGGCAAGATGATTCAGAAGCTGGTCCTGTACGGCAGGATCCTCGAAACCGCTATTCACCCGCAAGAAACTGCGCAGAGCTTCGCGCAAACGCACCATGCGCCGCACATCTCCCTCTGTGACCGGTATCCCATCCGCCAGCAGGCCATGAGCAACCAGCCAGGCCCGAAGCTGTTCGGGAGTCGTCAGTTCAGCATGAGCATGTCGTTTGTTGCCATAGGAGGTATTGACAAAATCCTGAATCAAAGCAAGTTGGCCCGGTGCCGATTTGCTCTGCTCATCGTGCGCCGTCATCATAACGCTCCTCCTTCTTTTCAGAATATTACCAGTATACTCTATACGACAGCTATATTCAAGCGAACATTCAGCAAAATAATCACCCTTTAAATTCATTGACAGGTAACTTTTTTGCGGGATATACTACTGCCAGGAAACGATGTACCCTCATTCACCTGGAGGATTCTTCATGGACAAGCGCACGCCTTCCAAGTGGCTCACGCTCCTCGCAGCCTGTTTTGGTCTGCTCATGCTGTATATTGATCTTTTTATTGTGAATGTCGCACTTCCCGCCATTGGCCAGAGTTTTCGGGCGCCACTTGGTACCACCTCATGGACAATCTCCGGGTATGTCCTGATGATCGGGATCTTGCCGATGGGTATGGGGCGTCTTGGGGATCTGTGGGGGCAACGGCTGATGTACCTGGCGGGTCTGGCGATTTTCAGCAGCGCGTCCCTGGCCTGTGGCCTGGCTCCAAACATCACCACCTTGATTCTCTTTCGCATCATCCAGGGTATTGGGGCAGCTATTATGACACCTGGCACCCTGTCTATCATCGTGCGCGCATTTCCGGCGCACCAACACGGTCTGGCCATCGGCATCTACGGTGGCATCTCGGGGTTAGGGCTAATCGCGGGACCCGTGCTCGGGGGACTTCTGGTGCAGGGGGATAGCTGGCGCTGGATCTTCTTTGTGAATGTCCCGATCGGTCTTATTGCCATACTCATGGCAATGCTGTTTGTGCCCGAGTCACGTGAAACGAACAAGGCGGGAGCGATCGATTGGCCGGGCCTGCTGTTTTTATCCACAGGGCTTCTCTTTCTGCTCTTCGGAATCACCCGGGCGGGCGACGCAGGTTGGACCGATGGAGCAGTGGTAGCAAGCTGCTTGCTCGGCGGCATGGTTCTGGTCGTGTTCGTTATCACAGAACGGCGCGTCCGTCAGCCGCTGATAGATCTCTCCTTGTTGCGCAATCTTCCGTTTGTGATGGGATGTTTGAGCTTCTTCTTCTTCTCGGCGGCGCTCTTCGGGTCGCAACCCTACTGGAGTCTCTTCATGCAAAACACGTGGGGATATTCTCCTCTCCAGGGGGGTCTTGCCTTCCTACCTGCCACTGGCTTGATTGCGCTTTTCACTCCTTTTACCGGCGTGCTCGCACAAAGGGCAGGGTCACGGCTCTACCTGTTTATTCTGCTTGGGCTTCTCTTAACCGGAGTAAGTTTCCTCTACGTTGTGCTTGCCCTGTCACCTCAAAGCAATTACCTGAATGGATTGCTTCCGCCTTTCCTTGCCCGTGCTTGTGGGATTCCTCTCTTTACCTCTTGCGCGACGCTGGCAATTGTGAGCGCGCTTTCCTCAAAGCAAGCTGGACTCTCTGCGGGAACGCTCGGCATGGCGCGCAATATCGGCACGGCGTTTGGGGTTGCCGTCCTGAGCCAGATCTATCTCTTCCATATGAATGCAGCCCTGCCAGCTGTCCCAGGTGCCAGCAAAGCGGCAGCCGAGCGGTTCACTGCCGCAGGGCAGGGAGCGAGCCATATCTTTCTTGCAGGCATCATTGTTGATGGCTTCAAACTGATCTCGCTCATCTGCCTTATCCTCTGCTGTGGTGCAATGGTGTGCGCATTTTTCATCCGTCCGCGCTTGCGCGCAAAGAGCGCAGATCTCACAGTTGCGCCGGAAGCGTGCAGTCTATCAGCCTCAAAAGGGTAAGGGAGTGCTTTCTGGGAGGCGAGGGTTCGCGCACAGGGGACCGGGTTACGCCTGAGCCATGCGACGGATCTCCTCGAACTCGTCATGGCTCAGGCGGATCTGTGCGCTCTCGACATTCTCTTCCAGGTGGCTGATCGAAGAGGTACCGGGGATGGGCAGAATCGTTGGTGAGCGTTGCAGCAGCCAGGCCAGGGCAATCTGGCCGGGGCGTGCGGCGTGTCGCCTGGCAATCTGATCCAGGACGCTCCCCGGGCGGGCCAGTTCGCCAGTTGACTGCGGATGCCAGGGGATAAAGCCGATACCCTGACGTTCACACAGGTTGATCAGTTCTACGCTTTGCTGGACATCCATCCCAACGCACTGCGGTTTCTCCAAATTGTAGTGGTTCTGCACCGTTACGATCGGTACAATCTTCTGAGCCCTTACAAGCTGATCAATGGTTATGTTGGAGAGACCAACAAAGCGGATCTTGCCCTCTTCTCTCATTTTCGCAATCTCACCCACGGAATCCTCAAACGGCACGTTGGGATCGGGATAATGCAACTGATACACATCTATGTGATCGACGCGCAGGCGGCGCAAGCTGCCTTCTAGAGCCAGGCGCAACTGTTGAGGGCGTCCATCTGGATAAAATTGATTGGGGCCGGGGCGCTGCAACCCCCCTTTGGTGGCGATAACCAGGTCCTTTGGATAGGGGTAGAGGGCTTCCGCAATCAAGGACTCATTGATCCTCGGTCCATAGGCTTCGGCTGTATCGATCAGGGTGATGCCCAGGTCTTGCGTGCGCCTTAAGAGGGCGATAGCTGCATCCTTATCCGCAGGTGCTCCCCAGACTCCGGCACCGGTGAGGCGCATGGCCCCAAAGCCGAGACGAGAGACGGGCAGGTTCCCACCAATTGCAAAGGTACCGCTTGCTGCAGCGGGCCGTTCATTGTTGTTTTCCATGAAAGACCTTTCTCTTTTTTCGCTTAAGCATTCCATCATCGCGCAACGAGATGAGCAACAAAGGCCAGCGGACGCGCATGCATGCCGTATGACAGACGTCTGCTTTTCCCGCCCTGTCTCGCATCTCTCATGTGTGCTTACAGGGGAGTCTACACTTTAGAGCGCGCTCTCAGTCAAGGGGATCTGGCGGGTTTTCCCGCGCACATTGCAAGAATAGCACCTCCATCCACCATCGAGGGCAGACAAACAGATTGCGGCACATTGGCTTCTTTGCTCTTGACTGAGAGTACACTCTAAGATGTATGATTGATGGGGACAGCAGCGAGTTTCTCTCTCAAAAGGGGCCAGAAGAGGAAAGGCAAGGCGATGGGACAGCCGCAGCAAGCGTTGAACATTCAGCAAATGGCGCAGGTTACTGGGCTGAGCGCCCACACCTTGCGTTACTACGAACGGGCCGGATTGATGTTAGAGCGTGTGAAGCGGGATGAGGGGAATGGCTACCGTTCCTATAGCCAGGAGGATGTGGCTTGGATTGAGTTCCTCAAGCGTCTGCGAGCGACGGGGATGCCTATTCGCGAGATGCGCCGCTATACCAAACTCGTCCGTCTGGGTGGGCAGACCATGCCCGAACGCCTGCAACTCCTGAAACAGCATCAAAGGCAGGTCGAGCAGCGTCTCAAAGAAATCGAGCAGCACCTTGAGGCGATCAGCGCGAAGATTTCCTGCTACGAACAGCAGTTTCCGGCTGATCTCCCCCGTGCGGACTCGCAGGGGAGCACGCGGTAAAGGCAGGTCGGCCCGTTCGTGCCCACTCCACTGCTGGGGCTGCTAGAAAGCCATAGGTGTCTCCCGCACCTCCTGTCAGGCCAGATCGGCGTGAGGCTGCACAGAGAAACCGCCCGACTCTCGTTTTGTCTCCTGAACAAGCAAGCAGCCTGCGCCAGAGGCTTTCGCGGACTCGTTGCAGGCTGCTTGCAGGATGAGCGGACCCCTGCTGGGGGCGTATAGCGAGCGCAGTCAATCCTCACCGGGGTTCAGAAGAATATCGCCGGTGGGACTGAGCGAGACGGCATAGGTCTTAAGTTCTGGGCAGGTATTCTCCACAGGCTGGCCCGTCTTCAGACTGAACTGATAGGCGTGCAGGGGGCAGATAACCTTGCCTGCGCCAATCAGGCCGTCTGCCAATGGTCCGCCCTTATGCGGACAGAACGCCTGCGTGGCGAAAACCTCGTCATCCCGTGTGCGGAAGACGGCAATGGCCTTCCCATTCACCGCATAGGTGCGCCCTTCGCCGCGCGGAATTCTGCTCAGCGGGCCGAGGTTATAGACGGGCGGGCACGTCTGTATCGCAAGGGGCATATTCTCTTTCCTCCAGACTAGTGGGGAGCGAGCGGTTCAAGAACCCTGGCAAACTGGTTAGGGGTAGCGGGCGTCGCCGCCTCCTGCTGCCAGGGATCGACATAGGCATCGACCGCAGCCTGAATCTCCTGGTCCAGACGCGCACAGATCCCCTCGCAATCCTCGATCAGGAGCTGGCGCAAACGCTCGATCCCGATGCGCTCGACAAAATCATAGGTACGTTCCATATATTTCGCATTTTCGCGATAATACTGCATAAAGCGTCCCATATAGAGCAGAACCTCATCATGGGTCTCGACGGTACAGAGCAGGTCGCCTTTGCGCACACGCGAGCCGGCGGCCCCGCCCAGATAAATCTCCCATCTGCCGCCCTCGATGGCGACTGCGCCGAGGTCTTTGGTGGTGGCCTCCGAGCAGTTACGCGGGCACCCTGCTGTCGCCAGCTTCAGCTTATGGGGAGCTTCGATGCCCTGGAAGCGTTTCTCAATCTTAATGCCCAGGGTAGTACTATCGCCCAGGCCATAGCGGCAATAGTCGGAGCCCAGGCAGGTCTTGCAGGTACGGAACGCCTTCGTATAGGCGTGGCCGGACGGCAGACCCAGGTCTTTCCAGACCAGAGGCAATTGCTCCCTGGGGATGCCCACCAGATCGATGCGCTGGCCGCCAGTGAGCTTCACCATCGGCACCTTATATTTCTCAGCGACATCAGCGATCCGACGCAGTTCTGCGGCGCTGGTGACGCCGCCATAGATGCGCGGCACCACGCTAAAGGTTGCGTCCTTCTGAATATTGGCATGGACGCGATCGTTGATAAAGCGGGCATCGCGCTCATCCTCGTAATCCTTGCCCCAGAGAGTTTTAAGGAGCGAGGCCAGGCCGGCCTTACTGGTGGGATCCTCCACGCCGCCGGCCAGTGCCCGAAACACCGCCGAGACGCTCCGCAGGTTCTGCTCCCTGATAGCCTTGATCAGTTCCGGCTTCGTCAGCGGCACACCCGGAACATAGTAATGGCGAGCGGGATCATCAGCCACGACGCCGTCGGAGGCCAGCTCAAGCAGAGCCTGCACCTGCGGCTTGCACGAACCGCAGCCGGTGCCTGCGCGTGTGGCCTCGCAGAGCATCTTCAGGCTGCGTTTTCCCTGTTTGACTGCTGCGACGATTGCTCCTTTGCTCACGCCGTTGCAGTTACAGATCTGCGCATCATCCGGCAGGTCGGCGACATCCAGCGTTTGCGCGCCCGGGCCGGAGAGTTGGAAAAGCAGTTCCGCCCGGTTCTCTGGCAGCAGCTCGCCGCGATCAAAGAGCTGGCGCAAACGAGGGAGCGTAGGGGCCTCGCCCAGGAGGATCGCCCCGGCCAGGCGTCCATCGCGCACAATCAGCTTCTTATAGATCCCGCGAGCCGGCTCGGTGTAGCTCACCACCTCGTCGCTTGCGTCCCGGCGCTCTTTTTCCCCCATGACCGCCAGTTCCACGCCCATCACCTTCAGCTTCGTCGACTCGGTCGAGCCCTCATAAAGCTTCTGGCAATTCTCGCGGGTCAGCCGCTCGGCGAGCAGGTGCGCCTGTTCCCAGAGGGGAGCAACCAGGCCATAGACGCGCCCGCGATGCTGGCAACACTCGCCAAGCGCATAGACATCTGGCACGCTGCATGAAAGATCGTCGCCCACGACAATGCCTCGATCGACCCGCAGGCCAGCTTGTCTGGCAAGCTCAACGTTGGGACGAATACCGACGGAGATGATGCACATGTCGCACTCAAGCTCGCTGCCATCTGCAAAGACCAGGCCGCTGATCTGCTCGCCTCCTCGTACAGCGACCGTGTTCTTATTCACATGGAAATGAACGCCCATCGTTTCCAGCGTCTTGCGCAGAATCTCGCTGGCAGGCTCATCGAGCTGAACATTCATGATCTGGGACAGGAGATGGATAACATGTACAGTACGTCCGCGAGAGAGCATACCACGTGCTGCCTCCAGACCGAGCAGACCGCCGCCGATCACGGCCACTCTGTGCGCATGAGCGGCATAGGCGATCATTTCGGAGCAGTCGTCGAGCGTGCGGAAGACAAAGACGCCCTGTTTGAACGAGCCGTCGTCTCTGTAGAGGTTCTGTATCGGCGGCACGAATGGCAGACTGCCGGTGGCGATTACCAGTTTATCGTACTGTTCGGTATGCCCGTCGCTGGTGAATACTCGGCGCGTGTGTGTATCGATGCGCTCTACTGTGCTCCCGGCGTGCAGGGTAATGCCGTGCTCGCGGTACCAGGTGAGCGGATTGAGAAAGATATCTGTGGGATCGTGCGTGCCGGCCAGCACGCCGGAGAGAAGAATGCGGTTATAATTGCCGCACGCTTCAGCGCCGAAGACGACGATCTCAAAAAGCTCCTGTCCCTGGCGGGCCAGCACCTCCTCGACGAAGCGCGCGCCCGCCATGCCATTGCCGATCACCACCAGTCGTTTTCTCGGTCTCATAGCAAATCCTCCCTTGCTGATGCACACCGCTCGATACTGACCGCGCAGACCTTAAATTCAGGCATGCGGCTGAGCGGATCGAGTTCAGGATTGGTGAGACGATTGGCCGATTGCCAGCCGCCCCAGTGGAAAGGAAAGAAAACGGTATCCTCGCGGATATGGGAAGTCACTTTAATTTTGCAGATCGCGCTGCCCCGCCGGGTCGTGAATTTCGCCAGATCGCCCTCGGCAAGCCCATAGCGCCGCGCAGTCGAGGGATGGATCTCAGCCAGCGGCTCGGGGGCAAGCTCTTGCAAGCGAGCGACGCGCCGCGTCTGGGTCCCGGACTGATACTGTGCGAGGGTACGTCCGGTCGTCAGGTAGAGCGGATAGTCTGAAGTAATCTCCTCGCCGGGCGCGTGGTGGTACGTCAGGCTAAAGCGGGCCCGTCCATCGGGTGTTGGGAAACGCTGCTGGAAGAGGCGGGGGGTGCCGGCATGTGTTTCGTCCGGGCAAGGCCAGAAGACGCCTTGTTGTGCAGCGATCTTCTCATAGGTGATGCCCGCGTAATCGGCAGGGCCGCCCGCGCTGGCCGCGCGCAACTCCTCGAACACCTCGCGTGCGCTCTGGAAAGCGAAGTATTTTCCTTTGCCCAGGCGTCTGGCCAGTTCGCAGAGCATCTCGATCTCATTGGACACGCCCTCTGGTGGAGGGAACGCCTGCCGGCGCAGGATCACGCGGCCCTCCAGGTTGGTCATGGTGCCCTCCTCCTCTGCCCACTGCGCCATAGGGAGAACGAGGTCGGCCAGGCGCGCTGTTTCCGAGAGAAAGAAATCGGCCACGACCAGCAGATCCAGTTTTTTGAGTTGCCGCTTGATCTGCTGTGCATTGGGGGCAGAGACCACGATATTTGAGCCTATCACCAGCAGGACGCGTACCCCGTCCTCTTCGCCGAGCGTGTTGAGCATCTCATAGGCTGATTTGCCAGGCCCGGGCAGGTCGGCGGGCGCTACTCCCCAGATGCGCGCGATATGCGTGCGCGCTGCCGGATCATCAATTTTGCGGTAGCCGGGAAGTTGATCGGCCTTCTGGCCGTGTTCGCGTCCTCCCTGCCCATTTCCCTGGCCTGTGAGGCTGCCGTAGCCGCTGCCGGTTCGTCCAACCAGGCCAAGGGCCAGGGCCAGGTTGATATAAGCCAGGGTGTTATTGACCCCCTGGCTCTGCTGCTCGGCTCCGCGCGCGGTGAGAATCATTGCCGATGGTGCGTTCCCCAGCAGATGAGCTGCCTGGGTGAGCGCCCCTTCTGAGACACCGGTAATGCGCTCAACCCGTTCCGGCCAGTACATCGCCGCCATCGACCTCACCTGTTCAAAACCTGTTGTGCGCGCCTGGATATATTCGCGATCAATCAGATGATCCCGAATCAGGATATGCAGCAGGCCATTGGCGAGCGCCGCGTCGGTTCCGGGCGTCAGAGCAAGATGAAGCGTGGCGGATCGTGCAGTAAGAGAGCGGCGGGGATCCACTGTAATCAGACAGCCGCCCTGCCGGCGCTGCGCGTCAAAGTATTGCATCATGGGCGGCATGGTCTCGGCCAGATTGCTGCCAACCAGCAGGATGACGCTGGTATGGCAAATATCCTCAAGCGGAAAGGGCAGGCCGCGATCGAGACCAAAGGCCCGGAGAGAGGCAGCGGCGGCAGAGGACATACAGAAGCGCCCGTTGTAGTCGATATTTGCGGTGCCCAGGGCCACCCGCGCGAACTTGCCGAGCAGGTAGGCTTTCTCGTTGGTAAGCGAGCCGCCGCCGAAAATACCCACCGCATCTCTCCCGTAGCGCTGCTGGACCTCTTGTACTTTTTGCACAATTCGCTCGAACGCGTCATCCCAGCTGATAGGGGCAAAATCGCCGTTCGCTTGTCTTGCCAGGGGAGTCAGCAGGCGTTCGGCATGGGCCAGAGTTGCGGGCGCGGACCATCCTTTCACGCAGAGCGCGCCCCGATTCACCGGAAACTGCTGGTTGCCGGTCACGCTTGCTTGTTCGCGGGGACCTGTCAGGTACATCCCGCACTGGAACGCGCAGTAAGGGCAATGGGTGGGGGTGCTCGCGGACGGCCCTGGGCCGACTGGAGTTGGTTGATCGATGGACTGCACGCCTTTCTCCTGCTTCACGTGTTTTGCGTAGAAGACAGCACACCTGCAAGAAACGCCTTTGTCCTTTGAGGGTGTAGGATTGCGCGGGCATCACGCAGGTTGGGCCATCAACGTTTGCAAGCAGGGAGACGCGGCATTGCAAGATCTTCCTGGACGGTGCCTTATGTATTGTGTACAGTTGTCTTACACTAAGACTCTATCATTCTGTTCAGACCTGGGGAACTGCCAAATTACCCGAAAAGCGGGCTCGCACTTTTGTGTAGAGTGCACAAGAGAGGTGAGCGAGAGCGGACTACTGGGAGATTCATCGCCTCGCTCCTGATGGGACCAGTTACTCCTGCTCGCGGTTGCGCGCGCGTTCATGCTGGGTGAGATAGCGTTTACGCAGGCGAATATTCTGCGGTGTCACCTCGACGAGCTCATCCGACTGAATGAAGTCCAGCGATTGCTCCAGGCTCATAAGGATCGGCGGGGTCAGGCGGACCGCGATATCGGCGGTGGAGGAGCGGATATTTGTTTTCTGCTTCTCTTTACAAACGTTCACGACCATATCCATCGGGCGAGAGTTCAGGCCGACGATCATCCCTTCATAGACCGGTGTGCCTGGCTCGATAAAGGTATCGCCGCGCTGCTGAGCGTTATTGAGGCCATAAGTGACTGCGACGCCCTGTTCTGAGGCGATCAGGGCCCCCATGCGGGTTGTGCCAATCTTGCCCAGCCAGGGTTCAAAGCCGATCAGCCGGCTGCTCATCGCCCCGTTGCCCTGCGTCAGCGTCAGGAAGGCGTTGCGGAAGCCGATCAGGCCGCGCGTAGGGATATGGTATTCCAGGCGCACGTTGCCATTGCCATCGTTCGTCATATTGACAAGCTGGGCCTTGCGTGCTGCCAGGGTTTCGGTCAGCACGCCAATGTAGCTATCCCGGGTATCGATCACCAGGTGTTCGAGCGGTTCCAGGGGGTGCCCATGCTCATCCTCGCGCGTAATCACCTCGGGGCGCGACACCTGGAATTCGTAGCCCTCGCGGCGCATCGTCTCGATCAGCACCGAGAGATGCAACTCGCCGCGTCCCGAAACGATAAACTCATCGGGTGTTTTGCCATCCTCGACGCGCAGGCTAACGTTTGTCTCCAACTCGCGGTACAGGCGTGTGCGCAGTTGGCGCGAGGTCTGAAATTTCCCTTCGCGTCCGGCAAACGGGCTTGTATTAACGCCAAAGGTCATCTTGAGCGTTGGCTCTGAGATAGCGATGGTCGGGAGAGCCTCAGGCCGGTCCACATCGGCGATCGTCTCGCCGATATTGGCGGTCGCGATGCCGGTCAGGGCAACGATCTCGCCGGCCAGGGCTTCCGACACCTCCAGGCGCTGCAAGCCCTGGTAGGTAAAGACCAGCGCCACCTTCTGCCGCACCACCTCGCCCTGGCGCGTGATCTGGGCCACGTTCATGCCTGGAGCGACGCGCCCGCGCACGATGCGCCCGATGGCGTACTTGCCCTTGTAATCGTCGTAATCAAGGGCGGCGACCAGCAATTGTAGCGGGGCCTGAGTATTGACCTGCGGCGGGGGCACAACCTTAAGAATCGTCTCAAAGAGCGGCTCGAGGTCTTGCTGCTCATCGTCGGGGTGGTACATTGCCACTCCCTTGCGCCCGATGGCGTAGAGGACCGGGAAATCGAGCTGATCCGGGCTGGTCGCAAGTTCCAGAAAGAGATCCTGGGTCCACTCCAGCACCTGCTCCACGCGGGCGTCCTTGCGATCGATCTTGTTAATGACCACAATTGGTTTGAGGTTAAGTTCGAGGGCCTTTTGCAAAACAAAGCGAGTCTGGGGCATCGGGCCTTCGGCGGCATCGATCAACAGCAGGCAGCCATCAGCCATATTCAGCACGCGCTCGACCTCGCCGCCGAAGTCGGCGTGTCCGGGGGTGTCGATGATATTAATTTTCACGCCGTGATACGAGATCGCGGTATTTTTCGCCAGGATCGTGATGCCCCGCTCGCGCTCCTGGTCGTTTGAATCCAGAATCAGCTCGCCCACCTGCTGATTCTCGCGAAAAATGTGGCTCTGTTTAAGCAAGCCATCGACCAGGGTTGTTTTCCCGTGATCGACATGAGCGATAATCGCGATATTGCGAAGATCTGAACGCGGCGTCAGTTCTCCGTTCTGCGTCATTGAGTCTAAAACCTGCATAGAATCTCTTCGTTACTCCCGCCAAGCATAAGAAAACCGGGCTTTCTGCCATTGCCCGGTATAATTGGATACCCATTGGCTCTTGTATTCAGCAACCATTATAGCATATTTTGCTTCTGTGTGCCCGCCGCTGTCGAGAACGGGACTACTTTTGGATGTGGGAAGGCGGCTCGTCTGCTCTCCGATTTGGAACGCCGCAACGTGTTTCCCTGATCGATGAGACGTGCTGCGCAGGCGCTCAGCTTGCGCAACAGCTCAGACGAGTCACATCCCTGGTAAACGAGATGGCAACCATCCTGAGCGCCTCGGCCATCGTCGGATAGGCATGGATCAGATCGATAAAGTCGTCGGTCGTGGCCCCGAAGCGCAGAGCCATCGCCGCCTCATGGATCACCTCCCCGGCGTTTGTTCCCAGCAGGGAGACGCCCACCACCCACCGGGTGGTCTCGTCCAGCACCATCTTGATGAGGCCACGTGTATCGCGGATGGCCCCGGCTCGCGGCACCACCGAGAGAGGGATGGTGTTGCAAAGGCAGGCAATCCCGGCGGTCTCTGCTTCCTTGTCGGTCAGGCCCACCACCGCCACCTGGGGATCAGTAAAGATCACGCGAGGGATCACGGCATGGTTCACTTCGCGCAAGCGCTCGCCAGAGAGCGCATTGTGAGCGGCGATCTTGCCGTCATACGCTCCCACCGGCGTTGCCATCTGGCTCTCCGTCTCCCGTCCGATCACATCCCCAGCCGCCCAGATGTGGGGCACAGTCGTGCGCAGGGTGCGATCGACGCGGACCGCTCCCTTCTCATCAAGCTCCACCCCTGCCTGCTTGATCCCCAAACCGAGCGTCGCGGGACGCCGGCCCACAGCGAGCAGGAGCTTGTCAGCAGTGAAGGTCTGCGGACGCCCCCGCAGCAGGACAGAGAGCCTCACCCTCTCACCCACCCGCTCGACTCCACGCGCCTGTGCGGAGGTAACGATGCGGAGTCCCTCCTCCTGCAAGATCTCGCAGAGCGCCTCAGCGATTTCCGGTTCGTAGGCCGACAGGATGCTTTTGCCCCGCGTGACAAGCGTGACCTGTGTCCCAAAGCGAGCAAACATCTGGCCTAGTTCCAGGGCAAGAGCGCCGCCGCCCAGGATAAGCAGTGAGCGGGGTTGTTCGCGCAGTTCAGTCTCCCAGGGGTCATCAGCCGAACTCAGCAGATCGCTCGTGAGGTAGGGCACATCGGCGAGTCCCGCGAGGGGAGGCAGCACCGGGGTCGAGCCGGTTGCGATCAGCATCTGGTCGCCCACCAGCCGACGGGTGCCGTCGCGGCTCTGGACCACCACTTCGTGATCGGAGACGAAGGTCGCTCGGCCCGGTACAACCTGGATGCGCTCAGGTTGATCGAGCAGGCTTTCATACTTGCGGGCGCGATAGTCCTGGATAAGCGCATCTTTCTGGGCGATGAGCTCCGCCCAATTGACCGGCATCTGCACGGGCGAGAGGCCCGGATAGCGGGGATGCGCGGCATCGTAGACCAGCCGGGCCGCCTCAATCAGATTCTTGGAGGGCAGACAGCCCCGATTGGCGCAGGTGCCTCCCACCGTGCGCTCTTCGGTCAGAGCGACCGTTTTGCCCAATTCAGCGGCATGCAGGGCGGCGGCAAAAGCCGTAGAGCCACTGCCCAGGATGACCAGATCAAAGCGTTCTGGCGTTGACATGGGTGCGATCTCCTTGCAACAGGCACATCCGCTGGTCGCGGAGACAGCCTGGACAGCGCCTAGCGGATAACTCCACAGGAAGCGACACCCGCCGCATGGTCCCGCATGATGGCCCCGCCGAGTGCCAGCAACTGACGGACACGGGGATCGGCGATGCGATAGAACACATACTTCCCCTCGCGGGACGGCTGCACCAGCCCGCACCAGCGTAAGCATCCCAGATGTGTCGAAATGCGCCCCTGTGGCGCGCCAATGGCCTCGACCAGTTCGCTGACGGTACGTCCGCGCTCCTGTGCGTCCAGCAGCAGATACAGCAGGCGCACCCGCGTTGGGTCACTCAGCACCTGAAAAAAGCGGGCATAGAGTTCGGCGTCTGGAGCGTCCAGCCCGCGTGCATTTGCGCAGGGTTCCCCTGAACCCTGCTGGTGAGAGGCAAGCGCCGAGGCATCACGGTGGGCAGAGACCTCTTCCATAAACCGCTCGTTCCTTTCCTCTTCGGTCTATGATATACGCATATCCTAATATGAAGATATTAGCACGCCATATACTTCCGGTCAAGAGGCGGGAGAGGTAAAGACTCCCGGCACGGGCGCACCCGTCAAGAAAGAAGTATCTTAGAGAGGGGGCGCTTACATAAGACAATCTTCTGTAACGCCATGCGCAGATGATCCGCCTTTCTTCAAGGTAAGAAGCGCGGAATGTGTATAAAATACATTTACTTACAGAAAAATCCGAATGGCAATGAATGAGCTAACATATCGAATACCACATCCTTACGGTTATTTGTCAGGGCAAGATTTCTTCTCAAGTGCAGAAGAAGGAAGCTCAAAGACCTCTTTCTACGCAGAGGGGATATCGGCAGAAATTTCTAAGGAAGTGACGGGGAAGCAGGAATTTCTATACTTGCAAGTATTAGAGGCAAATACCCTCTCCATCGAGAGGGGGTCCTCGTCGGCTTATGCTTTGGTTCTGCTTGTCGTTTGCAAAGGAGTGCAATTTGAGAAGATCTGTCACAACCCTTGTCTCTTCGCTCACGATGCTTCTTGCCCTCACCTTCTTTACCTGGGGCAGCATCGCCTTCGCGGCACCCGTTACCGCATCCTCGTCGTCTTCTCATGGTCGTGTTATCTTCAAGCATGTCTGTGCCGCAATGCCGTTTGGTCAGGCCAGGTGTGCGGCCATGCTCGCGCAGTTAGAGAGCAGCGCGCAGGCTCTCTCCATCAAGCCGGATGCAAACTCGCCTGGAGGCAGCGCCCCCTACTCTCCCGCGAATCTGCACAGTGCGTACAACCTG
>Ga0070738_10005036_pt1 | contig 15079 bp, 5 predicted proteins | sample Coa_R2_2_FD_66446 | JGI IMG/M metagenome (GOLD analysis project Ga0070738, IMG submission 66446) | Surface soil microbial communities from Centralia Pennsylvania, which are recovering from an underground coalmine fire - Coalmine... | ecosystem: Environmental > Terrestrial > Soil > Unclassified ...
ACGGGGAACCAGGCTCCTCCCTATTTCATGCCCAACTCGATCGCGGACTTCAGCGATATCCCCATCTACACGGACGCCAACGGTAATCCCTACGTCCAGCGCACGACCACGCCGGTCGCCGGGCGCTGGGGCGAGTCCCAGTCGATCCCGGGCCCGCCGATTCCCAACCCCAATGGTCCCGGCGCCACCCCGCCGGCTTTCAACTGGCTTCAGTACAACGATTACACCAATCCCGTTCGAGCCGGCTATTCGTTCGACATCACCGACCTCCTCAAGAACCTGTTGTACAGCGGTTCCCCGATCTTCGCGCGCGACGCGGCCGACGACAATTTCAACACGTTCGACCCCTACACCGTCCTCCCCACACGCATCGGTGAGATCAACGATCAGGACTACTACGACGCCTCCGGCGGCCTGCTGCTGCCCGTCGATCGGATGCGGCGCTGGGTGACGCCGGCCGACATCAACGGCACCGGCCGCGTGGCGCAGTTCACCGTCAACTTTGGCGGCGGCATGACTCGACCCAACCGCAACAACGTGGGCCCCGACAACTACGGCCGGGTCCAGTTCTCCAGCTATTTCCGCCCGCCCGGCGCCCCGGGGCTGATCAGCATCGAGTACAACAACGTGGTTTACAACGGTAACTCGGTGACCACGCCGCCGACGGCTTCGCCAGTGCCTGCGCAGGCGAATCTCGGGCAGATCTACTACCCTTCGGACGCTCCATACTACTCCGGCGCTGTACCCAACCCCATCAATCCGATCGTTGGGGCTTCCGGCACCCCGAGCCCGCCGGCGACGACTGCCACGAACTACTTACCCGACCTGACCAACAACCCGCTCCACGGCTTCGAGTCGTACAAGATCCCCAACCTCTTCCAGAACCCGGGCAATACCCCAGGTTATGTGACACAGCCCTATTTTCCCCAGAACATGGGCGGCATGCCGATCGACCAGGGTGCGTTGAGCACGAACAATACCGCCGGCAACCCGACTGTCCCCGCCGGTTTCACGGGTCCACCCGCCTCCCCCGCGGTCCCCGCCACGTTCCCGACCTACGATGTCGCTGTCAATTCCACGGACCGCTCGGACGGCATGAATGACGCCGACGAGATGAACCTCTACGTGCAGAATCCGCTGCTCGATTCGCCGTTCGGACCGAGCGACCTGGAATGGCTCTACCGCCAGCAGGATGTGGACGGAGCGACCTTGACCAGCCGGCTGGCCCAGCTCGCCCCCATCAGCTTCACCAACACGATCGACGGCCAGCGGCGACGGCGGCTCTACGCGATCGATAGCTGGGAGTTGAACAACTTCGTCTGGGCGAATGACAACCCCGGCAATGTGTTCCCGAATAACAGCCGCTTCGCCGTGGGACAGAATGCCAGCATGGTCCAGGCAAGCCTGAACACGAACTCCGTGTTCGTGACGCCCTCGCTGGCCCAGCGCGACAAGAAGATCAACCTGAATTACCCGCTGCCGGTCTCCAACGACCCCAATGAGCCGGTCCGGCACAAGTGGATCAGCGACGCCTATCAGCTCCTGAAGGTCGTCCTTCCGCCCAAGGCGGTCGACACGCCCGAGGAGCTGGCGCAGCTCAGCCAGTTTTTGATCAACATCATCGACTTCCGCGACCCGGATGCCACGATGACCCACTGGGTCAACCCGGACGTCTTTATCACGCCCAGCCAGAACGTGAACGCTCCTCCCACGCTGTCCATCGGCTCGGCGACCCCCGCCACCCAGACGATCGACGCCAGTATTCCCCTCGATCAGTACGGCATGGAGTACAACCCGGTCGCGATCAACGAGGTGCTGGCTTACACGTTCCAGACCCGGGTCTCGGGGACCCTCGCCTACAACAGCCGGTTCTTCATCGAGCTGGTCAATACCCTGACCGCCGCCTACAACCCCAATTATGACTACGGCAACCCGCCGGCGACCAACCCGGTCAACAATTACTACGGCAACGCCAGCGTGCTCAACCTGGGCGGGTTCAATTCCGCCAACTACGTCACAGGCGATCCGTACTCGGGCGGATGCTGGGACCTCGTCTTCACGCCGGATACCCCCCAGAGCCGTCCCGATCCCTACCGTGGCGAGCTGCTCTACAACAACGCCCCGGGCGTGACCAGCTATTACGGCCTGATCCCGCTGACTCGGGATGCCTTCGGCGGTGCAACAACCACGGCACCGAACCAGGGAGACGTGACCCTCCTCCCCATGAATCCCAACCCACCGGGGAACACCCCGGCGACGCCGATGCTGCCTGTACCCCAAACGTTGCCGGGTGGTCTGACTATACCCCCCAGCTACTACTACGTCATCGGCAACCCGCAGACCGTCGCCAATTCCGAGAGCAATCCACCGTCGACGACCGCGAGCACCGCTTCGACAGGCCAGACGGGTAATCTCAACAACACGTACTATTACAGCCTGACTCGGACCCTGGCGACGGGCTATAATCCGCTGTCGAACACGACCGCCCCGAGCACCACGAACACCGTGGGGTTCACCTCCTGGCGCCCGGGGATCCTTCCCCTCGCGCCCTCTCAGATCGGGGCTCAAGTGCCGCCCCCGGCCAATCCACCGGCCAACTATGCGTCGCAGATCTCCGTCCCGACGGTGTATGGAGCCACCGGGACTCCTCCGGTCGGAGGCCATCCGGGGGCCGCGTATTACTGGGTCTGCCTGCGGCGTCCCGCCAATCCCTTCGCCCCGGTCTCGCTGTCCAACCCGATGTGCGTGGTCGACGCCATGCGGTTCCCCTATATTGACGGGACGGGTTACACCACCACCGTAACCGACAGCGCGGGGAACCCCGCCACGACCGGCCCCTACAACACGATCTTCTCCGCCCAGCGGCTCCAGCCGTATCGCGGCGGGCACGCCGTCCCCGTTGCGGGTGTGACGACGGGCGCGGCCAACGCCAACGGCATGATCACGACCACGGCCACGACCACGCCCGTGAGCACGCCCGACCCCCGCTACGGCTACTCCGAGCAGATCGCCGTCCCCCAGAGCCCCCCCTTGGCCGGGATGACTATCCCGTCGACGCCGTACAATAACACCATGAATTACGGGATTTACTACCTGAACGGCAACGGCAAGAACCCCGCAACGAATGTCATCATGAACACCCTGGGCCTGCCCAATGACTCGGCCGAGAACTGGGATTACCTGGTGTTCAACGACCGCGACTTCACCAGCGTGGCCGAGCTGATGCTCGTGCCGGGCTGCCCGCCGGGGCTGTTCACCAAGCAGTTCGTCGAGTACGCGCCCTCGATGATCAACGCGGCCAATATCTTCTCGGCGGTCACGCCGGTCATCACGCCCATATCCACCAACGGCGGCTCCAATGCGGCGCCGAATCCCGTTGCGCCAGGCGCCCAGGGAGGGAATCTGCCGAGCCAGACCCCCCTCGTTCCTGCCATCGTCGCGGTGACCACGGGAGGGACTGTGCCATTCAACACGGCGACTCCGGTGACCGTCACGGCGTCCCTGCCGTTCCTCTCGATCTCGAACGCCACCGCGGCGATGACGTCGGGCCAGACGACGGTTCCCGGCTTCCCAACAACTTCAACAGGAACAACGTCTGCGCTCACCCTGGCCCAGCCGACGACGGGCATCTCGACGCCGGTCCAGCCCCACAGCTTCCCCTACCTGGTGGATAAGTTCTTCTACACCGGGGCATCGAATTTCTATTATCCGCCGACCCAGGGCAGTACCGACCCGGGGGGTATCGTGGGCGGGCCGGCCAGCGACGGCTGGTTCAAGATGTTCGACTTCTTCGAGGTTCCCAGCCAATCGATCGGTGCGATCGGTCCGGTTGCGTCGGGGACCAACTTCGACTGGGCGCGGCAGGATACCAAGCCCGGCCTGTTGAACCTCAACCTGATCATCGACGAGGAGGTCTTCTTCAGCGTCTTCGGCGAGCAGAGTGGGTCCTTCAACCTGCCGACGGTCCAGGTCCCGCCGGGCAGCGGGACCCTGTATCCGACCTCCTACCAGACCCGGCTGAATTCCACCCAGCTTCCGTATTTGTGGAACTCGAATACCAGTTCGCTACCCTACACGCTTCCCTTGTCGACGTTCACCAACGGCGGCGCGCAACCCGCCCCCCCCATCTCCTACGAATACCCGCCGGTCCCGCTGGTTGTCAGCGCGCTCCAGGCCAACGGGGCCCCGAATTATGTCTACCCGATCACCGACCAGACCCCGGGAAACTACCAGGGAGGGATCGTCGACAACGATCCGATCCTGGCGTCGATCTACGCCGCCAATGCGACTACGACACCCAGTGGGATGATTCAACCGCCGGTCGACAACCGGATCAAGGCGGCCTTCGCGCAGTTCCTGTGGCTGCGCCACGGCGGATCGGGGTATCTGTTCGGGTTCGGCCAGGGCAATACCGGCCAGAATACGGCGGTGGTGACGCAACCCGGCCAGGTCAACAATCAACCAATCCCCGCCGAGCGGCCCTTCCACTCGCTGTCCTACCCGGACATCGATTTCACGATCATGCGCCCGGCGGCTTTGCCGCCATCCCAGTACACCAATCCGCCGGTCCTCCAGAATGCCGCCAGCATCACGATGCCGGGGACCATCAACGGCGCGACCTACCAGTGTTACGCGCCCTACGTCACGCCCAACAACAATGCTCCCTTCACCCCCGGTCCCGGCAATGCCCAGACCGTTCCGGTCGTTTACACGGGCGACCCCGGCGTCCGCAACCCGTTGCTGAGTCAAGGCTATGTGACCGGCTCGGCGTATCCCGCACCGATCGGCGTCGAGTTCCCTGCCCCTAACACACCCACACCAGATCTAGTGGTCCTGCCCCCGCCCATCCCGAGCCTGCGGTTGTTCCAGGTCCCCGATGCTTACGGCCAGGGTTCGACCTTGGCCGCTGGCTACTCGGAGAACAACATCCCCCCGTCGATGAGCAATGCCGGCGATACGGGCGACCCCTACATCAACAGCCAGATCCCTTACATCTACAACACGAACCTACCGACCCCAGCGCCGACCCCGACGCAGCCAGTGAACACGGCCTTCAACGGAGTCTACTCGCTGAACAATGGGTTCAACAGCCTCGCCTGGTCGGGTGGGGTCGAGTATCTGGGCGGCGCGACCCCCGGGTATGCGCCGATCCCCGCACCCGGTGCGCTGCCGCCGACGACGGTCCTACCCTTGGGGGCGAACGGTCCTGTGCCGCCGACGACGGCGACCAACGCCTCGGCGTTTTTCCCCACTGCCGCGAGCGGCGAGTACCTCGGCGCGAATAGTTCGGGCGGCAACACCGACGACCGGCAGCATCCGTTCTGGCGGTCGGAGCTGATGCAGAAGGCGATGAACCTGACCACGGTCCGGACCCACCAGTACGCGGTCTGGATCACGATCGGCTTCTTCGAGATCAAGCGGCAGGGTGACATCGCCATGCTGGCTCAGGGCAACCCGCAGTTGGCCTTCGACGTCATGGGGCCGGAGGTCGGCGCGCTCAGCGGCAAGAACACGCGGTTCCGCGGCTTCTTCCTGGTGGATCGGCTCAAGGTCACCGGGTTCGACCCCGGGAACATCGCCAGCTTCCGTGCAGCGGTCGTGTACCGCAAGGTCATCCAGTAATCATTCAGATTGCTTCGGCGAGGAGGCCTGATCGGATCGTATCCTGAATGCAAGCACCGTCGCCGCGGGCCGGCCGGTCCGGCCCCGCGCCCATGAACTGTCAACCGGTCTGATCATCGGTCGGGCGTTCTCGCCTGACTTGGCAGGCGCCGTGAACACGGTGTCAGGCTGGACAGCCCGATCGATAGCAACGACCACCGCGCCGGCCGGTTCACCTTGTCGAGGGCTGGCCGGCGGGGATAGAATTCAGACTAGGCTCACTCTCATACTTCGGAAAGGACCGCTCATGAACTCCCGCCGCCGTCGTCGAGGTTTCACGCTGATCGAGCTGCTGGTGGTGATCAGCATCATCGGCATTCTGGTCGGGCTGCTCTTGCCCGCCGTCAACCAGGCCCGCGAGGCGGGCCGCCGCGCCCAGTGCCAGAACAACATGCGCAACGTCGTCCTGGGCCTGCTCGGCTACGCCAACAAGAGGAACGCCTTCCCGCCCGCCGGGGTCTTCTTCGAGAATCCGGCCGCCACCACCCCGCAGACGTCCATCCTGGCCCAGGCCCTGGGCACGTCGACCGGGATTGCCGCGACCGCCCTGAACCGGGCCGGCCATAGCTGGGTCTACGACATCCTCCCCGAGCTGGATCAGCAGGACCTCTATAATGCCTGGACGATCCCGTTCACCTACTGGGCCACCGGCTCGCTCGACCCCACCCAGCCGCCGAACATCAAGCTGTCCTCGACCTCGCTGGGGATCCTCCGCTGCCCCGACGACAACAACTACACGGTCAACGAGGGCAACTTGAGCTACGTCGTCAACGGCGGGTTCACGCGCTTCCCCGCCTATCCCCTCTGGTGGAACCCGTTCCAGTTCGATGGCGTCACGCCGAGCGGGACGGGGGGCCCGCAGACCTCGCCGCTGATCTGGGACCTCAGCGGGACGTTCACCTCGACCTTCGCCCAGTCCGTCGGCTCGCGGCTGGGCGTGATGTTCACCAACTCTATTTACAGCCAGGACTATGAGACCGCCGCCGGCACGGGGAACACGGTCCCGACCTCGCTGAACAACACCTCGCCGCCGTGGGGCGGCGTCAAGATGACCCTGGCCGGGATCGTCGATGGCTCCAGCGCGACCCTCCTGCTGGGTGAGAACACCCTGGTGGGCTACTCAACGGGGTCGAACTGGTCCGGTGGCATCGCCACCAACTGGGCCACCCCGCTGCCCAACTTCTGCATGTTCACCGGCGCGGATGCCATCTGCACCGCCAACGGCGGTGCGGGCAACTGCAACACGGCGTTCGGGGGAGCGGCGAACTATTCGACCAACACCGGCGGCGGCATCAACGACCTGCCGGCCTGGTCCTATACCAACAAGATTGGGACCTTTGCGAATATCAGCTATGGCCAGAACCTCACGCTCAAGGGGACCTTCCCCTACGTGACCAGCGGCCATCCGGGCGGCTGCAACTTCGGCTTCTGCGACGGCGCGGTCCGCTTCCTCACCAACACGATCGACGGGGCCGTGTATTCCAAGATCATCACGCCGGCCGGCAGCAAGCTGCCCGTGCCCTACAAGCAGCTCCCGGTCAACCAGGATGCCTTCACCGGTGGCTGATCGCCGTGACCCGGCCGGGATCCGACACCGGGTCCCGGTCGGTGCGGTCTCTCGAGTCAGTCGGGCTGTCCAGCCATCCGAGTGGCTGGCGGCTCGAGCTTCTCCGGAAGTTCAGGCACGCGATCCCGGGAGACCTTCGGTCGCCCCCGCGGCGGGGTCAGGAGAGGAGACCCGCGCCGAACTCGTGGGGTTTTCGCGCATTCCTTTCTGTTGAGAGTGAGCTGACGGGTTCCGGCCGTCCGCGCCGGCTTCGGCCGATGGGGTCGAGCCGGCACGACCACGAGCCGAATGCCCTGGTTCCGACACCGCCCGGAGAGGTCCCGCCGAGGGACCTTCGTCCGGGCAGTCTCTTTGTGATAACCTCGGAGGGAGTTGTTGGGGACGGACGATGGGGCAGCCGGCCCCTCATTGGCTTGTCTGGATGAACTTGTTCGGGATGGAGAACTGGAACTTCTCGTCGCTCCCCGAGGCAGGCAGATCCAGTTCCAGGGTCGACATCATCGACGTCGGTCCGAACTCCAGTACGTCGTCATAGATTTGCTTTCCGGCCAGCGTCAGGTTCTCCGCCGGAGGTCCGAGCAAGGGGTGAGCCTTGGTGGGGTCCGAGCGATCGCGGAGGACCAGTTGCTTCTTGTAATAGGTGATGGGTTTGGCGTCGTAATTCTGGATTCGCAGCGTGATGGTGAGGCCTCCCGATCCGGGGAGCGCAGTCAGTCCCGGGCGCGTCGCACGGACGATGGTTACCTCGGTGACGCCGATGCGTACCGGCGTCCCGGCCTCGGCGCGGGACTGGCTCACGATCGGGGCCGGGGCCGAGGCCTTGCCTTTCGCCGACTTCTTGCCGGGGGAGCCGGATCCGGAGTGAATCGCCTCCTCCTTCTGCTTGGCGAAGCGGTCGCCGGCCTTCTCGGTCTCCTTGACCACATCATGGAGTCCCCAGAAGCAGAAGTAGACCACCCCCGCGACGGCCGCGATCAGGACGGCCGCCATGAATTCGCGCGGGCCGACGAACCGGACTCCCTTGCCGCCGATCAGCCGCTCCTTCGAACTCGCTGCCGCCGGGGCCAGGGGATTGCGCACGAACGGCTGATCGGTCCCCGCAGCCGCAGGAAGGCGCTCATTGGTCACGCTGTGATAGGAGGTCTTCGGGGGTTTACCCGTCCGCGCAAGCGGTGGGGCGTCTTCCCCATCCAGCAGCTCGCGCAGCAGGTCGGGTTCCAGGGACGCGCCGACGGGGGCGTCCTCGACCGACCCCTTCCGGGCAGGACGGATGGGGATGTCGCCTCCGCAGTGGTCGCAGGGGATCGTCTCACCCGGCCGGACGGCCCTGGGCGTCTGCGTGATCTCCCCACAGTCGGGACATTTCAACGACGTCAAGAGCGGCATGGCGGCTCTCCCATCGCGACTCCTGGCATGCTCGGGCAACGCATTGCCGTCCGTACGCACAGCAATCCCCCAAAGTTGTCCCGCGGCCGAGGGGCCGCACGGACGCTCGGCCGTGGGCGCGGCAATCCTCACCGCAAACGGGGTTTGGCCACGCGACGATGCGCACGGAGGACCCACGCGGGCCGATCTCTACCTGCTCGCCTCGATCAGGTAGCTTGCCTGCACGATAGGAATCGCCAGGCTGTGTGTCAAGACCCGAGTCGCCCTAAATCACCAGTACGGGTCTTCGATGTGGATTTCAAGCACCGCCTGGCCGGCCGCGCTCATCTGGCTCGCGCCGCAGGCCGAACGGGTCGACCGGCGCTCGAGGCCGGCCCGCCGAATGGCCATGCCTGGCCCATCGCGTCCAGCTCATTCAGGCTGCACTCGGGGCGGACGCCCTCGAGAGAAAGCCCCAGGCTCTCGGCGAGGATGAGCCGGACCTTCAGCTCGATCTCGTTGCGGGTCCATCGGTACCCGCTGGCTTTGTGCTCCGCTGACCCCGAAACCCAGCCGGGCCGGACTACGGGTCATGCCAGACAAAGCCCGTCCCTGCCGGCCATCCGGCATTCCCAAGGCACCAGCCCATCCCCGCCGGCGCCGCGATTGCGAGGTTCCGAGGCGAGGTGCAGTGTACTCGATCGCCGTCTTGTGGCAAAATACGGGACGATCCGCCCTGGCGCGGATCGTCTTCATGAGATCCCGGTAGGCTGATTCAACCAGAGGTTCTTCGCATGCTCTTCGCGTATATCGGCCCCGAGACGATGATGCCGGTGGCCTCGGTGATCGCCGCGGTGACAGGCGTCGTGCTGATGTTCGGTCGCAGCGTGGTCCAGGTCGGCCGCAATGTGTTCCGAGGCATCTGGCCCAAGTCCAAGCCGAAGGTCCTGGACAAGGATCTGTGAGAGTGCTGGATAGAAACGAGGACGGAGCCATCAAGAAGGTCATCGTCATCGGTCTGGACGGTCTGGACCCCGGCATCACGGCGGGGTTGCTCGAGGCGGGGCGGCTTCCCAACCTGGCCCGGCTGCGGGAGCAAGGCGGCTTCGCGCGGGTCGCCACCACGCGCCCGGCCCAGACGCCAGTTGCCTGGTCCAGCTTCGCCACGGGGACCAACCCGGGCGGACACGGGATCTTCGACTTCCTCCGCCGCAGTCCCAGGACGTACCTGCCCGACCTGGCTTTGAACCGTTATGAGCAGAAGAACGCGTTCCTGCCGCCGAAGGCCGTCAACCTCCGGCGCGGGACGCCCGTCTGGGACCTGCTCAAGGCCGCCGGCCGCGGCGCGACCGTTCTGCGCTGCCCCTGCACGTATCCGCCCGACCCGGTCCGGGGCCGCATGCTCTCGGGCATGGGCGTCCCCGACCTGCGCGGCGGGCTGGGGACCGCCACGTTCTACACCACCGAGGAATCGGCAAGGCCCCGCGAGAGCGAGCAGGTGCTCCGGCCCCAGCCGGTCGCCGGCAGTGACGGTGTCTTCGCCACCCACCTGATCGGCCCCCGCAATCCCCGGGCCGGCGGCGACCTCCGCGTCGAGGTCACGATCCGGGTCGATCGACCGGGGCGCCGGGTGCTGCTCCGGTCCGACGGCACTCCCAGGGAGCTGGAAGTCCGCCAGGGAGCCTGGAGCGACTGGCTGCGGGTCAAGTTCAAGCTCGGGCTGCTCCAGTCGGTCCGGGGCATGGTGCGGTTCTACCTGATCGCCTGCGAGCCGGAGCTGGCCCTTTATGCCTCGCCGATCAACTTCGATCCCGATTCCCCCTTCTTCCCGATCAGCGAGCCGCCCGAGTATGCCGCCGACCTCGCCCGGGAGATCGGCCTGTACTACACGACCGGCATGGTCGAAGATCATACGGGGTTGAACAACGAACGGATCTCCGAGGCGGCCTTCCTCGACCAGTGCGAGATCGCCTGGCGCGAGCGCGAGGCCATGATGCACCACGAGCTGGAGTCGTTCCACGACGGACTGTTCTACTGCCTGTTCGACACGCCCGACCGGATCCAGCACCTCTTCTGGCGGTTCCGCGAGGTCGATCATCCGGCCAACCGCGGCCAGGCCCCGGACCCCGAGTTCGTCTCCGTCATCGCGGAGACGTATCGCCGCTGCGACGCGATCGTCGGCGGGGCACTGGAGTACGCCGACGACCAGACGCTCGTCATCGCGATGTCCGACCACGGGTTCAACAGCTTCCGGCGCGGCGTCCATCTCAACTCCTGGCTGCTCGACCAGGGCTTGCTGGCGCTCCAGCCGGGGATCCGGCCGGGCGAGGAGGCCGGCGACCTGCTGCGGCAGGTGGACTGGAGCCGGACCCGGGCCTACGCCGTGGGCCTCAGCGGGCTGTATCTCAACCTCCAGGGCCGGGAGGAACAGGGGATCGTCCCGCCCGAGGAGGCCGAGGCGATGAAAGCCGCCCTGGCCCGCGGTCTGACCGGCCTGGCCGACCCGCAGCGGCAGGGTGCCCTGGCCATCCGCCGCGTCCTGCCCCGCGAGGAGGTCTACCACGGCCCCTACCTGGCCGAGGCGCCCGACCTCCTGGTCGACTTCGCCGAAGGGTATCGCGTCAGTTGGTCCTCCTCGATGGGCGGCGTCGCCGAGGGCCAGTTCGAGGATAACGTCAAGAAGTGGAGCGGCGATCATATCATCGACCCGGATCGGGTCCCCGGCGTCCTGTTCCTGAACCGGCCGTTCCGCGGCGCGGCCGCGCGGCTGATGGACCTCGCCCCGACGATCCTGGCCGCACTGGGCGTCCCCAAGGGAGCGGTCATGGAGGGGGAATCGCTCCTATGACTCTGGCAAGAGGCATCCCCACACAAGAACCGTCTTCGCGGTCGCTCACTCCGGCTTCCGGAGCGATTCCGCAGCGAGCACGGAGAGAATCTTGAACCACGGAAGACACGGAAGGACACGGAAGAAGGACCAGAACGAATCGAGACTGTCTCGGTTTCCCTTCCGTGTTTTTCCGCGCCTTCCGTGGTTCCCTCTTTACCCTTGATCCGTCGGCGCGGTGAGAATCTTGGTAGTCGAGGGAATGTCATGAAGATCCTCGTCCTGGGCCTCGACTGTGCCGCTCCGGAACTGCTCCTCGGCTATGAGGACCTGCCCCACATTCGCCGGCTGATGGACGTGGGCTGCTACGGGCGGCTGGAGAGCGTGATTCCGCCGATCACGGTCCCCGCCTGGATGTGCCTGGCGACCAGCCAGGACCCCGGCTCGCTGGGCGTCTATGGGTTCCGGAACCGGACCGACCACTCCTACAGCGGGCTGGGGATCGCCTCCTCACGGTCGATCACCGAGCCAGCCATCTGGGACCACCTCGCCCGCGAAGGGAAGCGGTCGATCATCGTCGGGGTCCCGCCGGGTTATCCCCCGCGCCGGATCAATGGCCTGGCCGTGAGCTGCTTCCTCACGCCGGATACCGATAAGAACGTCTTCACCCACCCGCCCGAGCTGTCGGAGGAGATCCGCCGGCTGGTGGGCCACTACCCGGTCGACGTTCAGGGCTTCCGCACCGAGGACAAGGCCTGGCTCCGCGATGCGATCTTCGCCATGAGCCGCACCCAGTTCCAGGTGGTGCGCCACCTGCTCCAGACCAGGGAGTGGGACTACTTCCACTTCGTCGATATCGGGCTGGACCGGGTCCACCACGGCTTCTGGAAGTACCACGATCCCCAGCACGTCCTGCATGAGCCGGGTTCCCCGTTCGCCGAGACGGTTCACGACTACTATCGCCACCTCGACGAGGAGATCGGCCGGGTGCTGGAGCTGCTGGCCGACGACACGATTGTCCTCCTGGTCTCGGACCACGGCGCGCAGCGGCTGGACGGGGGCTTCTGCGTCAACGAGTGGCTGGTCCGCGAGGGCCTGCTAGTCCTGAAATGTTACCCGAAGGCCGTGACCCCGTTCGCCCAGCTCGACGTCGACTGGGCGAAGACCCGGGTCTGGAGCGAGGGGGGCTATTACGCCCGGGTGTTCTTCAACGTCAAGGGACGGGAGCCGCAGGGAACGATTGATCCGGCCGAGTATGCGCGGTTCCGCGACGAGATCCAGGCGAAGTTCGAGGCGACGACCGACCGCGATGGCAAGCCGATGGGGACCCTGGTCTTCAAACCCGAGGAGGTCTATCACCGGGTCAAGAACGTGGCCCCCGACCTGATCGTCCACTTCGGCGGGCTGTACTGGCGATCGATCGGCGGCGTGGGCTATCCGACCATCCACGTGCTGGAGAACGACACCGGCCCGGACGACTGCAACCACGCGCAGTTCGGCGCATTCATCCTGGCGGCGTCGCAGAGCCCGCTCCACGGCGAGGTGACCGGGGCCCATCTCCTGGACATCGCGCCGACCCTGATGGACCTGGCAGGCTACGAAGTCCCCGAGACGATGCAAGGCCGGTCGCTGGCCGCCGGCGCGCGCGGGGCATCGCCGGATGATGCCGGCTATGACCCGGACGACGAGACGATCATCCGCGACCGCCTCAGCGGGCTGGGGTACATCGGCTGAAGTGGCGTCGCGCGGGTGTGGGACCTCTCTCCCACGGCCGCGCCTGAGGTGCGCGAAAATCGCAGCTCTCCCTGGGGGATATGAGCCAGCCGCCCCCGCCTGCCTGCCGCTATTTCCTTGGGGCGTCGGCCTCCTCGGCGGCCTTGACCAGCGCGTCAATCGCCGTGATCAACCGTGGAGTGCTGGGGGTGCCGGGGAACTTGTGGCGGATGACGCCGCGGTGATCGAGGAGGTAGAGCGTCGGCCAGCCGTGGATGTTGAACCGGCGAGCGATCGGCCCGGGAGTGTTGGCGCTGCCGCCGCCGTCCCACCACGACCGCGAAGTGATGTGCTCGACCTTCATCCGCTCCTTGAGCTTGTCCCTGTCACCGTCGCTGTTGACGCCCAGCAGGACGAACGGTCGGCCGCGCATCCGGTCCACCAGCGACCGCTCGAGCGCGTACAGGTCGCGGCAGGACCCGCACCAATCCGCCCAGAAGGAGATGAGGACCACCTTACCGCGGTATTCGCTCAGCGTGAACGGCCGGTCGTCGACATCCGCGCCGGCGATCTCGGGCGCCGCCTTGCCCGGGCAGAGGTTGCGGATCTCGTCCAGCTCGGCGCGGGCGTCCTCGGCCAGCTTGGTGAGGGCTTTCCTGGTCAGGCGGTCCTCGGCGCCCGACAGTTTGCCGAACTCGCCGGCGGCCCGGTCGAGCACCAATTCGGCCTGCTTCATCAGGGCGTTGGGGTCCCGGCTGTGGAATCGCGCGAAGCGCTCCTTGCCGGCGCCTTCCTCGACGAACATCGTCTCCCACCACCTGGCCGATCGGGGATCCTCGCGGATCTCACGGACCCGCTCGGACGAGTGCTTGAAGTACCGGCCCAGCGCCAGGCAGGCGAGCCCCTTGGTGTATTGGTCGGGGGCCTTCTCGATGACCGCCCGGAGGAGCTTCTCCACGGACGGTGAGACCGAATTGGCCAGGCTCAGGGCATCGCGACCCACATATCGGCTCTCGGCGTGGTCGGCGAGCCGGTCGATGGCGCGGGAGAACTCGGGCCCGTCGAATCCGCGCTGGACGATCCAGAACAGCGCGTCGATGGCCGCCGGGTCGTTGGGGGCCGACTCGGCGAGCTGGAGGAAACGGCCGAGGTACGACCGAGGCTGGGGGTATTTCTCCGCGGCGACCCGTTTCCGCTCCTCATCGGTCTTGGCCTTCTTGCGCGCCTCGTCGTAGTCCCGGAACGCCGTCTTGTACTCCTGGAGCAGCGCCTGGTAGCGGCCCCGAGGCGTGCTCACGTCGGGGGTCTCGTCGGAGGCTCCGACCCGGAGCCGCGGCGTGATCGCTGTCCAGGCGCAGACGTGGAGATTCCAGCGGCCGGGGGGCAGAGGAAGCTTCCGGAAGTTCGAGCCGTCGAGATCGACCAGGAAGATCGATCCCTCCTTGGTTCGGCCGCTCAACGGGTTCAGTGCCAGCCGCGAACCGTCGGGCGACCAGGAGACGCTGGCCACCGTGCCGGGCTCGAACGGGATCGGGATCTCGCGCCGGTGACGACCCTCGATGTCCACGACGAAGAGCCGGGAGCTCCGGACCTCGTCGTCGTCCCCGATCTTGATCTCGATGTAGGCAATACTCCGGCCATCCGGGGAGATCTTGAAGGTGGAGAAGAGGTCGTCGTTCGCCGATCCTGCGGTCAGGTACCGGGCGCCGGTCCCGTCCGGGTGGACCAGGGTGAGCCGCCCTTTATGGGCGGGTTCGCCCCCGACGATGGTCCGCGTCGCCAGCCACGTCCCATCACGAGAGCAGTCGAGGACGAGGTCGGTTTCGGGGATCGGCAGCTTGGTCCGACCCGTGCCGTCGGCGTTGACGCGCCAGGTCTCGAATGTCTTCCAGCCCTCGCCGACCGGCGTGCCGATGATGACCTGGCGGCCGTCGTTCACCCAGAAG
>Ga0070738_10005039_pt1 | contig 15075 bp, 12 predicted proteins | sample Coa_R2_2_FD_66446 | JGI IMG/M metagenome (GOLD analysis project Ga0070738, IMG submission 66446) | Surface soil microbial communities from Centralia Pennsylvania, which are recovering from an underground coalmine fire - Coalmine... | ecosystem: Environmental > Terrestrial > Soil > Unclassified ...
CAGGACCGTATTGGAATCGGCACCTTCCAGCCCAAAGATGAAAAGAACCAGGACTCGACGGAACTTACCGGCGATATTAACTATCGCAAAATTGCGGAATACGGCACCGATAGCGATCCGCGGGCGTTCAATTTTGACGGCGAACTCAACATCGCCAATCGTGGATTGGTTGAGTTCATCGAAGTGCTGAAGCTGGACGTGGCCTTCCTCTACGACTTGCTCGGCGCTTCCCAGGAACACAAGATCAAGCCCAAGAAGTTCGCGCAAACGGATATCGATGAGGTTATTCTCGGCCACACGAACGAGCCGGAATACAAGCGTTTGCAGAATAATGAATTCATGGAAGCGTTGCGCGACCGCACCGTGAAGATCGACATCCCCTACGTGACGCGGCTCAAGGACGAGATTAAGATCTACGAGAAGGATTTCAACCCGACTCGCGTCAAAGGCAAACATATCGCCCCGCATACCATCGAGATCGCAGCCATGTGGGCGGTGTTGACGCGGCTGGTACAGCCCAAGCACGCCAACCTGACGCTGCTGCAAAAACTCAAGCTGTATAACGGCAAAACACTGCCCGGCTTCACCGAGGACAACGTCGTTGAGCTGAAACGCGAGGCCGTCAACGAAGGCATGCACGGCATCAGTCCGCGCTACATTCAAGACAAGATCAGCAACGCCATCGTCGCTCATCCCGACGAGGACAGCGTCAATCCGTTCATGGTGTTGCACGAACTAGAGGCCGGCCTGCGCCATCATTCGCTCATCACCAGCCAGGAGCAATTGCAGCACTACCGCGAACTGCTGTCGGTGGTCAAGGAGGAGTACGAGGACATCGTCAAGAACGAGGTGCAGCGCGCCATCGCCGCCGACGAGGATGCGCTATCCCGCCTCTGCTCCAACTACATCGACAACGTCAAGGCGTACACGCAACGCGAGAAGGTCCGCAATCGCTATACCGGCAATTACGAGGAGCCGGATGAACGGCTGATGCGCTCCGTCGAGGAGAAAATCGACATCCCCGAAGGACGCAAGGATGACTTCCGCCGCGAGATCATGAACTACATCGGCGCCCTGGCCATCGACGGCAAGCGCTTCGATTACAAAACCAACGAACGCTTGCAGAAGGCGCTTGAACTCAAGCTGTTCGAGGATCAGAAGGATACGATCAAGCTAACCAGCTTGGTGTCCAACGTGGTGGACAAGGCGACACAGGAAAAAATCGACGTCGTCAAGAGCCGGCTCATCCGCAATTACGGTTATAATGAAAGTAGTGCGACCGACGTTCTGACCTTCGTGGCCAGCATCTTCGCCCGCGGTCACACGAAGAAATAAGAGAGGAACCACGAAACACACGAAAAACACGAAAAAAAGAAAAACATTAAATGGCCTCGTTTAGGGGCAACGTCCACGGGGTAATACTGATCGCTCTGTTCCCTTTGTCTTTTTTTCGTGTTTTTCGTGTGTCTCGTGGTTCTATCTTGGGGGGCGCCGCTGTGGGACAGAAGATCGAACGCGATTATCAACGCTTCAAGAAGCTGGTGCGCGGCAAGGTGAAGAGCAACCTGTCGAAGTACATCAGCCGCGGCGAGATGATCGGCAAGAAGGGCAAAGATCTCGTCAGCATTCCACTGCCGCAGATCGAAATCCCGCAGTTCCGCTACGGCAATAAAGGCTCCGGCGGCGTCGGCCAGGGCGAGGGACAGGTCGGCCAGCCGCTCGGTCCCGGACAAGGCCAGCCCTCGAAAGGGGCGGGCGATCAACCCGGCGGGCACATCCTCGAAGTCGAATTGACCATGGAGGAGATGGCCGCCATCCTCGGCGAAGAATTGGCCCTGCCGCGCATCGAGCCGCGCGGCAAGAAAAACATCGTCACTACCCGCGATAAATACACAGGTATTCGCCAGGCCGGCCCCGAATCGCTGCGCCACTTCAAGCGCACGTTCAAGCGGGCATTGCGGCGACAAATCGCCTCTCACGCCTACGATCCGGCCAACCCCATTGTCGTGCCCATCCGCCAGGACAAACAATATCGCAGCTGGAAGGATGTCCATCAGCCGCAGAGCGTGGCCGTTCTCATTTACATGATGGACGTGTCCGGCTCGATGACCGACGAACAAAAAGAGATCGTCCGCATCGAGGCGTTTTGGATCGACACCTGGATCAAGGCCCATTACCAGGGCGTCGAGACGGTCTACATCATTCACGACGCGGCTGCCCAGGAAGTGGACGAGCACACCTTCTACCACACGCGCGAATCGGGCGGCACCAAAATCAGCTCGGCCTACATCCTCGCCGACAAGATCATCAACGCCCGCTATCCGCCGGACCAGTGGAACATCTACACGTTCCATTTCTCCGACGGCGACAACTGGGGCGACGATACCTCGCATTGCCTGGAGATTTTGCAGGAAAGATTGCTGCCGCGTGTCAATCTGTTCGGGTACGGGCAGGTGGAAAGCCCCTATGGCAGCGGCGAATTTTACGAATACATCCACGAATTGCTCGGCGAACGGCCCAACGTGGTGTGCAGCCGCATCCCCGACCGCGACGCCATCCTCGGTTCGATCAAGGAATTCCTCGGCACCGGCCGTTGATCCCGCCGTTTAGCCGCGACCCGAGGGGGAGCGCGATGGCGCCCCGCTGCGCGTCGCGGCTGAACCTACCACAGGTGAAACATGGATACGCCATACGATACCAGTTTGCCTCCCCATCTGCGCTCTCTTAAAGAGGAAATCGAGGGCTACGCGCGCGACTACGGTCTCGATTTCTTCGAGACCATCTTCGAGGTGATTGACGCCGACGATCTCAACGAAGTAGCAGCTTACGGCGGCTTTCCCACGCGCTATCCGCACTGGTCATTCGGTATGTCCTACGAGGAGCTGCGCAAGGGCTACGATTACGGCTTGTCGAAGATCTACGAAATGGTCATCAACAATGACCCCTGCTACGCCTACCTGATGCGCAGCAACCACACGGTCGATCAGAAGCTGGTGATGGCGCATGTGTACGGACATTGTGATTTTTTCAAGAACAACGCCTATTTCGCGCACACCAATCGCAAGATGATGGATGAGATGGCCAACCACGGCACCCGTATTCGTAGCTATGTCGAGCGCTACGGAGAGGATGAGGTGGAAGCGTTCATGGATCGCTGTATGTCGATTGACGATTTGATCGACATTCATTCGACGGCCATCCGCCGCCGCGAGCCAGTGTCGCGCTACGACTTCAGCCCCGAACGCGACGAGAGCGAGGACGTGCGGGCCACGCGCTTCAAGAGCAAGGACTACATGGATGATTATATTAATCCCCGTGAATTGCTGAAGAAGGAAGAAGAAGAGCGCCGTAAAGCCAAAGAACAGACCGCCCGTAGTTTTCCTGAGCATCCGGAAAAGGACATCCTGCTCTTCCTGATCGAACACGCGCCCTTGAAGAACTGGCAGCGCGACATCCTGGAAATCATCCGCGATGAGGCATATTATTTTACGCCTCAAGGGATGACAAAAATCATGAATGAGGGCTGGGCCTGCCTGGCATTTGATTCTCTTATCTACACAACCCAAGGATTGCTTCCGATCGGGGAAGTGGTTCAACGGCGTCTGCCCGCGGAGATCTTTGATGGGAAATCGCGTCGGCGAATCTACGATTGGGCGATCTTTCCCGATCGAGAAACGGTGTGGATTCGCACGCGAAGAGGACTAGAACTAGAAGGTTCTACAACTCATCGTTTGCAACTGCCAGATGGAAGTTGGCGTCCGTTAGACCAATTGCAAGTTGGCGATCACCTTCCGATCAGTGGAGCGAGCCTTTGGGCGGAGAACTATGTACCCGTCAAATGGCAACTTCCGCGGCGGCGGGTGTTGCTTCAAGATGTCGCGTCTCGCGTTGGCGTGGACGTTGAGACAGTCATTCGATACCGTCGAGGCGTGCGAGGTAGACATGCCGAGGCTTTGCAGATTGCTCTTTTGGACTATGAAAACGATCTGGCGGCTCTCTCCGTAATGCACAATAAGCGTGCCTCCATCCGTATCCCGTCAACAGCGGATGAACGGTTCGCATCGTTCCTTGGCTATCTGATCGGCGACGGCCATATCTCCGAGCGCAAACGCACAATCGGACTCACCAGTGGGGATGAATCCCAGGCGGATCATTTTGCCCACCTAACCGAAGAATTGTTCGGAATCAAGCCGCGTAAGCAATGGGAACTGACGAAGTGGCGAATCAAATTCAGCTCCGCTCACTTGCAAGATTTCCTAAAGCATCTTGGGCTTAAGACTGGCGTGTGTGCTCGAACCAAAAACGTTCCCGATATCATTCTGCGATCGCCAAAATCCGTTGTGGCGGCCTTCCTGCGTGCTTACTACGACTGCGATGGCTACGCGGGTAAGGCCGGTGCCATCCTGTCGACATCAAGTGAGGAGATGAGCAAAACGGTACAGTTGTTGCTGCTCAATTTTGGTATCTTGTCCACGCGCCGGCCGCACAAGGATGGCTGCTGGCACGTTCACACCACGGGCAAGTCCGCAGCTGTCTTCCTGAAGGAGATCGGCTTCGGCCTGGAACGCAAACAGGACGCCTTACGAAAATACGTCGAAGGGCACAGGTGGTTTCTCAAGGAAGCCTGGGAAGACGAGATCGTCGCCATCGAACGCCGCCGCGCGGATGTCTACGACATCTCGGTGGAGGAGACGCATCGTTACGCCGCGCAGGGGTTCATCAACCACAACAGCTATTGGCATTCGACCATCATGACGCAAAAGGTACTCAAACCCTCCGAAATGGTCGATTACGCCGACCACCACTCCGGCACGATGGCCACATCGCACACGCGGATCAATCCCTACAAGCTGGGTATTGAGCTTCTTCGCGATATCGAGCATCGCTGGAACACCGGCAAGTTCGGCAAAGAGTACGAAGAGTGCGACGATCTGGAGAAACGGCGCAACTGGGACAAGCAGCTGGGCCTGGGACGGCAGAAAATCTTTGAGGTGCGCCGCGTTCATAACGATATTACCTTCATCGATACATTCTTGACTCCCGAGTTCTGCGTACAGCACAATATGTTTACTTTCGCCTGGCAGGAGCAGGCGGGCGGCTACTTCATCGAGTCGCGCGATTTTGAGAAAATCAAGCAACGGCTATTATTCAGCTTGACGAACTTCGGAAAACCGTGGATTTATGTAGTAGACGGCAATTTCCGCAACCGCGGCGAATTGCTGCTCAAACACCAGCACACCGGCGTCGAGCTGCGCCTGGATCAGGCGGCCGACACCCTGGCGAACATTCAGTTTGTCTGGGGCAGGCCGGTGCATTTGCAAACGCTTGTCGACGGCAAGCCAACCATGCTTTCCTTCGACGGCCATGAACACAGCATCAAAACCGGAGGAGAGATCGATGAGCCTCGACGTACTACTACTGGAAAAACTCGCTAAATGGCGACCCGATAGCGGCCAAGCCTCCTTGCAAGCGTCCGGCGACGGCTGGAATGTCACCGTCGCCGCCGAATGCGTGGATGTCGTCGGCTGCCGAATCTTGGAGTTGTCTCTGCGTCGCACTGCGGAGATGCCGGCCGTCGAACTGAAAACTCGCGCCGAACAAGCCTGCCAGCGCGTCACGGGCCTGATGGAGCCGTTACGCCTGGTGGAAGTGGACGGCACGCGCAACACGGCTCTTTTGCGCAGCGAAGAGCCGGGACAGCTTGGAGATGAGCGTTACTACTACGAAGTGCTGCTCGAAGGCGACGGCAGCAGCGTGATGCGCCGCTACCAGGCGCCGCGCGAGGGCCAACCGCGACGCCAGCAAGTCGCCTTTACCCTCACGCACGAAGCGCTGGCCAAATTGGTGCGCGATCTTTGTCAGTAGTCCGTAGCTCGTAGTCCGTAGCAAGGGTGCGAGAGTCTTTTTGCTACGGACTACGGACTAGGAACTACGGACGATTCGACATGGAGGTCGAAGCCGTGCTCATGCCGCTGCGCCGCTCGCGCGTCGCTCTGTCTTCCATCAGCTGTCGTCTTTTGGCCGCCTGTTTGATCCTCGGCGCCGCCGCTCTTCACTTGGCTTATCTGGCCAATAACTGCCCCCTCGACCTTGCTCCCGATGAGGCCCACTACTGGGATTGGTCGCGCCCCGAGCACCTCGACTGGAGCTACTACAGCAAGGGGCCGCTTATCGCTTATCTCATCCGCGGCGGCTGTGCGTTGGCAGGCTCGTGGTCCGTCGAAAATACAGGCAACCTCACTCTGGCTGTTCGGCTGCCGGCCATCCTCTGCGGCAGTCTTCTGCTTGTGAGCCTTTATTTGCTCACTGTGCAGGTGTATCGATGCGAGGGGCTGGGCTTGGCCGTCGTCGGCCTGGCGCTGACGTTGCCGCTGATCGCCGTCGGCTCATCGCTCATGACCATCGACGCTCCGTACACCTGCTTGTGGGGCTGGGCATTGGTGCTAGGTCATTGCGCCATCTTCCGCGGCTCACGGTGGGCATGGCCACTGCTGGGCGTGATCCTCGGTCTGGGCATGCTGGCCAAGTACACCATGATCGTGTGGATTCCGTCAGCGGCTCTGTTCTTGCTGACGACGCCTGAATATCGCCGGCTGTTGTGGAGCCGGGGTTTTTGCTGCATGCTTGCCGTTGCCGCTTTGAGTTGTCTCCCTATCCTCGTTTGGAACGCGCAACACGATTGGGTGACTTTCCGCCACGTCCTCGGTTTGTCCGGCCTTCACGATGTGGTCGAGCCTAGCGACGAGGCGCGCATTCCTTGGTTGGGACCGCTGCATTATCTCGGCGGCCAGTGCGCCTTGTTAATTGGCTACTGGTTCATTGTGTGGATGACGGCGATGATCGCGCACCGGCCCTGGCGTGAATCCGACGCGGGAGTGCGCTATCTGTGGTGGCTTTCGGCGCCGATGTTTCTCTTGTTTTTCGCTTTCAGTCCCAAGACAAACGGCGGCGAGGTCAACTGGCCAGTGACGGCGTATGTGTCCGGACTGGTATTGTCGGCGACGTGGCTGATCCGGCAATTGGGCGATCCCCGCCGCTGGTATCGCGTCGTTACGGCAGTCAATCTGGCTCTGGCCTGCGTGCTCGGCCTGGCCGTGACCGTGTTCATGCACCATAGCGAGGTGCTTTATCCGCTATTGACCCACCTGGCCGATGAGCCGACTTCGGAGAACCCCTTTCCGCTGCGGCGTTTCGATCCGACCTGTCGTCTACGCGGCTGGCGCACGCTGGCGTCCGCAGTCGATGTCCTCCGCGCTCGCTTGAAGGAAGCAGAGGGCCGCGAGCCGGTTTTGGCCGGCGGCTGCTGGAACCTGCCCGGCGAGCTGGGCGTTTACTGCGCCGGCCATCCGCAAGCCTACTCGATTGGCCCGCTCCAGGGCGACCGCCACAGTCAGTACGATCTGTGGCTCAATCCCATCGAGAACGGCGACACGTTCAAGGGCCGCACGTTCATCATCATCAACGGCGATGAGTCCGTGTTCCGCGAGGCATTCGCCACCGTGGAAACGATGGAAGTGTTCCACCGCGAACACGGCCAGCCGATCGCGTCGTGGCGTCTATCGGTGTGCCGCGGTTTCTGCGGACAGTTCCCTCAGCCGAAAAAAAATCAGCAGAATTTCTGATCCTCCCCTGATCCCCTCTCAACTGAAACCGCGAGATCATTCGTGAGTCCATAGACACGCGAGAAGGGAGAATGTACGCTCCATGTTAACAAAACGAAGGTATAGATGGAGAGAAGATTGTGACAGAGGCTGACTGGCTGGCGTGCCACGATCATTCTGCTATGATCACTTTTCTGAAAGGCCAAGGGGTGGATAGTTACCGAAAATACCGCCTCCTCTTGGTTGCATACTGTCGTACCTTCCTGCCAGAGTTGTTGGTGGACGAGCAGACACGGCATGTAATCGAAGTAGCCGAAGGATATGCTGACGAATCGGTAGACAAGACTGAGTTGGCACGGGCGAAACGGTTGGCGTTGAAAACAGTCGAGAAGCGGCTGCGACTTGAATTTGCAGTCAGAAGTGTGACACACGGGCTGCCTATGAGGGAGGCGATTGACTTCCCGTACTTCTGCCTTCGCCCTTGGCGGGGGAGCAACTACAACCGTCCAACTCCCAGTCAGCGGAGAATGCTCGGCCAGCTCATCAGAGACATATTTGGCAACCCCTTCCGTCCCGTCGGCCTCGATCCCGCTTGGCTCACCTGGCACGACGGCTTGCTCGTGTTTATGGCTCGGCAGATCTACGACTCCCGCGACTTCGCCGACATGCCCGTCCTGGCTGACGCCCTCGAAGAAGCAGGTTGCACGGACTCAAGCATCCTCGGCCATCTCCGTGGACCTGGGCCGCATGTGCGCGGTTGCTGGGTGATCGATCTTCTGATCGGCAAAGAATAAGCTGAGGCGCGAAAAATCGTGACGCGCCTCCGACCGGCCGCTCGTGCATCGGCGGTCGGAGGCAGGGTGCTACAGGGCGGCCGCTGTGTACCGATGCTCAGGAGCCGGCAATCTGGGTGCCGACGTAGCTGAAAGTGTTCTGGGCGTTGGTGCCCAGGGTCGTGATAGCGGTGATGCACACCACGATAATCAGAGCCAACATGACGGCGTACTCGACCGCAGTCGGGCCGTCGTCGTCATTCAGAAACCGAACCAGACTGGAAGCAAAAGACTTTAACACGAATAGCCCTCCGGACGGGAAAGCCAAATAAGTCGATGACCACTGAGGGGATGACTCAAGTGTAAGTTAAGAAAAAGGGACAGGCCGCAACCTTACGAAAAATTAATCTTCGAGCGCGGCTCCCAGTCCACAGCGGCGGATTTACTCCCGAGCCTGAATTGTTAGCGAAGGCAGCTATTCTTCGCTAACAATTCAGGCTCGGAAATAGCCCCTTGAATCATGCCACGGCATTTCGTGCAACGACCTCGCGGAAGTAAGACGCGCTCAGCTTCGGTGTCCGCTTCTGCGTCTGGAAGTCCACGTATACCAGGCCGAACCGGGTGCCGAGGCCGTCGCACCACTCGAAGTTATCCATCAGGCTCCAGTGAAAGTAACCACGGACCGGCACGCCTTCCGAGGTCGCCCGCTGGAGCTGCGTCAAGTAGTTGCGCATGTACATGACTCGGTCAGTATCGTACACGCTTCCGTCGCGGGCCAACTCGTCATCCGCTCCGCAACCGTTCTCGGTGATATAAATCGCGTTTGCATTCCAGAGCGATTGCACATACTTCGGGGCCCAGTAAAGCGATTCGGGGCCAAATACCTGCCAGGACGCGAACATCCTGGGATGCGATTTGTTGATCGGAATAGTCCGGTAACCGGGGGCCTGATCGGAAGCGAGGATGTATTCGTCCGGTCGGTACACGTTGATGCCGACGAAATCCACCGGTTCGGAGATAACCTTCAAGTCCTCGGTGGTGAATTTCGGCGCGTCCTTGCCACACGCTCTGAGATAGGCATCCGTGTACTTCCCTTCGAGCATGACCGTAAGGTAGGGGGCGTTCAGCTCGCGCGTGGCCATCTCGGCGGCCCTGATGTTCGCAGGAGTTTCGATCAGCGGGACGGCGGTGACAATGTTCTCCGCCGGGCCGCACTTGGTTCCCTTCTTTCCCCTCGCCCGGATCGCCTGGACCGCCAGACCGTGGGCGAGGACGGCGTGATGGCGGACCTGGTTCAGCTCGGCCGGCGGCAGCTTCAGACCGGGGGCGAGAGAGATGATCACCTTTTTTCCGCTCACGTTCGTCTCGACTTCGTGGTGCCCCATATCGACGAACGAGCGGAACTCGTTGATCGTGAAAAAGTGCTTGACTCGGTCACTCAATTTCTCGGCGACGTAGCCCGCGTAGTCCGCGAACGCCTTGGCCGTATCGCGCGACTGCCACCCGCCGTTCTGGTCCTGGAGCGCTTGCGGCAAATCCCAATGGTAGAGCGTCGCGAACGGCTCGATGCCGGCAGCAATCAGGTCATCGACCAGCCGGCTGTAAAAGTCCACCCCCTTTGGGTTCGGTACGCCGATCCCGTTCGGGAAGATACGGGCCCAGGCGATCGAGAACCGGTACGCCTTCGCGCCCAGCATCTTCATCAGCTTCACGTCGTCCGTGTACAGGTGGTAATGATCGTTGGCGACATCGCCGGTAGACCCATCCCGGATCTTGCCCGGCGTGTGCGCGTAGGTGTCCCAGATCGATTTGCCCTTGCCGTCCTCATTGGCAGCCCCTTCAATCTGGTACGCCGACGTTGCAACGCCCCAGAGGAAGCCCTTGGGAAACTCCCGTTGGACTATCATGGACTCGCCCTCCCAGTCGTTCGCTGTTTGTTGAGGCGGCTACGTCGAGGTTGGATCATTCCGTCAGGGAAGTTGCGCGCGGCACCGAGGCGAACCGCTTATGAAAGCGCTCGCTACTTGAACCATAGCAGACCAGCTCGAAGGTGGTAAGCTTCAGCGAAAGAGCACACCATCGTCGCCTGCGAGGGACGTTTCCGGAATTGAAATCGGGGCGGTCGGATTCGAACCGACGACTTTCTGCTCCCAAAGCAGACGCGCTAGGCCAGACTGCGCTACGCCCCGTCGTCATCCTTAGCATAGCGGATGCGCTAGATCAGACAACGGCAAGCACCGCCAGGTTCACCGTCAACGCCGCAGCACTTCGATAAGGCGCTCGAAATCGTCGTTCGACTCGAACGCCAATACGATCTGCCCCTTGTCCTTGCCACGGACGCGGATCTCGACGCGCGTGCTGAGCTTTTGCCGTAGCTCGTTCTCGATTCCCTGCACGTGCGTCGTCTTTTCGGGGGCGGTGTTGCCTCCGCTCCCGGACGATCGCGGCTCGCCAGATTGTTGCGGTTCGGATTCGGCATTGAGCTGTTTCACGAGCGCTTCGGTGGCGTGAACCGAGAGGCCGCGCGCGATGATTTCCTTGCTGATGGCGATCTGTCTGGCTGGATCGGTAATGCCCTTGAGGATCTTGGCGTGGCCGGTGCTCAGCTGGCCGACGCGCACGGCGTCTTGCAGCTCGGCTGGTAGCTCCAGGAGCGCCACCAGATTCGTGATGGTGGCGCGGCCCAAGCCAAGGCGCGTGGCCAGCTGCTCGTGCGTCATGCGGTAGCGCGTCAGGTAGTCCTTGAAACCCTGGGCTTTTTCGATGGGGTTTAGGTCCGTGCGCTGGATGTTCTCGACGAGAGCGGCCTCGAGGATCTGCTGATCGTTGAAGTCCACGACAGTCACGGGCACATTTTGCAGTCCAGCGTCGCGCGCGGCCCGCAGCCGGCGCTCGCCGGCCACCAGCTGATAGCGCTCGCCGACCTGGCGCACCACCAACGGTTGCAGCACGCCGTGGGTGCGGATACTGGCGCAGAGTGATGCCAGCTCGTCGTGGTCGAAAGTCTTGCGTGGCTGATAAGGATTTTGTTCGATAGACTCGACCGGTATTCGGGTCTGCGCCCCGGCCGTCGCCACGCCGCCCTCATCACCGCTGCTCAAGAGTGCGTCCAGACCCCGACCCAACCGCGATTTCTTTTCCATCAGGTTCCCTCCTCTCACACCGATCCGTTCCCTTGCCAGCTCGCAGCACCGGCGTGCGATTGTACCAGCGTCCCACAAAACGAGACAATGCGGCTTTGGCCGCGTTCCGCGCAGAACTCGCCCCGGTTTCCCAGTTTGAACGAACGCTTGACCGCCGCGCCGTGACGACTAGCATTGAGACATGAGCACTAAAGACGAGGCTCCTGGGAGCGAGGGAGCGAGCGGCGCCAAACCTTCGCGCGCCAGCGTAGGCCGTTTGAGTCTCTACCTGCGGCAGCTCGAAATCCTCCATCGCGATGGCGCCAGCAAAGTATCGAGCCGTCTGCTCGGCGAAGCGCTCGGCGTAAGCGACGCCCAGGTCCGCAAGGACCTCGCCTATCTCGGCAACCTCGGCCATCCCGGTATTGGTTACGCCGCGCCGGAGTTGATTGCCGCCATCCGCCGTGCCCTGGGCATCGACCGCGATTGGCCCACCGTCCTGGTAGGCGTCGGCAATCTCGCTCGCGCTCTGCTCCGCTACCGAGGCTTCGTCGAACGCGGCTTCCGATTTGTGGCGCTATTCGATGCCGATCCGGTTAAAATCGGGCAGACGATCGAGAGCTTGCCCGTACATTCCCTGGAAGAGATGCCGGCAGTCCTCGCCGAGACTCGCGCGGAGTTGGGTGTACTGACCGTGCCCTCGGAGGCGGCGCAGAGCGTGGCGGAAGCGCTCGCCGCCGCCGGCATCCGCGGGGTGCTGAACTTCACGCCTCAAGTGTTGCGTTTGCCTGCCGAGATCAGCATTGTCTCCGTGGATCTAACCGTGCAGCTCGAACAGCTCGCGTTTCTCGTGCAGCTGGGAGGGGAGGATCAGTAACAGCGCACCGTCAATATCGTCCGGTTCGCTCCCTGAACCAGACGCTCAGCCAACTCCGCGGCGGAGAGGCTCGCCGCAGCAATCTCTCGTTGCAAGGCGGTCTCGTCGAGGGGATATTGCGAACTGGCTCCAGCGAGGACGAGCCAATCGCCGACGGTCAATTTCACTGGATCGCTCCGCAATCGTATCAGCTTCCCGCCGCTGTGATGATGAATAGCGCAATCTCCGACACCGCTGATCGAGACCTGGCCATCCCAGATGATGGCGATGGCAGCGGGGACGTTCGACGCCTTGCAGACGGCGTTGATGCTCTCAGCGACACTCGCGACATCAGGTTTCGCGCCGGTGAGAAAATTGCTCAGCAGCGGAGCCAGCGCTGTGCCCGCGACAAATCGCTGATCGCCGGCCAAGACCAGCACGGCCAATTCGTGACGCTGATCGAGCTGATGATAAACCAAATGTTGCGAGAAAAAGCCTGCGCCGGTGCCCGCGCGGCCTGTTGAGGACGAAGTTCCGATGTCGAGATGCACCGCCGGGACGGGGGTGTCGGCGCGTGTGGTGAAGGAACGGCCGCAACGGCCGCACTTGACCGGCACTCCCAGGTACTGCTCAGCCACCATACAAGGCGTGCGACAGTGTGGACAACGAACGTGCACTGACACGGATCAAGTCTCCGAGAGCGTGTACCAGCCCGCAGCGCCAGCAAGGTGATTTCCGGGCCAGAGTGTGACGGACTCGCTCGATCTACCGGCCAACCTTTATTATTATTACACGACCCTGCGATTAGAACTGAAGCGAGCAGCTGAGCTGCCATTGGCCGGGCGCGGCGCGGGTGGGGCCAAGCGGCACCAGCACTCCGCTGGAGAGCCACCAGTTCTCGTTGACGTGCCATTGAAAGCCGGGCAGCACATCGTAATTGGGTACGAGCCGAACACTATCGCGCTCGGGAGTCAGCTGGCCAAGTGCCCCGACCGAGAAGAAGACATTGCGAAGTCCTTCCGGACCATCGGCTACGAGCGGACGCTGGAACGCCACGCCATATTGCACGTTTCGCTGGAGTGGAGACGAAGAGGCATCACTAATGGGCACGTTCTTGGAGACGAACCCCTGAAAGGCGAGGCGGTCGGTAACGGCGTGGAAAACGCTGAACGCGGGAATGACGACCGTCGGCCCGTTCTGCAAGCCGCCAAACTGAGCACCGGTCGGCGTCACCGCCTGGAGGCCGAACGCGCACGCGGTGGTCGGCGAATCGAGCAAGGAGACCTGCGTGTTGACGCGGTAGTAGCCGAAGCCGCCCGGGTCGCCGGGCCGGCGCAGATCGAAATAGGGATTATCCGATCCCATCCCCACTTGAATCCAATCCGGACCGCTGTCCTGCGATGTTGAGGGCAAGTTGGCTCCCGGCATGCTCAGAGCGCCCGGAAACCCGCTGTCGTCGTCCTGCATGCCGATAGGGTCGGCAAGAAAGCCGGGCGCGAAGCGGAACAGACGGATTCGCGGCACCCTGCCCACCGGCGCGGGCGCCGGTTCGAAACTGAGATTGCCGAGTGCCGGATTGACATCCCACAATTCCGGGAACACAGGTCCGTCGTAGGAGGGAGGCTGCGCCCAGGACCACGAGGAGAAGAGAGCGAGGCCGCCCACCAGGAGCAACGACCTCCCAATCCGAAGAATTCGTGCAGAGGTGCGCATGATCGCCCGGGGAATGAGGGTCCGAAGAGTGCCCCGGTCAACGGCGGTCCCGGGGCGATAAGCGGGTCCGAGGAATAGCCGTCCGGCCTGGAGAAAACAAGGTTACTTAGATCTAATGGGGAAAGCCGGGGGTGGATACTTGCAGGCGGAGTTCACGGCGGCGACGAGTTCGGGCAGCGCGATGGGTTTGCTGAAAAAATGGGTGATGCCGTGCCGGCGCAGCTCGTCGGCCTCTTCCTGGCTGGCAGCGCCCGTGCAGACGACTACGGGCATGGTGGGGAAGAACTGCCGCAGCCGGGCGCAGAGATCGGCGCCGCTAACGTCCGGCAGGCCAACGTCCAGCAGCACGACATCGACCGGGGTCGCCGGCGTCCGCAGCAACCCAATCGCATCGTGACCGGTAGCCGCGGTCAGGACCAAGTAGCCTTCACGCACGAAGAGTCGAGTCATGGCATCGCGGACCAACTCATCGTCCTCGATCAGGAGCAGAGTTGGTTGACGACTCGGTAGGGGAGTGGGTTTCATGACACAGCCTCGGGCGGCGGTCAACGTAACGCTCGCCGGCCAGGAGGGGAGCTTGACCTTCGTTGTAGGTTAGCATAATCACCCAGGTCACGGAATGGCAAGAAAGAGCGGCTCCAATTCTTGTTTCCAACACAAGGCTTCGCTATCCTCAAACCATTGCCCTTTCGCCGATCGAACCGCGGAGATTTCCTCTCATGCACCCTCCCATCGATACGGATGATCTCGACTCCGCCCTGGATCAGGCGGCGGAGTGGTTGTGGAACGCGCGGCGCGTGGCGGTCTTGACCGGAGCCGGCGTTTCCGCGGAGAGCGGGCTGGCCACATTTCGCGGCGCTGGGGGATTGTGGGAGGGGCATCGCATCGAGGACGTGGCCACGCCGTCCGCGTTTCGGCGCAATCCCACCTTGGTCTGGCGCTTCTACAATGCTCGTCGCGCTGCTCTCCGTACGGCTCAGCCCAATCCCGGCCATCGCGCGTTGGTGGCG
>Ga0070738_10005043_pt1 | contig 15066 bp, 12 predicted proteins | sample Coa_R2_2_FD_66446 | JGI IMG/M metagenome (GOLD analysis project Ga0070738, IMG submission 66446) | Surface soil microbial communities from Centralia Pennsylvania, which are recovering from an underground coalmine fire - Coalmine... | ecosystem: Environmental > Terrestrial > Soil > Unclassified ...
CTGAAGGCGGGCGGCGTGTTCGACGACGATTTCATCGACAGCTATATCGACCTCAAGATGCAGGAAGTCCTGCGCTTCGAAATGACCCCGCACCCCGTCGAATACGACATGTATTATTCGGTCTAGTGCATCGCGCATAGCCCGCGGCCCACTTTCCCGGACGAGCTCGCGAAGCGGCGAAGATCCGGGACCCAGGGCCCGCCGGGGGAACGTCATCGCGTGGGTGGCGGTCACCGCTGGATCCCGGCTCGGGGCTTCGCGCCGGCCGGGAAAGTGGCAGCCGCTCATTTCTCCGGCGTCATCGCGCCGATTCCGTAATTCTGGCCGATCGCCACATTGGGATAGGGTTTGCCGACGTAACTGGCGTCAGCGCCCCAATCCTTTCCATCGGCGAGCGTATAGCCATTGGCATTGCCGTGAGAATCGAAGGTCCAGACGGTCGCCATGATCGCGCCCTGCGTATAGCCTTGCAGGACGTTGCCCTCGATCAGGAGGAAATTGGGATAGCGCGCCTCGCCCGGCCATTGCTGATGAAAGCCGATGCCGAGCGGCGCATTTTTGACCGTATTGCCGACAGCCGACGCCGTCGTCTGAAAGGTCGAGCCTTGCACGCCGACGTCATAGAGAAGAATTCCCGGCCCTTCGCAATCCTCGACAATATTGCCGCTGACGACGACATCGCCTTCGGCTTCGATCCCCGTCCCTCCCGTCAGATAGCTCGGGTTCTGCGGATCGCTCGTCGTGATCGTATAGATCTTCGTCGTCTTGACCGTGTTGCCGGTGATCGCGGCGCGGCGCCCGCCGGTCCAGACATTCGTCACGTTAATGCCGTTGCCGGCGCCGACGACCACATTTCCGGCGATCGCGACCCCCTCGAAATGGGGATTGGCCGGCCCGTTCGTCGCAAAGGGCGTCTCGGTCACGGGACCGGGTTTGGCACCATAGGGTGCCTCGACCATCAGCGCCGTTTCGCCGGATTGCAGGATCTGATTGTTCGAGACGTTGCAATCGAAACAATCGAGCAGCCGGATGCCACTGAAGGTCGAGCGCGCGCAGACGTTCTCGGAAATGATCAGATCATGCGCTTGCCAAGCATAGATCGCATTGCCGAAATAGCCGCTGCCGCCGACCGCCGTCGGCGTCGAAGTCGTCTGTGCCGTGGTGGTCGAGACGTGATTGCCGCGGATAATCGTGCCGTCGATATTCGGCGGGGTCTGCCACAGGATGATGCCGCCGTCCCCGCTCCTCTCGATGACATTGTCGGCGATCAGATTTTCGGCGCCATTGGTCGAATAGATCGCGACCATATTGTCGGCGAGGCGATTGCCGCGGATCTGCGCCGCCCGGCAATTCCAGATAGCGATGCCGCAGGCGCTCGAACCATTGATCGTGCAATCCTCGATACGCAATCCATTGACGCGCGTGGCGGCGATAATGCCGTTGAAATTCGGAATGCGGCCATATTCTCCCATGGCAGGCAGCGGCAGGATCTTGCCGGCGGGTTCGGCAAAAGCGTGCTTCTTGCCGGAAAAGCCTATGCCGCGAATGGAAACGTTGTCGACGGAATCGATCCAGACGTTCACGCAGTCGGTACCCGAAGGCGCAATCGTAACCTCGCCCGGCGCGCCGAAAATCTCGATCGGCGCCGAAATATTGAGCTCGCTCGCAAGATAAGTGCCGGGGAGAATATTGAGCGGCTTACGCGCCTTTTGTGCAAGGTCGATTGCCTGCTGCAAGGTGAGCTTCGCCGATTTCGACTTCGCCGTCGAGGCGCTGAGCACGACGGCCATGTCGTTCTCCTCGCAGGAATAGGCAGGCTCGGCCGCTCGAGCACTGCTCGTCCACAGGGATGTGGCGCCGATCACGAAAGGGAGCGATTTGAGCAGCGAACGTCTGTCCATGCCGTGCCTTTGCGAGACGGGTCCGAGAAAACCGGCACTCTATGCCAGATCTTTGCGCGGCAAACGACCATGACCGCGCGAAAGGTTAAGGAATAGGCGCTCTCCTTGCTCGCGCCGGTTGGCGGCAGGCAATCGCCCCGCCCGGCCCCGTTTGCGGTAAACTCGTGGGCGAATCACTATATTTTCCTTTTGAGCTCTGAGACTTGAGAATGGCGAACGATCTATTCGGCAATGCGGCACGCAAACCGGCCCTCCGGGCGAATGGCGGGCGCAATGGCACGCCCGGCGAGGCGGGCTATACGGCTGCCTCGATCGAGGTCTTGGAAGGGCTGGAGCCGGTGCGCCGGCGCCCGGGCATGTATATCGGCGGAACCGACGAGGCCGCGCTGCATCATCTCTTCGCCGAGGCGCTCGACAATGCGATGGACGAAGCGGTCGCGGGACATGCGACTTTCATCGACGTCACGCTCGAGGCAAGCGGGTTTCTCAGCGTCACGGACAATGGCCGCGGCATTCCGATCGATCCGCATCCGAAATTTCCGAAGAAGTCCGCCCTCGAAGTCATCATGACGACGCTGCATGCCGGGGGCAAATTCGACTCCGGCGCTTATCAGACTTCGGGCGGATTGCACGGGGTCGGCATTTCGGTGGCGAACGCGCTGTCCGAGCGGCTTGAAGTCGAGGTCGGGCGCGGGCAGCGGCTCTACCGCCAGGCTTTCGAGCGCGGCTTGCCAAAGACGAAGCTCGAAGATCTGGGCCGCGTGACCAACCGGCGCGGAACCAAGGTCCGGTTCAAGCCGGACGAACAGATCTTCGGCAAGGGCGCCAAGTTCAAGCCGAGCCGCATCTTCCGCATGTCGCGCTCCAAGGCCTATCTCTTCGGCGGCGTCGAGATCCGGTGGCATTGCGCGCCCCAATTGGTCGAAGGCACCGAGATCCCGGCCGAGGCGGTGTTCCATTTCCCTGGCGGCCTCAAGGATTATCTGGCGCAGGACATCGACGGCAAGGAACAGGTTCTCGAACAGGCGTTCACCGGCAAGATCGAGAAGCCGGAGGGCCATGGATCGGTCGAATGGGCGCTCGCCTGGCTCGCCGAAGACGAAGGCTTCGTCCATTCCTATTGCAACACGATTCCGACGCCTGATGGCGGCACGCATGAAGCGGGGCTGCGCACTGCGCTCCTGCGCGGCCTCAAGGATCACGCCGAGCGGATCGGCCAGGCCAAGCGCGCTGCGGCGCTGACCAGCGAAGACGTGATGGGCTCTTGCGCGGCGCTCATCTCTGTCTTTTTGCGCGATCCGGAGTTTCAGGGGCAGAACAAAAGCCGGCTGATGAGCCAGGAAGCGACACGCCTCGTCGAGACGACGCTACGCGACGGCTTCGATCACTGGCTCGCGGCCTCGCCTTCTGCGGCGCTGAAACTGCTCGATTTCACAATCGAGCGCGCCGAGGAAAGATTGCGGCGGCGTGCCGAAAAGGATGTCGCGCGCAAGAATGCCGGCCGCAAGCTGAGGCTGCCCGGCAAGCTCGCCGATTGCTCGAACAACAATGCGAAAGGCTCGGAACTCTTCATCGTCGAAGGCGACTCGGCCGGCGGTTCGGCCAAACAGGCGCGTGATCGCGAATTCCAGGCCGTGCTGCCTCTGCGCGGCAAGATCCTCAACGTCGCGAGCGCCACGCGCGACAAGCTCGCCGGCAATCAACAGCTCGGCGATCTCATCCAGGCGCTCGGCTGCGGCACCGGCGCCCATTACCGCGAAGAAGACCTGCGCTACGAGAAGGTCATCATCATGACGGACGCGGACGTCGACGGCGCCCATATCGCTTCGCTCCTCATCACCTTCTTCTTTCGGCAGATGCCGAAGCTCATCGAACACGGCCATCTTTATCTCGCCGTGCCGCCGCTCTACCGGCTGACCCAGGGCGCAACCCATGTCTACGCGCGCGATGACGCTCACCGGGAAGAGCTGATCCGCACTGTGCTCACGGGCAAAAGCAAAGTGGAAGTAAGCCGGTTCAAAGGTCTTGGCGAAATGCAGGTCGCCCAGCTCAAGGAAACGACCATGGATCCGCGCAAGCGCGCGCTCCTGCGGGTAGTCGTCCTCCCGGATGATGCAGAAGAGACCTCGGACTCGGTCGAGCGGCTGATGGGCAACAAGCCCGAAGCGCGCTTTGCCTTTATTCAGGAACGGGCGACGTTCGCCGCGGAGGCGGAACTGGTGGTGGTTTAGCCGACCCTCACTCTCCCTCTTCCCGTAAACCGGCAAGGCGGAATCCCAACGCAGCACATCCCGCCCGTGTTTTTTCCAATTCATCAACTCTCCCTTAACCCTCAAATCGCATCTTCAAAGGAAGATCGGGCTGGGAGATAGAGATGAAGTGGCGCGTCTTTCTGCGCGAAGAGCGCGGATCGAGCTTCGAGAGCATGGCACTTGCCATGTCGGTCATCGCCGTACTTTTCGTGGCGACCGCCGATCTTCTGCACTATGCCGCGAAAAAAGACGGCACGCTCGCCCGCATGTTCGCGAATACGCAGATCGCACGGCTGCGCGGCGAAGTCGATTATACGCCGACCGGCAGCCTCATCGGCCTGCGCCAGGCACCACGCCTCGACCCCTGCACGGGCAAATAACCCGCCCGCCGGCACAAAGCTTCACTGCGAACCCGCTATTCCGCCGGAATTGAAACCGTCGCCTTGCGATCGAGCTTGCCCCAGCCGACGAAAAGGCCGAGGAGCGCGGTGATCGCTGATTTGACCACGACGTAATAGAGGATCTGCCGGTAGCAGAAACGCTGCAGGCCGAGCCAGAGCATCAGGCGCCAGTTCTCGTTGCGCTCGATAATGAAGGCGAGCGCCACCGCGGCGAAATCCGTCGCCATGAAGGCGATGAAATAGGCCAAGGTGATCAAGAGATTGTCCGGATTGTACTGGTCGTGATGCTGCAGATAATCGAGGCCGGTGCGCAAAATCTGCCAGACCAGCATGAAATCGACGAGCGGCGCCATGATCGCGAGCAGAACCTGGAACAGCCAGACCTGCGGCAGGGCGATCAAGCCGAGCGTGCCGTAGCGCGGCCGGAAGGTCGCATCGCGGTGTTTCCACAGACATTGTAGCGTCCCATAGGCCCATCTGAACCGCTGGCGGATGAGCCCTTGGATCGTATCGGGTGCCTCGGTCCAGGCGACGGCCTCGCTGTCGAAAATAACACGATAGCCTGCCTTCTGAACGGCGAGGGTGAGATCCTGATCCTCAGCGAGCGTATTGATCGGGAAGCGGCCGACGCGCTCGAGCGCTTCGCGCCGCCAGGCGCCGACCGCGCCGGGCACGACCGTGATACATCCCAAGGCAACGAGCGCGCGGCGCTCGAGATTTTGCGCGCTGACATATTCGAGCGCTTGCCACCGCGTGACCGTATTGATCCTGTTGCCGACCTTGGCATTGCCGGCAACGGCGCCGATCCGCGCATCCTCGAACCAGCGCGCCAGATTGGAGATCGTATTCGCCTCGAAAAGCGTATCGGCGTCAAGCGCGACGATAATCTCGCCCTTGGCTTCGGCGAGCCCCCGGTTGATGGCATTCGCCTTGCCGCCGTTGGGTATCGTGATCAGCTTCACATTGGGGGTGGCGCCAAACCGGCCGGCGACGACCGGAGAAGTCCCGTCGGTGGAGCCGTCGTCGATGACGATCACTTCGAGATCCGGATAATCGCTTGCCAGAATCCGCTCGATCGACCTCGCAATGACCTTTGCTTCGTTGTGGGCGGGAATGATGACGGTGACGGCAGGCGGTGCGCCGGCGATTACCGGCTTCGGCCGGCGCAATTCCTGCCAGCGATGAACGAGCCCCAGCCCGCTCAGGAAGAGCACCCGCGCAAAGCCGAGCCAAATCGCGCCGATGAACATCGCCCGCAGCACTTGACCTGAATAGCCGAGCGTGAAGAAGACGGACCTGTTGACGAACGGCTCGAACATGCCGGGCGGCAGCGTCGGCATGATCTGTTCGCGGGTGAGGCCGGCAAGTTCCGATACGGGCACGAGCTCATAGCCGCGCGCGCGCAATTCGTCGATGAGCTTCGGCAGCGCCTTGACCGTCTCCGACCGGTCGCCGCCGGCATCGTGCAGAAGGATGACATTGCCGGCGTTATCCGGATCCAGGTCCGCGACTTGCTTGAGAATGCGGTCGATGATCGTCTGCGCCGGCGGGCGCAGCCAGTCGTCGGGATCGATCCTGAGGCCCACGGTGACGAAGCCCATCTTCTGCGCAACCGCGACGGGCTCGAGCTCGTCATAAGTCGTCGGGTCGGAATCGCCGAGGAACGGCGCGCGGAAGAAGCGCATCGAATGGCCGGTTATCGCCTCGAACAGGCGGCGCGTCGCGTTGATCTCGAGTTTCGCCATGCCGACAGGAAGATCGACGACGTTCGGATGCGTGAACGTGTGATTGCCGATATCGTGGCCTTCGTCATATTCGCGCTGGACGATATCCGGGCGTTCGCCGGCGTTCTCGCCGACAATGAAGAATGTGGCGCGGACGTGTTTCTCTTTCAAAATGTCGAGAATCTGCGGCGTGTAGGTCGGATCAGGGCCGTCGTCGAAGGTGAGCGCCAGCTTTTTTTTCTGCACGCCGAACCTTTCGATGACGAAAGAGGTGGGCAGAACCGTGTAATTCTCGTCGACGATGTCCCCCGTTTCCGGATCGAGCTCGATCGCGCGCTGACCGTTCGAGGGCTCGCTGGCGATATGAAGCACCTCTCCCTGATTTTCGAACTCGACTCCTTGGCCCGCCGGGATGGTCTTCAACGCGTCGGGTGCGGAAGCACCGTAGGAACGGCCCATCACCGACCAGACCGAGGGATCCTCCGAGCCCAGGCGCCAGAGCGCGTAACCCACAGGCTGATAAATGTCGGAGGCATGGATCTCGTTGAAAGCGGTCGCCGCATCGAGGAACCAGACATCGTGCGCCGTCCCGTCTTTCGCCCGATAGGAAAAATGCGGGTTCTCCGCGTCCGCATCGAAATCGATCTCGGCATCGGACTTATGCGCGAGCTGTGCGGAATCCTGAAAGGTGAGGTCGCTCGCTCCAGGCCTGCCAACCTGCCAGTCGTAGCCATAGCTGCCGAGCGCAATAATGGTATGGCCCGGATCGAGGTCTTTCATCCTCCTGTCGAGCAGAGTCTCGAACCAGCCTTGGCTCGCAATGCTACCGGCACTGCCCGATTCCCAATGTTCGTCATAGGCCATGAGGATCATGAAATCGACGAGATGGGAGTAGGCGACATAATCCCAGGAATCGTCGTCGAACGGGACGGTGAGAAGAACGAGCCAGCCGTGTGGCTTGAAAGCCGCCGACATCTCTTTGAGGAAGGTCTTGAGATCGGCCTGCGCGCTGTCCGGCACTTCCTCGAAGTCGACCGTCAGCCCTTGCAATTGGTTGAACTCGAGGAAATCGACGATCTCTTTCAACCGCTCGGCGCGTTTGGCGGGATCGGCAAGCCAGCGTGCGAGCCCTGCCCCGTCCCATTTTCCTTCGACCGAGTTCTGCAGCATTGGGAAAATCGGCTTCGAGGGATCGGCCGCCCGGATCGCCTCGAGCGCGCGATGGTCGAGGTCGTTGCGGATACCGACATCGCTGCCCTGCACGCTCAGCCAGGTCGGGATGATCCAGTCGAGATGCGGCAGATCTCTTTTCAGCGCCGAAAACGAACTTTGGTCCCAATTGGCGTAAAAGCCGATGCTTAGCGCCCGCCCGGGAATGACGCGCGGCACGGCAGTCGAATCATCCGTCCGTGCTTGGCTGCCGGGCTTGATATGATTGATGCGCCAGAGGTCGCGTTCCTGGCCACGCAGTTCGGCAGCCACACGGACGGTCGATTTCGCCAGAGAATGGCGGGTGACTACGGCGGGAGCGGGCGCCCGAAAGAGCGTCTCGGCAGAACCCGTAAGATCGGTGCTGAGCGGCGCGTCATTGCCGAGCAGGAGAACGACAAAAACCACGCAGATTGCCGCCACCAAGGCCGTGCCGATCCGCATGGTCCACGAGATCCAAGAGGCACGCCGCCCCGTCGGATCGAAAAATATGGGTTTGGTCCGCATCGGCCTGCATCGATTTCGACGCGATATGAGTACTCGAAAGGGAAGCTAAGCGGTTCGGTCCATGAACGGCCGCTGAACGCCGTAAATTTGCCGGCTGAGGCGGCGATGGGATTCTCGATGGCGTGATACTTCTGCCACGCCGCGACCTTGCGGAGCCGAATTCACGCGGCAAAACCGCCAATTGAAAGGGCGCGCCGCTTGCGCGATAAGGGGCGGTTGGCCGCACCCCCGGCGGCAAGACGCGCGATTGCCTTTCGGTTCTGCCGAAATTCGCGAACTCAAGGAGACTGAGATGGCCCCACTCCGCGCCCTATTGGCGAGCCTCGGCATCGCCGGCGCCATTTTTACGTTCAGCTTGCCTGTGGCGGCGGATGAATTCTCCCCTTCGCAAAAAAGCGAGATCGAGGCGATCATCAAGAACTACCTCTTGAAAAACCCCGAGGTTTTGCGCGACGCCATCAATGAGCTCGAAAATCGCGAAAAGGCCGCGGAAGCCCAGGCACGCGACAAGATCGTCAGCGATGCGCAAAGCCCGCTCTATACCTCGCCCTATCAATCGGTCGTCGGCAACCAGAACGGGAAAGTGACGCTCGTCGAATTTTTCGATTACAACTGCGGCTATTGCAAAAAGATGCTGCCCGATATCGGCCGTCTCATAAAGGAAGAGCCGGACCTGCGCGTCATCCTGCGCGATTATCCGATCCTTTCCGATGCATCGGTCGAAGCGGCCCAAGTCGCCGCGGCGGTTCGCAATCAGTTCAAGGGCGAGAAGTTCTGGGAGTTCCATCAGAAGCTCCTGAGCTCGCGGGGACCCGTCGGTAAAACGCAGGCGCTCTCGGTCGCTCAATCGCTCGGCGCCGACATGAACAAACTCGCCAAAGACATGGAAGCGCCCACCGTCAAGGAAGGGCTAGACGAATCCGACCGGATCGGCCGCGAGCTCGCGCTCAATGGCACGCCTTCCTATGTCGTCGGCGACGAGGTTGTCGTCGGTGCGATCGGCTATGACGCCTTGAAGTCCAAACTCGACAACGTCAGGAAATGCGGCAAGTCCATTTGTTCTTGACCTGTTCGCCTGAGACCTGGCGCGCCCTAGCGCAAAGAAAGCTCCGGCTTTCTTTGCCGCATGAAGCCGGCTAAGGATGCCGAGATCCCATCCTCCGGTCTCCTCGATGATCAAGGCCGTCCACGTTCTCAACGGACCAAATCTCAATCTCCTCGGCACGCGCGAACCTTCCGTCTACGGGCACGAGACGTTGGCGATGATCGAGGCGCGCTTGGCGAAGACCTGCGAGGCGCAGGGCGTAAGCTTGCATTTTCGCCAATCGAACCACGAAGGCGATCTCGTTAGCTGGATCCAGGACGCCGGCCGCGCCGGTGAGCCGGTCATTCTCAATGCGGGCGCTTATTCACACACCTCGATCGCGCTCGCCGATGCGATCAAGGGATCGAACGCGCGGGTGATCGAAGTGCATCTCTCGAACATCCATGCGCGCGAGAGATTTCGCCATCACTCGCACATATCCTCAGTCGCCCAGGGGGTAATTCTCGGATTCGGCGCGGCATCTTACGATCTTGCGCTTCAGGCTCTGCTCGCTGCAACAAAGCCCGAAAGTTGAGGCAATGACCGAAAAGAAACCGGTGCCGGCGCCGATTGATCCGCACCTTGTGGAAAAGCTTGGAGAAATCGCAAACCGGCTCGATCTCAGCGAAATCGAGGTCAGCCAGGGCGAACTCAAAATCCGGGTGACGCGCCAGGGCGGCGCGCCTGCGCCAGTCGCGGCGGCTCCTCAGCCCGTCTCTCCGCCGCCGGTACTGCCCTGGCCAGACGCGGCTGCGGCCCATCCAGGTGCAGTCAAATCGCCCATGGTCGGCACGGTCTATTTGCGGCCGGCACCCGATACGCCGCCCTTCGTGACCATCGGCTCGCAAGTCAAGCCCGGCGACAAGATCCTGCTGATCGAGGCAATGAAGACATTCAACGAGATCGTCGCTCCGCGCGCAGGGACGGTGACTGCGATTTTGGTGGAAGACGCACAACCCGTGGAATTCGATCAGCCGCTCGTCGTTATCGAATAAGCTTTCGCGGCTCTCTGATTGACGCCCATGTTCGACAAGATCCTCATTGCCAACCGCGGTGAAATCGCCCTGCGAATCCTGCGCGCTGCGAAGGAACTGGGGATCGCGACGGTCGCCGTTCATTCGACTGCCGATGCCGAGGCGATGCATGTGAAGCTCGCCGATGAATCGGTCTGCATCGGTCCCCCGCCGGCGCGCGAATCCTATCTCAACATCCCGGCCCTGCTCTCGGCTTGCGAGATCACCGGCGCCGAGGCCGTCCACCCGGGCTATGGCTTCCTGGCGGAGAATGCGCGCTTTGCCGAGATTCTCGCCGAACATCAGATCGGCTTCATCGGTCCGAGCCCCGAACATATCCGCCTCATGGGCGACAAGATCGAAGCCAAGCGGACCGCGAAACGCCTCAACATCCCGTGCGTTCCGGGTTCCGACGGTCCGGTCGATCAAAACAATGCGTTGAAAATCGCCGAGGGGATCGGCTTTCCCGTCTTGATCAAGGCCGCGGCGGGCGGCGGCGGGCGCGGCATGAAGGTCGCCCGCGATCCGAAAGACTTGATGAACGCGCTCGCCACTGCACGCCGCGAGGCTAAGGCCGCCTTCGGCGACGATTCGGTCTATCTTGAGAAGTTCCTGGACAATCCGCGCCACATCGAGGTTCAGGTCCTCGGCGATGGCGAAGGCCATGCCATTCACCTCGGCGAGCGCGATTGCTCGCTGCAGCGCCGCCACCAGAAGCTTCTGGAGGAAAGCCCCTCCCCCGCACTCAATGCCGCGCAGCGCCTCCGCATCGGCGAGATCTGCGCCGCCGCCATGCGTGAATTGAAATATAAGAGCGTGGGCACAATCGAATTCCTCTACGATGACGGCAACTTCTATTTCATCGAAATGAACACGCGGATCCAGGTCGAACATCCGGTCACGGAAATGGTCACCGGATTCGATCTCCTGAACGAGCAGATCAAGATCGCGGCCGGCTCGCCGCTGAGCATTGCCCAATCCGACGTCCAGCTCTTCGGACACGCGATCGAATGCCGGATCAACGCCGAAAATCCGATGACCTTCCAACCCTCGCCGGGCAAGATCAATTATTATCATCCGCCCGGCGGCCTCGGCGTGCGCGTCGATAGCGCAGCCTATGCCGGCTATTCGATCCCGCCCTATTACGATTCGCTCGTCGGCAAATTGATCGTCCACGGACGCACGCGCAACGAGGCCTTGTTGCGCCTGCGCCGCGCGCTCGACGAATTCATTGTCGATGGGATCGACACGACCCTGCCGCTCTTCCGGGCGCTCATCCGCGAACCAGACATCCAGAACGGCCTTTATGACATTCATTGGCTGGAAAAATATCTGGCGAGCGGCGGCATGGAGCGAAGCTGAGCAATTGAGGGCGGATACGAGTCGGCTCGAAAACCGCATTCCGCTCAGATTTTGCTGAGGAAGGCAGGCTCAGTGAGGCCCCGGCACGCTTGACGAGCGGCGGGGCTAAAACCCATGTTCCTTCTATGACGCGGCCGCGCGACGATTTCGAGATCACGCCGGACATACTGCTTCGGGCCTATTCGATCGGCCTCTTCCCCATGGCGGAGAGTGCCGAGGACCAGAACCTATTCTGGATCGATCCCGAGTCGCGCGGCGTCTTTCCACTCGATGGAATGATCGTCTCGCGCCGCTTGGCCAAGACGATCCGCTCGGACCGGTTCGAGATCCGTGTCGACTGCGATTTCGACGCGGTGATCGATGCCTGCGCAAGCGTTGCCGCCGGGCGGGAGAAGACCTGGATCAACCAGCGGATCAAGCGCCTCTACCGGCAGCTTTTCGACCAGGGGAAGGTCCACACGGTCGAGGCTTGGTGCGAAGGTCGACTCGCCGGCGGGCTTTACGGGGTGGCGCTAGGCGCCGCCTTCTTCGGCGAAAGCATGTTCCACCGGCAGACCGATGCCTCGAAAGTGGCGCTGATCCATCTTGCCGCCCGGCTCGCCGCCGGCGGTTTTCGCCTGCTCGACACGCAATTCGTCACGCCGCATCTCGAAAGCCTGGGCGCCATCGAAGTCTCGAAGGAGCGCTACCGCATGATGCTGACCGACGCGGTCAGCCGGACCGCCGATTTCTGGATCTGGCCAAAAGGGCGGGCGGTTTCGGGGCGGGAGGCCTTGGATGCCTTGCCGCGCATGGACCGCGGCGCCGTTTAGCCGCCGTTTAGTCTAGCCTCGTTCTCAGAACCCGCCGTTGCCGCCATTGCCGCCGTCAGCCGGGACCATAGCCGGCGGCGGGAGCTGCTGAGCGTCCGGTGCAGGTTCCGAATCCGGCGGAACGAAGCCGGGCGGCGGCCCGACCTCGATCGGCGCGCTCAAAGGCGCGCTTTGCGCCTGGGCGCTCGCGCGCCTCGGCCTCGGTTGCGGCGGCGCCGCCGCCTGTTGCGGGGCTTGTTGCTGCGGAGCAGCCGCTTGCTGCGGTGGCGTCTGCTGTGGCGAATTTTGTTGGGCGGGACCCTGCGGGTGCTGCTGAGGCTCGGCCTCGGCCGTCGACGGCGGCGAGGCGATCACTTCCTCCGTGCCTTTGCAGCCGGTCAGCCAGATGTCATAGACCGGATGATCGAGCGCGTGCAGGCCGGGACTGGCCGCGAACATCCAGCCTGTGAAGATCCGCTTGGTCGTCTTGTCGGGGGCAAGCTCGTCGACTTCGACAAACGTATCGGTCTGCGGCGCCTCCGTGGGCGGACGCGTATAGCAGACGCGTTCGGTAATCTGCAGCGAGCCGAATTGCACTGTTTCGTTGGTGCCGACTTCAAAGGAAATGATGCGCCCGGTGATCTTGTCGAGCCCCGAAAAAACGGCGACAGCGTGTTTGATCTTATCGGCCGCCGCGTGATCGAGCGGGCACGCGGCAAGAGCGCCGGCAAGGCCGAAGAAAATTGCGCGTCTCAGGCTCATAAAGCTCCGTCCGGCCTCGATCCCGGGGCAAGCCAACATGAAAGTCCGGCCGGAATAGGGCCGTTCTCAGCATCGGCCCAACCCTTCAAGCTTTCTCAGCCGACGATCTCGTTGCCGGCGAAGAATTGCGCGATCTCGACCGCGGCGGTCTCCGGCCCATCCGACCCGTGCGCTGAATTCTCGCCGACCGAAAGGGCGAATTTCTTGCGCACCGTGCCGTCCGCCGCCTTGGCTGGATCCGTGGCGCCGAGCACGTCGCGATATTTGCGGATCGCGTCCTCGCCTTCGAGCACCTGCACGACGACCGGCCCCGAGGTCATGGTCTCGACGAGCTCGCCGAAAAAGGGCCGCGCCTTATGGACCGCGTAAAAAGTCTCGGCCTGCGCGCGCGTCATGAGAACGCGCTTTTGCGCGACGATCCTGAGGCCTGCTGCCTCGATCAGAGCGTTGATCGCGCCGGTGAGGTTACGGCGCGTTGCGTCCGGTTTCAGAATGGAGAAAGTCCGTTCGATCGCCATGGGCCTTCGCTGTTTCAGGAATTCGCGGCGGCTTATAGCTTTGTGGCTCCCTTCCGGCAAGAACGCGAGGCAATGCAGCGCCCTGGACAAGGCCGGCGCCCCTCCCTATAAAACCCGCTTCTGTCGCCCAGGTAGCTCAGTTGGTAGAGCAGCGGACTGAAAATCCGCGTGTCGGTGGTTCGATTCCGCCCCTGGGCACCAGCGATATGATTCTCGCAGTCAGGGCCTGTCGGGCGGCCCGCGCGTTGGTCCCGCACCTGGCGCCCATTGCCGCACATCGCACGCCCCTCGTCGCAGGGTGGCCGCAGATGATCTACGCAATTTTCTTTTGCACCGCGCTGATCGGGCATCCGCAGATGAATGCGTGCGAGCCGACAAATTCGGGCATGTACGCAAGCCTTCAAGAGTGCAAAGCAGCGGCCGCGAAAATGCCCGCCAGGGCAGATGCGCCGCCTCGCGCAGTCTATGTTTGCCTACCGCAATCTCGGTGACGCGGGCGCGGCGCCGAAGGCAAGACGATTGTTATGGGCCCCGCCGAGCGCGGCGGCCGCATCGCGGCCGAAGTGATCCCGAACGTCAAGAAGGCAACGCTTCGCTGCGTGGTGCTCAAGAATGTTGAGCCGGGTTCGATTGTCTCGACCGATGAGCTGATGAGCTATGGTTTACAGGACGGCGACGGCTACAAGCACGGGACCGTCCGGCACGGCGATAACGAGTGGAGCTATTACGACTATCGCTACGACGCTATCCACAATACGAACCGCGTCGAAAGCTTCTGGAAGCTGTCCAAAAAGTCGGTAGCCTCAACGCATATCCATTTCAGCGCGAAGCACGCGACCCGCTACCTTGGCGAGTTCTCTTTCCGGTCGAATCACCGGGCGATGGCGAACGCGATGTTCAACCTTTCGATTGCGGCGCTTTGACTACGGCCTCAACCGCGCGATCTAGGTCGGCGCGGTTGATTGCCGATGCCGCGCGCTTCTTCTTGTGCGATAAATTCGCGCAACCGACCGCTTTTTAAAGCGTTGGATAACGTAAGCATATCCACTATATCATAGCCGAGGTTGGTCTCATTGGCCGGCCCGAAGGATGGCGTTAATGACAGCCACTGTTCATCAAGTGTTTAGTGATGAACACGTTTCTCGTCTCACCGGTCTGACCAAATGGCAGCTCCGGTCATGGGACAGGCTTGGGTTTTTTACGCCGCGATTCGCATACGAGGACCGCTTCGCTCCTTACAGCCGTGTTTATTCCTTCAAGGACGTAGTTGGGCTTCGCACCATCGCTGTCCTTATGAAGGATTATCGCGCATCCCTAAAGTCGCTCCAAGGTGCGGCAGAGGAACTGGTAAAGCGCGGGTACAACAACTGGGCGGAACTCAATCTTTATGTCGTCAAAGGGCACGTTCATTTCCAGCCGCCGGGAACTTCCGATGTAGAATCAGTGCGGGATGGCCAGCTCGCAATGCTTCCAATAATCGACGTGATCAAGGACGTTGAGAAGCGCGTCCAGGAGCTTCGCAAGCGTGGGACTGACCAGCTC
>Ga0070738_10005048_pt1 | contig 15057 bp, 10 predicted proteins | sample Coa_R2_2_FD_66446 | JGI IMG/M metagenome (GOLD analysis project Ga0070738, IMG submission 66446) | Surface soil microbial communities from Centralia Pennsylvania, which are recovering from an underground coalmine fire - Coalmine... | ecosystem: Environmental > Terrestrial > Soil > Unclassified ...
ACAACTCGGCCGGTTCCCTTGATGGGGTGACGCTACGAGGCAAGCGCTGGGGTCGAGGAGTTGGCAGGCAACACGATGGTCGGCGCATCGGCGATGTCTGTGCCATCCTGATTCGCCCCGATGATGGTCTGATACCGTGCAACCAGCAGGCCAATATTGTCCAACCCTCCGCCAGCTAGCGCGAGATGGACGAGTTGTTGGGCCATCTGTTCAGGATCGAGGTGCGAAGAGGCAAGAACGCGAGCTAAGAGCGACTGATCGGGCACCATTTCCCAGAGGCCGTCTGAGCAGAGTAACAACAGATCGCCATCCATCAGCTCCAGAGCAAAGAGATCGACCGCAACCTCTTCCGTCTCTCCCAGACAGCGATAGATCACGTTGCGCTGTGGGTGCGTGTAGATCTGATCTGGCGTAAAGACCCCAGCGGCAACCTGATCGAAGACGTAGGAGTGGTCGCGCGACACCTGGTAGAGCGCGCCGCGACGGAACACGTAGGTTCGGCTGTCTCCCACATTGGCGACCACGGCCCTTGACCCGACACACAGAGCAGCAGCCAGCGTCGTTCCCATCAGGCTTCTTCCACTGCCCACCTCCACGCCCGCTTCCCGATTTTTTCGGTAGACGGCGCGATTGGCTGCCTGCACTCCTTCGGCCAACAGGGCATGCAGGTCGCCTGGAGAAAACTCCCGATTCGAGAGGAGATGCGGCAAGAGAGAATCGGCAAAGGTATGGACGGCGCACCTTGACGCTACATCTCCGCGCGTGTGCCCTCCTATCCCATCAGCCACGACGAAGATCCCGACAGGTTCCTGTCCATCATTGGGGAGCGGGCGCGAAGTCGTCATCTCAAAGAGATAATCTTCATTGACTGATCGCTTTAAGCCCGTATCGAGACCAACCCCAACCGACCAGCATGAAAATGCGGGCAAGAGGGGAGTGTCATCAAAAGCCGATTGGAGTTGGACCATTGCATGCTCAAGCAGAGCTGCGGTCTGGTGAGGTTGATTATTTGCGAGAACAGCCTGCGCATTGCGCAGGTAGGCGAGCGCCAACGCGGTATTGGGAGACGGAGAAACTGACATAGCTATCCCCTTCCTTATGTTCTGAAGTTGGAGCAATGGAACCAACCGGCGCGAACAGAATGCGAAGCACTGCGGCAGGTATGCAGGCACGGTTTGGGAAAGTCAGGCGATAAGCACTTCAGCAAAAAAGCGCAAAAAGGCCCCAGAGCGCCTCGCGGAGCCACGAGCAAGGAGCGAGAAAGGCGCACTGCCCTGCCGTACCCAGCCTATACCGGGCGGCAGTTAGCGATAGGGGCTCGACGAGAGAACATGAGCCAGGTCTTTATTCGACTTGCATCAGGTCCTTCTTCTTTGCCGCATGTATTTTTTTGCTGAACGTGTTCTCCTTCTTTCCTCACACCAGGGGCAAGAGACCCCATACTCACTACAGGAGGAGGCGAGCGCCTGGCTATTTCGGCAAACCAGGAACACCCACACCCTCACAAACCTACCAGTCTCGCACTTCTTTTCACGCACGACGCACATGAGCTACAAGCATGGCTTTACGAACGGTGGTCCATTGACGCACTACGACACACGCACTCGAAGGACACGAGAAAAAGCGAATGTTCAGGAGAGTTCTCTCATACCCTCTGAGAGACCTGCCATCCTGATCGCCGTCACATCACTCGATCACCGCACAGCGTCTGCGGCTTTGTAAGGGCCGTGCTTTTCGGGATCGTGATGGTCGTGTCTCCCTCACCCGAGAGAACACGGCGGCAAAACTGCCAGCAGGTGCAGGCATCATCACGCCTGCTAGATGGACAGAGCTTCTGTTCCCCCTCCTGGGGGCGTCCATCATCACATCACCAGTACTATACCCAACGGGGGCGGGAAGCACCTGGGAAGCAGACGGGAACCCTACGGGAACGTGGCGGGAAAAATGATCGGCTTCTCCGCTACCCGCATGACATGCCGGGTGGCGGCCCAAGAACGCAAGTCGCCAGACAGCCGTGCCATCATCTGCAAAGGCTTCGGTGCCAAGCCGCCTCTTGCACAGTGTGCGCATCTGGTACAGACCGATTCCGCACCGGTTTTCTGCGTTGTTCCCACCCGCTTCTCGCGCCTCGCGCTGTCGGTGATCCATACTGTGAGCTTGCTGCGTTCTCACACCCTCCATGCTGTTGACCGGACAAATAGAAGCAAAAAAATTTCAAGAGAAGAAGGGGAACCCGGAGGGGCTCAACCGCTACTGCCTCTTGAAATGTTTTTGATGCCATCACAGCGTATGAGAGAGGGGGCGAAAGCAGGCAAGCTCGACTCAAGATAGAACCAGTCTTGCGACCAGCATCTATCGAAGAGCGCTCTACTTCACTCAACCACGCACGTCACACGCGAGGCCGGAGCCAATAAGGCATTCCTGCCCTCCCAGGCTCAGGGGAGCTTTCAGGCGTTGCCACCTTCCCAGCGTCTCGGGAGAACAACCTGGACGATCCCCGTCCACCCCGTTTACGGGCACGCAGCTTGCGGCATTGCCTGCCGCGCACGCGCTGGGGAACCTGTTCGTAGGCTTTCGCCTCCACCCAGGATCGAGGTGGAACCGTGGGCAAGCGTGCCCTCACTCCCCCGGTTCGGGGAGGATCGGAAAGGAACGTGCTTCGGGGGCTGCTGCCCCCACCCAGTTCACGGGTGCGAGCCGGTGCGCAAGCCTTACGCACCCCGGCTCAGGCTTTGGACCCTGGCCGACGCCGTTACTGGCGTCTTCTTGTCCCCCAGGCCCGCAGGGGAGGCGAAAGGGAATGCTCCTCGCCTGGAGCGCATTCCTAATACAGGTGGGTGAGAATGAGATAACAGATCCCCAGCAGCACGGGGACTGCCAGCAAGAGCAGGCAGGCACAGCCCAGCCTGGTCACCCATCTCTTCCTGTTGACATTAATCATGGCCTCCTCGACCACAGCGTATTGCTGCTGGTGCGTCGCGCGCAGCATCTCGACCGCGTGGGACTGGACCTGCCCGGCGAAGGCATACATCTGCTGCGCCCCCTGTTGGGCCTGCGAGACGCCTGCCTGAGCCTGCCGTACTCCGTCCATTGCGACGTTGGACCAGCGATACGCGATTTCCTGGTTTTCCCGGAATGCCAGGTGCTGCTGTTGGATGCCGTCATAGGCCGCCCGCTGCCAGTGTTGCTGTTGAGCGTACTGGTCGCGAACGAACTGGTTAATGAACGGCTCCCATTGCGCGTTCCGGCGCGCTTCGGCCTGTGCGCGTTCCTCACGTCCCCGTGCGAGGACAACCGCGAGTTCTGCGACGAGGCCAGCATGTTTGCGCTCCAGTTTTTGCCAGAACCCGTGGCGCAGGCCCTGGGCAGAAGGATCGAGTGGTGTGCCCAGGTTTCCCAGCAACACATCACAGGCCTTCTTTACCGCCCACTCTCGCAGGAGCGCGTCGAGAGCGGCAGGAATAGCGGCTTCGTTCCCTTGCAGTGCCAGTTGCTCTAACACTCCCCATTGCTGGTTGAGCGTATCGAGCTGCTCATCGCGCAGATCTTCCAGATCGGCTTGCGCCAGACCCTGTTTCTGAGCAGAGGCAATGGTCTGCAAGAAGGTAACAAAAGCCGGATTGAGATCGATGTTGAACAGATTGGACATGGACATCCTCGCTTTCATTTCGGTTGTCCACTCTGAGCCGCACCTTCAGCCTCCAAGCCGGGTATCCATGCCGATGGTTCGCACCACCTGCACGAGATCCCAGCCGGAAAGCCGGAGAAACTGCACAGGTGGCACAGTACAACAAACAATCGTAATTTTTGAATACGTGGGCCAAACTACAGGAACATTTTTATACAAAGAGCACTACGAGATGAACGATGATTGCAGGCATGAGAAACGCTGTGGCAGAACGCTGAGGCTCAGATGAGTCCCTGCTCGTACTGGCTGCAAAACAGAGCAATCTGCTGCTGCAAGTAGTGCGCGTAGCGGAGGCAATGCTCAGCCGGCACTCTTCCCTCCATGTTCTGGTAGGACAGCAGCCAGATGGCTCCATCCAGCCGCTGGAACTGCTTGTGCGTGGCGGCAGCGCAGAACCGCTTCCCGAAGGTAGACAGGTCCTCTTGAGCCTTGACGAGCGCCTGGCAAATATATTGCCGGCTCTGCTGGCTCTGCTGCACGGAGGCAGCGTAGCGCTGTTCGAGGTCACGCAACCAGGCTTCGTAGAACTGCACATCCTCCTGTTGAACCCGCGCGCCGTCCTCCAGATGGCGAATGGCTTTCACCAAAGCCTGCAGTTCCTGATACTGCGACATGACCGTCGTGTCCTTGCCAGCCATCGGGGCCAGGCGGCAACTGAGCGCGTAAGCCGCTTTTTGCAGCGGGCGCACATCCACCTTGAGCCTGTGTGTCTGTTGTTTCACCTTCTTCTTTGCCTGCTTGAACCGGCCCTGGAACTGTTGAAGGTTCCGCAAGACGGTCCCGCGCAAGCGAGGATGACGCAACAGCGCGAACTGGATGCCACTGGCGCACAACGCAAGACACAGCACAATTGTTTCCACAAGCGTAAGCAGATGAGACAACATGGGATAAACCTCCTGTTTTTGTGTTCATCCCCACACATGGCTCTCCCTCTCAGAATGGTTCTCCCCTGTTGCTGCCTGGCTTTCACCATGCACAGGGGCACTCCTCCAGGTGTCACCCTGTGCAGGTGGATTTTTCGCGTTGATCTATGAAAACGAACTACAAGAACAACCTACAAGATGCTCATATATGACTCGTCCTCTTTGTAGCAGGACATGAGGAACTCCAGCTCGCTCGTGAGCGATTCAATGGAGGGCAACAGCTCCTTCGCTGCAATGAGATTGTCATCGAGCAGCGTCTCCAGGATAAAGATTTTTCCGGGAATCCGCTGATAGAAAGGATTGAACTTTGTCTGTTCCCAGCATTGCCCAATCAGTCCATGCAACTCTTTAATCTCAGCGAGCTTTTGCCTCACATATTGACGGTCGTGCTTGTTTTTCAACTGAAACGACCGAAAACGCTCCCGCAGATCCTTCACCCACACCCGATAAAACTCCAGGTCCGTCCACTCGACCCGCGCGCTGTCAAGCTGAGCACCCAGATGCAGTAAGGCGTGAGTGAGCGCCGTCAGCTCTGTATAGAAAGGCCGGTGGCTTTCAGGCAAGGTCAGGGCAGGCATCGGCTTTCCGAGCTGCTGCCTGCTTGCCCACAGAGCATCTTGGAGCTGCCTCGTTGTGCCGTGGAGGGCGTATGCCAGGCTGTTCACATCCTCCCACAGGTGATGCAGGTCGCAGGCCAGGGCACACTGCTTTTCTTCCAGGGCTTCTCGCGCGAGCCGCTGCGTCTCACACTGTTTTTCGTACTCAGCTAAGAGAGCATGTTGCACCGCGCTGTCACGGAAGCGTTCGAGCAGCTTGCAGGACGCCACAGCGATCAGCGCGGACACCCCTCCGAGAATACACCCCAGAGCAACGGTCCAGCCCCACTCCGAAAAGAGCACCGAAAAAACAGTGGTAAACGCGTGCTGATTGATCATAGGTGAACCTCCTGTTTGATACCTATCCACCTTCACAGCCTTTCTCCTTCATTAGCTCACCCCGTGATCACCGGCTCGCGCCGCACAGGAGAGCATTCGCGAGGATACTCATCCTGTGCAGGCGACTCACTACAAAAGACATCATCAGTGTCCTTTCGAGGACGCTTTTACTGTACCAGGAGCAGGTGGGAAGGCCGCCGATATCGAGCGGGAATGGTTCCGGCCTGATGCGGGTGACCGACGGGAATCACCTGGGAACAGGAGGAGGGAATGGAGAACAGGGGCGTCCGGGAAGCAAGGCGAAATGCGGGTCGGAATTGGGGGAGTACCAGGAAAAAGAGCGATCTCTCAAAGAGCTTTGAAGGCTTCGAGATGCCATATCCTCCCTCTCATTCTCTGCAATCGTGTTCTTGATACAATGCTTCCCTCCCACGCGGCTCGTATCCCAGCGCAGGCAAACAGGCCAGAACGTGGCGAGCTGTATTGGAAGGATTCCTGCCAGTTCTTGCAGTTCGCTCAGACCAAATCGCGTCTCCGCGACGTTCCAGCAGAGAGCGTCAACAAACAGCGATCCCAGGCTCCGACCGCCGCGTTCTGATCGGCCCTCAGTGCAAATGGTCCCTTTTTAATTCGAGCACATGTGCTCGAATTAAAAAGGGACGCGGTGTCACTCGCTGACCAGTCCCTCCAATCTCCCAGGGGGAGCGTGAATTCTTTTTGCCTGGGCCGAGAGCGCGTCTTCTCTGTGCCCTCATGTGACCAGCATCGGGTAGGCCCGCCAGGTGGCAGCCCTCCGTCTCTCCTTCCCCTGCTTCCCGCGGTCTTCCCGCCCGGTTCCCGCCACCCTCCCGGAATGTGCCGTCCACCGTCCCATGTGCGTCCCAGGCCCTCTTGCTACCCTGCCTCTTGCAGCGTGCGTGACGAGGCGCATGCGAGCAAGACAGTTGCGACAAGCGAGGAGGAGATGGACCTGAATTTTTTTATCACACTCTTTCAGGGCTTCATGCAAGCGATCCAGCCGTTGGTGAATCTCATCGCCACGACACCTCTGGAGTTTACGACCGCGAACGATGTGGTCATCGGAGGGTGGAACACGATGACAGCCGTGGCTGATGCTTTCCTTGCCCTGATCGTCATCGTGGGTGCGATCCAGATCATGTACGGCCAGAGCACCGGAACGCTCTATATGCCGGTGAGTCAGTTCGTACCCAAAGTGATCCTGACGGCCATCCTCATACACCTCAGCTTCATCATTGGACAGGACCTGATCATTCTGAATAACTCGCTGTGCGGACTTGTCCGAGCGGACGTTCAGGGCTTCATTCGCCAGGTGAACGGAGGGCAGTTGTTTAACAACGCGCAAACGCTCGGCCTCACGGTTGTCTTGACCATCGTATTCGGGATCAGCTTGATCCGGGTGCTTTTCCAGGCGGTGAAGCGGGTCATTTTCTTTGATGTGCTTTTCGTCTTGAGTGGCCCGGCTTTCCTCCTGTCGTTCCATCCCCAGACGGCTCCCTGGTTTGCCTTCTGGGCTCGCACCTACCTCGTCACGATCTTCACGCAGTTTCTTCAGTTTTTGACGTTCGGGCTTGGCTTTCAGTTCCTGATCGCAACGAAACAAACGGGCTTTACTGGCATGGTCCTTGCCATTGCCATGCTCAATCTCACCGCCGAGATCCCGGCTTTGCTCTCGCGGTTCTCTGCCTCGGCAGGCGCTTCGGCTGGTGGGATTGGAAACCTGGTGGGCACTGCGATCAGGGTAGCCACCCTGCTTGCAGCCTGAGACGGCTGCCGCTCATTGTCATACGACAGCATCAAGAGAAAGGAAAAAACATGGGTGCATTTGATGCCTTAAACAACATCGTGAGCATCTTGCAGCAGAACGCTGCGAAGATCGGCATTACTGCCGCCGGCCTCATGGTGGCGATCTATTCCATTGCTATCATGCTCGACAACGACCAGTCTCCCACGGCGCGGACCGAGCGCTGGACCAAGCTCAAGCGCGTCTTCATCTGCGCCGGAATTATCGCTGGCACCGGGGCCTTCGTGACTGCGGCAACGAGTCTGGGAAAAATGCTGTAACACGCGGGAAGGAGAGAGGCGGGCAATGCCCGTGCCTTCGGCGCCGTCAGCTCATCTGCTGCGTCCACGCACCGAGGGCGAGCACCCGCAGCACACAGTATGCAAGAACACGAAGGAAATCCGCTGGTCAAAACCGTCCCGACCCATCTCTTTCAGTTTGAAGAGAAGATTTTCGGGATGTCTTTACAGCAGCTTCTCACCGATATTGGAGCTGGTGTTGGCCTGTTCACGCTCACCGCAGGACTCCCATTGTTCACTCGCATCGTGGTGTGTGCAGTGCTCGCCGTGCCAGTGCTCATTCTGGTGCATGGGCAGGTTGAGGGCCAGTCATTGCTCCAATGGCTCTACGTGTATGCTCGGTTCCTGTTTCTTCCCAAACATACGAGCTGGCAGTCCGCCGAGGCGCGCGCCTTGAGCAGATCGGGCAAGGTGCCCGCCGTGCAGACCACCTGGATACACCTGGATCACCTCTCCGGGGGAATTATGGGGTACAGCGAGCCTGGTGGCAAAAGCACCAACCGAGGGCGTTACTGGGTAGTACTGGAGGTGGAAGGACGCAACATCCGCTATCTGCCGGAAGCAGAGCAGGTTCGGATCTACGGCCACTTCGAGCGCTTTCTGACCGGCTGCGAGTTCCGGCTCCAGTTCATCTCGTCTATCGAACAGGTGCAACCAGCAGTCTACTCGGCACTGATCGCGCAGCGGGAGGCTGTTCCTCTCATCCAGGGCAGCACACCACGTCTGGCAAAGCTCCAACAAGCCAGCGTCGAGTTCCAGCAGCGGCACCTGCAGAGCTGCACGATCACACGGCATTTCGTGGTCATCTCCGTCTCGGCTCGTGAGGAGGCGATTCGGCGTCGCACCGATGGGGCCAGGCGTGGCCTGCTGAGTACGCTGTTTCGCCTGCTCTTGCCCAAAAAAGCAGAGGAGATCGTCACCCGCGAACAGGTGCTCGACCAGTTGCGCATCCGCACGTCGGTCGTCAAAAAGCTGTTTCAACAGCTCGAAGTCCGGGCGTGGTTGCTCGATGACCCGGACCTCCTTCGCCTGTTTGCATCGTGCTTGGCGCTTGGAGCCGAGGTTCCCGCGTTCCGCGCTGTGGACATGGATGAGGCGTCTTTTGCGGCCCTCTCTCTGGTCGAGAACGGAAGTGCAAAAGGGTCGGGCAGGTTCGGGCGTGGGCACCGCTGGAAGTCTATTCGCGGACTCCACGGCAAATTTGTCTACGAAAGCACAGACGAACAGGCCCGCTTCGAGGCTGGAGTCCTCAACTTGGCCGACCTGGTGGCTCCATCTAGCATCGAGATGCACCCGGAGACGCTGGAGGTCACGGTACGTGGAAACACGCGCTACCAGCGCTACTTTAGCGTTACCGGCTACGGCCACCAGTTGCTGTGCGGCTGGCTGGCAGATCTCTCCGAGCTGGGGCTGCCGATGGTGATCTCCAGCTCCTTTGATCCTATCGATACCGCCTTCATGATCGCGCGCCTGGAGATGCACCTGGTCAAGCTGGAGAGCCAGCGGATCTCGGACCAGAAGACGCTCAAGATCACGAAGGCCAATCAGAGTGTCGAGGCCGAGCAGGTGCGCCGCGTCTTGCGCGAGTTGGCAGCACGGCGTATGAAGGTGTTCGCCACTAACCTCATCATCGGCATCCACGCAGGAAGCCGAGAGCACCTGGAACAGCGTTCCCATTACCTGCTCTCGCACCTGCGGCAAAAGCAACTGCGCGTTCGGGAATGCCGAAGGCTTCACGATGTCGGCCTCCAGTTGAGCCTGCCGGTCTGCCCGCCCTCGGACCTCTCCCAGGCGGTGAACTTGCCCAGTGACGCCATATCCACGTTCCTGCACGCCAGTTCTGGCGTGGTGGGAACACCAACTGGCGTCTTTCTGGGGTTCATCGGCTCCGGGTTCAGCCGGCGCCCAGTGTACTTCAATCCCTGGTCGGAGGAGCGCAAGATCCCCAATCCCCATGTCGTCGTGGTCGGCGAGACGGGCATGGGCAAAAGCTGGCTGGGCAAGACCTTTGTAACCGGCTTTATGGGAATGGGAATCGCCGATGTGGTGGTCCTGGACCGCGACGACGATTACTTGCCGCTGCACGAATTCCTGGGAGGGGAGAGTCAGCGCTATAATCTGGCGCGCGGATGCCCGATCAACTTTTTTGATCTGCCGTTTGCTCCCAGCGATGTCGATCCAGATGATCCGGCAGATCTGCTGGCCGAGTTCCTGGATAACCACCTGCTTGTAGGACTCGCCCTCTTGATTTGTGATGCAGACACCAGGCTCTCCCGAGGGGAAGAGGCGTATCTGATGGCTGTGGCCCGCGCAACCTATGCAGCCAGGGGGATTACCAGTGAGGCCATCCGGCACGACCCGGCGACGTTGCTGCGCCCTGCGCCAACGCTCTCCGATTTTCTGGAGACGATGAGACAGCAGCCTTCGTCCTCCGAGACGATGCGTCAATCGCTCATCGAGCGCCTGGAAAAGGCTTCGTATCTCTTCAGTGGCGAGACGAGCATCCGGCTGCACAAACCGCTCACGATCTTCTCCATCCACGACCTGGATGAGAAGTGGTATCCGCTGATGACGTTCGTGGTGCAGAACTTCCTGTACCGCCACCGCGCTCTGCGTCGCGACGAACGATACCTCGCCTATATCGTCGAGGAAGCTTCCTACATGCTTCGCCACCCGGCAGGGCGCAAGTACCTCGAAAGCGGGTCGAGAGGCTTCAGGAAGCTTGGCATCGCCCAGTTCACGCTCTCGCAGCACCCGCGGGATTTTTTAGAGGAGGGGCAGGTCATTCTGGCAAACGCCGGAACGGCATTCTTCCTCGGCATGCAGCGCAACGCCGCTGAAAAGCTCCACCTCTCGCCAGAATTGGAGCGCACGCTCACTGAAGCGATCCCCGGTCAGGCAGTGATGCGCTGCGGGAACGAATACGCAGCTATCCAGGTTGCGGCCGTCCCCATGCACCGCGCCATCTTCACGACAGACCCCCAGGAACGCAAGAAGATCCGCGAGCGCGCAAGGGCGGCAGAGCAAGGATCAGCGAGAGCTTTCCGCCCCACAAGAAAGGAGGGTACAGATGCGCAGCGTTCTCAAGTCCACGCGGGCTGACCTGGCCGCGTGCGTCCACCTGGCGCGCAGGAAGGGCTATCGTCTCCTCTGCCGCCTGCGAGAGCCATTCGTGCAGCGCCTGATTCTGCTGGTACTCAGCACGCTGCTCTCCTGCGCTCTCGGATGCGCGCTGTTGCGCGCAAGCGCCGCAGTGTCCTTCCCGTCGCAGGCTGTTCTCCCTGTACGGGAGGCCGTCTGCGGCGTCGGAAGAGGTTTTCCTACGAGTTCAATGATCGACACCACCGGCATGCATGTGCTCAAGAGGCTTGGGACGCGGTGCCGGATACAAGAAAAAGGAGAAAACACCCTATGATGCCATCCGTTTTTCCGTCTACACACAACCTGCGTCGTTCAAATTCACTGAGCAACGAGCCGGCTGGCTTGACTGTCACTGGTGCAGCCCCCCTGGCGATCCTCGGCTGGATCGCACCAGACCTGGGCCGTCCGCGGCATTACGCACCGACCAAAAGAACGGCGCGTCACCGCCGGCTGTGGCTCTCGCTGCTCTTTGCGGCCTTGCTCGCCCTGCTCCTGGGTGGTCTGTTCTTCACACCGATCCGCACCAGTTTCGCCAAAACGACCTCATTTGAAACCTGTGCGACGGTGCTCCCAAAGGACAAACCGAAGTTTTGCAACGGGTCAGATCCTATCCAGGGCGGCTGTTCCTTCGATGCGCAAACCGTGACCGAGCAACCCATTCTCCAGGGAAACAAGTCAGTCGGCCTGGCACAGGTGCGCCACTCCCCATTTTGTAACACCTACTGGGGACGGGGGTTCAGCTTCCTGCCCGGCAAGAGCATGACCGTTTTCATCTCGGAATTGGGCAAAGGCGATGCCGCTTCGTTTCTCTCGACCTCATCAGAGGTCTACTCCAACATGGTCTACGCCACTATTCCAACGGTCACGATTGGGATCATTGTCGGGCCAACGCAGGTTGTATCCACGACGATTCCTGGGGTCAACCTGGGAGCCTGATCTTCCTCGTGGCGTCAGCACACAGGGAAAGGAGACGCTATGACGCAGACACCACCGGGGCTGCCTCCGCATACCAGCAGCCCCACCGCGCCGACGGTGCCGATTCAGGTACCGACAAAGCAGGGCAATGCGCATCTGCTGATGATCGTGCCCCATGAGGAGGGCGAACGCCAGGCTGCCGCGATGGAGAACTGGTTCCAGGCGTGCTCGTCGGATGAGGCATTTGCCTTGGAGCTGGCCGGAACACGCCGCGAACAGGTGTTTCTCCTACGAGCCGGGTCCGACGAGCAGTTGACGTTGCTCTCCAAACAATTCGATGCCCAATACCCCCAGGCGGAACAGCAACGGATTGCGCCCAGCGCGGACCCGCTGTTGTTGCGCCCCGGCGAACACGCTGTGGTCGGAGAGTTTGCCCTGGCCCAGCCTGCCTGGATGCCACTCAAGACGTTCAGCGGGAAGGCCCTCGCTGAGCCGGGAGCCGACCCGCTGGCCGGCATCCTGGCCGCGATGGAGCCTCTTTCCTCCGGGGAGCGAATCGTCTCCCAACTGGCGCTGATGCGGGCGCCCGAAGGATGGATCTCCCGCTACGTGCGCAAAAGCGTCGAGCACCCGTTACAGGGAGAGCGCGACCAACAGGCTGCGCAGCGCGCTGGAACAAGCCCCACCACGGATACCAGAGAGGGCATGAAAGTGCTGCTCGGCCTCTTCGGGGCGCTCGCGGTCATTTTTGGTCTGCGCTGGTATCGTGCCGGGTCCTGGCCTCCCCTGATCGCCCTGGCCGTGGCAGCGTTTCTCGGCGCCGTCGGCTTTGCCTGGTGGTGGCTCAGGCGTGGGCGCGGCGAGATCTACGACATGAAGCTGGTAGCGGAAAAACTGGTGCGTGCAGCATTCTACTGTCAATTGCGCGTCATCGTGATTGGGCAGAAAGCAACGTCCTCCGAGCAACAGCTCCGCGCGCACCTGGCTCGCCTGGAGGTGGCGTATCGGCAATTTACGCTGGCCTCCGCCAACAGCCTCTATCTCAAGCGCACCCAGCACCTCGAAGCCGAGCAGAAAGAGGCTGAGCCGCTCGTTGATGCAGGTTCCGCCTTCCCCTACCACCATCCGCTGCTCAGATTTCTGCATGGAGCACCAACAAAAGATGTATGGAACGGCTTAGAGCTGTCGGGGGCCTTCCACCTCCCACAGGAAATGACCGACCTTCCGCTGGTCCGGCGTCTTACTGTGAAGCACCTGCTGGCTTCCCCTGAGATTGCCCACCAGATTGAACGCCAGCCTGCCCCGCTGTCTCCAGCCCTGATTGGGCACTCGCGTCAGCGGGGCTATCGGGTCCCGGTCTATGTGCCCTACAGCACGTTGTTCGCCCACAAATTCCTGGTCGCCAGGTCCCGGTATGGGAAATCAACCCTCATGCAGCTCCTGCTGGCCGCGGCCATGCAGCCAGTGCAGGATAGTTCACCTCAGCCGGGGATCTTTGCCATCGACCCGCATCATGACCTGATCGAGGACCTGCTTCTGCTCATCCCTGCACACCGGGCAAAGGATGTCCTTCTGCTGGATATGACGGATACCCAGTTTCCTGTCGCCCTCAACCCGCTCGATGCCAGCATGGGATTCACGCGCGACCAGGCCATTGCGAACCTGATCTCCAGCTTTAAGCAGATCTGGTTCGACACGTGGGGGCCTCGCATGGAGCATTTTCTCAAGAACGTGTGCCTGCTCCTGTACACGCTCAACGAGCGGCTGGTCCGCGCGGGCAGGGCGGAGGAACAGTTCACGCTGCTCGACATCAACCCGCTTCTGCAGTACCAGGACTATGCGCTCACCGTGCTGCACCAGCTCGATCCGTCCGATGTCTGGCACCAGGAACTGCTCTCGTGGTGGCAGAACACGTACTTCTCACTGCCCAAAGCCTCCAGTTTCCGCCAGGAAGTGATCATGCCCATCCTGACGAAACTGGGCGTGTTCAACGACAACCAACAACTGCGCAGGGTTGTGGGCCAGCCGGTCACGCGTGCGCCCATCCACGAAGCCGTCACAAAGGGAAAGATCGTACTGTGCGCGCTCTCCGCGCGAGATATGGATGATACGAGCGTGAACATTCTTGGGAGCACGCTCATCAACCTGCTCAGGCGCAGCTTCCGCCTCCAGGAATCCGTCGAGCTGCAAGAGCGACGGAAGATCTTCCTCGCCATCGATGAATTTCAGGCGTTTAGCGGCGCGGACATCGGTAAGCTCCTCTCAGAGGACGCGAAATACGGATGCGCGGCCCTGCTCGCAACACAGTTTCTCAAGCAGCTCGACTCCTTCAAAAAGGGTCTGCTCGATACCGTCCTGGGCAACTGTGAGAACCTGTGGGCCTTTAACGTCAGCGCAGCGGATGCAAAGATCCTGGAGGAAGAACTCCAAAGCAAGGTGACGCCCAAGCACATCATTTCACAGCCCAGGCTTCACTGCTACGCGCGGCTCGCGCTGCCGGGTTATCCCCTCCAGATTGTTTCGGTCGAACTCGCTCGGCCCGCCTCCTGGCACCGCACGCCTGCCCAACGCACACGAGCGCACGCGATCCGGCAAGTCAATCAGCGCCGCTTCCAGTCTGCCGCCGCGGTAGACCGTGCCCATGCCGACCATTTGCGTCGCTTCCTGGATGTCAGGCCGTTCGCGATCAAGATCGACCAGGAAGTGCGCAAAATGCAGGCATACCGCCAGCGTCGGGCAGAGGCCGACAAGCTGGCAGCCCAGGTGCAAGCCCAGACGCAGCCCTCTGCCGGACAGAATGGCGTGCCCCCTGCCTCCTCGGGTGCGTCCTCATCTCAGTCCACCCCTGCTGGAGGGCCAGCCCCTCTCGGCACGCAGTCCTTTACGTACTCGACTGCGCCAGCCCAGGGGACGGGCACACCCGGTCCATCGCAGAACAACGTGCAGGGACAGGCCCAGGGCAATTCGCTCACGGGATCGATGAGCGCGCATCTCGCGGCACAGGCTCCCAACACAGGGACGCAGGACGAAAAAAAACGACGGAGCCATCCGCGAAGCCGCCGCAGAAAGCGCCTCTCCGCCATCCAGAAAGCGCCCGTGGGAACTCCACCGCCCGTCATCTCAAACCAGGCCCTCGATGCCCAAACGGACCTGGACGGATATGAGGGAATACGCCCCCTGACCTCATTTGGAATGACGCGAGGTTCCTTCGAGGGCGAGGGGAGAGAGCGTGGGGAGAGGGCCTGATGAACACGCAACAAGGAACGGCGGGGGAGGCCCTGCACACGGCGCTGCCTGGCACCCCATCTTCGCTCAAAAAGCAGGCGCTCTACGCCGTGCTCGCCGCCCCGGAGCT
>Ga0070738_10005049_pt1 | contig 15055 bp, 13 predicted proteins | sample Coa_R2_2_FD_66446 | JGI IMG/M metagenome (GOLD analysis project Ga0070738, IMG submission 66446) | Surface soil microbial communities from Centralia Pennsylvania, which are recovering from an underground coalmine fire - Coalmine... | ecosystem: Environmental > Terrestrial > Soil > Unclassified ...
CCTGCTCTCGCTGGAAGTCAGCGAGCGTCACGCCGAGATCGCCCGCGCCAATCTTGCCCGCGCCGGTGTAGTCGATCGCGTCGAGGTGCGCGTGGGCCGCGCCCTCGACCTGTTGCCGGCCCTGGCGGATAGTCATCCGTTTGACCTGGTGTTCATCGACGCCGACAAGTCATCGTATCCGGACTACCTCGACTGGGCGCTGCGCCTGACGTGTCCAGGTAGCATGATCGTGGCCGACAACGTGGTGCGTCGCGGTGAGGTGGCGGACCCGGACAATATGGCCGAGGACATACGTGCCCTCGACCGCTTCAACCGTCTCGCCGCCGCCGATCCACGCCTCGATGCCATCATCGTGCCCAACCGCGGCGGCAACGACGGCATCCTGCTGGCCGTGGTTCGCGATGGGTAAGGGCTACCGCGTCTATCCAGCAGGGACTCACGTTGCACATGCCGGGGCCTACCCGCGCTAGCAGGGCGGCCTGGCGCGGTAGCAGCATCGGCGCACCGGGTACGGGTGAGGAGCGGCACAGTTCTTGCAACGTTACGTCCACTCAGGTGCGGAGTTGCACGTGGGCGCGACGTGATAAGGTTAGGGTGCGGAGGGCGATTGTGCCATGAAGACTATTCTCGTCGCCGAAGATGATACCGCCGCCCGCGCGCTGGTGAAGGACGCCCTCTCCGAAGTGCCGCAGGCCGTCGTGACGGCGGTCGAGGATGGGGCTATGCTCCTGGAAATGCTCGACACCGTCCACCCTGACCTGATCGTGCTCGACGTCAACATGCCCGGGCTCAGTGGGTTCGACGTCTATCGCCTGATCCGGGAGCGCGAGGACGGCGCCGCGGTGCCCGTGCTGTTCGTCACGGCGCAGGAGCAGGCAGAATCGAAAGACCTGCCGGGCCCCTTTCGCTGGCTCGCCAAGCCGTACAACGTCGACGACCTGGTGCGGATGGCCGCCGAGATGGTGGGCGTCGATCCCTCGGAGCTACTGGGCTGAGAAGGCGGCCTTCCATTCGCCGGTAGCCGACGTGTCCCTACCCGGCAGGTGTAACCGCCGGTTCCGGGCCATCCTTGCTTACTCCCGCGGCGACCGCGACGTAGCCGCCGCCGGGGACATAGTCGGGCGACTGGTGGCGGAAATAGGTGTTGTACAGCTCGGCGTAGTGGCCTCCGCTCGCCAGCAAGCTCGCATGTGTGCCCTCCTCGACCACCCGCCCATGGTCCAGCACCACGATGCGATCTGCCGTGCGCACCGTGGAGAGGCGGTGGGCGATCACGATGGCGGTACGGTCGTGCAGGAGCAGATCGAGTCCTTCCTGGATCTGCGCCTCGGTCAGGGGATCGACGCTGGCCGTGGCCTCGTCCAGGATCAGGATGGCCGGGTCCTGCAGCAGCACGCGCGCCAGCGCCACCAGCTGTCGCTGCCCCATGGACAGGGCACGTCCCGCCTCGCCTACCGCCGTGGCCAGGCCCTCCGGCAGGGCCTCGATCCAGTCGCCATGGCCGATCTGGCGGGCCACGCGCTCCACCTCGGCGTCCGTGGCCGCCGGCCGGGCGTAGCGGATGTTGTCGCGCACGGTGCCCGAGAACAGGAACGGCACCTGCGGCACCAGCCCAAGATGGCGGCGGTAGGCGCGCAGATCGAGGGTGCGGATGTCCTGGCCGTCGATGAACAGTTCGCCGCCCTGGAATTCGTAGAATCGCGCCACCAGCTTGCCCAGCGACGACTTGCCGGCGCCGGTGTGGCCCACCAGGGCCAGCGTCTCTCCCGGCCGGATGGTGAGGTTGAAGTCGCGCAGCACGCTCTCGCGCTCCACGTAGCGGAAGGTCAGGTGCCGGAACTCGATGCGCCCGTCGAGCCGCGTCACGGGCCGGCTATCGGTCTGTTGCACGCGCGGCTCGGCGTCGATCAGGGCGAAGATGCGCTCGCTGGCGGAGAGGCCGAGCTGGAACTGGCTCCAGAACGAGGCGATGCTGGTCAGCGGGAACCAGAAGAGGTTGATGGCCTGCACGAAGAGGAACCAGGTCCCGGCGCTGATAGCGCGATCCAGCACGCTCAGCCCGCCGAAGTAGACGATAGCGGTCGTCCCCAGCCCGGCGATGGTAGTCAGCACCGGGAAGATACCGCTGAAGACGAAGCCCTGCCGCAGGTTGACCTGGTAGCGTTGCTCGTTGATGACCTTGAACTCCTCGTACATCGTCGCTTCCTGGCGGAAGTTCTTGGCCACGGTGATGCCGGTCATGGCCTCCTGCACGCTGGCGTTGACGCGGGCCTGCGCGCGCTGGCCGCGCTGGGTGGTGAGCCGGGCGATGCGCCGGAAGCCCAGGGCGGCGCCCACGATCAGAGGCGTCATGGCCACCACGATCAGCGCCAGCCTGACGTTGACATAAAATAGGACGGCGGTGATCAGCACGACCAGCAGCACCTGCGAGAGCAGGCCGAGGGTGAGGGTGACCACCGTGGAGAAGTCCTCGCTGTCGGAGGTCACGCGGCTGACGATCTTGCCGGAGGGGAACTCGTCGTAGAACGACATGTCGCGCGCCACCACGGCGCTGAAGGCGTCGAGCCGCAACCGCAACACCACGTCGCCGACCACCTGAGCGGTGTACCATAGGCGCACGAAGTTGAAGGTCCAGGAGAGCGCGCCGGCTGCCAGGATCACGCCGACCAGCAGCCACGGCGAGCCCAGGGTGCCTTTGCTCAGGGCGTCGATGCCGCGTGAGATGGCGAGGGGCAGCGCGGTGTCGGTCAGCGAGTTGAGCACCACCATCGCGGCGACCAGGATCATCAGCCCGAGCGCGGGGCGGAAGTAGCCGACGATGCGCCGCACCAGCGCGCGGTCGGAGTAGGAGCGGTCGTAGGCCTCCGCATCCAGGCCGTCCATGATGAAGCCCATGCATCTGTCCCCCTCCAGAGAAGTATGGCAGATGGGCGTGAACACAGGATGTCACTCATTTTCCGTCGGCAGTGGAGCAGGGCATAGGGAAAGGGCTGAGAGCGCTTGAACCCAAATCAACGCAAGCTGGCTAGCTGAATGCTCACGGTTCGTGTTAGGATAGACGCGATACGAACAGTGATGATTGAGAGCTATTGAAGGGAAGGTTGAGGCGTGAGCGACGTACAGGCACCAGGATCTGCTGATATTGGCCCGCTCGATGACTCCCAGCGCAGGCCGCGCATTCCTTTTGTAATGCTTGCCGAGCGCGCCGAAGTGTCAGGCGGCAAGCTATATGTCATGGGGGGGCGTTCGACCACGCTCTGGTGCCTGCACTCCCCGCATCGCTACAATTCAGCGTCGCATTGGTTATTGAGATGCCGTGGCTTGCGACGAACCAGCAGTATCGTGTGCGGATATCATTCCAAACGGCTGACGGCTTAGAACTCGCGGCTTTAGAGTGGCAGCTAATAGCGGGTCGCCCACCTATGCTGTCGCAGGGGGATATACAGTTGATCCCTGTAGCATTCCCGATGGTCGGCTTGACAGTTGCTCAGCCCGGTTTATACGTGGTTATTGCGACTCTCGACAACGTGGAGAACGCCCGCACACGCTTCCGTGTGACTCAAATCCAACCCGGGGTGGTTGGTCTCGCAGGACAGTAAGAGTGTCCTGGCGGTCTTCTCTACGTTTTACCACGCATGCGCTTGATCAGATGAACCGACGCGGCTTCTCGCGAGCGGACGTAGAGGCTATTGTGCAAGACCCTCAGATTACCTACGTTGGTATTGACTACGTTGGTATTGACGGCAAACTCAACGTAGTTGGCACTACCCCTGCCGGCCAGGCACGGATCGTACTTGTAGTCGAGGCGGATCATGGTATCGTTATTACAGTGGTAAGATGGCAATAGGGGGGTATATGCAAATCAAGCACGACCCGGCAGCGGACGCTGTATACGTCTCGTTCTCCGAAGGCCGCTCTGCATACACCCAGGACGTTGATGAGTCTCGCTTCGTCGACTTCGACCAGCAAGGCGCGCTCTTGGGCATTGAGTTTCTTAATGTGGACTCGGGGATGCGGGTCGGAGGACTGCCGGTAGATATCATAGCCCTAGCGAGGGCGTTGAGGCAGGAGGGCCTTCCGGTCCTTGATGGGCTTGAAGTTGTCACAAATCTGTCGAGACGGACCGTAGTAAACCTTGGGCACGGGCTGGAGTCTGGCAATGTGAATTTCAACGTGCAGGGCTCCCTGTGGGTTGGCGGTAGTCCCACCATTCCCAAGGTGGGAACGAGTATATTCGCCAGTTCCGCTCCCGTTGCTCATGAAGGTATGAGCGGTACAACTGTAACGCTGATTGCTAGCTAACACGACGCTTGCGACATCCGGGAGAAAGGAAAAGGCCGGGGCTGTGATAGGTGCATGCCTTCGCCCCAACCCGTTGTGCTTCAGGGTCATCGCCGTCGTCGTGGTGCCCTGAACATGCGGTTTACCAGCTCTATCCCCTCACCCTTCTACAAGAGCGAGCGGAACACGACGCGACCCGGATACCCCGCCCTTCAAGGCGGCGGGGATCCGCTTGCGAGTGCGGTCATGTCGCGCCAAGATGCGGGTTTCAACCCGCCCCTGTCTTGTCGGTGCGCGGGCTGAAGCCCGCGGCTAGGCCCGACATGACCTGCTCCCCGGACTGAAGTCCGGGGTTTCCGTGGTGCTGCGCCAGGGCCGCCGTATCGTAGTGCGCGAAGATGCGGCGGTAGAGATCGCAGCGCTCCATGAGTTCGTAATGGTTGCCCTGGTCGACGATGGCCCCGCCGGACAGCACGATGACCTTGTCGGCCTGGCGGATCTGCGAGAGGCGATGGGTGATCAGCAGCGTGGTGCGCCTCTGCATCAGTCGGCGCATGGCCTGCTGAATCTGGTCCTCGGTCGCGCTGTCGATGGCGCTGGTCGAGTCGTCGAGGATCAGGATGCGCGGGTCGGTGAGCAGCGCGCGGGCGATGGCGACGCGCTGGCGCTGTCCGCCCGAGAGGGTCACGCCGCGCTCGCCCACCACCGTATCGTACCCGTCGGCGAAGCCGGTGATGAAGTCGTGTGCTTGCGCGTCGCGCGCGGCCTGCTCGATGTCGGCAAACGCGGCCTGTTGCCCGCGGCTATAGGCGATATTCTCGCGAATAGTGCGCGAGAAGAGCGTGATATCCTGCTCGATAGTCGAAATCTGAGAGCGCAGCGCATCGAGGCTCCAGTCGCGCACGTCGACGCCGTCGATCAGCACCCGCCCGCTGTCCACGTCGTAGATGCGATTGACGAGCTTGGCCAGCGTGCTCTTGCCGGCGCCCGTCTGTCCGACGATGGCCACGGTCTGGCCCGGTTGCGCCCGGAAGGAGAGATGCTTCAGCACCGGGGCGCCGCCGTAGCTGAAGGTGACGTTCTCGAAGACCAGATCGCCGCGCATCTGGCCGGCGAAGCCTCCCTGATTCTCATCAAGCTCCGTCTCCTCGTTCAGCAGCACGATGATGCGGCCCGCCGCCGCCACGCCGAACTGCAGCATGGCGAAGGTGAAGATGGAGCTGAAGGCCGGCCAGCGCAGCAGCCACATCAGGCCCACGAAGGAGATCAGGCCGCCCATGGTCAGCTCATGCTGCTGTACCAGGTACAGGGCCTGCAAGAAGGCCCCGGCCGTGGCCACGGTGAGCAAGAGCTGCGGCAGGTAGCCGGCCTGGATCTGCCCGTTACGCCGGAACAGGTCGCGATAGCCGCGTGCCTTGTCGCCAAACTTGCGCTCTTCCACCGCTTCCTGGGCGGTGGACTTGACCACGTCGATGCCCGAGACCGTCTCGTTGAGGACGGCATTCATGGCGCCGAACTGGGCGCGCAGCCCATTGGCGACGGGCTGGAAGGTGCGCAGGTAGCGCCGCAGCACGAGCACGAAGGCCACGGTGAAGAGCAGCGGACCCAGCAGGAGCTTGACGTTGAGGACGGCGATGAAGATGATCGGCACCACCAGCCCGAGCCAGGAGTCGACCAACAGCGCCACGCCCGGCGCGATCATCACGTTGAGCTGGGTCATGTCGTTGGCGGCGCGGGCCATCAGATCGCCCACGCGCTGCCTGTTGTGAAACGTTTGGCTCTTACCAAGAAGTGTCAGGAAAAGCTCGTCGCGGGCATCGCGCTCCACGCGCGTGGCCAGGAACTCGGTGGAGAAGCTGGACACCACGTCGCACAGGCCGCGGGCCAGCGTGGCGGCCAGGATCAGCAGGGTGAGCACGATCAGACGCTCGCGCGCGCCGGACCCCTGTTGCACGGCGCTGAAGGCGGAGCCGATCAAGGTGGGGATGGCGGAGTTGAAAACGCTCATCAGCGTCACGCCCAGGACGAAGCTGGCCACGAAGCGCTTGTAGCGCAGGACGTGCGAGATGATCCAGCGTACCGGCCCGGCCCGGTTGTAGTGATAGGCACCGGCGACCGTGAACTCTCGCGCGGGACGCTCGACCACCGCAGCCCCTCCTTTGCTTCACGCCAACGTTGGGATACCCTACCAGTATCTCTGAAAGGCCGGTCAGATGTGTGTCAGTTATTCGAACACCTATTCGACTTTCGAGCCGGCAACGAGCGCCGGCGCTTCGTGAGGCCGCCTCCGCCGGGCGCTAAACCAACGCCGCGGCGGGATTGACATGGCTGGCCGGTACCGGCCCCGCGGGTTTCAGCTTGGCTTTGGTTTAGTGTTGTTTCGGAGGGGGTACGCCGTGGCGGAGCGTCGTTCCTGGGACCGCCGACTTCCAGCCAGCCCGCGTTTGCCGGCAAGGATGCCGGCGGTCCCAGGGCAGCACGGCCCAGTCGGTCACCTGATCGTGCACCCGGCCCGCGGTATCGACGGACGTGCGTGCCGAGGCTGATGCCACTATCGCGCCCCGCTCACGCGCCGTTGTCCCCGGCAGCCTGCTGGTCGGACTCGTAGACGGCCGAGGTGGTGGTGTGCAGCCCGCCGCGGACCTTGTAGTCGAGGGTGATCGTCATGCGCCGTGGTTGGCAAGCGGCCACGAGGTCGCGCAGCAGGCGATCGGTGGCGTGTTCCTGCACGATGCCGACGTCACGGTATGAGAGCAGATAGTACTTCAGGGACTTGAGCTCCAGGCAGCGCAGATGTGGCACGTAGCGCACGACCAGGGTCCCGTAATCCGGCAGCCCTGTCCAGGGGCAGACCGCCGTGAACTCGTCGGTGTCAATCACGATCTCCTGCCGCACTCCATCTTCAGGGTAGGGAAAAGTCAACAGGCAGTCCGTATCGATGGCCTCGGGGCTGCGCCTGGGCAACTCGCGATCCAGGGCGCGGTAGGCGGCTTCCAGTGCCGCGGTATCGTCGCTTGTTATCACCTTCTCCTCCGCAGATGCGAGCCATCGCCGTGCCGGCGCACGGGATAACTCCCGGCCTTCAGTATAAAGGTCGGGGGCGCGAGAAAGCGGTAGCGATGGGGCGCCCGCGCGGCACGCTCAACTGGTAGAATGAAAGTCGTGCGCCGAAGCCGGATAGTCGCCGCTCCATGCGATTCCATCGCCCTCACGCCGGCCTATCCAACCGCGAGGAGCCTCAAGCCGAGACTGAACTGTCGAAAGGATAACCAACCGTGCCGAGCACCAGCTTCATGGGCGCCACTATCCGCCGTCGCGAGGACCCGCGCTTGATTACCGGGTCCTCGACCTACGTCGAGGACCTCACGCTGCCGGGCCTGCTGTATCTGGCGCTGCTGCGCAGCCCGTACGCCCATGCGCGCATTGCGTCCATCGACATCTCTGCCGCCCGCACCCTGCCCGGCGTCGTAGCCGTCTTCACCGGCCAAGACCTGGGCGGCCTGTTGCTCTCCGGCGGAGGCGGCGAGACGGAGGGCGCCGCCGAGGCCGAGCGTGCCCCCGAGCCGGAGATGGCCGACCCGCAGCCGCCACACCCTATACTGGCGACCCGCGTTGTTACCCACGTGGGCGAGCCGGTCGCCGCCGTGGTGGCCACCTCAGCCCAGATCGCCGAAGATGCCCTCTCGGCCATCGACGTGTCGTACGAGCCGCTGCCGGTGGTGGTCGATCCCGAGGCGGCGCTGGAGGACGGCGCGCCGCTGGTCCATGACAATCGTCGCGACAACGCCACCGGGCGAGCCCGCATGACGCGCGGCGACGCCGACGCGGCCTTTGCCCAGGCCGAGGTGGTGGTGACGCAGCGCATCGAAAGCCCCCGCCTGGCGCCGAACCCCATGGAGACGCGCGGCGTCGTGGCGCAGTACGAGCGCGGCAACGGCGTGCTGACGGTGTGGACCTCGACGCAGATGGCCCATGCCGTGCGCGACGAGTTGGTCAAGCTCTTCAATCTGCCCGAGAGCCGCGTGCGCGTGGTGGCGCCCGAGGTGGGCGGGGGCTTCGGCTGTAAGGCGGGCCTCTATGTCGAGGACGCGCTGGCCGCCTGGTGCTCCCGGCGCCTGGGGCAGCCGATCAAATGGATCGAGCGGCGAAGCGAGCACTTCCTGGCCACCAACCACGGACGCGGCCAGGTGGCGCACATCTCGCTGGCCGCCACTCGCGACGGCACCGTGACGGGGCTGCGCCTCAAGGTAATCGGCGATATCGGCGCCTATGGCCTGGCCTTCCTGGGCAACATCACGGCTACCATGATCTCCGGCTGCTACGACATCCCCAATATCGACGCGGAGTGCGTCTCCGCCTTCACCAACAAGACCTTCCTGGCCGCTTATCGCGGCGCCGGCCGGCCCGAGGCGGCATATTACGTCGAGCGCATCATGGACCTGCTGGCGCGCGAGCTGGGCATGGATCCGGCGGAGTTGAGGCGCAAGAATTTCATCGCGCCGGAGAGCTTCCCCTTCAAGACGCACGGCTGGGCCACGTTCGATTCCGGCGACTACGCGGTTGCGCTCGACGCCGCCTTGCAGGCCGTCGACTACCCGAACCTGCTGGCCGAGCGGGACCGCCAGCGGGCGCAAGGCCGGGTCGTGGGCGTGGGTCTTGCCAGCTACGTGGAAATCTGCGGCTTTGGCTGGGAGGTTGCCTCGGTGCGCGTCGAGCCGGGCGCCGCCGTCAGCGTGTACACCGGCATCTCGCCGCATGGCCAGGGCCAGGAGACGACGTTCAGCCAGATCGTGGCCGACGTACTGGGTGTCAGTCCGAACGATGTGACGGTGACCTGGGGCGACACCAAGATGGGCATCGGTTTCGGGACCGGCGGCAGCCGCGGCACCGCCGTCGGAGGCATGGCGGTCTACAAAGCAGCCGGCGAGCTGCGGGAGAAGATGCGCCAGATCGCGGGTCACATGCTGGAGGCAGCGCCCGACGACCTGGATCTGGAAGACGGCACATGGGCGGTGCGCGGCGCGCCCGGACGGGCCGTCAGCGTGGCCGAGGTCGCGCGCGCCGCCCACACACCAGGCAAGATACCGCGGGGCATGGACCTGGGGCTGTCCACGACGACCTCGTTCGATCCCGGCGCCACCACCGCGCCTTTCGGCACCCACATCGCCGTGGTGGAGATCGACCGCGAGACGGGCGAGCTGTCCATTCGGCGTTACGTCTCGGTCGACGACTGCGGCACCATCATCAGCCCGCTGCTGGTCGACGGCCAGGTCATCGGAGGCGTGGCGCAGGGTCTGTCGCAGGCGCTCTACGAACAGGTCGTGTACGACGAGCAGGGCCAGCTCATCACGGGCACGCTGATGGACTACAATCTGCCCAAGGCCGCGCAGATCCCCGGCATCGAGACGCGGCACACGCACACCGCGACGCCCCTCAATCCGCTGGGGGTCAAGGGCATCGGCGAGGCCGCCACGATCGGCTCGACGCCGGCCATCGTCAACGCCATTCACGACGCGCTGGCGCCGTTCGGTGTGCGCCACCTGGATATCCCACTTACGGCGCCGAAGCTCTGGCAGGCAATGGCCGGGGGGGAGCCCTGAGCCTTAGGCCCGTTCCGCGATCGACGTCCCTATTCCTGGGGGGATAGCTGACCGACGCCGAGATCGTCGATGGCGATCACCTGCTCGCCCAGCACAAACTCAAGGCTATACGTACCCGGCTGGAGGCCCGAGAACGTGACGTTGGACCATTCGTCGAGCGGCGCCTCCGCCTGCAATGTGTTGCCATGAAACAGACGCGCCATGACGCCCGGCGGGAGCGCGGCGTCGGTTTCGTCGACGATCAGGGCGTATACCGACCAGCCGGCGCCTCGACCGGGTCCGGTCGGCTGGATCGTCAGCGCCACGGTCCGATCGCCGGCTTCATACGTCCGCGTCCCGCTGCTATCGCCACCGCGCAGTCCGGCTGCCGTCAGCATCGGACCGCGCGCCGGCCGCAGGCGGGCGACCAGCCGGGCCACGGGGCCAGGCGGCGCGAGCAGGTCCACCAGCGGGTCGCCGCGCAACGATTCCCTGAGCGTGCCCAGTTCGTCCTGACAGTGCGGGCAGGTGGCAAGGTGGGCGCGGATGGACGCTGCCGCCGCCGGTTCGTTCAGTCCCAGCGCAAACTCGCCCAAGTCGAGGCTGGACGGGCATGTCGCGCGAAACAGGCGCGAGCGCAACGCCTCGTCAAGATCCCTGTACGACGCGGCCTGCTCGGCGCACGCCGCGCAAATGGCTACATGCGCGGAGACGCGTGCATCGGCGGTTTCGCCCGAGGCATAGGCCAGTAACTCTTCGGGGCTCACCGATCCGGGCAACACGCACTCCCTATTCACCGTTCGCCACTGCGCCTTTCGCTCTGCCTCGCCATCAACCTTCCCGATCCTACTGTTATTAACGCTACGGCGCGCGCAATTTGCAAGGCCTAGAGAGTGTCGCGCCCTCTCAAAGCGCGGCGCAAGCGGTCGAGCGCGCTGCGCTTCAGGCGATAGACCTCGTCAATATCGGGAAAGTCCGAAGCATGGAGCCGGCAGATCTCGCGCGGGCGCAAGCCGGCGACGAATGCCAACTCGATCACCGTCCGTTCGCGCTCGTCGGTGAGGATGCCCGCAATCTCCGCCCAGAAGGCGGCCGCATCGAGCTGCTCGGCGACATCGGCCTCCACCATGACGGTGGCTGCCGGGTGCCGTGAGATGGCGTCGAGCGGCTGCTCGCTTGGCGACATCGCAGCACGTCGCGCCTCGTCGAGCAACGTTGCCCGCGCGCACATCTTGAGGTACTGCAGGATGCCGGCGAGCGAGGCAAAGCGCAGGAACTTCGCGGCGTCGACCGCTTTCCAGAATCTCGTGAAGACGACGGACACCGCGGCATCGTGGCCTGTGCCGAGCCAGTGGCGCACCATGTCGGCGTACTGCTCGTACAGGTGGGTCCAGGCCGCCTCGTCGCGCAGCACCAGGGCGCGCCGGAATAACTCCATACAGAACTGATCTAGAGCGAACTCGCCACGCAGATAGCGCTGCGTCTCAGCCTGACAGCGTTGGGCGACTTCCGTGACGGACAGCTCATCGAGCATCGCGCCTCACTCCCGTTGGTGGCTACACTGGCGAGCGTCCTTTGTCCAGACCATTATGCATGGGCCGCGTAAGCGACGTCAAGCGGGGAACGAGGATTGAACGAGTAAGGGCGGCTTGACCGACAATACGGCAAGGCGCTCGGTGGCATCCACCGAGCACCTTGTCATGTGCGCTTTATAGCCGCGCGCTAGCCGGCGAGCTCCATGCTTGACTCGGGCTCCGCCGTCGACTCCTTCATCAGGAGCACGGCCGGCTGCCGCCGCAGCAGCAGGCCCATCACCGCGCCGACTATGGCGCCGACGACCATGACGTGGAAGGTGTCGTCGAATCCCAGTGCCATCATACTGTGCTTCAGCGCGTCAATGGCGGCGGCAGTCGGGGCAGGCCCCGTCTGGTGGGCGGCCCTGGCCGCGGCGGTGACCGACGCCACGTGGCTGGCGATCTGGGTAGTCAGAATTGTGGAGAGGCCGGCGACGGTGAGCGAGTTGATCACCTGCTGCAAGGCGTTGGTCAGCGAGGTGACCCGGCTCACCAGTTCGCGCGGCGCGGCGTTGATGAGGTGGGTATTCAGCGGCATCATCATCAGGCCCATGCCGGCGCCGGTCAGCGCTAGCGGAAGGATCAGGTCGACAGCCTGCGTATGCACGCCCACCTGGGCCAGCAGATAGGTGGCGACGGCCACCATGGCGAGGCCGACAATGACTAGCGGGCGGGCGCCGATGCGGTCGAAGAGCGTGCCGCCGATCGGCATCACCACCGCCGCGGCGATAGCCTGCGGCAACATGGCCAGGCCGGTATCGAAGGCCCCGAAGCCCCGCACCTGCTGCAAGAAGAACGGTACCAGGAAGAGCGCGCCGAAGAGCGCGAACTGCCCAACCCACTGCACCACGATGGCGAAGCTGAAATCGATCGAACCGAAGACGCGCAGCTCCAGCAGCGGGTTAGGCGTGCGCAACTCCACGGCGATGAAGGCGATCAGTGCCAGGCCGCCGACGATGAGGCCGCCGATGGTCTGGTTCGACGTCCAACTGGTAGCGCCCTGACTCACGCCGTAGGATAGCGCGGCGAAGGCCAGCGGACCCAGCACGGCGCCGAAGCGGTCGAGCGCGGCCACCGCCTGTCGCTGCAGGGCTGGGAGGCTGAGGTAGCCGATGATCAGGCCGACGATGCCGACCGGCAGGTTCAGCAGGAAGAGCCAGCGCCACGAGGCATACTGCACGAGCCAACCGCCCAGGACGGGGCCGATGGCCGGCGCAAACAGGATCGGGATGCCCATCAGGCCCATCACCGCCCCGACCCGTTCGGGCGGGCTGATGCGATAGACGTAGGCCATGGCTACCGGAAGTACGAAGCCGCCGCCGAGGCCCTGCAGCACGCGGAAGGTGATCAGCATGCCGCCATCCTGCGCCGTGGCACAGAGCACCGAGCCGGCCGTGAACAGCGCGATTGAGATCAGGAAGAGCGGCTTGGCGCCGAAGCGGTCGGAGAGCCAGCCGGCCAGCGGGATCACCGCCGCCTGGGCCAGCGCGTAGCCGGTCACCACCCATTGCACCGTATTGAGCGGAGCGTGGAAGTCGAGGACCAACTTCGGCAGCGCGACGTTGACCGCCGTGGCGTCGAGCACCACCATGAAGACGCCGATGATAATCGTGATGAGCGGCACCAGGACGGCGCGCATACTGAGGGGGGCCGAGTTCTGCACTGTCGTGCCGGAGGTTGCGGTTGTCGCCACTGCACCGATGTCCTTTCGTTCTCTGCGTGGTGGTGGGAGAGTCGCCGGAATGGGGAGGCGGGGATGGGCTGCAGGCCTGCACAACCCGCCTTTATATTAGTACATTCGTCCTAATAGGTCAACCTGGAGAAGACCCTTCCTCCATTGCATTGACCCCTTGTCCCCTCCGCGCTACACTGAGAGCGGACAGCTATCCGCTTATCCTTTCCCAGTGTAGCGGACAATTGTCCGTTTGGCAAGGCCCGGAAGAAGAGGACGACGCGTGCTCACGAAGCAGCAGGCAAAACAAGCAATCAAAGACCACTGGCAGCGCAAGTTGCTAGATATCCAGGACCGCATCGACGCGTTATGTGTGCCGCCGGCGGAGCGCCGCGACGCGGCCGAGCATCGGCGGCACATCCTCGACGTGGCCCGGTGCCTGTTCGCCGAGCACGGCGTCGAGGAGGTCAGCATGCATCAGATCGCGCAGGCCGCCTGCGTGGGACAGGGCACGCTGTACCGCCGCTTTGCGCATAAGGGCGAGCTCTGCATGGCGCTGCTCGGCGAGAACCTCCTGCGCTACCAGGCCGACCTGCGCGCCTATTTCGAGTCCGGTACGCCATCCACGTCCGCACTCACCCAGCTCGATCACGTACTCACGCGCCACGTGGCCTTCCTGGAAGAGAACACCCAGCTCCTCAGCGCGGCGCGCGAGGCCTGGTACGCCAAGCGCCATCCGACCATCTTCCATAACCCCTTCTACACAGCGCTGCACCAGACCGTCGAGACGCTGTTGCAACGCGCGGTGGAAGAGGGGGAGATGCCCGAGATCGATACCGCCTTCGTCACCGACACCATATTGGCCGCTCTCTCCATCGACCTCTACATCCATCAGCGCACCGAACAGGGCTTCACGCCGGAGCGCATCCTTCGGGGGATTCGCCGCTTGTACCTCATCGCACCCCATTGACACGGTGTCAACCATGCCCTACACTATGTGTGGGTGGGCATTTCCCACTTGCCAAGGAGGGCGTATGCCTGTTTCCGGAACTGCTGTCACGTATGGCCAGGTGGATAGCAAGGGACGCATCGTGCCCGGCAAATCCATGCGCGATGAGTTGGGGCTGCGTGCCGGCTCTACCGTTGCCTTCATCAAGATCGGCGACGCGCTCATGGTTGTTCCGCAGGATAAGCACCTGGAGGACCTGCTGGATGCGGCGATACGCGTGCTGGAGAAGGCCCACATCGGTGTGGAGGATCTGCTCGACGGGCTGCCCGCCGCTCGCGACGAGGTGGTGACCGAGCATTATGGTGATGCTTTCCTGGAAGAGTTAGAGCGTGCCGTCAGAGGGACGGTACGTGACACAGACTAGCGAGTCCATGCGCGCCGCACAGCTTCCCCTGCGTCTCTTCCTGGACGCTGGGGTGCTCATTGATGGCTACTTCAACCGCTGGGGCTCGTGCAAAGCGGTACTGATCATGGCGACGCTGCGTGCTCGATTCCGGGCCGTCATAGCCGAGCCCATCCGCGCGGAAGTCGACCGCAATGTGGTGCGCAAGACCAACGAACTGTCTGCCGAGGAACGCCGCATCGTGGACGATGGTATTGAAGGATGGTTCAGAATCGCCCGTCCTGAGCGGCTGCCTTGGCCGTCCGAAGCCGAGATGCTGGCCCACAGGAATGTGCTCGCCGCCGTTCGCCATCGCAACGATATGCCAGGGGTGATCGCCGCGGTTCTGGCGCGGCCCGATTGGGTGCTCTCCACGAACACGGAGCATTGGAACCAGGCGTTGGCCGCCCGCACCGGCTTGCAGATTGCCACGCCGACCGCCTTCCTCGCCTCTTTGCAGCCAACGTGAGCGGGCTGCTGCACCTAATAGCCACTTCCGTCCGCCGGGCGCACCTTGCCGCGGAAGAGCCGGTAGGCCAGGGCGAAGTAGATGATGGC
>Ga0070738_10005052_pt1 | contig 15041 bp, 13 predicted proteins | sample Coa_R2_2_FD_66446 | JGI IMG/M metagenome (GOLD analysis project Ga0070738, IMG submission 66446) | Surface soil microbial communities from Centralia Pennsylvania, which are recovering from an underground coalmine fire - Coalmine... | ecosystem: Environmental > Terrestrial > Soil > Unclassified ...
CAAATCAACACTGCTGAACATGATTGCAGGGCTGGATTCGCCCAGTGATGGCGTGGTCATGCTGGATGGCGAAACCATCCGCCGACCGGGGCCAGACAAGATGGTAGTGTTTCAAAACTACTCGCTGCTGCCCTGGCTGACCGTGCGCGAAAATATTGCGCTGGCTGTGGATGAGGTGTTGTCTCACATCAGCCCTCAAGAGCGCCACGACGTGATTGAGCATCACATCGATTTGGTGGGTCTGCGTCATGCGGCAGACAAGCCGCCCGCTCAGCTATCGGGTGGCATGAAACAGCGGGTCGCGATCGCCCGTGCCCTCGCTATCCGACCCAAGCTGCTGCTGCTGGATGAACCATTTGGGGCGCTGGATGCACTCACCCGGGGCAATCTCCAGGAACGCCTGATGCAGATCTGTGAGGAAAGCCATGTCACTGCAGTGATGGTGACGCACGACGTGGATGAAGCACTGCTGCTGAGCGATCGCGTCGTGATGCTGACAAATGGCCCGGAGTCCAAGATTGGGCAAATTTTGGCGGTGGATCTGCCCCGCCCACGTAAACGATTGGACGTGGTTAACCATCCCAGCTACTACTCAATGCGGAGTGAAATCATTTACTTCCTTAACCAGCAGAAGCGGATTAAGCAGTTGCGATCGCGACAGCAGGATGCCGTAGCGCGACATGGACTGGAGAAAGTGAACCTGGAAATTGGCTTTGTGCCGCTCACGGCCTGCGCGCCGCTGGCCATTGCCCAGGAGAAAGGCTTTTTTGCCCATCACGGCCTGGATGAGGTGCATCTGGTACGCGAAGCAAGCTGGCGTGGCATCCAGGATGGGATTGCTGGCGGCTATCTGGATGCAGCCCAAATGCCGTCAGGCATGCCCATCTGGCTCACGCTCGGCGGCATGGATGAGCGATCGCTACCTACAGTCACGGCTCTGACGCTGACCCGCAACGGTAACGCGATTACGCTCGACAAACGGTTTTACGACCAGGGCATCCACACGCTTCAGGATTTGAAGCAAATGCTGTTGGCAACCCAGGACAAGCGTCATGTGTTTGGGGTGGTGCATCCCGCATCCATGCACAATCTTCTGTTGCGCTACTGGCTGGCCGCAGGCGGCATCCATCCTGATCACGATGTGCACTTAAACACCATTCCACCCGCCCAGATGATTGCCAATTTGCAGGCAGGCAACATTGATGGCTTTTGTGTGGGTGAACCCTGGAATGTGCGTGCAGCCGTCGAGGGCATTGGTTACACGATCGCGACTGACCTGGAAGTGTGGGATGGGCACCCCGGTAAAGTGCTGGGGGTGCGCGAAGCATGGGCACAAGCCTATCCCAACACGCATATTGCCCTGGTCAAAGCGCTGCTGGAAGCCTGCCGCTACTGCGCGGATCCAGCGAACCATGAGGAAATTCGGGCGATCCTGGCTCGCCGCGACTACCTTGGCACGGATCTGCAATACATTTACCTGGGCGACCCCAATCCACAGGTGTGCAGCATCCATCCCTCACCGAAAGAATACGCCCACCACCAGTTTTACGGACAGGGGATCAACCGTCCCAGTCGGACAGAGCATCTGTGGATGATGACCCAGATGGCCCGCTGGGGAGACATTCCTTTTCCACGCAACTGGGTCGAAATTTTAGAGCGGGTCTGCCGGGTCAGTGCCTTCAGCACAGCGGCACGGGAGTTGGGTCTGTCTGACCTGACCTACAGCCGGGGTGCAATTCAACTCTTTGATGGCACCACATTCAACGCTGATGATCCGATCGCCTACCTCAACAGCCTGGATATCAAACACGACATCTACATGGCAGAAGTGGCGCTAACACATTCTTCCCTTCAATCTACAGAGTCAAAATCTCCTTGACACAGTCGTTAATCATGACAAAGAAGCATGGTTAAGAAGATTTGGCTTCGGGCTGCAAACACCTATTTTCAGCTTTCCCTGGAGATTCTGATTGAGATTGCTTTGATTACTCTAAACTGGCGCTTTGGTAATTGCGACTGCATCAAAGCAATTCGTCCCTTGTTGTGGGCACTAACCATAATCAACGCCGGAACAATCACGCACACGATCGTCAATTTGCTCAAAAGAAAGACAATCCCTCACTCTCGAAATGAAATTGCTTTTGAGGTGCTGATCGAAGCAGGGTTACTCCTGGTAGATTTCAACTTTCTGCTCCATCAATGCGCGTGTGCTGTTTTGATTCGCTGGCTGTTTATTGCACTCACACTAGTCAATGCCGCTTTAATTTGGCTCACGATCCAAGATATAAGGAATATGCCGACCATGAAAAAATCAGCAGCCGTCAATTTATCGTTCCATCGCACTAATGACACAGCAGGATTATCCACGACCAAACCGTCATGGAAGGGGCAATCAGCCCTACCGCGCGATCGCACCAGCACGACTCAACTGAATCCTGCAGACCCCTTTTTAGTCGTTGATGGCGTCTCCAAAATTTATCCGACGCAGAACGGAGGCTACACTGTTCTGCAGGATGTCAGCCTGACGGTACAGCAGGGGGAGTTTGTGTGCGTCATTGGTCATTCAGGCTGTGGCAAAACCACATTGCTCAATATGGTGGCAGGTTTCTCACGTCCAACCGATGGATCAGTCACCTTACATGGAACGCCCATCACTGAACCTGGCCCCGATCGCATGGTGGTCTTCCAGGGCTATGCGCTCCTGCCCTGGCTCACCGCCTACGAAAATATTTATCTGGCTGTGGACTCGGTACATCCGCAGAAGTCGGAAGCCGAAAAGAAACAAATTGTGCGTGAACACCTGGCGCTGGTGGGTCTGGCAGACGCTGCCCACAAGCAACCAGGCCAGCTTTCGGGCGGCATGCGTCAGCGGGTGGCGATCGCAAGGGCACTGGCGATTCGCCCAGAGGTATTAATTCTCGATGAACCGTTTGGCGCACTCGATGCTATCACCAAAGAAGAACTACAGGTAGAATTGCTCAAGATCTGGAATGACCATCGTTGTACGGTATTGATGATTACTCATGATATTGATGAAGCCCTGTTTCTCGCCGATCGCTTAGTCATGATGACCAATGGCCCTGCCGCAAAGATTGGCGAAATCATTGAAATTCCGTTTCCACGACCGCGCGATCGCGATCGCATTATGGAGGATCCGGAATTCTATCAGCTCCGAAACTACATTCTCGATTATCTCTATAACCGCTTTGCGCATGATGACGAATAGCGAGTCATTCCAGGAACAATTGCGTAACAAAATGGGAGTACTGGCGACGATGCATCGCAAAGAGCAGGTCATTGCTCCCATCCTGGAACACAGTCTCGGAATACAAGTCATTGTGCCCGAAGGACTCAACACCGACGCCTTCGGGACGTTTACCCGTGATATCCAGCGCCCTGGCGACCAACTTCAGGCCGCCAGACTTAAAATTGCGGCAGCAATAGAATTAACTGGACTAACACTTGCTTTAGCCAGTGAGGGGAGCTTTGGGCCGCACCCGTCGATTCCTTTTTTGGCCTGCGATCGCGAAATTGTGATGCTGAGCGATCGCGACCAGAGGTTAGAACTGGTTGGTCAGACCCTTTCCACTCAAACCAACTATCGTTCGCAACAGATTACAACTGTTGAAGCAGCTCTGGCATTTGCCGAAAAAGTTGGTTTTCCAACCCACGGGCTAATCGCCATGCCCACTGCCCAGCCAGCACTATCCGATTCCATCTTTAAAGGCATTACCGACAGCGATCAACTGCTCGACATCGTAGGGTGGCTACTCAAACGATATGACCAGGCGCACCTTGAAACCGATATGCGCGCAATGTACAATCCAACTCGCATGAATGTGATTGCGCAGGCTACCCACCAACTTATTTCCCAATTTGAGCACTGTTGTGCTCAGTGTGGTACGCCGGGATTTTCTCCAGTGGAATACAAGCCTGGTCTACCGTGCGCCGTTTGCAAACAGCCAACGGAGCTGGCATTAGCAGCCATTTACCACTGTAAAATGTGTGATTTTAGTCAGGTAATCGATTATCCAGACGGAAACACGATCGCCGATCCGGCGCAATGCTGGTACTGCAATCCCTGACCACGTCGTAACTCATCACAACCCATTCAAATTCCATTTCAGAAAGTAGCGCGATTGCCCTGGTACAGGCAGTATAGAGCAGTGCCATGCCCATCAAAATCTAAGCGTCCTCAACGGCAGCAATTTCCAGCATTGTCTTCAGTACCGAATCCGGATTGAGGCTGATCGAATCGATTCCTTGCTCAACCAGGAAGCGGGCAAACTCAGGGTAGTCACTGGGTGCCTGACCACAAATACCAATCTTACGGTGGTGCTGTTTGGCTGTCATAATCGCCTGCTGCACCATCCGTTTAACCGCCGTGTTGCGTTCATCAAACAGATGAGCCACCAGGGACGAATCGCGATCGAGCCCCAGAGTCAACTGCGTCAAATCATTGGAGCCAATCGAAAATCCATCAAACACGGCACTAAACTCATCTGCCAGCATGACGTTACTGGGTAGCTCACACATCACATAAACCTGCAGTCCATTTTCGCCCCGTATCAAACCATGCTTTGCCATTTCAGCTAAAACCCATCGACCCTCGTCTGGTGTGCGGCAAAAGGGAACCATCAAAATCACATTGGTTAGACCCATTTCATCGCGGACTCGCTTCATGGCCTGACATTCCAGTGCAAATCCATCGCGATAACGATCGTCGTAATAGCGAGATGCTCCCCGCCAGCCGATCATCGGATTTTCTTCGTGAGGCTCAAATTGTCTCCCACCCAGGAGATTGGCGTATTCATTACTTTTGAAGTCCGATAGCCGAACAACTACCGGTTTGGGATAAAAGGCCGCCGCGATCGTGCCAATACCGTGCGCAAGTTTATCCACAAAAAATTGGGGTTTGCTGTCGTACTGAGCCGTCAACGCAGCGATTTTAGATCGGGCATGTTCATCGTCCAACTGGTCAAAGTGGAGCAGCGCGAGGGGGTGCGCCTGAATGTGATTCGCAATGATAAATTCCATCCGTGCCAGCCCAACGCCGTCATTTGGAATTGCCGCTAAGCTAAAGGCTTCCTCAGGATTACCCACGTTCATCAAGATTTGAGTACGGGTACGGGGCAGATTTGCTAACGCCATCTCCTGAATTTCAAACGGCAATAGCCCGTCATAGACGCGTCCTTCTTCACCCTCGGCACAGGACACGGTAACGGCCTGACCGGTTTGCAGGAGACTGGTTGCATTGCCACAGCCCACGATCGCCGGGATTCCCATTTCCCGAGCAATGATGGCGGCATGGCAGGTACGTCCCCCCTGGTTCGTGACGATCGCGCTCGCCTTTTTCATAATTGGTTCCCAATCCGGATCGGTGCGATTGGTAACTAGCACCTCTCCAGGCTGGAACTGTTGAATTTGATGAACGTCCAGAATCACCCTGGACTGCCCTTGCCCAATCATCGCTCCAACGGCACGTCCTTTCACTAGCACATTACCGTCTCGTTTCAGCGTGTAGCTTCGCAGCACATGTTGAAGTTTTTGCGATTGCACCGTCTCCGGGCGCGCTTGCACGATAAACAGTTCATTGGTGATCCCATCTTTGGCCCATTCAATGTCCATTGGGGTATAAACGCCACGAATCTTCGAATAGTGCGCCTCAATTTCACACGTCCACGTGGCCAGCTTGAGAATTTCATCATCCGTTAACGCAAATTGCCGACGATGTTCTGGCGACACACACACATTTTTGGTGAATTTAGACCCACCAACGTCATAAATCATCTTAATTTCCTTGCTGCCCAGACGCTTCCCTAAAATCGGGCGGAACCCCTGCTTCAGCGTCGGCTTAAACACCAGGTACTCGTCGGGATTCACAGCACCCTGAACCACGTTTTCACCCAATCCGTAAGCAGCCGTGATGAGAGCCGCATCCTTAAATCCAGTTTCCGTATCAATGGAAAACATGACGCCAGAGGATGCTAAGTCCGAACGCACCATCTTTTGCACACCAACTGAAAGCGCAACATCGAAGTGATCAAATCCCTTAATTTGACGGTATGAAATGGCGCGATCGGTGAACAGTGAGGCAAAACACTTGTGACAGGCCGCCAGAACATCCTCAGCCCCGTGCACGTTCAAATAGGTTTCCTGTTGTCCCGCAAAGCTGGCATCGGGTAGATCTTCAGCCGTTGCGCTTGAACGCACCGCCACATCCGTGTCAGCGCCATAGCGGTCACAAAGCATCTGATACGCCTGCACGATCGCCGTTTGCAATTCGTCTGAAAAAGGCGTTTGGAGAATCAGCGATCGCGCCTCTCGGCCGACCTGCCGGAGACAATTAATATCTTCAACATCCAAAGATGTAAACAACTGCCGCAATTGTGTCTCTAAGCCGGTAATCTCAATAAAATGGCGATACGCGTAAGCCGTTGTGGCAAATCCATCGGGTACATTGATGCCTTGAGGCGATAATTGCTGCAGCATCTCTCCTAAAGATGCATTCTTGCCGCCCACAATGGGAATATCTGCCATACCGACTTGCTGCAAAGGCAATATGTATGCTTGCGCTTTCGCGGCAGAGTTGTCTTTTGAGGCGGCAGTTGCTTGTAGCATAGACTTATTTCTCCATCCGCTCTATAGATCAAGCGCAACACACAGAGGACTTTCAAGCCATCGTTGGAATTGCCAATGCTCTATTTCGGTTATAGATGAAGAAGTTGGGGAACTTGTGAGGAGAGTATCGGACAATACAGACGTGAGGACGTTGAGTGAGGTGGTACGCACAATAGTTCATTTTCGATCGCACGACTGCGATCGCATGGCGGTTACATGACTTTGATATCGCGACCCGATGATGTGCTCCAGTTCTGGTTCGATCGACCACCCGGCAAAGGGGATACTGGCAACATGCGAAAAGTCTGGTTTAGTAAAGATCCGGACTTCGATCGCGAGATTGAAGAACACTTTCGGTTAACCTACGAGCAGGCAGCAGCAGGTCAGTATGACAACTGGCAGGAAACAGCCACAGGATGTTTAGCGCTGGTATTGCTTTTTGATCAGTTTCCCCGCAATATGTTTCGGGACACACCGAAAGCGTTTGCAACAGATGCGAAGGCGTTGGCGATCGCGGAAGGGGCGATCGCGCTGGGGTTTGATCAGGTTCTCCCCGTTGTCCAGCGCTGGTTTCTTTACCTCCCCTTTGAGCACAGCGAACATCTAGTCCATCAGCAACGGGCGGTTGAATTATTTGCCCCTCTGCGGAATAATCCTGATGCGAATGGTACTTACAGTTATGCTGTTAAGCATCTGGCAGTCATCAAACAGTTCGGGCGCTTTCCACATCGCAACCGTATTCTGGGTCGTGAGTCTACGCCCGCCGAAATCGCTTTCCTCAAGCAACCCGGTTCATCCTTTTAGTCTCCAGGAGAATTGTGCATGAGTTCTCAACCTGTCACCCCATCGGCAACTCAGATCGATCAGGCAAAGCAGGCAATCGCTCAATATATCAACAGCATTGACAGTAATCCCGATCACCGTGAGGGAGCTTATCCTTACTATCTTTTTCACGATCCCGGTCAGCCGATCATGGGCACGGTGCTCATGTTTCATGGGTTCAGCGCTAAACCACACCAGATGTGGCGCTTAGCCGATTACCTTTTTCGCAATGGGTTTAATGTCTATCAGGCGTCGATTGCGGGCCATCCGTTGATTCATCCAGCCAAAAATTGGCCCCAAATTGATCTCAAACCCGAAATTGCCAATCCCCTGAAAGAAAAGGCGTCGCAAGATCCTGTCCTGCAAACGTTCATTGCTAACCTTTCTAACAATCCTGAAGGAGCACAACTCAACCCCGTGCAGCAGGCGGCTGTCGTTGCCCGTCTGGTCAGTATTGAACCCCGATTGCTCGATATTGTGCAGGCGATCGAGACGCCTAATGATCCCGACTTTGACACCTACTTCATCTCGTCCCATCTGGACTACTTAACGAATGGCAAAGCACGGTTAGCAGAGATTGATTCGATCCCCGGGCCTGTTTACACTGTGGGGTTGTCTGTTGGTGGCGCGGTCGCCCTGTCTCTGGCCGCCGCGAACCCTGATCGAGTGCAAAAAGCAGTTACCTATGCCCCCCTCCTGCGGGTCTATGGCGAACAACGACGACAGTACGTTAACCTCACTGGGCCACTTGACATTAAAGAAATGGGATGGGATCCCAATCTGCTGTTTCCTGTCGGCTGTTTCACAGCCGCCGATCGCTTTGGTAGCAGTGTGGTGATGAGTCCCCCGTCGATCGAGTCACTCAAGAAGGTGCCAATCTTTATGGTGCTGACCGAGAACGAAGATGCGGCAGACATCAAGACCAACCAGGCATTCTACGAAGAAACGGGCGCTGAGCAGGACGGCAACCGCTACTACCTCTACCGCGCCATGGATCTGGTGCCGCACCCGATGGTTGACCCAACCGAAGTGAGCCAAAACATGAGCAATCGCTTCTGGAAGAGCCTGTATCAAGAAACCTATCGATTCTTGACTACAGGGGATGTGAGTATCCCCAACATGGGTAGTTTGGACGAAGATCCAAAGCTGCCAGCCGTACCGCCGGTTTAGCAACGGTGGCACCGGGTTGCTCACTGATTTTTGGCGCTAAGTGTTGCTGAAAATTCAGTGGTTTGTCGCCCTGCCTTAGCCGAGAAAGGGTTCTCCCGTTTTCCCGGCTTTCGGGAGTCAAATTCCCAACCTCGCAAGAATTTAAAGATCGACAGCATTAGCGATGACTTAACGTGCTGCCACTCTCAAGGATAGGCGCTTTGGGAACAATGATGTAGCCTTCGGCGAGATTACCGAGGGCTACATTGCGTTCCAGTCCCCAGTACCACCAGTGGGCAGCAACATAAGCGCATATCAGGCTGTCTAGCTGGTCTTCCAGGGCTTTTAGCGCGAGGCCTTTGAGGGGAATGTCTGATGGCAGTCGATCGCCAACGTTAAGCGCTGGTTCGAGGGTGGGAAGGCGATCGCCAATCAACTGCCGCAACCGCGCCAGTTCTGGCCGCCGCTCTGCGAGTTTGCCTTTCTTATATTTCAAAATTTGCTCTAGCCCAAAGAGATACACGATCGCGGGATGGGGAAACACCTCAATCTGATGCCGTCCGGGTTGCCTGGGTTCAATGACAGGCGCATGGTGAAACCCTTTGGCTTCCAGGCTCAACCCAAAGGCAACGGTACGCGTCGCAAACGGTAGCCCCAAATTAGCCGGATAGGAACCTGCGTGATAGCGCCCAAAATACTTGTGCGTCAGGCGATCGCACAGCCGCATCCCCGTTGCGTTGGGAATTAGCGTTGGTGCATCAACCGCAATCACGCCCGATTCATCAGAAGCCACGCAGGTATCCACCCAGGCAAGAATGGCTTCTGTGGCATCTTCTCGCCGTAAATCAATCAGCTCTAGCCTGTCATCCTGCCAATCGAGGCAGCACAACCCGCTTGCCCCCGAACTCCAACCCAAGTCGATGCCCAAAAATTTCATTTAACGGCCTATCGAGAATAAAGGCTAACCTTGGATAAAAGGCGCGATCGAGGTTGACCCATATGGACTCAGATGCCCAATCGAATCCTAAATCAACTTGGAAAAGTACCACACTTACGTTTTTAGTCTGCGCTGTGCTATTAGGTGGTGGCACACTATACAGCAAGTTAACAAACCCGCATGCGGATGTTTCGAGCATTTTCTATTTCGGACTTCCCTTTGTGGCAGGCTTATTATTGCTTTCCATCGTCAGGCTTAAAGTAATCACAATCCTTTCACTCTTGGCAAGCATTGTGTTTCTGGCGGTTAGCTTTCTCACGAAAGACCACAACCCAAAATTAAGTAGCATCAACTTTCTAAGTGCTTTCTTCGCGCTTGCTGGAGCGATCGTGCCAACATTATTCTCTCAGACTCAGAATTTCCTTTACAATCGCGGTTTTCGAGGCACTGGAGTCTATATCGATGTGGCTTCAACAGATGGCGGTAGCTGGAATGATACTGGTTGGGGCGGTGGCGACTGCGGTAGCGGTGACGGCGGCGGTGATTGTGGTGGTTGAGCGATTTGCAGATGCGTAAAGACGACCCACTGTAGAACTGTAGAGCGAAGGAATTAGGAAAATGGAGCTAAGCGGATTCGAACCGCTGACCCTCTCAATGCCATTGAGATGCGCTACCAACTGCGCTATAGCCCCGATCGCGTCTTTCATCATGCCTTGATATGAGTTATTAGTCAAGAGTTTGTGCGGTTGTAAACGCCGCTTCAATTACGTGGCTGATCGCGCTACAGTTTGTAGAAATGCGTGCACTCGTTTCATGACAGACACTCCCCAAAATTTTTCCCAGTCTCACTCTCAGCCTGATGTTGATGCCGAACGTCTGTTGCTTCTCCTGCGGCGAAAGGAAGGAACATGGGTTGAGTGGGGGCAGGCGTGCTCCGCGCTACAAAAGGCTGGCTATACGCCTCAAGCGATTTTTGAAGCAACTGGATTTGAGCCGATTCAGCAAAATCAAATTATTGTGGGTGCTCAGGTTTTTGGCAGCGCCGTGAGTGCGGGCATCCCGGACGTGGTGAAAGTCCATTTTGAGCATAAGGGCAGCGATTTGCTGTACGAGTTCCGCATCTTAACTCAAGCGGAACGGGCAGCCGCAGCTACGTTGGTCGTTGAGAAGGGTCTGGATTTAGATGAGGCGCGAGATGTCGCCAAAGCGCTCAAAGATTTTTCACGATTGAGCGAATTGCCAGCTGGCTTTACCAATCATCCCGGTGATGCGGTGGCCTATCAGGCCTGGAAGTTTGCCCGCCAGAAGTCTGACCTCCAGGAGCGATCGCGCCTGATTGCGAGAGGGTTACGATTTGCACACAGTACTGCGGCACGCCAGCAGGTTGAACAATTGCTGATGGACTTTAGCGTTGTCTCCACGACGCCTGCGCCACTTTTGCCTGTGTATCGGCTGGAAAGTGACGAGCAGCTACCGTGTATTCTGCCAGTTGTGGGGAAACTCCCGCTCACGAAGGCGGATCTGCAAGCCGTCCCCATTGTTGACCCGATCGACCCCTTTGGGATGGTGAAATTTGAGGGGGCTGCGGCCTGGGTGCCCGTCCCTGGTTGGCAAGTGGTTCTTGCGGCTGAAGACCCGATCGTGCTGTTGGGTGACAGTAAAGAGTTACCGACGCCGCTTGCCGGTGGTCGTGAGGATGTGCTCATCATCGTTGACCGGGCGCAGCGTGAGTGGAAGAACGATCGCTACTATATGGTTGAGCAAGCCGAGCAGATCCAACTCCAATGGTTTGAGCATCCGCCTGAAACACCGCTGTTGGGTCAGGTGATTTTGATTATGCGACCCAAGAAAATATTGGACGAAGACTATCGGAAGGAACTCTGGCAGATTGACGAGTAGATGAAGCTCAGCGTTCGTTTTAGCCTGTGTACAGAGGGGAGGAGTCCTGATCCTGGGCAAACGAATTCTGGGTGAACGAATTCTGGCCAAACCGTCTGTGAGCTAAGGCAGTCTCGCCAGAACCGTGGGACGACCGCTCTGGATGAGCGGCTGTCTTTGGTGATCAATTAAATTATTCTCTGTTTGCGGTATAAAGAGCCGGATCGGTACAGCCGATGTTTCAGCCGTGGGCGTGATAGCTGTCACCCGGCGGCGTTCCATTTGGTCACGCAACTTGGTCTAAAATGTCACGATTTAGCCGGTTGGTTTGTCACCGGAATTGCGGGTAGAACACTTGATACTAAAAGCATCGAGTTCCACTTGCCGCGATGCCTGCGATTAGTCCTTTGCCTTCAGCCCTTTCTGAACTGTTTGCCCAAGTCAGTATTTCGGGTGAAATGACGCTGGCCGATCGCTACGGTATTTTGGCTGTGCTGCTGAACCCCCCAACGAATGCAGAGGAACTGTACTGCATCGATCGCATCCTGTATCGCTGTCGTCAAGGACGTGTACGGTTGGTCGATGAGCTTTCAACAATTCTGTAACGCTGTGCATTTAAGTTCGTAGGGAAAAGAGGCTGCATGCAACTGGTTGAAATTGTGCTGGAAGTGCTGGAAAAAGGCGAGATATCAATGTCACTAGAGCGTCGAATGCACTATCTTTTGGAAACTGAGTCGCTTAATGAAGCGGAAATCGCGGCGATTGAAGCACTCATGGAGGCCATCTGTGAAGGGCGAATTCGGTCGGTACCCGATCGAACCCAGCCGCAAGTGAACGAAGTGGGACAGTTCTACAAATAAACGCACGGGTTGATCTCGTATGATCAAGGGAATCCGCAGTCCCACAAAGACTTATCTCGCTCAATCGTTCTGTGTCCGCAATGAAATCAACCTCTTTCAGTCTGCTTGTCTTTCTGACATCATTAGCGCTGACTACCATAGCGTCAGCCGCCAATCCCGACAATGTGAAACAGCTCATTAACGATCGAGCCTGTGCTGGATGTGACTTGTCTGGGGCTAATTTATACAGCTATGACTTAGACGGTGCTAACCTCAGCGGTGCCAATCTGACGGAAGCCGCGCTTCAAGGGTCAGACCTAGAGTACGCGGTGTTGACCAATGCCAGGCTGGAGCGGTCCAATCTGGCGCTGGTCAAGTTCGGCGGGGCTGATTTGAAGGGGGCAAAGCTCGGCAAGGCCAATCTGTATGGAGCGGATTTATCAGGGGCTGACCTCTCTGGGGCTGATTTGAGTAACGCTAACTTAGAAGGTGCCAATTTGCAGCAGGCCATTTTAAAGGGGGCCAATCTGCAAAAGGCCAACCTTTTCCGGGCTAAATTGACTGGGGCGATTATTACCGATGTTCAGTTTGATGGCGCACGGATGCCAGACGGTAGTGAGTATCGGATTGGCGGCAGAAGGGGTATCCCACCGGAGCAGAACTCGTCGCCGCCTTTACCCATGCGTTAGACAGTGCTGTGTTGGCTACGGCTCGCTGGGCACGGGTGACCTGAACCTAATCATCGTCTAAGTCCAGCAATTGCTGATCGATCGCCTGGACGCGCGATCGCACAATATCGTCTGACAGAATTCGTTTGCGGAGCGCATCGTTAAGGGCATCTTTTTCGGCCAGCAGCAAACGACGACGAATGGCATCAAGGCGGATAATGCGGCCACTGGCGGCTGTGAGATTATCAGGACGACGGTTATAGAAGTCACGGAGCGATCGCTCCGCCGCCGCAATGCGGATCTGATAGCTGGCGCGCATCTCCTCATACACAGACTTGGGCAACACGCCCGTTTTGAGCAGTGTGTCCAGTTCGTCTTGCGCCGCTTTTGCCGTCATCAACTGCGACTGGAGCGACTCGATCCACTGCTGCGCTTCAGAGTTTTGGGCTAGCTGAAGACGACGCACCAGCCAGGGTAAACTCACGCCCTGCCCCACCAGAGACAACAGCACCGAGCCAAACACCAGTGCAATCAAGGCTTCCCGGTTGGGCAACGCGCTGGGCAAGCTGAGCGCCAGTGCCATTGAAAGCGAGCCTTTGATGTTACCCAAAAAGAGAACGTGCTGCCAGCGAAACGGAATGGCCCGATCGACTCGTTGGACGATCGCCAGCAGCGGATACACCGAAAGAAATCGTCCCACCTGATAGGCAACCACGGCCAGCAGCACTGCCGGGAGGGTGCGGAGCAGTGTTTCGAGATTAATCTCGATGCCGATGAGCAAGAAGATGAACGTGTTGACGCCAAAACCGGCATACTCCCAGAAGCTGAGTACCGTGATGCGGCTGGACGCAGAGACGGTTTGCGATCGCTCCAGATTGCCGACGACCAGACCTGCTACCACTACAGCCACTACGCCTGACATGCCAAAAAACTGACTCAGTTGGAACGTCCCCAGGGCGATCGCGACCGTCAGCAGAATATTACTCAGCGCGTCACTCGATCGTGCATAGAGTCCAACACCCAGGTAGCCCAACGCCAGACCCACCAGACCACCCCCCAAAATGACGACCAGCAGTTCTTTAACCCCATCGGTCAGCGTCAGCGAACCCGTTGCATTCACTTTCAGGATCAGGCTAAATAGCACCAGCGCCATGCCGTCATTAAACAGACTTTCCCCTTCCACAATGGTGATCAGACGCGGTGGCACTGTGACTTCTTTGAAGACGGCGATGACCGAAACCGTGTCGGTAATGGCCAGGATGATACCGACCAGCAGTGCCGAAATCCAGGGCAACCCCAAGCCAAACTTTAAGATGGCAGCGGTGACTCCGGATGCGATCACCACACCCGGGCCAGCTAACAGCGTCACTGGGGTGACAGTACTGCGGAGGCGACTGATATCGGTGTTGATGGCCGCTTCAAACAGCAGAATCGGCAAGAACAGATTAAGGATCAGGGCTGAATCGAGTCCAATGCGACGGGGCAGCAATTCGGTAATTGCCAGTCCAGCTACAACCAGTCCGGTTACATAGGGGATGCGAAGCCGCCGTGATATCAGCGCTACGCCAGTTGCGACGAGCAGCAGGATAATGAGCACAGTGACCAGTTGCGTTGCACTCGACTGTTCGTGGCTGATGACCGCTATAAGTGATGTCATAGGAACTTGACCTTAGAGCCAGCGCAGGATGCTGCCAAATGGATAAGCTATAGTCAGACGGATTGAATTGAGTGGATACCAGGCATCTAGTATTGGAACACTCAAACAGTCTAGAGTTTAAAGTCCGTCGCTTAAAATCTACTCTTCTGTTGTGTCAGTCTGAGGAGCTAATTTCGGTGAGTCCAGAAGCCCTAGTCCAACCTTTCCCGGCGATCGCAACGTCATCGCTTTCTACCGCCAGCCCGTTTAGTCCCGAGGACTTTAACGAGCATGTTATGACGACCTACGCCCGCTACCCGATCGCGTTAGAGCGTGGCTCAGGCTGCCGTGTGTGGGATACTGAGGGACGCGAGTATCTGGACTTTGTGGCTGGAATTGCTACCTGTACGCTGGGGCACGCCCATCCCGTGATGGTGCAGGCAGTCACGGAGCAGATCCAGACGCTGCACCATGTCTCCAACCTTTACTAT
>Ga0070738_10005054_pt1 | contig 15035 bp, 9 predicted proteins | sample Coa_R2_2_FD_66446 | JGI IMG/M metagenome (GOLD analysis project Ga0070738, IMG submission 66446) | Surface soil microbial communities from Centralia Pennsylvania, which are recovering from an underground coalmine fire - Coalmine... | ecosystem: Environmental > Terrestrial > Soil > Unclassified ...
CACACCTCTACTCTGCCTACGATGTTGGTCTGGGGGCGGCGCTGATTTCGGCAATGACGCTGGCAGCCATCTGCGCCAATCTGGGGGTAGGTTCCGCGCTCATCCAGACACTGCCCCTGCGCAAGGCAGGGTTCGAGTGGTCGCTTACGCTGAATGCCGGACTGACCGTTGTGACGACGGCCAGCCTGCTGAGCGGAACCATCACGCTGATCGCCCTTCCGCTGGTCTCAAAGCAGTTCGCCATCGTTGCCCACCGTATCGACTATGCTATCTTCTTCCTGACCGGGGTGCTGCTGATCGCCCTTTCCAATGTACTCGACCAGGTCTTTGTAGCCGAGCGGGCCGCGCAGAATATGCTTGTACGCAACGGCGGCGTTTCGGCCATGAAGATTCCTCTGATGGCCCTGCCTGCGCTGGTCGGGGCAGGCGCAGGCGCGCTGGCGGTCTTCGGATCGGGAGTGCTGGCTATGGCGATCGCGCTGCTTGGCGCCCTGCTACTGCTCTTGCCGCGCCTGCGCCGCGCCTACCGCTTTTTTATCGGGCGCGGCATCGCCGGGCAAATCCGCTCCATGCTCTCATCGCTGACAGGCAATTATTTCATCAACCTCGGCGGCCTTGCAATGGCCTACCTGCTACCGGTAGTGGTCTCAATCCGGCTCTCGCCCGCTGATAATGCCTATTACTACACCACTACCAGTGTGAGTAGCTTCATCCTGATGGGGGCTGCGGCAGTCTCCACATCTCTGTTCGCCGAAGGGTCACACGCGGCGGAGAGTTTGCCGCAGAAACTGCGTTCCAGCGTGCGCATCATTGCGCTGATGCTGGCCCCGGAGATCGTGATCTGCCTGCTGGCCGGGGGCTATATCCTCTCAGTCTTTGGAGCCAGTTACGCGCAACACGGCCTCTTGCTGCTGAGAATTGATGCCTTCTCGGCCATACCTGATGCCATCACCAGCGTCTATGTCAGCGTCCTGCGGGTGCAGAGAAGACTGCACATCGCCGCCCTGCTCAACCTCAGCACGACGGTCATCACCGTCGCACTCTCGTGGGTATTGCTGCCTGAGATCGGCATTGCCGGGCAGGGCGTGGCCTATTTAATCGCGGCAGGGGTCGGCAGCCTGGCGGCAGGCGCAGATTACCTGCTGTATCTGCACCGACAGCGATAGCATGCCTTCAAAAGGATGGATCTGGCACTGTAGGGACAGGAGCGAATCTTTTTTTGCCGATCTTGTGACAGGCCATCACAGCATGAATAAAGAGGGAAAACCGTGATGAGAGAAACCAGAGAGCTACGTATCTGCGTTGTGGGCGCGGGAACACGTTTTTTGAGCGGCATTAGCTACTATACGCTCCATCTGATAAACGCGCTGGCCTGCCATCACCGCGTGTCGGCGATTTTGATGCGACAGTTGTTGCCTACGCGCCTGTACCCTGGCTGGAAACGGGTCGGCAAAAATCTGACGCGCCTGGAATATGACCCGCGAGCGCGCGTTTTTGACGGCGTTGACTGGTACTGGCTGCCTGGCATGCTGCGCGCGCTGGCTCTGCTGTTCGATGAGCGACCGGATGTGGTAGTGTTTCAATGGTGGAGCGGGACGGTGCTGCATTCCTATCTCCTGCTCGCCTTCATAGCGCGGCTGCTGGGCGCGCGAACAATCATCGAGTTTCATGAGGTACTCGACCCGGCAGAAGCAAAACTACCGCCCGCGCAGGCGTATGTACGTCTTCTCGCCCCGCTCCTGCTGCGGCTGGCACATGGCTTCGTCATCCACTCCGAATACGATAAGAAACTGTTGCGCAGCCATTACAGACTGGGACGGCGGCCCGTTGCCACGATCGGTCATGGCCCATACAATCACTATCACTGCTCCGGCAAACAGCGGGAAGCCGTACCCTCATCATGTTGCAATCTCCTCTTCTTCGGCCTGATTCGCCCGTATAAAGGACTCGACGACCTGATCAGAGCCTTTGACGCACTGCCTGAAGACGAGATTGACGGCTACTGGCTGACCGTCGTCGGCGAAACCTGGGAAGGCTGGAATCTACCGGCAACACTGATCGAACACAGCCGCTATCGCGAGCGCATCACCTTTGTGAATCGCTATGTGAGCGATGAGGAAGTAGCAGATGTTTTCGCGCAGGCAGATGCCCTTGTCCTTCCCTATCACCGCTCCTCGGCCAGCGGCCCGTTACACATCGGCATGAGTTGTGGCCTGCCGATAGTGGCAACACGAGTCGGGGGGCTGTGTGAAGCAATAGCCGGGTATGACGGCGCCATTCTCGTCGAGCCGGAAGACCTGAGCGCGCTGCAGGATGGCCTGCGTCAGGCCAGGCGACTGCGCGGAAAACGTTATAGCGATCCCCATTCCTGGGAACACACCGTCGCGGGTTATCACATCCTCTTCGATACGCTCTTACAATAGAGAAACAGTCGGGGCGGGGGATAAAGCTATCAGCGCATCTGAGGATGAAAGGCGCTAGTAGAGATGGAAAGTATAATACAGGTGTGCCAGCATCCCCAGCGTTCTGGTCGGCAAATGCGGCCAGACGGCCTGCATCAGGCGAGCGGAGGAATTCTTTGACGGCGTATGACCATTGCTCGCGACATGCAGATGGGCCGGGGAGGCATAGTCATAGATCAACAGAGCTTCCGCTCCCCACTTTCTTTTATAGCGGGCAAGCCCCTCATTGCTCAACGCCACGTCGCCCAGATCGTACCAGCGAAGCCCTTCCGCGCATGCATCATGGATGGCCTGCCAGTGCAGAAGATCGTTGACGCGCAATGCCTGGTCTTCCTCGCGCCATCCCAGAGAGTCAAAGGAAATCGTCTTGCCGCACAGCAGCAGAAAGATGCCGCCCAGCAACTTCGTCTCTCCGTCGTCAACGCGCTCGGCCAGCAGCAGGCGCAGCATACCATGAGAAGACAGGCGCCGCCAGGCCAGTTCAAAGAGACGATAGGGAGTGGGCAAAACGAGCAGCCTGCGCATGGTCTGCACATACAGATCGTACCAGACGCGCAAATCGCGCTCACTTTGCGCCCGGCGAACCGTTACCCCCTGTCGTAACGCCTTGTTGGCCGCCCTTCTGATGGTGGAATCCAGGCGCAATAATTCTGTTCTCTCCGGCAGCGCGAGATGGTATGTCTCATACGCCACCGCTCCGGTCAGACCATCTACCGGATGATCGAACACACGCGGGGGCATTTTCAGGTGGAGCTGGCTGCCGGGAACGGCGTGCGCCACCTCAACGGCTGCCTGCAACAGCGCAAATTCGCTTTGTTCGTCGCGGGCGAGCGGGCCGGTGAAGACAGAACGGAAAATATGCCCGCTACGCAGCCCCCGCTGGTGAAATAACGGCAAAATAGCAACCACCTGCCCGCTCGCATCCTCGCAGGCCAGGTGGATCGGCCTGTAATCATAGACCTCGGCGAGCAGTTCGAGCCAGATGGGATGGTAATAAATCCAGCTGGCAGGCGTACTCTTCAGAAAAATCTCCCAGCGATAATCGGTTCGGGGATCAATCTTGACAACATGCAGAGGAGAATGTTCTGCCAGAGAGCCAGAAATTTGCTTTGCTTTCATCGTACCTCCGCCTGCAAAGAGACCTGAACGGCAGTCAGGTCGAGGAAGCAGGCTTTCCCCCTTCAAGGCTAAGGGATGAACTTAGCCGGTTCAATATACCGCGACGCTCTACCGTCAGGAACAGCTAGTAGAGATGAAGGGCATAGTACCAGTGAGTCATCAGGCTGAGTGCTTTGATAGGCACGCGCGGCCAGAGAAGCCGGGCCAGTTGCCTCACCGAATTTCTTGACAGGTCATCCGTACTGTTCCTGGCGACAGAAACGATGGGATAGGAGTAATCATAGACCATCTCGGCTCGCGCCCCCCATTTCCTTTTATAGCGAGCAAGGCCCTGATTATCCAGATCGACATTGCCAAAATCATAGTAGCGAAAACCGGCGGCACAGGCATCGCGAATAGCATGCCAGTGGAGAATATCGTTGGCCCTGAGTGCCTGATCTTCCTCGCGCCAGCCGCCGGAAGCGAAAGAGACCGTCTGACCATAGAGTAGCAAAAGAATGCCGCCCAGCAGCCGCCGCTGCCCGGCCTCAACCTGCTCGGCCAGCAGCAGGCGCAGCAGCCCCTGTGAACGCAGTCGCCGCCACGCCACCTGATAGTAGCGGTACGGGTACGGAGCGACCGTGAGCTTGCGCATGGTTTGCAGGTAAAGCCGGTACCAGGCGCGTAACTCGGCTTCGCTCTCCGCCTCGCGCACCTGCACACCCGACCGGATCGCCTTGTTGACCGCCCGCCGGATGGTCGAATCCAGGCGCAGTAGCTCAAAGCGTTCGGGCAGGGCCAGCACATAGACCTCGTATGCTGGCACGCCCACCAGACCGTCAACGAGATTATCAACGGCATTCGTTGCCAGCTTGAGATGCAGGCGGCTGCCGGGTAGCGCGCGCGTGCGCTCCACCGCTGCCTGCAAAAGAGCGGCATTAGCCTGCTCATCAGCGACAAGCGGCCCGGTGGCGACCGAACGCAGGACGCGCCCGCACTGCCAGCCATGCTGGTAGAAAAGTGGCAGGATGCCAACCAGCCGCCCGTCAGCATCCTCACAGGCCAGGCGCACCGGCCTGTACCCGTATGCCTCTTCCATCACCTCATGCCAGACCGGATGGTACATCAGGCTGGCGGATACCTTCGTCATCAACTCCCCCCAGCGCCGGTCAAGCCGGGGGTCAACCTCAATCACACGCGCGGGATGTTGCCCTGCTGTCATTCCTCACCCTTTCTCATCCACATATTTCTCAACCCAACGCTTTTCGCCGGATACACCGGGCCATTTCAGGGGCTGTTATCCCCCTGCAACCGACTGCTTTGCTGGCTATGCTCAACAGCAGAGAACGTCTGCGCCGCCGGTAAGAGCTGCTGGCCATGATCGAGGACAAAAGCCCAGCCGGCCATATCTCCCTGATAGCCACTGGCATCGGGCGGAGCCGGGCGAGGAGCGATAATCCAGGCAATGGCCCCGATCACCCCCTGGCTATGTTCCGCCGTGACCTCTTGCAACACGCCCCGGTAGACCGATGCCTGCCAGGATGGGCTGCCGGTGGGAACAGCCTGTGTCGTCGTTGCCAGCCCATTGCCCGCGCCGAATTCTTCCAGCAGGATAGGTTTACCCTGCGCCTGCTGCCGCACAGCAGAGAGGAAGTTCTGCGTCAATTGCGCCGGGGAGATGCCACGCGCGGCGTTCTGCTCAAAGCCATACAGATGGGGCGAGACGACATCCTCCAGATTGATCAATCTGGGAATATCTGCCGGGTCCTGCCAGTCAAACGTTCCCGGTTGTCCGGCAATCTCGCTTTTCCAGCCCCCGATGGTGACGGGAACCTTCGGCGCCACGCTATGCACATATGCCGCCTCCGCGCGCAACTCGTCCATCTCCCGCGCATCGCTCACATCCGGCTCATTGCTGAGATCGACCATCCAGAGCGCAGGGGCGCGGGCCAGCCCGTAGTCTCCCAGCAGGATACGCGCCTCCGCCAGCGCCGAGCGGTGGTTGCTATCCGTCAGCAACAAAATGATGTTTATGTGATGGCTGGCCGCATCCTGAAATACCGTATTCCAGACCGCCCTGGGACGGATTTTCCCGCTATTCGTCCAGCGTACATCGGTAATGCGCAGCGTATTGATGCCCAGTTGCGCGGCCAGATCGAAAAAATCTCCGCCGTTCGCGCTCCTCACAGTATAGCCGCTGCCCGCAATCATGGCGCTGATATCCACATTGACCCCGTAAGCAATCTTCGAGAGATCGCGCGGAAACGTATACGTGTTCTCATGTTCATTCCTGAACCAGAGTCCCACCAGCAAGACGATAATCAGTGCCAGCAACAGAACTGCTATCCAGTCTTTTCTGGAGGAACGGTCATTCTTTACATTCGACGCAGCCATAACGATCACCGTCTCGTGATATTGACCCGACTATTGAGAGAGGACAACGCCCGGAGAAGTTTACTGATACGCACATACACTACCGTATTTCCTCTCATATTATATACTGAAATCTTTCTCCGGGCGAGATATATGTCATCTTTTATGCGGAAGATTCTCTCTGCCTGCGCAGGCTTAACGGGCGCATATCGCTCCACATCTCCTCAATAGCGGCCAGGCATTCCTCCCTTGTGCCGCTCTTGCCCGCATCTCTCCAGCCAGGCGCGTTCTCGCGCTCAGCAGGCCAGATGGAGTATTGTTCTTCGTGATTGACAACTATTCTGTAGAGTTTCTCATCTTCCCTATCACTGCTACTCATGCGATCTCCTTTCCTTGCCTGATGAATCCGGCTTAACGCGGATCAGCCTGAGAGATGACAGTAATTGTCCGCGCCTCGACGATGCCTGTTTCCGTTTTTTCGCTGGCCCTGCTCCATTCGTTGGCGCAGAGCCATGCTCCCCGTTCTCGCCAGACGCATGGACGAGAGCCTCAGCCAGTTGCTCAATTGTCGGCCCGGCGAGCAGGGTAGCCAGCGCCAGCTTCTTGCCGGTCACCTGTTCGATACGATCAAACAGGCGCACGACGAGCAGGGAATGGCCGCCCAGATCGAAGAAGTTGTCGCGAATGCCGATGGGCCGCGTCTCTAAAAGCTCCTCCCAGATTTGCACCAGCTGGTGTTGCAGCGGCGAAACCGGCGCGACGAAATCGTCATTTTGCTGGAGCCTGCCGTAATCGGGGGCAGGCAATGCGCGACGATCTACCTTGCCATTGGGCGTAAGCGGCAGAGCGTCGAGCAGCACAAACGCTGAAGGAACCATGTAATCAGGCAATTTGTCCTTCACATAGGCGCGCAATTCATCGCCTGTTGCGCCACCGGAAGTCACAACATAGGCTACCAGCGTCTTATTGCCGGGGCTATCTTCGCGCACGACCACGACGACATCCTGCACGCTGGCATGCTGGCGTAGCAGCGATTCGATTTCTCCCGGTTCGATACGATAGCCGCGTATCTTCACCTGATGATCGACGCGGCCCAGAAATTCGATATTGCCATCGGTGAGGTAGCGCACCAGATCGCCCGTTCTGTAGAGCCGCGCGCCGGGCCGGTCGCAGAAGGGGTCGGGAACAAACGCCTCCGCCGTGCGCCTTGCATCATTGAGATAGCCCCGGCCAACGCCGACGCCGCCCACGTATAGCTCTCCACTGACGCCCACCGGCAGCGGCCTTAACCGTCGATCCAGCACGTAGAGCCGGATATTATTGATGGGCCGACCGATGGGCGTATGTATCTGCCCACCGGCAAGGGGCGCATAGATCGGATAATGCGTCACGTCATCGGAACACTCGGTCGGCCCATAGGCATTCAACAATGGAATGTGGGGATAGACGGAGAGCCAGCGGCGACAGAACTCCGGCGGCAACGCCTCCCCGGTGGGAACCAGCCAGCGCAGCCTCTCCAGGCGCGGATAGGCGCGGCTTCCGCCCTCGATAGACTCAAGCATCACTCGCAGCAGAGACGGCACCGTTTCGAGAATGGATACTTGATGCTGCTCTACCTGCTGTAGAAGCCGCATGGGATCGTGGGCCACGCTGTCGGGAAAGATGTGGGTGCGCCCGCCAACCAGCAGCGCGGCCAGAAATTGCCAGACAGAGATATCAAAGCACTGCGAGGCTGTCTGCGCCACGCTATCTCTTGCCGTAATGTCGAGCGCGCTTATCTTTGCATAAAGATGGTTGACCATTCCCCGCTGCTCCAGCATGGCCCCTTTTGGCAGCCCGGTCGAGCCAGAGGTATAGATCACGTAGGCCAGATTGCGTGGCGTAGCGCGCGCAGGCAAATTTTCTGCCTCTGTCCCATCGAGATGCAGGTCTTCAAAGTACAGCACCTCCGTCTCGCCCGCAGCCTGAGCGAGCAGTGGCGAAAAGTCCTTCGCGGCCAGCAGCAGGCGGGCGCGGCTGTGTTCAAGGATATGCCGGATGCGCGAGGGGGGATGGCGCGGGTCAAGCGGCAGGTAGGCTGCGCCCGCCTTAAAGACCGCCAGCATAGCGATCAGGAAGGGAATGCTCCGTTCGGCCAGCAACGGTACCACGCTCTCCGACCCCACGCCCCACGCCTGCAGGTAGCGCGCCAGTTGATTGGCGCGCTGATTTAACGCCTGATAGGTCAGTTGCTCTCGCTCGCATATTACAGCCACTGCCTCCGGCGTGCGTTCAACCTGGGCTTCAAACAACTCGTGGAAGCATTGCTGTTCGGGGTAAGCGGCTTGCGTCGCATTCCATGTAATCACCTGCTGCCGCCATTCCGCCTCTGTCAGCAAAGGCAGGTCGGCAATATGCTGATCGGGGTCGGTAACGATGCCTTCCAGCAACGTTTGCCAGTGTCCGGTCAGTCGCTCGATAGTAGCGGCATCAAACAGGTCGGTGTTGTATTCAATGTAGGTCAGCAGGCCCTGCGCTCGATCCTGCATTTCCAGCGAGAGGTCAAACTTCGCGGCCCCGCTTTCAAGGGGCAGGGGTATCATTTCCCAGCCGGAAGCGAGCGGGGCGATGAGCGGGTCGAGAGAGAGCATCACCTGGAAAAAGGGATTCTGCCCGGCGGCGCGTTCCGGCTGTAGCTCTCTGACCAGATATTCGATGGGCAGGTCTTGATGCGCGTAGGCTTCCGACAGGCTCTTCTGTACGCGGCCCAGCAGCGCGCGAAAGGCCGACTCGCCCGCAAGGTGGGCGCGCAACACCAGCGTGTTGACAAAGAAACCGATCAAGCCCTCCGTCTCCGCCTGTCCGCGATCGGCGGCGTCGATACCGAGCAAGAGGTCTTCCTGGCCGGTATAGCGATAGAGCAGGGTCTGGAAAGCGGCAACCAGCAGCGTGAACAGGCTCACGCCTTCCCTCCTGCTCAACGCTTTCAGAGCATCCGTCAGCGAGCGAGGCAGCGCGAAAAGTAATGTTGAGCCACGTGAGGTGGGCGATAGCGGACGCGCTCGGTCGACAGGCAGTTCCAGGGCAGCGGGTGCGCCTTCCAGTTGCTTTTTCCAGTAGGCCAGTTGCTCCGCCAGTACATCTCCCTGCAACTGCTCGCGCTGCCAGACGGCAAAGTCCGCGTACTGCACGGGCAGGGCAGGCAGGGCAGCAGGCTGACCACTCATGAATGCCTGGTACAGCGCAGCCAGTTCGCCAAAGAAGATGTTCGCCGACCAGCCATCGAAGACGATATGGTGGACGGTCAGGAGCAGGATAAATTGCGCTGGCTCCAGCTGGAAGAGCGTAACGCGCAGCAGAGGGCCGCGAGCCAGATCAAAGGGACGCCCCACCTCCTCCTTTGCCAGCCGCAGTAACTCACCCTCTCGCCAAACTTGCGGGATGTGTTGTAGATCAGTGAAGGCAAGCGGCACCTGCATAGCAGGAAGGACAAGTTGTATTGGCTGGCCGTCGCGCACGGCAAAGATTGTGCGTAAAACCTCGTGGCGCTGGACGAGCGCGTCAAGGCTCTGTTGAAGGGCTTCTCTGTTCAACGGCACGCTGAAACGCGCTGTGAAGAACAGGTTGTAGGCGGCGCTCTGCGGATTCATCTGGTCAAGCAGCCAGAGACGCTGCTGAGCAAAGGACACAGGAAACGCATAGACATCCTGTTCAGCAGCGCCGGTCATAGCAGTTGTCGTCATATCCTCATCCTCTTCCCATCATTCCTGCCTGCGAAATACGATACGCCTCGCGGGAAACGGCCTTCAATGGAGACTTGCGGGTTGGTACATCCTTCTGGCTCTGTTCCAGCAAGACGGCCAGCCGGTCCACCGTTGGGGCATCGAGAAAGCCCTGTAGAGGCACTTCCACCCCGAAGATGGCACGCAGTCGCGCAATCACCTGCGTAGCCAGCAGGGAATGGCCACCCAACGCGAAGAAGTTGTCGTGAATGCCCACCTGCGCCACCTCTAATAGCTCTGACCAGATCGCCGCGATGCTCTCCTCAAGGGGACTGCGGGGAGCTACAAAGGGTGTTGGCAGCGCGGGGCGATTCTGAGCGGGAACGGGCAATGCCTGGCGATCTACTTTGCCGTTGGGCGTCAGGGGCAAGGCTGCCAGCATGACAAAGGCCGAGGGAAGCATATAATCCGGCAGGTATTGCAGCGCGTGGCTGCGCAGTTCATCAGGCGTGGCAGGCTGCTCTTCGCGCGAGACGATGTAGGCTATCAGCCGTATTTCGCCCAGGCCACCCGCAAGAGGTGGCTCTACTATACTACGGACGTTCGCGTCCCCTGGGGAGCCATCAGGTATAGTAGGGCCACCTCTTGCGGGTGGCCTGGGGGTGGCGCCCGGCACATCCTCGCGCGCCATGACCACCACCTGGCGCACGGCAGGGTGGCGCAGCAGCACGGACTCGATCTCGCCCAGTTCAACGCGCATGCCGCGCAGTTTCACCTGGTGATCCAGCCGCCCCAGATACTCAATATTGCCATCCGGCAGGTAGCGTACCCGATCCCCTGTTCTGTAGAGCCGCGCCCCTGCTTTGCCGCTGAACGGGTCAGGCACAAATCTGGCCGCCGTCAGCGCCGGGCGATGCAGATAGCCGCGCGCCAGCCCGTCTCCTCCGGCATAGAGTTCGCCGGGTACGCCAACCGGCACCGGTTGCATCTGTTCATCCAGCACATAGATGCGCGTGTTGGCAATCGGACGTCCGATGGGAATGCTTGCCAGCGACGGCTGATACTCCCGCATATCGTAGCAGGTCACATCGGCGGCAACCTCAGAAGAGCCGTACAGGTTGAGCAGCACGCTCTGCGGCATACGCTCCCGAAAACGCAGGGCCAGTTCAACAGGTAGCGCCTCACCGCTACAGACCCAGTACTTCAGACCGGGCAGCCGTCGGCGCATATCGGGAACCATCTCCAGCAACGCACGTAACAGGGATGGTACCAGCACAATGCGCGTGACCGCGTGCGCGGCCAGGGTCTGGATCAGTTGCTGCGAATCTCTCACCACCATATCAGGGATGATAACCAGGGGAATGCCTTGCAGCAACGGCCCGAAAATCTCCCAGACGGAGTCGACAAAACTGAGAGAGGTTTTCTGACAGCACACTTCCCCCGGCTCAAAGGGATAGGTCGCCCACATCCAGCAAAAGCGGTTGATAGCGGCGCGGTGCGTACCGGCTACTCCTTTAGGCTGACCGGTAGAACCGGAAGTGTAGAGCGCGTAGAGTAGATTATCGCCACCGACATCGCCGCTAACATTTCCATCACTTTCCTGAGCGATGGCCGACCAGCCGGTATCCAGGCACACGACCTGTTCACAGGCGGGAAACCTGGCCAGTAGCGACTCCCGTGTGAGCAAGACCGCCGGGCGGGCATCCGCGAGCATGAAGGCCAGGCGTTCGGCAGGATAGGCCGGGTCGAGCGGTACATACGCCCCTCCCGCCTTGAGAATGCCGAGCAGACCCACCACCATTGTCGGGGAACGCTCCATGCCAACGCCCACCAGCGTCTCCGGCCCCACGCCCAGCCGCCGCAGGTGGCGCGCCAGCTGATTCGCTCTCCGGTTCAGATCGCGAAAGGTCAGGTGCTGCCCCTCATAGACCAGGGCTATCGCATCGGGCGTGCGCTCGACCTGCCGCTCAAAGAGCCGGTGGACAGCCTGCTCACCCACGTAGTCGACCGCTGTAGCATTCCACTCTACCGGCACGCGCTGCCGCTCATCTTCTGGCAGCCCCGGCAAAGCATCGCGCCCTCTCCCGCTATCTGCATATCCATAACCTGCACTCATATGAAACTATCCTTCCAGGCAAACGACCCGCTATCCGGGACCGGTAGCAAGGTCGTAAAGGGCAATAAAAATGCTTCGTGCAATTCATATTTAGATGGAAATTACGAGAAATCTTGCAAGTATGCTCTGTAAAACAAGTTTAACGAGTACGCCTGACACAAGCAAGCATGAAAGCACGAAAGTTTTTCGTAGGTGTTTCGCCTCGAAGTGCATACGCAGATAGACGCAGGCAGCGGCGCGGGCATAGAGAAAAAAAGGTGGGTACTATTCCTACCCACCTTGCGCGCAGGCCGACCATCAGAATCGGCCTGAGCGACGCAGCCTGCGATGGAGAGCGAGACGGAACCCACATCACTCACTTCTGCAATGATTGCTGGTGAATGAGATAGGCGGCTTCCGTGCGATTCTGCGCGCCGAGCTTGCTCAGAATGCTCTGTACATGCTTCTGAACCGTTTTCTCTGAAATATGCAGCCCCTTCGCGATATCGTGATCGCGATAGCCCTGGCTGATAAGCTGGAGAATCTCGCGCTCGCGCGCGGTCAGTTGCGACAGGCCGTTAAATCTGCTGGTGCGCACAAGCGGATGCGAGCGCGTGCCGTTCTCCGCTCCCCAGAGCGGCAGCGCGGCGGAACGCAGACGCTGCACCAGGCGCGCGGCCAGTGGCGCGCGTAAGACAAACTCGCCCCGGCGAATCATCGGGATCGCGGCGGTGATATCGCTCTCATCCAGGTCCTGCTTCGAGCGATAGCCCTGCGCCCCCGCCATGATGGCGGCAAATGCCTCCTGCTCATCTTCCAGATCGGCCAGCACGATGATACGCGCCGCCGGCACAATTCTGCGTAAGTTGCTCATTTCCGCAATGCCATCCGCACGCCCGGTATGCATATCCAGCCAGATGATATCCGGCTGCTGCTTCGCCGCCTGCTCCCTGGCTTCGACATAATCCTGCGCCGTGATAATACGCTCTATATCAGCCTGCGAACTCAAAATGTGGACGAACGCCTGGCGAACCAGGACATGATCGTCCACCACCATCACCGTCAGCGATTTCCCCCGTAGAGCCGCAGTCTCCGTTTCCAGGAGTTTTCCCACCTGCTCTTGCTCAGGCCCTGCATAAGCCATATAATCCCCCTTGTTCCTCTTTATATGAGCGACAATTTTTCACAGGAATAGAGAAGCATAAAAACGTGAAGGCGCGAAGTGAGACTGTGGGCATGTACACATACTTCCCGGATTACCTGTGCGAAAATTGTCTATCCCGTTACTTTCTATCTCTACTGAAGTCAAAGCTCCTACCAGACCACCTTTTCCCAGATGTACATAGCGCGACAGGAATGGAAAAGCAGTGACGAAATACGCTCCAGAAAAACACTCTGTTTCCAGAGCTGAGGGGAAGAATGCGGGCATTTCCCACCATATTTCCAGGAGAAAGTTCCATTTCTCTCCCACAAATTCCATCCCCTTCTGGGAACCTCTCTAGTTTATAACATAATTATATGCGATTTGCAATACCACAATCTTGACTTTTTCTGTACGCTTACTCCACATATAAACTCATCATATACACAAAGCTGAGCAAAGAGCAGGCGGCCAACCTTTTTTCTGCCGCCAAACCTGATATGCCGAACAACCTCCCGTCGTTGCCCATATAATGTTCTGTCGAACACTTCTTGATCGAGAAGTGGAGGTGCAGAAGCAGTTCAGGTTCTGGTTAAGATACGGTTAAAATTGGAGACAAAAGTAAAGGTTTTCTCGTGCTTTAAGCATATTGTTTTCTCATTGCTCATTTATAACGATTCATCTCAACAATATGACACAAGGATTGGAGGGCATTTGGAATAAATAAGCACATATACTTAAGCTTCAATATTGAATGATATTTGCTATGCTAGATAGCTCAAGATCGTGAAAAATCAGTAAAATTTCTCACCGGAAACCCATTGAAATTTGTCAATTTATCGGGTATAGTATATACGGCTATTCAAGAGTTTTGTGATTTAAGACGTGCGCTTACTGGCAGACCGGGAAACTGGGATGAGTTAAGGAACAATTTTCCGCAACCTGTCGGCAAGAGTTGTACGTCGGAGGCTTGTGGGGGGAGGGCATACGCTATGCAAGTAATCTCACATCCTTCTGTTTACGTAGGGACGATGTAAGGCAATGGGGCCTGTTCGCATCAACGATGACCCTGTATAAGGTTATCTAAAAACAGGGAATCTTCCTGTTTCGGGTACGATCCTTCACGAAAAGTTGTAGGGTATCTCTCGTCGCTGTTGGAGAAACGCAGACAACAGGGGGTAGTTTTATGAATTTACTCGTTGTAGATACAGATCGTAACCTCGTAGAAATGCTAACGGGCTGGCTCAAGACGCTCGGGCATGAAGTGCATCGTGCGTATAGTGGAGAACAGGCGAAGGCGAAATGGGAAGAACGCAAACCCGACATGGTCATTATCGATACTGTTCTCGGCAATACCAATGTTCTGGCATTGTGTCAGGATATGCGCCATATACACGATGCGTTAGTTCTCGTCATCACCGACGGGAAAGATGTGCAGGATGAGATTCGTTGTCTGGAAGCGGGTGTCGATGATTACCTGAGAAAACCCTTCTTTCCCGGACAACTGTTAGCGCGTATCAATGCCATCAGTAGAAGGGGCCGCTCCACCCTCAGCCAGCGCCCCGCTTCCATCGTCACTGTAGGCCCTATTCGTATTGATTCGCTGCATCATGAAGTAAAGATCAACGGTCATACGCTACGTCTCACGCCAACCGAAAGCAAATTGCTCCATCTGCTGGCTGTCAATGCAAATAATGTTTGCACCCACGACCAGATCGTCTCGCATGTCTGGGGACTGGGCAACGGCGGCGATACCTATTTAATCAAGGCCCATATCCACCACCTGCGGGTGAAAATTGAACCGGATCCGGCCAATCCCATCTACCTCTTAACTGTTCCTGGCATAGGCTATACGCTCGTGCGCCGTGCCACGGAGGGATCAGATCCTCATGATCCACACGAGCGTCAGCAGAGAGTGTCCTCTCATTCCTGATGCTGGCGCTTCTCTGCTATCTCAGGCAACGAAGTGAGGCAAAAGGTTGCTCACTTCGTTGTTTGCTATCATCTCCTGTCTTCTATGCTCCCCCCCGCCCCGAGACCATGACACCGGGGGTCAGCGCAATGAGCCTGAGGTCTTGCCAGAGGGATTGCTGCTGAAGATACTCAATATCCATCTCAACCATTTTCTGGAAGGTTACTTTGCTTCTTCCATAGACCTGCCATGT
>Ga0070738_10005055_pt1 | contig 15035 bp, 8 predicted proteins | sample Coa_R2_2_FD_66446 | JGI IMG/M metagenome (GOLD analysis project Ga0070738, IMG submission 66446) | Surface soil microbial communities from Centralia Pennsylvania, which are recovering from an underground coalmine fire - Coalmine... | ecosystem: Environmental > Terrestrial > Soil > Unclassified ...
CCGTCTACGAGCTCGGGGTGGAGCTCGGCACGTACTTCCTGGCCATGGAGTACGTCGAGGGCGCGAGCCTGGCGGAGCTCGTGCGCGGCAAGCCGCTCACACCGGAGGAGGGCGCGTACGTCGGCGTCGAGGTGTGCCGCGCGCTCGACTACGCGCACCGCCGCATGAACGTCGTGCACCGCGACGTGACGCCGCGCAACGTGATGGTCGACGAGGAGGGCCAGGTCAAGGTGATCGACTTCGGCATCTCGGCGCCGGCCGCCGCGACGCCGGCCGGCCACGGCGTCTTCGGCTCGCCCGGGCACATGCCGCCCGAGCAGATGGCCGGCGAGCAGCTGACGCCGGCCGCCGACGTGTTCGCGGTCGCCGTCTTGCTGATGGAGCTCTGGAGCGCGAAGGCCCCGTTCCGCCGGCGCACGCTCGAGGCGATCGAGGCCGCGATGCGCGGCCCCCACCCGAGGCCGAGCGACGTCGACGTCCGCCTCGCGGGCCTCGACGCGATCATCGCGAGCGCGATGTCGCTCGCCCCGGCGTCTCGCCCGCAGCACGCCGACGATCTGGCGCGCCCGCTGCGCAAGTTCCTGTCGGACGTCGACCTCGGCGACGTCGCGCGCCAGCTCGGCGAGCGCGTTCGGCGCGTGCGCGTGCATCCGCCGCCCGCGGCCGAGCAGGGACCCGCCCTGCAGCGCCCCGCCTCGAGGCCGACCGCCATGCAGGTCGGCACCAAGACGTTCGCCGCGCGCGACGAGGTCGGCGCGTGGCCGGCCGCGGCTGGACCGTCGACGCGCAAGCTCACGTCGAACGCGCCTCCCGCGATCGGCGCTCGGGCGACGCGGCCCACCTTTGCGCTCGGGCTGCTCTCGCGCGGGGGGATGGCCGCGGGGGCGATCGGCGTCGTCGCGTTCCTGATCGGGCGGAGCGCGGCCGTGTCGACGGCGGCGGCTCCGGCCGACAGCGCGGGCCTGACCGGCGTCGCGAGCCGCGGCGGGACCGCCGCCGCCACGGTCAACGCGGCGGCCGTCGGGCAGCCGCAGCCCCCCGGCGCGCAGGCGCCGGCCGCGGCCGGGGGAGCAACGCCGGCGGACACGACGACGACGATGACCCGCGTCGTGCCCCCGGCCGCCGCCGCGAGCGCGTCGAACGCCGACGCCCCCGAGCGCGCGCAGCTGCAGCTGCTCGGCGACGGCACCCAGGCGAGGGTCGACGGGCTTGCGCGCGGTGCCTCGCCCGTTCGCCTCACGCTCGAGCCGGGCACGCACTCGGTCGTCTTCACGTTCCCGGCCACCGGTGAATCGAAAGGCACGTCCGTGACGCTCCGCCCGGGCGAGCGCGCGACGGTGCGCGCCGATTTCACCGGTCCGGAGGCGACCATCCGCGTGCAGCGCTGAATCGGCGTCGTCCGCCCAGGCGCGCGGGCAATCGAGCGACGCGTCGATGTCGCCGGCCCAGGCGCGCGGGCAATCGAGCAACGCGTCGATGTCGTCCGCCCGGACGCCCGGGCAGCCGACCCGCGCGCGTATCTCGCCCGCCCGGACGCTCGGGCAGCCGACCCACGTGTCTATCTCGCCCGCCCAGGCGCCCGGGCAATCGACCCACGCGTCTATCTCGTCCGTCCGGACACGCGGCCAATCGACCCACGCGTCTATCTCGTTCAGCCGGACACGCGGGCAGCCGACCGACGCGTCGATGTCGAACGGCGACGTACGGATCGGCACAGGATACGCGTCGAGGCCGAACGGACACGCGTCGCCGTCGCCTGGCTACCGGCGGATCTCGGAGCGATTATCCTGCGGAGACGAAGCCTCGGGACGCCGCGGCGCACGCGAAATCCACGTCGGGCGTGCCGAGCCCGCCGACGCTCGAGGTCCTTCGAGGAGCCCATGCCCGATTTCTACGACCTGTCGCGCCACCTTTCGCCCGAGGAGCTGGCCGTCCGCGACGCGGTGCGCGCGTTCGTCGAGTCGCGCGTGACGCCGATCATCGCCGAGCACTGGGAGCGGGGCACGTTCCCGACGCACCTCGTCGCCGAGCTGGGCGACCTCGGCGTGCTCGGCTGTAACCTTCAGGGTTACGGCTGCGCGGGGCTGAGCGACGTCGCGTACGGCCTCGCCATGCAGGAGCTCGAGCGCGCCGATTCCGGCGTCCGGTCGTTCGCGAGCGTGCAGGGCGCGCTCGTGATGTACCCCATCCACGCGTTCGGATCCGACGCGCAAAAGCAGCGATACCTGCCCGACATGGCCCGCGGTCGCCTCATCGGCTGCTTCGCGCTGACCGAGCCGGACTTCGGGTCGAACCCCGCGGGCATGCGCACCGTCGCGATCGAAGACGGCGACGCCTACGTGCTGCAGGGCACCAAGCGCTGGATCACGAACGGCGAGCTGGCCGAGGTCGCCCTGGTCTGGGCCAAGCTCGGCGGCTCGGCGGGCGAGGTGCGCGGCTTCCTCGTGCCGGCCGACAGCGGCGGCTTCGAGGCGCGGCCCATCCACCGCAAGATGAGCCTCCGGGCGAGCGTCACGAGCGAGCTCACGCTCGACGAGGTGCGCGTCCCGCGCGACGCCATCCTGCCGGGCGTGCGGGGCATGAAGGGGCCGCTGTCTTGCCTCACGGCGGCGCGCTTCGGCATCGGCTGGGGGGTCATCGGCGCCGCGTCGGCGTGCTTCGAGTGCGCCGTCGACTACGCGAAGCACCGCGTTCAGTTCGCCGGAAAGCCGATCGCCGCGCACCAGCTCGTCCAGGCCAAGCTCGCCGAGATGCTCACGCAGATCACGAGCATGCAACTTTTGGCGTTCGAGGCGGCGCGCCTCAAGGGCGAGCGCCGGCTCTCCCCGACCCAGGTGAGCTTGCTCAAGCGCCACAACGTGCGCGCCGCGCTCGACGTGGCGCGGAGCGCGCGCGACGTGCTCGGAGCCAACGGCATCACCCTCGAGTACCCGGTCATGCGCCACATGTGCAACCTCGAGACGGTGTCCACGTACGAGGGCACGCACGACGTGCACACGCTCATTCTGGGCCAGGAAGTGACCGGGATCGGCGCGTTCGAGTGAGGCGTCGCGCCGCGCTCCTCGGCGGCGTCAAAACGTGCCGTCGTCGGCGAGCCCGCTCGTGTCGAAGGCCCAGAAGTGCCCCCTGTGCGACAGGAGCTTGACCTGCTGCGCGGCGCGCCAGCCGCCGCCGCTGCACGCGACCTCGCCCGGCGTGAAGAGGCGCTCGCGCACGAGGGGCTCGCTGCTCGCGTCGGGCGGCAGCTCCGGCGGAGCCTTGACGATGACGAGCGGGAACGCGCGCGCGTACTTGCAGCGCGCGTCGTACTCGTCGGCGTCGAACTCCCATCCCCTGGCGGGCCAGGCGGGCTGCGAGTTGGGGCGAAAGCGAACGGGCACGCTCAGGTATCGGGCGAACGCGAACGCCCATCGCCCGTGCCGCCGCGCCCCGTAGTACGCGGCGAGGTGCGTGAGCGTGCCGTTGCGGAACGCGAGCGTCTCGGGCCCCCAGATGACGGCCGTGGCCGCGCCGCCCGGCGGCAGGTCGTCGATGATGCGCGAGGCGTCGCCCGTCTCCCACGCGAAGATCGCGCAGTGCAGGACCGTGTTGGCGCCCGCGGCCAGCCCCGCCCAGCGCATGCAGGCGTGCGCGCGCGCCGTCCGCGCGCCGTCGAGGAGGCGCGGCATGGCGAGGAGCGCTCCGAGCACGGCCCACTGCGAAATGCGCGGGAAGATGAGGTGCGTGCCCACGAGCACCATGGGCGTGGCGAAATAAGCGACCGTGAGGACGACGAGCGGCGCCAGGATGGGCGGCGTGTCCTCGCGCGGGCGATCCCAGGCGCGGCGTCGCTTGCACGCGAGCATCGCCGACCAGCCCACGAGGCCGAGGGAGGCGAGGAGCAGGAGCTGATCGCTGCCGTCGCGGTAGAGGTCCGTGGCGTACGTGCTGAAAAAGACGATCTTGTCCACGATCGAGGGTGAGCTGCCCTCGATCGTGGGGTCGCGGTACATCTTCGGGTCCCACTCGTACTGCTGGCGGTAGACCGCGATGCAGTAAAGGCAGCCGATCGCGAGCGGCGCCACGGCCGCCGCGGCGCACGCCGCCGCGCGAAGAAGGCGCGTCCCCCGCGGGGTCGAGGGTGCGGCCGCGCGCCAGGCCGCCTCGAGGGCGAGGCCGGCGGCCGTCGCGCAGAGGATCAGCATCGACAAGACGTGGGCGAACGAGCAGAGCAGGCCAAGCGCGGCGACCGCGGCGATCGACGCGACGGTCGGACGCACGGCGGCGCGCGCGACGAACACGAGCGCCCACGCGGCGATCGCCGTCGCCATCACGTAGTTGGCGAAGCCCCAGCCAACCGAGAACGAGAAGAGCACCGGCGTGAACAGGGCGGCGTGCACGGCGGGACGCCGCAGCACCCGCACGAGCGCGACGACCGCGGCAGCCATCGCCACGAGCGAGCCGCCCACGACGAGGCGACCCGCGAGCTCGATCGGCAGGAGCGTGCTGAGCCACGCGACCGTGAAGTGAAACAGGCCGTTATACGTGAAATAGTTCAGCTGAAACGACGCGTGCTCCGGCGCGGCCGGATTGGCCAGCCGCCGGGCGACGTCGCTGAGCGCGAGGTGCTGCGGATAATCGACGCACGGCAGCAGCTTCGTGACGAACAGGCCGGCGACGACCAGCGACACGGACGACCAGTACGCCCGCGTGTCCGCGGGCGAATCGAGCACCAGGTGATCGACGACGCGCGCCGGGAGCGGCCAGCCGCAGCCCGCGTCTCGCCCGACGCGCTCGCCGCCGCGCCGCTCGGACGCGACGCCCCCCTCCGGTCCGGCTTGGTCGACGAACGTCACGCTCAGCCTGAGCCGTTTACCCCAGCGGCCCGGACAGGGCCAAGCGGCAGTTTTTTCGATATGGCCGCACACGCGCGGCGGGGCTTGCGTGGCGTCCTTTTGCGGCGGATTCTGCGGCGAGAGGGAGCCGTGGACCGGAGCCACTTTCTCGCGGCGGGCATCGCGACGATCGCGCTCACGCTCGGCTGCAACAGCGAACGAAAGCAGGAGTGCAGCCGGCTTCTGGCCGCCATGGAGCCGCTCGACCAAGGCGTGCCGTCGGTCGAGACGGTCGACCGGGTGAACAAGGACGTCGGCGCTCTGAACCTGCAAGACCAGCCGCTGCACATCTACGCGGAGAACTACCAGAAGACGCTCACCGTGCTCTCGAGCACCCTGGCGCTGCAAGCGAGCCCCTCGGCTCCCGACGGGACCGACGACGTCGTCAAGGCGCGGCTCAAAGAAGCCCGCACCGACCGCCAGGACGTCGAGCGCTATTGCGCCAACTGATCGCGGGCGCGCCGCCGCTCGCGGCCGCCCGCTCGTCGGCGCCGGATGAGGACGCGGCATCCCGGCGCCGTCCCGGCGTCGGACCCTGGGGCGCGTGGTATACGTGCGCCCCGAGATGCGCGCGCGCTGGTGGTCGTTGGCGGCGCTGCTCGCCGCGCTGACCGCGCTCGCCGTGTGGCGCGCCGCGTGCGTGCGGGCGGGGCCCGACATCGACACGGACGCGTACGCCCATCACGCCATCGCCCGTCAGATAGCCGCCGATCCGCGTGACCTGGGGGCGCACTGGGTCTGGCTGCCGCTCTTTCATTTTGCGCAGCTGCCGCTCGTGCTCGCCGGCGGCACGATGGAGCACGTGCGCTGGGCCAACGTCGCGCTGACGGCGCTCCTGCCGATCGTGCTCTTCGCGTACGTGAGGCGAACCGCGCGCCCGGGCGCTGCCGGCGTCCCGGCCGACGTGACGGCGCTCGTCGCGGCGCTCGTGGCGGCCGCCTGTCCCGTCGCGATGCAGATGGGAACGACCGCGCAGCCCGAGCCGCTCTTCGCGCTGCTGGCGCTCGGCGTGGCGATCTCCTTCGAGCGGCGGCGCGACGTCGCCGCGGCCGTGATGCTCGGGACCGCCGTGTTGCTGCGTTACGAGGCCTGGGCCGTCGTCGCCGCGGCGGCCGCCGCGCTGGCGGTGGAGCGAGCGCGCGCGCGGGGGGGCAGGGCCGGCGTCGCGGCGGTCGGTGGCGGCCGCGCCTGGGTCGTCGTCGCCGTTCCGGTCGCGCTCATCCTCGGCTGGGCAGCGCTGCGCCGCCCGGTCGACGGCCAATGGTTCGGGTTCCTGCGGCAGACCCACGAGTTCGCGACCGGCGCCTTGCCCGGCGCCGCCGCGGCCGACCACGGCTTCGGTCAGCGCGCGCTGTGGCTCGCGCGCGACCTGCTCTTTTATCCCGTCTTCGTCGCGGCGCGCGCGCTCGGCCCGGCGCTCGCGTTCGTGCCCTTCGGCGTTGCGCGCACCGTGCGCGAGCAAGGCGGCCGGTTCACGCTCGTGCTGCTGGCGTGCCTGGGTTTCGTGTCGCTGTCGTGGGCCACGCGGTCGTCGCTCGGCCTCGACCGGCACTTCGTCGCCGTGGTGCCGCTCTACGCGACGTTCGCCGCCCAGGGGCTCTCGGCCGCGGCGGACGCGCGCGCGCGGGCGGCGGGGCGCGCTGCCGGCGAGGCCCGCGAGCGCAGCGCCGTCGTCACGTCGATCGCCGCCGGCCGGACCGTCGGCGCGGCGCTGGCGTTCGCGGTGATCGCGGGGCTCGGCGTCGAGCTCGTCGTCTGGATGGGCTCCTGGCGCGCGTCGATCGCCCGCGGGTGGCCCGACAGGTCGGCGCTCGGAGCGTACCTGCGTTCTCTGCCGGGCACGCCGACCGTGTTCTGCGACGACGCCACGCTCGAGATCCTGAGCGGCCTCGATCGTCGCCGCTTCGACCGGCACTGGGTGGACGATCCGCACACGTGGGCGCTGGTCGAGGAGGCCGCCCGCGAGCGGGGCACCGTATACGTCGCGACGTGGCGGCGCAAGCTCCGGGGCCACGAGCCGCCGGGCCGCCTCGTGTTCGAGGCCGGGGGCGATCCGGCCGACGCCGAAGGCAGCGGCGTCGCGGTCCTTCGCGTCGCGGCGGACGAGAGCCGCTCGCAGCGCTAGCCTTCGACACGGCGCGATCGCGGCCGTGTCTCGAGAGCGCATCCGGCCGCCGACGATGGACCAGCAAACGCGACCTTCTGCCCTGCCGCGGCCGGCGATCCGCAGACTCGTGGCGTTCCGGCGCCTGCTCGCCGCCGCGAAGGCGCCGATCGAGTTCCAGATCCTCGGCAGGATCCTCCTCCACGCGGCCCTGGTCGGCGCGGCCGCGGGTCTCCTCGGGTCGCTCTTCTTCGCGGGCGTCGAGGCGATGCAGCGCGTGTCGATCGAGCGCTGGGCCGGCTACGTGCCGCTCCGCGCCGGCGGCGAGCGCATCCTGGGCGAGCCGTCGCGGTCGACCCCGTTTCGCCCTTGGCTGCTCTGGATCGTGCCCGCCGCCGGGGCGCTCGTCGCGGGCATCGTCTCTTACCGGCTGGCGCCCGAGACGCGCGGGGGAGGCAGCGACGCCGTCATCGAGGCGTTCCACAAGCACGGCGGCATGGTGCGCAAGCGCGTCGCCTTCGTGAAGGCGTTCGTGTCGATCCTCACGCTCGGCACCGGCGGGTCGGGCGGCCGGGAGGGCCCGACGATGCAGATGGGGGGCGCCATCGGATCGCTCGTGGGCCAGCTCCTTCGCGTCACCGACCGCGAGCGCCGCATCCTGCTCGTCGCCGGCACGGCGGCCGGCATGGCCGCCGTCTTCAGGACGCCGCTCGGCGCGGCGCTCCTCGCCGTCGAGATCCTGCACCGCGACGACTTCGAGGCCGACGCGCTCGTCCCGAGCGTGCTCGCGAGCGTCGTCTCCTACTCGGTGTTCATCGCGTTCTTCGGAGAGGCCACGCTCTTCACGCACGCCCCGTCGTACCCGTTCGTGCCGCAACACCTGCCGCTCTACGGGCTGCTCGCCCTGGTCGTTTCGATCGTCGCGAGCGCGTTCCTGTCGACGCTGCGATGGGTGCAGGCGCTCACGCGCGATCTGAGGCTTCCGGAGTGGTGCAAGCCGGGCCTGGGCGGGCTCGTGCTCGGCGTGTTCGCGACGCCGATCATCGTCTTCATCGGTCCGCACCTCGGTCAGCCCGGGCAGGGCCTGGGCATCCTCGGCGGCGGCTACGGCGCCGCCCAGCTCGGCATCAGCGGCGCCGAGTGGTTTCCGAGCGGCTGGCGCGGCGTCGAGCTGCTGGCGCTGCTCGGCACCGTCAAGATCGTGGCCACGTGCCTGACCGTCGGCAGCGGGGGCAGCGCCGGCGACTTCGGTCCGTCGCTCGTCATCGGCGGCATCTTCGGCGGCGCGTTCGGCCGCGCGGCGCAGGCGCTGCTGCACGACCCGCGCATCGACCCCGGCGCGTTCGCGCTCGTCGGCATGGGGACGTTCTACGGAGGGCTGGCGCACGTGCCGATCGCGTCGCTCGTGATGACGTGCGAGCTCGCGGGCAGCTACGACCTGCTCGTGCCGCTGATGCTCGCCGAGGGCATCGCGTTCGTCGCGCTGCGCCACCGCAGCCTCTACCTCGCGCAGGTCCCGACCAAGCGCGACTCGCCGGCGCACCGCGACGAGCTGATCTTCGACGTCTTGACGGGGGTGCGCGTCGGCGACGTCGTCGTCCGCGACCGCGCCCTCGCGACGTTCGAGGCGCGCACGCCGGCGCGCGAGGTCATCGACAAGGCGGCGGCGACCGGCTGGCAGGACGTCTTCCCGGTGCTCGGCGACGACGGGAAGCTGCTCGGCGTCGTGCTGAGCGACGTCATGCGAACGATGGCGGCCAACCCCGATCTCGGCGAGCTCGCCATCGCGCACGACCTCATGATCCCGGCGGTGAGCGTCAAGGACACCGACGACCTGCAGCGGGCGCTCGACGCGATCCTGGCCCACGGCGTGCGCGAGCTCGTGGTCACCGACGACTCGGGGCGCATCGTGGGCCTGCTCGACGAGGCGGACATCACGCGCGTCTACCAGAGCGCGACCGCGAGCCGCCGGCCCGAGTGAGCGGGGCGCCGCGCGCCGCGCCCGTCAGCTGGGCGGCTTGCAGGCGTGGCTCAACGCGTCGCCGGCGCGCTCGCGCACGATCGCCGAGTCGCGCGTGCCTCCGGCGATCTCCGGCAGCGCGGCGCACGTGGCCGGCAGGCCCTTGCCGTACGACCCGAACGGGTCGATCGCCTCCACCACGGTCGCGCGCGTCGCCGGCAGGTGGACGATCGCGTCGGCCAGCACGCCGTCCATCTCCGCCGTGCACCGCTGGACGGCGTAGCCGAGGGGCACGGTGAGGGCCGGATAGGCCTCGGGCCTCCTCGACGCGAGCGCCTTGGTCCACGCGACGTGCAGTCGCGGGCAGGGCAGCTCGTGGCTCTTGCCGGCGGCCCCGAGCAGCCCCGGCTCCCCGTCGACCGCCATCCACGACAGGGCGGCGTCGTCGTCCGCGGCGATCCGCACCACCGCGTCGACGCACGAGGGCGCGTCGCGCGCGGCCTCCGGCACGCCGAGCAGCACGCGGCGCGCGTCCGGGTCGGCCAGCCTCGACGCGGCGCCGCGGCACATCGCGCCTCTGGTCGACGCGTCGACGATGCGGCGCTCGATGGCCTCTCGGGCGGGCGGTCCGATGCTCGCGAGGGTGCTCGACACGTTGAAGTTCTGCGTGCTCGCCGATAGGCGCACGAGCGCCGCTTCGAGATCGGGCAAGAACGGAAGCAGGCGCGGGTCGCTCTTGGGCATGGCGCTCGCCGCGAGGTCGGCTCGCCTCGGATCGGCGAGGCCGCGCCGGATCATCGCCGTGCCCCACGGGGCCCCGCGCACGACGGCGGTCCAGGCCGCGGCGAAGGCTTGCACGTCGAACGACGAGCGCGCCTCGAGCGCCGCGACGGCGTCCGGCTCGGCGTCGGCGATGCGGCCGATGGCCGCGATCGCGTCGGGGGTGCCGTGCTCGTCGAGCCAGCGGACGTCCTTCTTCGCCTCGGCCTCGGCGATCGTCGCCGGATGGCAGGCCGCCAGCGCGACGACAGCGACCAGCCAGCACCGTGATCGGCTCACGATGCCCCAGGGTACACGAGTCCACGTCCACGCGGGCGGCTCCGCCCGGCGCCCGGCGCGCGCCCGCGCGGCCCGCCCGGGGGTGGGGGCGGCCGTCTCCCCGCCGGTTTGGTCCGACGTTTAGCTACGCGGCGCGCTCCTGCGTGAGGCTCGGGGCGGTGATGCGGGGCCCCTCCTTCAAGTTGAGGCGCACCGGCAGCACGACCATCGGCAGGCCGGCGTGCTGCAATCGCCGCTGGATCATGAACGCCGTCTCGTTGTGCAAGAGGCGCGTGATCATCGTGTCCTCCTCGAAGATGAGCTGGCCCGCCACGAACAGCGCCCTCGGGTACTTCTCGATGACGCCGGTGGCGATCTTCTCCGCCTCGACCGCCACCTCGATGCCCGTCGCGTACGTCCGCTCGGCCGGCAGCCCGAGCCAGCGCGCGTACTGCACGTACTTGTCGAGCGCGTGCTCGACGCGCCGCTCGAGCGCGTGCACCTCGTCGATGCCCTTGAACACGCCGGAGTCGATGACGGCGACCGAACAGAAGACGACCCCCTGGAAGTGGCCGGGGAACATGCGCAGGAGCGTGAGCATCGCGTGCCGCCCCAGGCCGCCGTAACCGCCGACGAAGAGGACCGCGACGGGTCGGTTGGGGTCGATGCCCCCGCGCGGGGGCGCGACGCCGACGTCGGTCGCCGTCGGCCCGGCGCGCGCGGCGTCGGCGAGCGGGTCGGTGAGCTCGAGGTCCAGGCGCCGGATGGCGTCGACGACGCGGCCGTAGTGGCGCTTGACGCCGAAGCACAGCGTGACGAGCACCCCCGTGACGACGAGCGTCAACCAGCCGCCGGCCGTGAACTTCTCGAACACGGTGACGGCCAGGATCGTGAGGCAGAGCGCGAGGCCGATGACGTGGATCGGCAAGTGGCGGTACCAGTCGCTGTGCTCCTTTCGGTGCTGCACCCAGAAGCGCGCCATCCCGAGGTTCGACAGCGAGAACGTGAGAAACACGTTGATCGAGTACATGACCACGAGCTTCTCGACGTTGCCGTGCGTGTAGACGAGCGCCACGATGGACGTGACGCCCATGAGGAGGACGCCGTTCTGCATGCTGAGCCGCTCGGAGAGCGCGGCGAAGCGGTGCGGCAGCCACGAGTCGACCGCCATGTTGGCCATGACGCGAGGCCCGTCGACGAAGCCGGCCTGCGCCGCGATGAGCAGCAGGCCCGCCTCGGAGGCGAGGGCGATCGTGGTGAACCAGGCGCCCGCGTGCCAGCCGCCGATCGTCCAGCGCGCCGTCACGCGCTCGAGCAGGACGGCGTTCATCGTCTTGTCGTCGGCGGGCATCGCGTGCACGAGCAGGTAGGCCAGGATGATGCCGCCGGCCGTCAGCGCGAGCGACGTCGCCATCATCCCCATCGTGCGCCGCGCCGTGCGCACCTTCGGCTCGCGCATGATCGGCACGCCGTTCGACACGGCCTCGATGCCCGTGTACGTGCCGCCGCCGAGCGAGTAGGCGCGCACGAACAGCATCAGCGCCCCGAGCTGGCCGAGCGACGACACGGTGTGGTGGAAGTTGGCGCTCGTCTCTCGCGCGACCGCCCCGAACTCCCCCAGGTTGCCGAAGATCGCGACCACGAGGAGCACGGCGTGCGTGACGACGAACGCCATGAACACCGGCAAGATCGCCTGCACGGACTCCTTGACGCCCCGGATGTTCAGGATGGTCAATAGCCCGATCGCGCCGATCTCGAGGATCAGCTTGAGGCGCTGGACGGGATCCAGCCAGGAGCCGATGTCCTCGCTCGCGATGCGCGTGGCGGCCGGCCCGAACCATTCGCGCGGGATCATGCTGAAGATGGCGTCTCCCCCCGACGCGATCGACACGGTGATCGTGAGCACGTAGTCGACGAGCAGCGCCGAGCCGCTGACGACGCCGAACCGCGCGCCGAGGAGCTTCGTGGCGACGACGTAGCCGCCGCCGCCCGAGGGAAAGTGCTCGATGATCCGCGAATAGGCGTACGAGATGATGAAGACGGTGAGCGCGGTGCCGACCGCGAGGCCGACGGCGAGCGACGAGTAGTCGCGGCCGTCCACCACGAGCTCGCGGAACGCGGCCTCCGGCCCGTACGCCGACGAGGACAGCCCGTCGGCGCCGAGGCCGACCCAGGCCAGCATCGCGACGAGCGAGATGTTGTGGAACGTCTGTTCGGAGTGAACGTCCTTTGGCGCGCCGAACAAGAACGCGCGTATCTTCTTCCACATCGTGGACGCCGTCTCTTTCGCCAGCGCGCGGCCAACATTAGTGCAGGAGCATCGGTCGTCAAATGGCCGTGGCGGCTTGGGCGGCAGAGCGTTAAGACGCATTAAGAAGCGTCCGCTTGATGTCGATCACGTTTCCGCGAACGGCACGCCGGGCGGCCGCGGCGGCCGCGTCGGCCCCGGCCGGAGCACGGTGTGAGCGCGTCCGTACGCCGCCTGGTCGCGGCGCTCGGCGTCTTCGCGCTGCTCGTCGGCGTAGGGAGCGTCGGCTACTTGAGCCTCGGCCACGGCCGATGGACGCTCGCCGACTGCGCGTACATGACCGTCATCACCATATCGACGGTCGGCTTCTACGAGCTGAAGCAGATGACGGACGTGCCCGGCGCGCGCGCGCTCACCGTGAGCCTCATCATCGGCGGCGTCGGCGTGCTCGCGTACATGCAGTCGAACCTCACGGCCATGCTCGTCGAGGGAGCGATCGGACACGCGCTGAGGAGGCGCCGGATGCAGAGGGAGATCGGCAAGCTCAAGGGCCACATCGTCGTCGCCGGCGCCGGCGCCACGGGCAAGCACGTCATCGAGGAGCTCGCGGCGACGCAGACGCCGTTCGTCGCGATCGATCGCAGCGACCACGTGTTGCAGCAGGTGTCGGCCGAGATCTGCGGCGGCAAGCTCCTGTACGTGCACGGCGACGCCACCCAGGACCACGTGCTCTGCGCCGCCGGCGTCGAGCGCGCGCGCGGCGTCGTCGCCGCGCTCACGCACGACAAGGACAACCTCTACGTCACGCTGAGCGCCCGCAGCCTCAACGCGCAGGCGCGCATCGTGAGCAAGGTCGTCGAGGACGAAGCCGCTCCGAAGATCCTCAAGGCCGGCGCGTCGGCGATCGTCAACCCCGCCATGATCGGGGCGAGGCGCCTGGCGAGCGAGCTCATACGCCCCGAGGTCAACGAGTTTCTCGACCAGATGCTGCGCGACAAGGACAAGAACCTGCGCCTCGAGGAGGTCATCGTGCCCGCCGGATCGAGCTTCGTCGGCCTCGCCCTGAAGGACACGCCGATCCGGCGCGAGACGCGCGCCCTCGTCGTCGCGGTGCGCGGCGGCGATCGAGCCTTCGCGTACAACCCGGACCCGGACTACGTCATCGACGAGGGCACGACGCTCATCGTCCTCGGCGAGCGCGACAACATCGTCAAGCTGCGCTCGCTCGTGTCGGCGGGCGCGGCGCGAGGCCCGACCGCGTCACGCGTCGAGCCCTCGTGAGGCGAGCACGTCGCGCAGGCTCGCGCGCAGCGCGCCGCTCGCGCCCGGGAGCGCCGCCCGCGCGAGCTCGAGGAACTTCGTCCCGCGGGTGTCCTTCACGGCCGAGAGGGCGGCCGCGCGGTCCGTGGGCGGCCCGTGATCGATCGCGGCGAGCACGAGCTCCGCTGCCTCGACGGTGTCCATGCGCGCGAGCGCCCGCAGGGCCGACGCGCGCACGAGCGCGCGCGGCGACTCGCGCAGGATGCGCGACAGCGGGTCGACGGCGTGCGGAAAGTAGAGCGCCTCGACGGCGCGCGCGGCCTGCTCGACGATGACCGGGTCGGCGTCTTCGAGCGCGGCGCGCACCGTGACGAACGTGCGCTTGTAAGAGAGCGTCTGCATCGCCTGCAGCACGGCCACCTTCACGCGCCGGTCGGGCGACTCGAACAGCTTCTCGAGCGGCGAGAGCGCCACGTACAGCTGCAGCTGCCCGAGCTGTTCGGCGAGCCGCAGCCGCGCCTCGACCGGCGCCCCCTCGCGCTCGGCCTCCATCGCGGTCAGGCGGGCGAGCATCGCCTTGCGCCGGTAAAGTCTGTCCCAGCGCTTGTCGAGCAGCACGTCGGCGCACGCGTCCGCGGCGCTGCCCTGCCGCTCCCACTCGAGCACGTCGACGTGCCAGACCTCGGTGTAGTGCGTCTCGTGGCGCACGGACTGGACGCGCTTGCGCGACGACTCCAGCCGCTCGTCGGAGGCGCCCTCGTAGCGCTGCGCCGCGCGCGCGTAGTGCTCGCGGCGCGACGGCTCGAGGTCCAGCGCCGCGAGCTCCTTGTAGACCTCGCCGACGCGCGCGTACTGCTCGATCTCCGCGAACGCCAGCACGGCCGCGAGCAGCGCGTGCTCGGTGATCTCCGAGGGCGCGCTTCGCGCGAGCTGCTGGCGCGCGACGGCCCGCCACAGCTCCGCCTGGCGCAGCGCGTACTCTCCGGCGGCGGCGCCGAGGCCCAGGCTCCGCGCGTACTCGGCGGCCTGCCTGGCCAGCGTGGCGGCCGCGCGGATCTCGCCGCCCTCGCCGGCCGCCGCGATGGCCTCGTCGAAGAGCTCCAGCGCGAAGGTGTACTTCAGGTGGTCCTCCTGCAGGATGCGGATCGAGTTGACGAAGCCCTCGAGCACGTCCTCGAAGCTTCCGCTCTCGCGCCCGATCTGCACGAGCACCTGGAAGCAGTCGAACGCCCGCTCGCGCCGGCCGATGGACTCGAAGTGGTCGGCCGCCTCCTCGAGCAGGCGAACGCTGGCGACGATGGCCTCTCGCGCTTGCCGCGCGTCGCCGCACTGGCGCGCGCAGCGCGCGAGGTTGAAGCGCACGAGCGCCGTGACGTACACGTCGTCGCCGCGCTCGGTGACCTGCGCGAGGCGCGACCACAGGGCGCGCGCGCCGGTCCAGTCCCTGGCCTTCTCGCGGTAGATCGCGGCGGCCGCGCCGCGGCCCGACTCCTCCATCTCGCGCGCCGCCTCGGCCATGCGACCCTGCGCCGTGAGCACCGGCGCGCGGTC
>Ga0070738_10005058_pt1 | contig 15031 bp, 11 predicted proteins | sample Coa_R2_2_FD_66446 | JGI IMG/M metagenome (GOLD analysis project Ga0070738, IMG submission 66446) | Surface soil microbial communities from Centralia Pennsylvania, which are recovering from an underground coalmine fire - Coalmine... | ecosystem: Environmental > Terrestrial > Soil > Unclassified ...
AAGTTGCCCTGACCTTGCAGGTGCTTGGTGGTCTGACAACCTCTGAGATTGCCAGAACCTTTCTCGTCACGCCTACAACGATGGCACAGCGCCTGGTGCGTGCCAAACGGAAAATTCGCGATGCTGGCATTCCCTATCACGTTCCGCCTGCCGGGGCTATCACGGAGCGGTTAGATGCCGTACTCTCTGTCCTCTACCTGATCTTCAATGCTGGCTATACTGCCCTGCTGGGAGACAACTTAATCCGGCACGACCTCTGCGCCGAGGCCATCCGGCTCGCGCGCGTCCTGACCTTGCTGCTGGCAAAAGAACCGTCGTTGCCCGAAGACGCGGAAACTCTCGGTCTGCTGGCATTGATGCTCCTGCATGATTCCCGGCGCAAGGCCCGTGTGACGCCCGATGGTGTGCTTGTGCCACTGGAAGAGCAAGATAGAACGCGATGGGATCAACAGCAAATCGCTGAGGGTCTGGCTATTCTGGAACGAGCGTTGGCGATGAAAGCGCCCGGCCCGTTCCAGATTCAAGCGGCCATCAGCGCGCTGCATTCACGGGCCAGCAGCCCGGCAGAAACAGACTGGACGCAGATCGCTATTCTCTATGCCATGCTCTCCCAGGTGATGCCTTCCCCGATAGTGGAACTGAATCGGGCTGTAGCCATAGCGATGGCAGAGAGCCTCGAATGCGGTTTGAGCCTGCTAAGTCGGCTGGAAGAAGCCGATGCTTTAAGCGGCTATCACCTCTTTCACGCCGCCCGCGCCGACCTGCTGCGCCGTTCAGGCAAGTTTGATGAGGCGTGCATCGCCTATACCCGCGCTCTGGAACTCTGCCAGAATAATGCCGAACGCGCCTTTTTTCAGCGCCGCCTCACCGAAATCGGGCAGCAGGCGAGGTAAGAAGGAATACAAAACTGTTTGCGGCCATGTCAGGCTAAGCGATTGCTCGGCTGACATGCCTGCAAACAGTTTTACATTCCTTCTCGCTGTTCTTAACGATGCCGGCGGCGAATGAGGAAGTAGGAGCCACCGGCTGCCGTCAGGACGACGGGAACGGCGGCCAGCAGCCAGAAGCGAATGTTCTTGCGCTTGCCTGCGGTAGTCTCTTCGCTTTCGTTGCTGACCTTCACCTTTTCGGCAATAGCAGTTGCCAGGGTATTGAACATGGTCTCTCAATCCTTTCCAGCGTAAATATGTGTATTGTTGAACTCAACGTGTTTTGCGCAGAGCCGCTTCCCTCTGACTGTTGGAGCGGCCTGTGACATTGTTAGTATAGTGAAGGGCAAACAGAGGGGCTTCTATACACTGATAAGGGCAGGCCACTTCCTGTGGGTGTGGTGGGCCTGAGCAGGACTTTCCTTGACACGTCGTCAGCTTCGGGGCTATAGTGACAGAAAAAGTGAGAAAAGGGACACGCTCTATGCCGGTGTCCGAGGGAGGAAATATGGCCCACAACGAGACGTTTCGCGCGCTTGTCCTCAATCAGGTTGATGGCAAGGTACAGTCCGCGATAGAGCAAGTGGAGACGAGCGCATTGCCGGAGGGAGATGTGCTGGTGCGCGTCGCCTGTTCGGATCTGAATTATAAGGATGGTCTGGCAGTCACCGGGCAGGGGAGAATTATTCGTAATTATCCCGCTATACCGGGCGTTGACTTCGCCGGAGTGGTCGAGGAGTCCCAATCACCGCGTTTCCAGCCGGGCGATAAGGTCGTGCTGACAGGTTGGGGTGTGGGCGAGCGCCACTGGGGCGGCTATGCGCAGCGGGCGCGCGTCAAAGCTGACTGGCTGGTAGCCTTGCCGGAAGGTCTCAGCCTGGAACAGGCGATGGGCATTGGCACGGCAGGCTTTACGGCCATGCTCTGTGTGCTGGCGCTCGAAGCGCATGGATTGCAGGAGAAGGCGGAGAAACGCCCGGTCGTCATCACGGGCGCGACGGGGGGAGTGGGCAGCATAGCGGTTGCCATTCTGGCCCATCTTGGCTACCACGCTGTTGCCTCAACCGGCAGCACGGACGCAGAGGAATATTTGCGCTCGCTGGGTGCGCAGGAAGTCATCGGCAGGCTGGCCAATCCCGCGCGCCGCCCGCTGGAATCCGAACGCTGGGGTGGCGCGGTCGATACCGTCGGCGGGGAAACGCTGGCCTCGCTCTTTCCGGCAATGGCCTATGGGACGAGCGTTGCCGCCTGTGGGCTGGCCGGTGGCAGCGAAATCAACACGACCGTTATGCCCTTTATTTTGCGCGGCGTCAACCTGCTCGGCATCGAATCCGTCTATTTCCCTGCCGACCGGCGCCCGGCTGTCTGGGAACGACTGGCGCGTGACCTGCCACTGGACGTACTCAATCGCATTATGCAGGTTGTGCCGCTATCGCAGGTTCCTCAATTGAGCCAGGAGATTCTCAAAGGCCAGACTCGTGGTCGGCTCGTTGTTGATGTTAATTCATAGCATGCATGCCGTAAAAAACGCCCCTTGACGTGTCATGCTGAGCGCCGCGAAGCATCTGCGTGGGCCACGTCGCCCGGTTGGTGAGACCAGATGCTTCGCTGCCGCTCAGCATGACACGTCAAGGGGCGTTTGTCATGGCATGCCCGAACGAGTTGTCCGGGAATGATCAGATTCTTTGTTGATCCGGTTGTTCCTGTTCGCTGGTAGAGGTGATAGAAGGCGCGTGTAATTCATGAATACAGCGCATCACCTTCGCCAGCGAATCGTCGAGCGGATTGGATGTATCAATCACGCAGCCTTCGTCTTCAAACTCCTCGAAGCGCGGCTTCCAGCGTAGCCATTCCTCCCAGGATGTGATCTGGAACTCTGAGACCTTGCCCTTCCGTCCCTCTAGCCGCCGCTTTTGTACCTCTGGCGGACACTGGCAGTGGACGACTAGCATGGGGATGTGAAACGTCCGGGCCAGTTCTCGTGATTGTTTGTAGGTCGTCTGGTATGTCAGGGGCGTATCCATGACGATACTCAGGCCCAGTTGCAGTTGTTCGCGGGCCAGCGCGAACATCAATTCATATGAGAAGCGCCCGATGCCCGGTATATCGCCGAAGATATCGACCGCTTTCTGGCGTATGATATCTCGGTCGATGAGTGGAGCATGCAGCGCGGCAGCGATAGCCCGCGCTATCGTACTTTTCCCCGTGCCGGGGTATCCTCGCATAACAATAAATGTACACCCGTACACTGCTGAATATCTTTCTTTCCTGAAATTTTTAAGGCATAACATCTTGCCAGAGCAGTCTTCCCTTACCGGGATATTGCTCTTTCGTTGTGGTTTCTCGCTATGATGACCTGCCTGATGACGTAACCGGAGTAATATTACGTCAGTGTATAGAATATATTATAGGCGATGCGCCACCGAAGTGTGAGGTTTCTATAGATTCTGTGGTACTAAATTACCGGCTCATCAATTGAGACTGCGCTTTATGGTGGGGTGATGCTCTTTACGTATTCTTGCTATGCTCTTTCCTGTTCTTCCTCTACTTCATACTATGTTTGCAGGGAGAAATTGTTGCGCGCCTGCCTGGACTTGACGTTCGGGTTAGTGAGCGGTATGATGCTCTTGCATAGATTATCTGGATAGAAGGTCTTTTTGCTATGATGAAGCAATTACGCGGGCGCAACCTGGCGCATCCGGGATGCCTGGTTGGAACGACGCTGGGTCTGACGCTCGGCATCATCCTGGCCGGTGTGCTGGCTCTCTCGTTTAATGTAGCGTTCAACATTGACGTACTCATCTGGTTTGGCCTGACGGTTGTACTTGGCGCGATTGGCTGGTTCACCGGCGATCGCCTCTCTTCGCGTTTCCCCGCGCTGGAAGGGGACGTGGCGGATATATCGGATCCAACGCCAGCTTCTTCCCCTGCTTCCCGGCGTGCTGAGGACTAGCACTCTTATGAAAAGTGTGCTATAGTATAGATAGCGATTGTACCGCAGGTACAGGCGCTTCCCTGAGCATGGGAAGTGGAGCAATGTTTCCTCCCCCGCCTCAAAGCTGAGGCAAAGCAAGCAATTCCAGGTGGATTCTCCAGTGCCGTTGACCACCGGATCGGTTGTATCGACCCGTAGGTAGGATGTTGATAGTGCGTGCCAGAGCTAGCTGAGCTGAACGAACGGACTGACTGATCTGTGACATCCGACCAGCATGAAGTAGGAGAATACCTTATGACCCAGAACGAATTTCACCGGCCTATCTCTGTTGATTTTGCTCCTCGCGGCAGCCTCTGTGAGTGGTGTGGCAAGCCAGCCGAACAGCAGTTGACAGCTATCGGCGGTCACTATCACAATGAGAGTGGCCTCTTCTGCCAGCCCTGTGGCGAGGAATTTACGCGCGCCGTGCTGGCCTCCCTCAGTTCCGATAAGACGGCAAAAGCGCAGGCGCGTTCCTTCTAGGATGTTCAAAGTGTAAGTGTGCAGAGAGTACAGGCGAGCAGGCCCTGAGCGGGCAGGCCACCCGCAAGGGGTGGCCCTACTATAATACGAGCGGTTCGCGCAATTTATGAACTGGTTTCGTATATAGTAGGGCCACCCCTTGCGGGTGGCCTGCCCGCTCAGGACCTGCATTGCTTTTAAGCGTAACGTTTCATGTACTGTTCGATGCTGAACTCCTTAGCCTGGGCGGCGAGTTCGTGCGCGGCCTGATCCATCGTCGTGCGCTCGTCCTGGTAGAAGATGCCCATGTATTGCTTCTCCGTTTCCATCGCCAGCACCATCGCCCTGGCCCGGTCATGCGGGTCATGATCGGCGGGGATGGGGGTGACAGAGGCGTCCCAGGCATCGAACGTGTTATAGAACGTCGGGCAGGGACTGAGGACGTGGATGAAGGAGAAGCCGTGATGGTTGATGCCTTGCTCGATCAACGCCGCCAGTTCCTTTGGCTTGGCGGAATAGCCGCGAGCCACGAAGCTGACGTTGAGCGAAAGCGCCGTCGCGATGGGATTGAACTGCGAAGCCATCAGGCCATAGGGTGTTGACTTGGTAACGTGACCGTGCGGCGAGGTTGGCGAGGTCTGGCCCTTGGTCAGGCCGTAGATCTCGTTATCCATGACCACTGCTGTGATATCGATGTTGCGCAGCGCGGCATGGATCAGGTGGCCGGCGCCGATGCTGAAGAAGTCGCCGTCGCCGCCTACCGCGACGATGGTGAGGTCGGGGCGCGCCATCTTCATGCCCTGCGCCATCGGCAACGCTCGTCCATGCAGGCTGTGAATGCCGAACGTCTTCACAAAGTGGGGGAAGCGACTGGAGCAGCCGATGCCGGAGACGACAACCGTCTGGTCAAGCGGCAGCTTCAGGTTTGCCAGCCCGCGAAAGGTCGCGTTGAGGACGCCGAAGTCACCGCAGCCGGGACACCACGTCGGCTTCACTTCGCTTTTATAGTCCTTGAGTGTTGGAGTAAATGTGGCCTGTGCCATGATATTAGCTAACCTCCTCAATTGCCCGCAGGATTTCACCGGCGGTGAAGGGAATCCCACCGAATTTATTGACGCGAATCGCCTGTAACCCGTATTTCGCACCCAGCAGATTCGCTAACTGACCGGTATAATTCGACTCCGGCACGATCACTTTGTTGACCGAGCGGATGAATGCGCGAATCGTGCGATCAGGCAGGGGTGAAAGAATCTTTGGATGCAGCGAGGCGACCTTGTAGCCCTTTGCGCGGGCGCGGTCAACAGCTTCCTGAATGGTTCCCTCGGTGGAGCCCCAGCCAATGATGCCGATTTCCGCGTCCTCGTCGCCATACCGCTCTGGCTGCGGTAGCTCGTCGGCGGCGGTGTCCAGCTTGCGGAAGCGTTTTTCCATCATCGCTGTATGGTCTTCCGGCTCGTAGTCAGGATGCCCATGGATGTCATGTTCCAGGCCGGTTGCCACATAGGGCGTTGCGCCGGGGCCGGGAGTGGTGATGGGCGAGATGCCGCTGGCTGTGTAGGCATAGCGTGCGAAGCTTTCGGCGGTGGCATGCACTTCGGCGGCATGCCCGTTGCTACTGGCTCCGTTTGCATTATGGCCATTACTGTACTGAAGACGACCTTCAATCGGTAACTGTTTGAAGGCGCTGCTGTCCACGCTTTCCACGCGCGCGGTCAGTGACTGGTCGGTGAGGAAGATGACCGGCATCTGATAGCGTTCGGCCATATTGAAGGCCAGAATCATCAACCGGTAGCAGTCGGCCACGTCAGCCGGGGCGACAATCATACGCGGGGTGTCGCCGTGACTGGCGTTAAGGGCCAGGCTCAGGTCGGCCTGCTCCATCTTCGTGGGCATGCCTGTACTGGGGCCTGCGCGCTGGGCGTCCACGATAACGGCGGGAATCTCGGCCATCGAGGCGTAGCCAATTGCCTCCGTCATCAGCGAAATGCCGGGGCCGGAGGTCGCGGTCATCGCCCGTTGCCCGCCGAAGGACGCGCCCAGCACGGAAGTGATGGCCGCGATTTCATCTTCGGCCTGCAAGAAGGTGCCGCCAACCATCGGCAGCTCTTTTGCCAGCATCTCCATGATGTCGCTGGCCGGCGTGATGGGATAGCCCGCGAAGAAACGGCATTGCGCCGCCAGTGCCCCGGCTACCACCGCCTGATTGCCGTTGAGGACCACGCGATCGGCTTTCTCGACCGGCCCCAGATGGTACGGGTCGCGCTTGGTCAGCCGCTCTTTCACATACTTCTCCGCGATCTCCAGCGCCAGCATATTTTTTTCCATCAGAATGGGATTCGATTTGCGTGACTTAGAGAGTCGGGACTCGACCACCTGCGTGAGGGCCTGCAAAGGAGGGCCGAAGAGGCCCGCAATGGCGCCCAGCATGACCATGTTTTTGGTCTGGAACAACTGCACTTCCTTGCGGGCAATCTCATTAAAGGGAACAGCATATGTGATGTAATCGCCAGAGTCAGGGGGGGTGAAGTCGGAGGGATCGTAGACCAGCACTCCGCCCTGGCGCAGATCGCCAATATTGCGATCGAAGGCTTCTTTGTTCAGGCAGATCAGCACATCGGCGTAATCCCCCATCGATTTGACGGGCTGGTCGCTGATGCGCACCTGAAACATACACGGGCCGCCGAGAATTTCGGCGGGGAAGGTGCGGAAGGTATACACATGATACCCCCAGCGAGCGGAAGAGAGGGCGAGGATATCGCCACCGGAGATGGTGCCTTCGCCCGACTCACCGCCGATACGAATAGTTACTTCATTCGCCATTGAATGTCCCCTTCGGAAAAGTTTTGACCGCGCCAGGTGCATCGCATACTCCCTGCTGGCGCGGCCCATCAACCTGGGTCAAATTGCTCGTCTTTCTGTTTCTATCTCATTCCCTGCCAAGCATTACAGGGAAATAGGGTGAAACTGAACCTTGCTCATAACTGCTGTTATTATAGCACACTCCGAATGAATAGGGTATCGACTTTGCGAAATTATGGAAAATTACCTATTTCCTGTCCTGTGTAATCGCACACGGAAAGATTTCAGCGGATTCCACTACGAAACCAGCGAAAATGCGAAGCAAAAATTATCCTCTTCCCATGCGTCGGGAGATGTGCTACAATGGGAACGTCCAACGAGGGCCCATAGCTCAGCGGTTAGAGCAGCCGGCTCATAACTGGTTGGTCGCTGGTTCGAATCCAGCTGGGCCCATTGATAACTCGTAATGCGATGCCATCCTGTATGCATACTGGTTTTAGTTTTTCGGTATTGGCTTCCTTACAGGTTGCATAGTATCTCCCTTAGAAATTCTGTATTGTTTCCCTCCAATGCTATTACGCCCGGTGGAGACCCCAATTTGTGGGTCTTCCTGTATCCCCAATCCCTGCTGTTGACGTGTCTATAGTGGAGGAGTCTTCTGTGGTGCCTCTGCCTTGTGTTGTCCACCTCTGGACAGGAGAGTATTCGTTTTGATGAGATGAGAGCATTTTGAACTCGTTTGGGAGGGCGCACATCCCGAAAGGAGCGTATTATGGCACGATTCATGATAAATGTTCTGCTTGTTTTCTTGTTACTGCTCCTCTTTTCCTTTATAGGAGCAATAGTATTTCCCGGATTACCAACGACAAATACGACTGTAGGCGATTTTGGCCGCGCTTTGCTTCTGCTTGTTCTGCCAGTGTTCTTAATGGCCATCATCGGCTACTTTCTGGGAAGAGGCATACGCAGTATAAAGAGTTCTTTTGAGGCGCTTGGATTGACCTATGTGAGTGCTTTCCTTGTCGGCGGCGTACTCGCCCTGTTGACAATATTGAATTTTAGCTACAGTGCGCACGTCAATTTCACCTGGTTAGGCACAAGCTGGTATGCTCCCCTGTTCACGATTTTTCTCATAGGAGCGCCCATTACCCTGGCTTTTCTGGCCTGAAGAAAGCTGCACAGAAGCGAGTATGGAACTGGATGAAGCCTCTCCTGCCAGCTAGACCCGGACGACTGCCTTGACGAGGTACGTGTCTTCATAAAGGTATGGTAGTACGTACCAGAATTACGGCAGGCTTTTCTTTTTTCAGACAAGAACAGCCTGATAGGTCGGAAGGAGAGGAAGCGGGAACATGTCTGTACAACCATTACCCGAAAAGCAGGAGCAGGCCGCCGCGTGCGAGCTGCTGGATGACCCGGCAGAGGTCGCGAAGATGGCCGGTTTACGCTATGTGAGCGATAAAAAGCCGGGCATCCGGCGCGAGCGTGTCGGCGAGCAGTTTACCTATATCGGCGTCGATGGCAAGCCGATCAGCGATGAGAAGACGTTGCAGCGCATTCGTTCGCTTGCCATTCCCCCCGCGTGGACGGATGTGTGGATTTGCCCATCACCACGCGGTCATATTCAGGCTACCGGACGCGACGCGAAAGGGCGCAAGCAGTATCGCTATCACCCACAATGGCGCAAAGTGCGCGACGAGACCAAGTACCATAAAATGCTGGCCTTTGGTATGGCACTGCCCGAGCTGCGACAGAGAGTGGCGCACGATTTGCAACTGACGGGCCTGCCGCGCGAGAAAGTGCTGGCAACCATCATTGACCTGCTGGATATCACTGCCATTCGCGTGGGCAACGAAGAGTACGCGCGCGAGAACCAGTCCTATGGCCTGACCACGCTGCTTAACCGGCACGTGGATGTCTCCGGCTCAAGCATTCGGCTGCATTTTCGCGGCAAAAGCGGGAAGGAACATACTTACACCGTGCAGGATAAAAGGCTTGCCCGCATCGTCAAACGCTTACAGGACCTGCCCGGCCACGAACTGTTCGAATATCTGGATGAGCAGAATGAGGTGCGCGGCATTGAGTCTGCCGACGTGAATGAATACCTGAGAGAGGTCACACGGGAAGATTTCACGGCAAAGGATTTTCGTACCTGGTGGGGAACAGTTATCGCTGTCGAGGCGCTCAAAGAGCGTGGCGAGGCGGAAACACAGACGCAGGCGAAGAAGAATATCAGCGAGGCGATCAAAGAGGCGGCGCAGTATCTGGGCAACACACCTGCCATCTGTCGCAAGTGCTATGTCCACCCCCAGGTTCTCGACGCCTATCTCAACGGTACCCTGCTCAAGACATTGAGGGAGCAGGAAAGGCATGGGTCCCCCAAAGAACTGGCAGGGCTGCACCCTGAAGAGGTCGCCCTGATGGAATTTCTCGAAGGCGAGCAACAACGCGCGGCCTGAGCGCAGTCAATCGTTTTGCCCGCTGATACGCTCGGACCAACAGATGATGTTCAACATGAGCTTGCGGGAGAATGCTCGCTTTCTATATAATCATCAGGAGAAAGCATCCTGTGTTTTGAGGTAGGAAGCGTGCAAGAGGTACAGGCAATTCTCTCCAACGGGACCGTCGTCCACAACCGCTACGTGATAGAGGGTTTGCTCGGCAAGGGCGGTTTTGGCGCGGTTTATCTTGTGCGGGATATGCGCGTGCGCGGGAATCTTTATGCCCTCAAAGAGGCAATCTCGCCGGGCCGCTCTGAGCGAGAACGCTTCATCTTTGAAGGCGAGGTTCTCAAGCGGCTCGACCACCCGGCGCTGCCCCGCGTCTACCGCACCTTTGAGAATGAGCAGCAGACCCGTGCTTATATCCTGATGGATTATATCGAGGGGCCAAATCTGGAAGTGCTGCGCAGGCAGCAACCGGATAAGCGGTTCTCCCTTGCTCAGGTGTTGGCGATGCTCTCCCCCATCGTGGAGGCCATCGCCTATCTGCATGAGCAGCGCCCGCCCGTTGTGCATCGCGATATCAAGCCGGCTAATATGATTGTCTCCCTCTCGCTCAACGAATCGGTGCTGGTCGATTTTGGCATTGCCAAAGAGCAGGAGAGCGATTCAACGACGACAGCGATTCGCCACGCCTCGCCCGGCTATGCCGCCCCGGAACAGTACAGCCGGGGAACCACCACGCGCACGGATATCTACGGGCTGGCCGCCACCGTCTACACTTTGCTGACCGGCACCGTCCCCGCCGATGCCCTCTACCGCATGACGGAACTGGGCAGCGCAGGCATCGATCCGCTTGTGCCGGTCAACATGCTCAATCCTGCGATCTCGCCGGAAGTGGCTGCCGTCATCCAGCGGGCGTTGTCTCTCAATAGCAACGAGCGTTATGCCAGCGTCAGGGATTTCTGGCAGGCGCTCCAGGAACAGCAGGCCGCAGCAGTTCCCGCCGAGCATCCTGAAGGCCAGGAGCCTCTGCTCATGCTTTCCCCGGAACATATACCTGCGCCGCTGACCACCGGTCAGAAGAACGCCCTCGCGGCGGAACCGACGGTCCATGTGCATAAATTGCCTTCTCGCGGCAGGCGAGTCCTTTTCCCTCTGTTGCTCATTTTTCTGCTGCTCTTCGCGGCAGGCGCGGCTTTTTTCCTGGCGTTCGGCCCCGCTCATCAAACGACGCCGGTTGTCGCTTCGCCGGTAGCCCATCATGCCCTCACTCCGACGCCAACCCCAACATTTACACCGACGCCAACTCCTTCGCCGACAGCGACACCGACCCCTTCGCCGACAGCGACGCCGACCCCTGTTCCCCCTGGCTATCCGTCGCTGGTTGCTTCATATAACGGCACCATTCATAACACACCCGCCAATGTTACATCAACCATGTCTCTTACTTCCGTGCGCCAACATGGCCGCGCCATCAGCGGCTACTTTACGGTTGGCCCCGGCTTGCTGGGTAGTGGTCCGTTTAGCGGCACTGTTGGCACCGGTGGCAGCATCAGTTTCCTGGTGCAGGCTTACACCAATCATCTTCCACTGTACTTTTACGGCACAGTGTTTGCAAATGGCAGCATGAGCGGCAGCTATTGTAGCTGGCAGCATAACCAGTGCGATAATGTAGCCGGCGGCTATGGCACCTGGAAGGTCACGCCTGCAAGCTCCTCGCTGGCGCCTTCCTCTTCGTCTGCGGTGATCGAGCAAGAGATAGCACGCAAAAATATCTTCCTTCCTCTGTAGGCCGCCGACGATGAAAACGGCTATTCCTGTAAAGGCTGCTTCGTATTGCCAGAAAGAAGGACGAAATCTCGTTTATTGATGAGAGAAAGAGTACATACACAGGCTTATCAGAAAGCCTTTCTTCTGCTATAATAGATGCTCTGGGAATAAATACATGAAAGTGCTTTGTTGATGTTATTGAATGAAGATATACGATTGTTTTCTCTCGTATAAGGATTTCTTCTGCTAACACATCAATAAATACTGTCTAAGACATCAAAGTAGCCGAGGTGAAGGGTGCAAGAGGTACAAACAACCCTTACAGCAGGGACAGTCATTCAAAATCGGTATATCGTGGAAGACCTTCTGGGAAAAGGTGGTTTTGGCGCCGTCTATCTTGTAAGAGATATGCGTGTGAGAAGCAACCTGTTTGCCATGAAGGAGATTATTGATCCGAGTAAGCGGGATCGCAAGCGTTTTCTGTTTGAAGGCGAACTGCTCAAGCAGCTCGATCATCCTTCTCTGCCGCGCGTCTATCGCGTCTTCGAGAATGAGCAGGAGAAGCGCGTCTACCTGCTGATGGACTATGTTGCCGGGTCGAATCTTGAGCATCTACGGCAAGAGCAAGCGGATAAACGTTTCTCTATTGCTGAGGTGTTGCATATCATGGCTCCGATTATGGATGCGGTAAGTTACCTGCACCAGCAGCATCCGCCCATCTTGCATCGCGACATCAAGCCTGCCAACATCATCGTTCCCCCTATGGGAGACGAGCCTGTGCTGGTTGATTTTGGTATCGCCAAGCCCTATAATCCCGAAGCGACGACGACTGCTGTTCGCCGTGCCTCGCCTGGCTATGGAGCGCCAGAACAATACAACAGGGGTACCAGCACACGTACCGATATCTACGGCCTCGGTGCTACACTCTATACCCTGCTCACCGGCGAAGTTCCTGTCGATGCCTTCACCCGCATGACGGCTCTGAGTTCTAACGATAAAGACCCGTTGAAACCCGTGCATACGCTGGTTCCCACTATCCCCCACCATATCTCTGAAGCTATTCAACGAGCGATGGATATCAATAGCGAGAACCGTTTCCCATCGATTGAGCAGTTCTGGCAGGCGCTAAACGCTCGACCGATGCGACAATCCCCGACTCTGGTTGTTGCAAATGCCGGGCGCGGGAGGACGGAAGATGAAACAACATATCCCGAGGCGGCAAATGTAGGTGTGGCAGCCTTGCCGTCAGAGTTGGAAAGGCCAGTAGAAGAGAGAACGACCAGACCCCGCCAGCCGGGAAATCGTTTTGCTGTAGGTACGGCTGCTGGCGTTCCGCAGACGCAGCATACGAGGGGACGCCGGAGAAATCTGTTCCCGCTCTTGCTGGTACTACTGGCGCTTCTCGTGGGTCTGGGCGGTGGCACGAGCCTCTGGGCGTTGCTGGCGAACCAGTCGGCAAGCACTTCACCTGTTGCACATCATGTGACCTCTCCCACGACAACGCATGTGTCGCCCACAGCCGGGCATAAGGCAAGCCCTACGGCAACTCCCACAAAGAAATCATCGCCGACGCCGACACCAACCTCAGTTCCGGCGACTGTTCCTACGAGAGGGCCGACGCCTGTACCGACATCGCCCCCGCCGACGCCAGTGCCGACATCGCCCCCGCCGACGCCGACCCCTGTTCCCGTCGTCTATCCCGGTGTGGCAGGCCAGTACAGTGGCAGTATTCACAACACGACGGCGAATATCTATTCCACGATGTCGCTGTCGATCCAACAAAGCGGAGGGAATATCAGTGGCTACTTCACCGTCAATCAACCTTTGCAGGGCAGCAATGGCTTTACTGGCAATGTGACAACCGGCAAGTATATTCAATTTACTGTCCAGAGTTATAAGGGCAACGCGCCCCTCTTCTTCTGGGGCTATGTTCAGTCCGGTGCTATGAGTGGCCAGTACTGTAGCCTCGATGCAACGGGCCATTGCAACTCGAATGCGGGCGGAGCGGGTACGTGGAGTGTGAACGGTACGTCTCCTGGTGGCTCGTAAGCTGTGTAGATGAAACCGAATGTATGCCCGGTGCGTGTGAAAACCTGTATAACCTGTCGACCAAACATGGTAAGGGACGCAGTAAAAGTAGAGAATAGCACAGTACCATTGCCAGACTGACAGTAGCCGATGTTCTGGCGCGGGCTGCAAAACATTTCTTCGATGGTAGTGGGACAGAGAGTGGGGCAGGTTTTACGTTTCTTACATGGGGATGGTTCCGTAGAGAGAGTGGAAGGGAAGCACAGGGAGCCAGACTGCAACAAACTGCAGGCTGGCTCCCTGTTTTGTGCGTTGTATTTTTCTGGATTCTCTGCTACGATAGGGATACTTCAGACAGTGATATTACCAGAGAAGGTAGCAGATTCTTTATCATTACCTCAGAGATGTTAGGAACGGACAATGTTTTACGATCAGGCGAAAATCTTTGTGCAGGCGGGCGCAGGCGGCAATGGCTCGCGGCATTTCAGGCGGGAACGCTTTATTCCCAATGGCGGGCCTGATGGCGGCGATGGTGGCAGGGGAGGCAGCATCTATATGCAGGCTTCCAATAATATGAATACCTTGATTGATTACCGCTATCGCCAGCAGTTTAAGGCGGGGGCAGGCGGCCACGGCATGCGGCAGAAAATGCATGGCGCGAAGGGTGAAGACATTGTGCTGGAAGTGCCGGTTGGCACGATTGTGCGCGATGCCGAGACAAATGAGTTGATTGCCGACCTCGTGGAAAACGGGCAGCGAGTGATGGTGGCACGCGGCGGGCGCGGCGGGCTGGGCAATGTCCATTTCGCGACAGCCACACACCAGGCGCCGACGGAGGCGCAGAAGGGCGAACCCGGCGAAGAACGCTGGCTGCTCCTTGAATTGCGCCTGATTGCCGATGTCGGGCTGGTGGGCTATCCCAACGCGGGCAAATCTACCCTGCTCTCCGTTGTTTCCGCCGCCCGGCCCAGGATCGCCGATTATCCTTTCACCACCCTTGAACCTAATCTGGGCGTTGTTGCTATCGGTGTCCCCGGCAGTGGAGACGATTACAGTTTTGTTATGGCCGATCTTCCCGGCCTCATCGAGGGCGCGGCACAGGGTGTGGGTCTCGGCCACGAATTCCTGCGTCACATCCAGCGCACGCGCCTGCTTATTCACCTTGTGGATGGCTCAACGCTTGAACGCGACCCCTGGGAGGAATTTCTGGCCATCAACCGTGAATTGCGCGAATATGATGAGCAACTGGCGGAACGTCCGCAGATCGCCGTTATGAGCAAGATGGACCTGCAGGAGTCGCGGGAACGCTGGCCCGCCTTCAAGGCAAAGGCCGAGGCGACCGGCTATCCCGTTTTTGGCATCTCCGCCGCCACGCGAGAGGGCATTGCCGAATTGATACAGTATACAGGCGCGCGGCTGCAAGAGATCAAGCAGCAGGAGGCCGAACGCGCCACTGAGGAGGCTCTCGTCGAGGGAGGCGGCCCCGTGCTGCGCCCGCAGCCGGTGGAGGCTTTCACCGTCACGAAGGAAAATGGTGTGTTTGTGGTGCGCGGCAAGCGGGTCGAGCGCGTCGTCAATATGACCGATCTCGAAAACGAGGAGAGCATGAACCGCCTGCAGACCAC
>Ga0070738_10005064_pt1 | contig 15014 bp, 18 predicted proteins | sample Coa_R2_2_FD_66446 | JGI IMG/M metagenome (GOLD analysis project Ga0070738, IMG submission 66446) | Surface soil microbial communities from Centralia Pennsylvania, which are recovering from an underground coalmine fire - Coalmine... | ecosystem: Environmental > Terrestrial > Soil > Unclassified ...
ATTTGGCGAAAGCAATATCCGATTGTGGATGGGGAACATTCACCAACTTCTTAGCCTACAAACTAGAACGCAAAGGTGCGAAGTTGATTGAGATTGATAGATGGTTCCCTAGTTCCAAACTCTGCTCTAATTGTTTCTATCAGATGGGAGATCTGCCACTAGATGTTCGTGAGTGGATTTGCCCTCACTGTGGTACTCACCACGATAGAGACGGCAATGCAGCCATCAACATTAGGGCAGAAGGGATCAGAATGCTAAAGGCGGAAGGTTCAGCCGTCTCTGCTGTAGGAGGGGAGGTAAGACCAAAGCTTGGAAGAAAGTCTAATCTGCGGCACTCGCCTATGAGTACAGAAGCCCAGCCTACCCTTCGGGAACGGCAAAGCCGAACAGGCGAAGCCAAGGCTGGGTAGTTCACGTAGTGCATCAAAATTAGCTGGTGTTGTCAAAGATACTTCATTCATCCTCATACTCTACCCAAGAATTTGGGGTTTCTGACACCTTCACCTTCAGTTGCACATCTGAGGGAACGCGCTTCTTGGTTTCGTCATAAATGTATTTAGCAATCATCTCAGCTGTTGTTTCATATTCAGGGGGTAAGGCTTCATTGAGAATGCAATGATCTAGTCCTCCTTTTGTGACATCCTGCTTAGCCCACCGCAAGGTTCTGAAATCAGCAACCATGACTGGATGTGGACAATACTGTGAGGAGTGTAGCTTTGATGATGTGGCTTCGATTTGCACCTTATAACTGTGCCCATGCATCCTACCACAGGGACCATCATAGTCTTTTATATAGTGGGCACTATCAAATGTGAACTCTGTTACTAGTTTCCACTTGGGCATTTTAATCTCCGATCGCAATCAATTTGGCTTTATTGTGGCTCAAAAGTTCATTGAATTCACAAATACTGCATTTTCGCATGAACACTAGGAAGTTGTGCGATCGCGCGCACTCAGCTAGCAACATATAACTTGTATATTGATCAAAAACACAAGATGATGCACGTGGCATCTTGTAAGCAGTAGGGTAGACAGGTTAAGAGCCTATGAGCTTATTATTGTGAGATCTCAGCCATACCCCTTCAAGGTTTTTTGACTTCACACGCTGTTAACCCCTGGGATCTTTTCACAAACTTCTCGTCAAAAGTGTAGAGATGAGTATGTTGGCGACTTTGCGCTAGGTGAAAAGCATCAGCAAAATCTAAGCCAGACTCATGCCATGTGAGTACTTTGCAATTCATCATCTTGTGTTAGCAGTCGTACAATGATGTTGGTATCAACTGCGACCATACACAGCCTCTACTCCTTGGCGAATTGCATCATCCATATCCTCAAGAGTTTTTGGTGTACCTTGGTATTTTAAGCAACCTGCGACATTATCTAAGGTCGTTTCAGAGAAAGGTTTTTTCGGTTTGAGAAGAATTCCGTCTCCCATATCAATTGCGATTAGTTCTTGACCTACCTCCCAGCCATGAGCTTTACGCATTGGCTCAGGAATAATCACTTGTCCTTCATTTGAGACTTTTGTGATTTCCATATAATAATGACAAATTTAGTTGATAAAGTTTCCAGCAATGAAGACAAGGCGAGCCTTATGCTTCATTTTATAGCAATTCTAAATCATCTGTGAGAATCCAAAAACCCTGTTTCATAGGTAATTAGTTGTTCAGCCATGCTTTTGTAAAACATTAACAGTATTGTGGTAGATGCCTGCCCTCGACATACCAATTTCTTCACTACTTTACTATTAATGTTAGTTAAGGATAGTACCTCACTTTCCTTCCAGAAGTAGTAACTAGTAGTTCCTTAAATCTAATTCCTGCTTTTGGCTTTAAAGGAGGTCATCAAGGCTATACTCTTCTTCTGGCTCAACAGGTGCCATTGGTTCGATTACGTCCGATTTCAATTCCCATTGTTGTGGGCGAGCAGATAGAGCTGTAAGAGCAGCTTCTTCCAATAATCTAGAGATTATTTCATCAGCTGATGGATTCATTTCATCATACTCGGCTATGGTGGCAAGAGCTTCCTCAAGCTTGGTTTTAGCTTGATAGCAAAGTTGGAAACACTTGTGGTATTCCCAAATTAAATCTGGGTTTGGTGCTGTGTTTTTCATGGCTTATGTTCTTGGCATAAATGCTTCTTGCGTGGTCAGCAAGATTGGTAGAGTCATTGTAGCTCAAGACATGAGTTATTTTAAGCACTTATTAAAAACCGCTCCTGAGTCAAGAGGAAGAGATACCATTAAGAATTATTTAGGAGTGCTTTATAAAACTCTAATTGCTGTTTTGCTAAAGCTTTATTAGTGTATTGAGTTATTGCTTTTTGATAGCCCATTTCTGCTAAATTGTGAGCCAACTCTGGCTCTTCCATAAATTGAGCTAGGCAATGAGCAAGTGCTTGAACATTCCCTTCAGGGAAGACTAAACCTGTCTCACCAATGACATGAGGAATTTCACCTGAGTTTGAGCCAATGACAGGAACTTTACAAGCCATTGCCTCAATGAGTACATGACCAAATTGTTCTTTCCAGCCTGCTGCTGTTAAGGTTTTAAATTCGTATGTTGTTTCAGAAGGTAAGACTAAGGTATTCATTAAATTAATATAATGACACACTTGGTCATGAGGAACACTTTCTATCCAAATGATTCGGTCTTGAATTTTGTTTTCCTCTGCTTTGCTCATTAACTCTGATTGCAAAGGTCCACGTCCAAGCATCAATAATTTCCAGGATTTATCTTTTAAGGTTACCAAGGCATCAAAAAGAGTGAGTAATCCTTTCTCGGGGACGAAACGACCAACGAAGCCAATAACAAATTCGTTTTGTTCAATACCTAGCTTAGCTGCTAGGTTTGATTGAGGCTGAGGAATAAAAAGGGTTTCATCTACACCTAGTTGAGGCATCACTTTGATGGAACCTTTGTATCCATGTTCCCTTAAAATTTTTGCACCATCTTGATTTCCTGAAATTATACCGTGACTGTGGTTGAGGTTATATTTCTCTATGAGAGAAATGGGAAATTTGAGTTGATAAGGAAGGTTCCACCAGGTAAAAAATACATTTTTAGCCTTAAGTCCTAAAAATTGATTGAGAGCGATCATTTGGGAATAAGCTAATCCTCTAGAACCTTGTTCAACTTGAATAATTTGAGGACGAAACTGGCGTAATAAGGACATCAAGTCTACACCAAAAGTGAGCAGTCCCTGATGATTTTGGCTGAAGTTGGACACTGGAACTATGCGAAATTTACCTTCATCTTGGTATTGAGTGGTAATAATTTTGTTTTGAACACCACCGGGTTTCCAACGCTTGGGAACTATAACGGTGACTTCAATTTCAGGTTCTAGTTGTGATAAAGCTCTGAGTTTTTCACAGTTAAGATCTACAATATAGGTATGGCTAGCTACTAATATTTTCATTGTTATAAGTTTTTTGAACCGCAGATAAATACACATGGGTTTATCTGCTTTTAAATAAGCTCACTTTTTTCATCAAGATGTGTATAGATTTGACCATCATTCCATGTGGATTGGATGACTGAAATCAAGGCTTTAAAAAAGCCTAAAGTGTAGAAAAATCCACGTGTGACAATTTTGATGGGGGAACCGCTTTTGTTACAAGGGGGGTGTCCAAGAACATGACAGTCAAATAAACGAGCGTAGAGGCGCAAGGCTTGGGGAATGGTAAGATTTTTTAACCCCATGAGGAAATGGTTATGGTAGAAGGTCAGTTGATACTGGAGCGATCGCATACTGATATCATGGCAACCCCCTGTCTCTTCGCCTAAATGCACTAGATAAGCTTCTGGGTCATACCAAATTTTGTATCCTGTTTGCCGTAATCTCAAACAAAAATCAGACTCTTCTCGGACTGCACTACCGCGAAATCTTTCATCAAATTTTAGTCCGTATTTAGTAAAAATTTCTCGACGAAAAGACATATTACAACCCCTAGCTGAGAGGACTTGTTGGGGTTTGACTGTATGCACCAAATCAATATAGTACCAAGCAATTCCTGGGTCCATTGCTTGAGGAGGAAGATATTCAATCTGTAATTTCCCTCCAGAGTCACCCAATTTCATTCTGTCAAATACTCGTCCAGCAACAGCACCCACATCTGGTTTTTCCAAAAAGTTCTTCGCATGAGCTGCTAAAAATCCAGGATGTAGCTGAACATCATCATCGATAAATAAAATGATTTCACCAGATGCTCGTCGCACAGCATAATTTCTTGCTCCTGGCAAACTTGCCCACTGTAAGCGAAACCACTTAATTTTTTTTTCTGCTGCTAATTCTTCTAGGAAAGCTTCAATTTCTGGTTGATGCTGTGGGGTTTGATCTATCAGCAAAACTTCAAAGTTTGGGTAGTCTTGTTTGAGGACATCTATCAGACTATTTCGCAGTGGTTCCTCACGACCGTAGGTGGGAATAATGACAGAGATGAAAGGATAATCAACCATTATTATTTATCCTAAATATATTTATAATTTACTTTGACTAAATAATAAACACTTATACTTCTGCTAGTTCTGCATAAAGATTATCAAATAATTCATTTTGCTTTTGTGAATTATTGGTATTATTTGCGTGGGATAGTGCTTCTGCACTTAAAAACTCATAATGCTCGCTTTTATCTTGTCTCTCTAAAAAATTAAATATGACTTCTAATGCTTTGTTTGCCAACTGTTCATAAGTGCTGTTCAAAATATCCCAATACTCAATATTTTTTACTTCATCTCCATGTAGCCAGTTATTCCAATGTCTACGTTCGTTCAGTTCTAAGGGTAGTACATATCCATTTTCATCATGACGAACAAATTCTGGTAAAGCACAAACATTAGTTGTGATTGCAGGAGTTGCTACAGAAAACCCTTCGATAACGCTATAACCATAAGTGTCATGTAGTGTAGCTAAGATTTGAAAATCACTTTGTGCGAGTAACTCAATCACTTTTTCATTAGGAAGAATTTTGTGATAAACAATGTTATTTAATTCAAGTAATTTTAAATCCTCTGCATACTTTGTTTGCTCAGGAAAATCAGTTGGTACACCTGGACCATGTTTCAAGCCAGATATTATATGTATAACAAGTGGTAACCGCAGTTTTTCTGCTTTCTTTGCAAGTCTCAAAGCCACGATACCACCTTTTCTTGCAATGTGATTGCCTATGAATATCAGCTGTAGTTTTTGCTGTCTATTGTATTTTTTTGGATGTTTGGCTCTGATGGGAAAATTAGGATGAATAATATCTACCTTATGAATGACCTTTTCCCAAAGATCATTATTGAGTTCTTGAATCCAATTGAGGCATCTCATTTTTGCATAATCTGAGATTGCTATCAGTTTTTTGCAATTTTCTAATCCTATACGGTTATTTAAGGTTGCGTAAACCAAAGCTTCAATTTTATTCCGAGGATTCAGGTACAAAAAACTATGATCTTCAACTGTGAGAAGCCAAGGTTTCTTTGTATATTGAATTTTTTTGAAAGAATGAATCAGATGGTTTTTTTTCAATGTGGGTTGCCAGGAACTTATACTCCCTAAAGGAAGCCACATGTTTTCTAAAGGGTATCTTCCCGAAGGAAAAGGTTTAGAGTATAAAAGTGTATGTCTTGAACTGCGAGGATGGTTAGGAATGCTGAGGTGTTTTTCGCCTGTGATAATAACCCTTGCCATCTTTATGTCACCTGTGATTGTCTCATTTTTAAGTTTTTGTTCTTCGGTTTTGTGTGGGAATTCTCAAGAAGCCTCTCTTGTTTATCTATTTCTGGCAATTTTAATAGAACTCCAGCAAAAAACCAGTAATAGACAGCAACTGGATCAACATCCAGAGGGTAGTAGTAGGTGTTGTAGCTAATAAACAATATAAACACCCACATAGCCCCCGCGTAACTGCGGAAATTACGGTTTTTTACTGAACGATACTTTCTAAAGCAAATGACTGTTAAGGTAGTGGCCAAGATGACAAACCCTAAAAGTCCAAATGGTCCAACCTCCTGAAGAACTTTGGGATAGTAGGTTTCCACAAGTTTAGTCTCACCAAGTGAACGAGCAGAGTTAGTGGCGCGACCTAACCCAATTCCAAATGGTCCGCCTACATTTTTCCACACTTCCCCAAATTGTTGGGTGATAAACTCATAGGGTGGTGCAGCATTCCAGCGGTCAACAAAACTAGCTGTTCTCTCGGCGACAACCTCAGGGTTACTAACCATTGCAATTCCTAGAATCAAAGTGAGTCCAATTCCTAAAGGGATAAATCGTTTCAGGTTAGCAATCTGACCAGTGAGGAATAGCAAAACAACGAAGCAGATAGGAACTAAAGCTAAGGCAATTCTCTGTCCACAAACAACTGCATTGACAAATACTAATGCTGTGGAACCTAAACTAATAAGCCGCCAAATAAATGAGGGGTCACTAAAGCCACTTCCAAAGGAAAAAAACGTACTAGAAATTAAGAACCAAGCCCATTGCCAAGGCGCAACAAATGTTCCTGGTAGGCGAATCACTCCTTCCTCTGGACTATAGACTAAAGACCCCCCAATAAAACAGCGGGCAGCAATTGATGCTTTAAATAAAGCTGCTCCTTCTAAATTTCTAGTACCTTGGCATATTCCCTTGAGTAGTAATAAGTATTGGACTAATCCCAGCACGCAGCAGCCAATGATTAAGACAATTTGTAACCGTGATAAAAATAGAAAATCTCGCTTGTTACGAATTAGATAGTAAGCACAGCTTATTAAAGGGACATAACCTAAAAATACTTTTAACCCAAGAATTCCCATTAAAAAGGGTTGTTCGTGAGACTCTTTTTGAAAGACTCCGACAGCAGGAGGGTTGAACTGCTGCCAACCATTCACGAATATCAGTGTTATCAAACACGATCCCAATAAAATAAATAGTGGAATTTTAATCCCCTGGGGAATAATCAAAGGTAGATTCTGCTTGCGACAACTCTGCCAAATTCCTATCAGCGCAGGAACATAAAAGGAGTCTTTTGCCAATTGAAGTACAGGACTGCTGCCAAGATAATATGTGATGGTTCCGCCAATGGGCACATAAATTATGAAGCCATAAAGGGCTTGGCGAGGGTACTTATAGGAAAGAGCTAAGCAGAGAATTCCCAAGGTGGTTGGAAGAACTGCTCTTATTCCTCCTATAAAAGCTAGCGGAATAGCCAACAAAGCAGCGACAAAAATTGCGTTTGTGATTAGTTTAGTAAGTTCTTGACGCTCCTTTGCAGCTTTGCGCTTTTGTGCTGCACGTTCCTTAATACTGAGGGTTGGAGTTTCCTGTTTTGCCTGTTTTTTGGTTTTCTTCGATCTTTTAGATTTTAACTTTGATGTCAGCATGATGGTGCTGTTCTACGTAAGAATGCCAGATCAACGTATATCAGCTTATCTCAAATTTAGTGCTGCTAATAGATTTTTCTTCATTGGATATAAATTAAATTCTTCCCGAATTGGTTGATTTAAGAGTTTGCGATTAAAAATATTAAATGTTAACTTCGTTGCACCATAATAAAAATTTTCTCCTGTATCAATAATATAAATAGCACCAGCAAAGGGTAATGGCTGAAGAGGAGTTCCTTTTTTAATTAGATCTCCTCTTACTTTTTCGTGATCTATATAGAACTTATAGTAACCATAGCCCCGATTATATTCTGGATTTTTAGGCAGTTGATTCAACTCATACATGAGAATATTGCTGGTGCCACACATTCGATAAAAATTGCTTCTTTTGATATATACAAAATCACTGCCATTCTGATACTTGTATCCCTTATTGATAAACCAACCATAACAATGCTGGTTTTTGTGGACAAACTCTGCTAAATACTTACTTACACAATCATCAGCATCAACCGCCATAGTGTGAGATGGGCAAAATTCTTGAGCGTGAATCAGTCCTTTTAAGATTTTCCGCCCTTTGTCTGTATGTCCTCGACATATCGGGTCTGTCTCGTTTGCAGGTGGGAAATCAACTTCAATGTATTTAATGTTGGGATGATGAAAGTCAATACGTGGTCGTTCGTTACACACAACAATCACTCTGTAGTGTGGTGAAGTCTGATTGCATAAGGATCTCATGCATCTTTCAAACAACTGGGTGACAAGTTCCCAAGATTTAGAGACTTGTGGACTTTTGAGCGGTACTACGAAAACAAGCATAAGTTCTTAAGTGATTGTTTTTGCAAAACGGGAGCATCCCATTTTGATATCAGTAGTGTGTTCGCGAAGCGTGTGCTTTGCACTCACGTCTCGCAATTGTGATATATTTAGCGAGCAAGATGCTCGCACTACAAAATAAATCTGAAAAATCGGGATACTCCCGTGTTCCGGTTCACCCGATATGAGTCTGTTGACAAAGCGTAGATGCTCCCCTTTTTATACAAAGTAGGGATCAAAAATAGAGGGATATAGAGGTGCTCGAGCGCTACTAAAAACGCATTTCTAGTGCGTGGCAATTATGGTTAAGATGATAAACGAACACTACAGATAAGATTATAGCGTTCATTATTTACATTAACTTAAAAATATACTTAAGCATATACTTAAGTAGATGTCTGAGGTATTAAAGTCAATACCTATACTCTAGAGTTATTGCTTTCCAGTAGTTTTTGGCTAAAAAAAATACACTGTAAGAGCACTGGTGTGCCTCTACAATGTACGGTTAAATAAACAAAAAATAAATTTAAATTATTAACTCAAGCTGCTAAATACTGCTGAACTCGTGACACTAGTTCATTTGTCCAATAGTCTGCTAATTCAGAAACTTCGGCTTCTACCATAACTCGAATGACTGGTTCAGTACCAGAGGCACGAACCAAAATTCTACCAGCATCACCCATTGCTGCTTCAGCGTGGGCGATCGCTTGTTGCAAGGGTTGGCAATCTTTCCATCCCAAGCGTTTTGACCTGTCTTCTACGCGTACATTTCTTAAAAGTTGTGGATATGTCTGAAAACTTTGATCAACCATAGATGAGAGGGAAACTCCCCCCCGTTGCACTAACGCTGCTAAGTGTAAGGCTGTTAACAGTCCATCTCCAGTGATACCAAAATGACGGCAGAGGATATGACCTGATTGTTCACCGCCAAGCATTCCGCCTGTCCGTAGCATTTCTGCTTGGACGTACTGATCACCCACTGCTGTACGAATCAGTTTTCCACCTACTTGTTTCCATGCTCTCTCAAAGCCTAGGTTTGCCATCACCGTGGAAACTATAAGGTTATCTGGCAGTTCTTGTTTTTGCTGTAAACTGTGTCCCCATAAGTAGAGGATGTAATCACCATTGACTTGGCGTCCGGTATTGTCCACCGCCAAAACGCGATCAGCGTCACCATCAAAGGCAAACCCTATATCAGCATTGTGTTCCTTAACTGCTGCTTGGAGGATTTCTAGATGAGTAGAACCGCAATTAACGTTAATGCGATCGCCGTCTGGTTGATTGTGCAAGCAGATAACCTCTGCTCCCATTTCCTGAAACACCAGGGGTGCTAACTCAACGGCTGCTCCCCATGCTAAATCCAAAACAATCTTCATCCCTTGAAGATTTCCAGCGCTAAGCAAGGGCTTTTTCAACGCCTCAGCATAATCCTTCACTAACTCTGTTCGGGAGTAATGCCGTCCATAGTGACTTACATCAGCAACTGATGATTTCCTACCACGGAGCAGATCTTCAATTTCTGCCTGCAATGTTGGGGACAACTTAGCACCATCCGCACCAAAAATTTTGATGCCGTTGTCCTCTGGAGGATTATGACTTGCAGAAATCATAACTCCACCTATAGCATCACTGATACTCGTGAGATAGGCAACACAAGGAGTTGGGGATAGCCCTAAATACCATACCTCTAACCCTGCTGCTGTTAAGCCTGCACTCAAAGCCATTGCCAGCATGTCACTGGAGTTTCTGGAATCTTGTCCCAGAATAATCGGTCCTGGGTTGTTAGCATGGGTACGTAAAACAATCCCTGCCCAAAAACCAATTTGTAATGCTAGGGGTGCACTCAGCAATTCACCTACTCGCCCACGGATGCCATCCGTACCAAACAGGGGAGTTGTTGGCAGATCTATTAAGTTTAACGCGAAATTACCTTCAGCTTTGGACGCAGAATCCTTTAGAATGCTTGGAGCTTGAATTATAGATGTAACCATACATTAAAACACTCCTCAAAACACTCCACACAATTATCATGGAGAATAACACTTTCAACTTTGTTACACAATTCCTCTGCAATGCCTTTTCATCCGCAAAATTTATTCAGTTTTTATTTCTATAACCTTATATTAGCTTCTCTTTTTTTTAAGCAAAAGCACTTAAAAGTTAGCTAGAAATTCTTGTGAAGACTTTATCAAAAGAATGTAAATTTAATATAAATCTACTTTTTTGATATACTTTATACAAAGTTAAGTTTTATACTTATTAAGTGATAGCACTGAATTTATGAGTAAAAAATCAAGAATTATGTCTCTGGCTCCGAAGAGGTTCCTAAAGAATGTGCCTGCACCATACATGTGCTTATTGACATGCTTGGCGCTGGATAGCTTATATTGAGAAAAAATACGAATTATGACAACTTCAAAAATTTTAATAGAAATTCTCATCAAACAGCTCTAATCTAGCCTTTTAGTAGCTTTTGTCGCCGTAGGCAAATAAGCTTTCGGCAAGTTTAATCTTTTAAAGTTGAGAAATTTAGCATGAGCAGCAATTTAGCGACCAAATTGCGTGTTGGAACCAAAAAATCCCACACCATGGCAGAAAACGTTGGTTTTGTCAAATGTTTTTTAAAAGGAGTTGTAGAGAAAAGTTCCTACCGGAAGCTAGTTGCTAACTTCTATTTCATCTACTCAGCAATGGAAGAGGAGATGGAGAAGCACCGCGACCATCCAATTGTTTCCAAAATTAACTTTCAAGAGCTAAATCGCAAGCATTCCCTAGAGCAAGACCTCAGTTATTACTATGGTGGTAACTGGCGGGAGCAAATCCAACTGTCCTCAGCAGGCGAAGCATACGTGAAGCGCATTCGGGAAATCTCTGAAAAACAACCAGAACTATTGGTTGCTCATTCCTACACCCGTTACCTAGGTGACTTATCTGGTGGACAAATCCTCAAAGGAATTGCCCAAACAGCAATGAATATGTCTGATGGCGAAGGTGTTGCCTTCTACGAATTTGAAGACATTTCAGATGAGAAAGCATTTAAAGCTAAGTATCGCCAGGCTTTAGATGAGCTGCCAGTTGATGATGAGATAGCTGATCACATTGTTGATGAAGCTAACGCTGCCTTTGCCATGAACATGAAGATGTTCCAAGAGTTGGAAGGCAATTTGATCAAGGCAATTGGTCTAATGCTTTACAACAGCTTAACAAAACGTCGCTCACGTGGCAGCACAGAATTGGCAACTGCTGATTAAATGCCTTAAGACTGTGAGCCTTGAGTGAGAAAATCACTCACATTAACGAAAACTAAATACTGTTATTAATTGTAGGGGCTGTGCCTCTAGGATTACCCTAAGGAACTAGAGTAATCTTGGAGACATCGCCCCTACACTATTGCCTAGTTGTCGTCATATTAAGTAAAGGCGGTGGAAATAAGGCCAACTATGTGTTTTGTTTCTACCTATGCCCTATGCCCAACCCTAATAAATTATCGTTCTATTCTCCTTGATCTACTTAACCTACTTGCTCTCATTGCCAATCTACTCGGCAATGGGGCAAAATGCAAAAAGCTTTGATTCATGGTTTCTGTAGAAAATTCTGATTAAATAATGGCTACCAAAATCCCTGTCACAGTGATCACAGGCTTCTTAGGAAGCGGCAAAACTTCGATTATTCGCCACCTACTACAAAACAATCAGGGACGACGTATTGCCGTTGTCGTTAATGAATTTGGCGAACTAGGTATAGACGGTGAGTTGTTGAAGTCCTGTCAAGTTTGTGAAACGGATGAATTCACAATGGAACAACCAGATAGTAACTCTGTTGCTAACATCTTCGAACTCACAAATGGCTGCTTGTGCTGTACCGTGCAGGAAGAGTTTTTGCCTACAATGCAACAGTTACTCAAGCGGCGAGATAGCATCGACTGCATTGTGATTGAAACTTCTGGTTTAGCACTACCAAAACCTCTAGTAAAGGCATTCCGTTGGCCAGAAATTCGCTCTGGCGCTACAGTAGATGCTGTAATTACTGTGGTAGATTGTGCAGCAGTAGCAGATGGAACATTTGCTAGCGATCCGCAGGCTGTAGCACAGCAAAGATTAGCAGATGATAGTATAGAACACGAAACACCTTTGCAAGAACTGTTTGAAGATCAACTTGCTTGTGCAGATTTGGTAGTTTTGAATAAAACTGATTTGGTAGATGACCAAACAAAAGCTCAAGTTGAGGATTTAATAAAACAAGAATTGCCGAGGGTGGTGAAGATTGTAGAATCAGCGAATGGTCAAATTGCCCCATCTATCTTACTGGGACTAGAAGCCGCAGTTGAAGACAACCTAGACAGTCGTCCAAGTCACCACGACACAGAAGAAGAACACGACCACGACGACGATATCAATTCCACCCACCTAATTTTAGACCGTGTCTTTGACCCTCAGAAGCTGCTGCATCAGTTGGAAGAATTGGTAAAACAGCAAGAAATTTATCGAATCAAGGGTTTTGTTGCAGTCCCTAATAAAGCTATGCGCCTAGTCATACAAGGCGTAGGAAACCGATTCGATCAATACTATGATCGTCCTTGGCAACCACAAGAGGCAAGACAAACACGTTTAGTCTTCATTGGTCGCGATTTACAACCTTCCACAATCGAGTCCCAGTTAGTCACTCTATCAACTCCTAACTCCTAACTCCCCATTTATGTCTATTGCTCAAATTTTTAATATTGCTAATTTTTTCGTTATACCATTTTGGCTTTTAATGATTTTTTTACCGAAATGGAAATTGACACAGCGGATCATGGAATCTTATCTCGCCTTTGTGCCTCTAGCGCTAGCCTATTTGTATCTATTTGTCATCAGTATCACGCCAGAAAATGCGCAAGCTTTGTCAAATCCTCAGTTAGCAGACATTGCTCGATTTTTTTCTGATGAGAAAGCCGCTGCAACTGGTTGGATTCACTTTTTGGTGATGGATTTATTCGCCGGACGCTATATTTATTTGCAAGGACAGAAAACAGGAATCTGGACAATTCACTCACTCATTCTCTGCTTATTTGCTGGGCCTTTAGGCTTACTCTCTCACATCTTGACTTACTGGATTGACAAAATTTTTGTTCGTCGTCCTGAGGGTGAGGTGGCGACAGTTACAAATCAGTGAACAGTGATCAGTTACCAGTTATCAAGCTGATAACTGATAACCGTTTACTGATTACTGATCACTGATTTATAGTCTGAATCTATCCAACAGCGAGGTAGACTTTCTCCGGAGGGAAAAACGAGATTTTCTTTCTTGTAGGAATCTAGTGGCTGTTCCTCTTCGCCTTTTTGTTCTTTTGCCCGAATGGTATCATTGCTAGGATTGATCAATTCCTGAACATCAACAATCTTCACTAATTCACCCGAATCTTTAAGTTGTAAAAGCATAGCAACATCCTCCAACTTTTTTCGTAATAGTCACACATGGATTAGTGGTTAGTTGAAAAAAGGCAGATCAATATAGGTTGACATAGTCAGGCTTATCCTTGCCAACTTAACCATATATATAAATACATATAGTTGAGAGGTTATTGATTAGTTGTTTGATGAACAACTAACAACCATATTCATCCTATTTGAGTTATAAATTTGTAACCCTAAGAAACCCGCTTACTCTGAGTTCGCGAATCTCTTAGGATTGCTATAACAACAATCTAACCACCACGTTCCAATAATTTCTTAAACCGAAAATAAGCCTCTTCCGCTGTTAACGGTTCAGAATCTTCGTCAGGAATAAAGTATTGACTAATATCAGGATAATGACGAACTACAAAACTAGGTATCAATCCTAACCTCAAAGCTTCTTTACCTAGCTTGTCCACTGTTTCTGCCAGAGAGGATTCATCATGGAATGGATACACAGTCATAAGCTTTCCTTCCTCACAGAAGATTTATGAAAATTAAATTAGATTTCGCGTTGATACTTTTCCAGGATATCTACTAAGTTGACTTGGCATTGCAACGGTAGAAAATCAATGAGAGAAACTTCACGTCTTCCATTGCCGATTTTCACTGGAATAGATCCCAACGCTTCTGTGACTCGGTCTTCGTTCACAGAATTGGATGTAATTAGAGGATACACCTTTTCAGCTACAACGGTATGCAATTTTGCATCTGATAGATAAAGATGCCATTTTGCAATGTCCATGTAAACATTTTCGCCTATTTCAGATGCTAGGGCTTCTAGTAGTTCTGTCGTGTTACTCTTAGCCATAAAAATAACCCTAAGTAATGAGTAGCAAGCCTCTCTATTTAAGATTATCGCTCAAGCATCTAGGCTCATACCACCACAAGTTACAATCTTCTTCACGTCTTCATTCCATCTTCAGGTGGATTTAGGAAGCGTCTGGCGAGTAGTTAGCGATCGCAGAAATATAGATCAGATGTACGAATAAAATCGCTACCCAACTTGCTGTCACCCAAGGTAGCCACTCCCAAGTGGTGGCTCTTAAGATATGGAAAAACCACAACCCAGAGTTAATTGCAGCAGCGATCGCCACATGAACGGCAAAATTCATCCGGTCATCTAACTTGCGGTAAGCAGGGTCTTTGCGATCTGGTTTACGAGGCCAACGCGGAGGCATAGGTATTTACAAACTTATCGATGATATTATTTTCCACCTTATTGTAGGATTTCTACGGGTACTGTTGCTGTCTACAAAAAAATCTCAGCAACCTAGTTGCAAGAGAGGCCACTTTTTCAGTATGGATGTGTGACACATTAGTAGCCGGAGGGACAAGGAGACAAGGAGGACAAGGGGGACAAGGAGACAAGGAGGACAAGGGGGACAAGGAGACAAGGAGGACAAGGGGGACAAGG
>Ga0070738_10005066_pt1 | contig 15009 bp, 11 predicted proteins | sample Coa_R2_2_FD_66446 | JGI IMG/M metagenome (GOLD analysis project Ga0070738, IMG submission 66446) | Surface soil microbial communities from Centralia Pennsylvania, which are recovering from an underground coalmine fire - Coalmine... | ecosystem: Environmental > Terrestrial > Soil > Unclassified ...
GCTGGCGAGCAATCTCGCCGCCGCTTTCGTCTTAGGCGCGGTGGCTGGCGTGGCGCAGAACGCCGCCCGCCGCCGGCCTGCTCGCCAGATGATCGACTGGGACCGCGTCTACCAGATCGGTTCGACGCTGTCCGGCAACGGTCTTGCCGTGCGGATGAGCCGGCCCGAGCGGGACCGGCTGGACGCGCACTTCCAGGGGCTGATCGAGCAGGTGACGCCGCGCATGCTGGCCTACCTGGGCACCGGCTCGAACCCGTCTTTCGCCTTCGGCACCCGCGCCGAGGCGCTCGATCGGGCCGCCTGGATCGAGGCCAACATCGGCAGCTTCGGGACGGTATTCGAGCCCGTGGAGGAAGTCCTTCGGGCGCGCTACGGCCGGCAGCTGACCAACACCTTGAACCAGCAAAGCAGCAGCATCATGCTGGGCGTGCTGATGGGCTACCTTTCGCGCCGCGTGCTGGGGCAGTACGATCCGGCGCTTCTGGGCAAAGAGGCGGTCACCGCCGGCCGGCTGTACTTCGTGGCGCCGAACCTGGACCAGGCGCGCCGGCAGATGGGCCTGCCCAAGGACCAGTTCGAGACCTGGGTGGTGTTCCACGAGATGACCCACTCCTGGCAGTTCGAGGCGCATCCCTGGCTGCGCGAGTTCATGAACGAGCGTGTGCGCGAGCTGCTGGTCTCAGCCAGCGGCAAGCTGGCCCAGTTCGACGCCGGCGAGGTCCTTCGCCTGGCTATGCGTGGGGAGCTCGACCTGCGCCGGCCGGACAGGCTGCTGACCGGCTTGATGACGCCCGATCAGCGCCGCATCTTCGATCAGCTCCAGGCGCTGATGAGCCTGCTGGAGGGCTTCAGCAACCACGTCATGGACGCCCTCGGTCCCGACATGCTGCCCGACTACTCCACCATCGCCGCCCAGTTCGAGCGCCGCCACGAACGGAAATCCCAGGCCGAGCGCCTCTTCGTGCGCATGACCGGCCTGGAAATGAAAATGGAGCAGTACCGCATCGGCGAAGCCTTCGTCAACCAGATCGTCGCCGACAAGGGCATCGCCTTCATGAACCGCATCTGGGAAGGCCCGGAGAGCCTGCCTTCACTCAGGGAGATCTACGACCCGTCATCTTGGGTCGCTCGGATGAACCAGCCGGCGCAGTAGGCCCGCGTCGCTCTACAACTTAGGGTCGTACAGGGGCGAAGCCCCTGTTGTCAAATACGGGCGGGTGGGCGGGGGTCTACTCTAGATAATCCTTCAGCTTGCGCGAGCGGCTGGGATGCCGCAGCTTCTGCAGCGCTTCGGCTTCGATTTGCCGGATGCGCTCGCGTGTGACGCTGAACTCGCGGCCAATCTCTTCGAGGGTCCGGTTGCGCCCGTCCTCGAGGCCGAAGCGCAGCTCCAGGACTTTGCGCTCGCGGCTCGTCAAGGAGTCGAGCACCTCGCCGATCTGCTCCTTCAGCAGCTGGCGAGAGGCCGCGTCAACGGGGGAGAGCGAGCCGCGGTCCTCGATGAAATCGCCCAGCGAGCTGTCCTCTTCCTCGCCGATGGGCGCTTCGAGGGACATCGGCTCGCGGAAGATGCGGATGATCTCGCGCACCTTCTCGACCGAGATCTCCATCTCGTTGGCGATCTCCTGAGCGGTGGGCTCGCGGCCCAGCTCCTGCAGGAGGTTTCGCGCCGAGCGGTTGAACTTGCTCATCGTCTCGACCATGTGCACGGGGATGCGGATGGTGCGCGCATGGTCGGCCAGGGCGCGGCTCACGGCCTGGCGGATCCACCACGTGGCATAGGTGCTGAACTTGTAGCCGCGGTGGTAGTCGAACTTCTCGACCGCGCGGATGAGGCCGATGTTGCCTTCCTGGATGAGGTCCAGCAGGGACATGCCGCGGCCGACGTACTTTTTCGCCACAGAAACAACAAGCCGAAGGTTCGCTTCGGTTAAGTGCCTTCGCGATCCTTCGGCTTCCGACATGATCTGCGGGTCCGGTTCGGCGCCTTTGTCGAGCTCGAACTCGCCGCGCTCGATTTTCTGCGCCAGGTCCACCTCCTGCTCGGCTGTCAGCAGGGCGACCTTGCTGATCTCCCGGAGGTACAGGCGGACGGAGTCGTCCAGGTCCTCACGGTCAACCTCGACTGCCTGCGTATGCTCGGTGAGCATCCGGGCGTCTTCGGCGATCTTGGCCGACCAATCGGCGATAACCGGGTCGGCCCAATCGGCCTCTAAATGTTTCGGGACCTCACTCAGCGCTACGTGGATACTGTGCCTTTCGGCCTCAGATTGATCCGCAACAGGAGCAACGCTGGTCCTCATGCCCGTCCTTATTCACCTAGAGTCGTATCGAGGTATAACGCGGGGGAAGAAAGCTTAAGAGGTGCCGGAATTATTGCACCGAGGGGTGCTTATGTCAATCGGTCTTGTCTGCCCCGGCAACATGCGTCGGGAAGCGTAGCACAAGCATGCGGCCCTGACTAGCCCCCAATTGTTGGCCCCGGCCAAAGCTGAAACAGGCCAATAGAAGAAGCCCGGGAGAGGGTTCCCGGGCTTCTTCTGGGGAGAGGAGATTGTCGTCCTCGGGGGCCGGTTCAGCTGGCTGCGCGGACGCGCCGCGAGCGCTTGGGGCGCTCGTCCGCAGCCCGTCCCAGCGCTACCTGGCCGGGCTTGCGGCGCGCCAGCCGCTGCTCCAGCAAGATGGCGTATTCGGCCAGCGTGCTCGCGCCGGTGATCGAGCATGCGGCCCGCTTGTCGGCGGGCGTCAGCTCGAAGCCGGCGAGGGCCTTGCGCGGGCTGGCCAGCAGCAGGTCTTTGAAGGTCTCGTCGACGAGAGCGCAGCCAATGACCTCTTGGAGGTCGTGGCTGAGAAGTGGGGGCGATGGATCAAAAAAGATCACGCGAATAAGTCCTTGAACAAAAGGTCCCGAATACCCGAAAGGGAAAAAGAAGCTAGGCAGCCGCGAGCGCAGGCTCGGAGTGCTGCTCCTGAGCCTTACCGCGCCGCATGGCGAGCACGATTACGTACGCCATCCCCGCATAGGTCACGAAATCCCCCCAGCTCACGACCCTGCGGATTGGTGGCGGAATGATGAGCGTGTCGCTGAGCATCCAGAGACGCGTATGTTCCTGCGACAGCAGGACATCCTTGGAGCCGAAGACCGGCTGCCCTTCGGCGACGTTCGCGACGAGCCCGCCCTCACCTGCCGCTTCCATCGTTTCGCGGCTGACGGGCATTTGCCCGCCATTGGCCAGGATCGGGGCGAAGTTCATCGCAAAGCCGAGCAGCACGATGAGCATGCCCGGAATGCGCCAGTTGCGAGCCAAGCCTGCCAGCACCAGCAGGTAGGCGACGACGATGATGGCCGGCCGGAAATTGGCCACCGCTGGCCAGCTGCCGGCCGATACTGCTGCCACAACCTGCGCGGCCAGTCCGGCAACGATGAGCCAGAGCCCGCGGAGCCGTAGCTGGGCCAACCCCAGCAACCGCCCTTTGAGCGCCCACCCAACCAGGACCGCCGGAATGACCGACAGCAGGAGTGGTAACAGCATTTAGAAGCTGACTACGGCCCCATTCCTCCGCCAGCGGTGACCGCGGCCACGGTGGCGAGGAGTGCGACGACAGCGCCGGCGACCCGGAGAACGACGACCTTGTATTTGCCCATAGGTTGCTCCCTTCTTTATGAGTTGAAGGCAGCGTACGGGCCGGCCACTTACAAATCGCTTACAGATCCGTGATCTCCGTCATGGCCCCGTAGTACTGGTGGGGTAGTACCTGGCGGCCTGTGCCGCGCAGCGCGCTCAGATCAACGCGAGGCGAGCAGCCGTGGGCGCTCGGGTTGCTCGCCTCGTATGAGATCGCGCAGGCGTGGCGGGAGCTCGGCCCCAAGCTCTTCTTGCAGGTAGGCGCGATAGCGTTCGATCTGTCGGGCCGCGTCTGCGCGCAGGCCCTGCCGCAGTTGAGCCCGGATGATGACCTCATGCAGTTCTTCCAGGCTGAAGTCGGCCGTGAGGCCGCGCTCGGCCGCTTCAATTGCGGCGCGCAGCTCGCCCGCTTCGAGATACAGCGTGGCCAAGCGGCTTGCCGCGTGCAGAAACTGATCCTCAACCCGACGCTGCTCGGCAAGCACCCAGTCCGAGTAGAACCCTTCTAGAAGCCGGCCCTGATAGAGGTCTACTGCTCGCCGCAGTTCTTCCAGCTCCTGGTCGCTGCCCCGCGTTGCGTGGTCGGCTCGCACCAGGGCCTCCCGGAAGGCCAACACGTCGCAGTCCACGTGCAGCGCGGGATCGAGCCGGTAGTAGTCGCCGTCGAACAGCAGGCAGCCATGGTAGAGCGCCCGCCGCAGCCGGTATGCCGCTACATGGAATTGCGAGTTGGCGCGCGCCAGCGAGGACTCAGGAGCGAGGATGGCCATGAGCCGATCCTTGGGAGCGCCCTCAGGGTGGAGCATCAGGTATACGAACAACTCTCGCGCAGTGTGGCTCGCCCACGCCTGGGACGGAACTGCCCGTCCATTGAGCAACACCTCAATCTGCCCCAGCAGGCGAACTCGTACAGACTGGCCACGTTGCACCAGTCGAGGCTTGCGGCCGGACCTCGCGGGAGCTTCGGCGCTCGTAAGCCTATGGAGCTTGTCTGTTAGGAAGCCTTCGCCCACGCCGCGGGCGGCGGCTTCTTCGACCTCACTCCGCCATCGCCTCAGATCGACGGTCAGGAAATGCGAATAGCCCAGTTCTTCGAGCATGGCGAGGCTCTGCTCGAGGAGGCGATCTCCCGCTCCGGCCTTGCCGGTCTGATACTCCAGCATGGCCTGGTGAAAGATCGTGCGAGCGGCGAGATAGCGATAGCCGATGGGCTCCAGGTCGTTTAATGCGGACTGCAACAACTGGCGCGCTTGGCGGAACCGGCCCTGCTCCAGGGCGCAGATGCCCCGCAGCATCCGTCCTTGAGCCCGGATATATCCCGAGCCCTGGCTCTCCACCTGGCGCAGCAGCACTTGAGCCTTCGAATACAGTCGCTGGAGACGGTAGCAATCCGCCATCTGACAATACAGCTCGAGCAGCTCCGCCCGGTCGACCAGCTGCTCGGCGACGGCTCGCGCCGACGCGTAGTGTCGTTCGGCATCCGCGTACTGGCCGAGATCCCGATAGACATCTCCGAGCGATGTCGCTGACACGACTACGGTGTAGGGAAACAGCCCCGTCTCACCCTTGTCGCGCGCTTGGTCCAGCAGGCTTATGGCGTCCCTGGAATCGTCCTCCAGGTAGGTGATGACTCCGAGGTTTGACAGCGTCAAACCCCAGCGGCCGGCGTTCCCGATCTTCTCCATGAGTGCTGCCGCGGAGCTGAGGTGCAGCCGCGCTTCGCCGAGATGACCGTCGTACATAGCGACGACGCCGAGGTCGTTCTGCACGTATGCGGCGGCGCCAATGTCCCCTAAGCGGTCAAAGATCGTATGGGCCTGCTGCAGAGCGTGGCGCGAGTCGTCCAGTGAGCCGGCCCGCCAAAGCGCAGTGCCAAGCGTACGGTAGGCCAGCGCTCGGCGCTTGGTGGTCTCCGCTCCAAATTCGGCCAGCGCTTCTTGGCAGAGGCGGAGTGTCTCCTCGGTATGGCCCAGGAGCCGCTTAGCGGCCGCGCGATGCACTTTGGCTTCGGCCGCGAAGCGGGTGTCCTCAGCGCTGGCCTCCACCTGCTCGCAAAGCCGCACGGCTTCCTCGAGCTCGCCCTTCTGGATGGCCACCTGGGCGCGCCACAGGCGCAGGCGCGGCTGCTGCGCGAGCAGGGCTGCCGGCAGCCGATCCAGCCAGCCGGCCAGGGTATCCAGCCGGCCACGGTCGAATGCCTCCTCGGCCACCGCCAGGATGGACTTGGCCGCCTGCTCGTAGGCTTGCGCCGCCAGCAGGTGGCTGATGGCCTCTTCGTGGCGGTCGCGCTGCTGATACAGCAGGCCGGCCTTGCGTTCCAGATCCAGGCGGCTGAGGCCGTGAGCGCCCTCGTCCAGGCGCGAGCGCAGGAAGTCCCGGAACAGGTGGTGGTAGCGGTATACGCGCTTGCGGCCCTCCAGCTCGCTCACGAACAGGTTGCCTTCCTGCAGATGGCGCAGGATGGAGTCGGCGCGCGCGCTTCCGGCCAGCGGCCCGGCGATGGCCGGCTCCAGGTCCTCCAGGATAGAGGACGCCAGCAGGAAGCGCTGGACTGCCGCCGTCTGGCGCTCGAACACTTCGTTGGCCAGGTAGCCGTAGAGCTGCTCCTGTCCGGAGTTGCGGATCATGCTCTCGAACAGGCCCTGCCACATCGTGTGGGTGGTCAGGATGATGCCCGTGATCCAGCCCTCCGACCGGGCCGTCAGCTCCTCGACGACGCGATCCGGCAGGACCGTCTGATAGGCCTCGCGCATGAGGTCGCGGACCTCGTTCGCCGTGAAGCGCAGATCCTTCTGTCCGACGCCGGCCGCCTGCCGCAGCGCGGCCAGGCGCGACAGCTCCAGTCTCGGCATGGTCCGCGACGACAGGATCAGCTTGAGATTCTCCGGCGCGTGCTTGAGCAGCGTATCGACCAGCTCGTTGATGGCCTGGTTGTGGTTGACCTCGTGATAGTCGTCCAGGATGACCGCGAAGTACTCGGGGATGCGCTGCTGGACTTCGTTGATCAGCGCCGCCAGCACTGAGATGGCGTCCGTCCGGAAGTCGGCCTGCGCCATCACGCGGCGGGTGTCCTGGCCGAAGCGCGGGAAGCGCGACTGAATGGCCGCCACCAGGTATTCGAGGAACACGGCCGGCTCGGCGTCCGAGGCGCTCAGCGAGTACCAGCAGACCGGCATGGCGCTGTCCGAAGCGAAGTCCACCAGCAGGGTGGTCTTGCCGTAGCCGGCCGGCGCCACGACCAGATAGAGCTGCCGGTCGATCATCTGATGGATGCCGTCGACCAAACGCGCGCGACGAAGGGTGTCGCTTCTGCGCCGCGGGATGGCGATTTTCGTGGCGATCACCGGCGCCGCGGCCCGGAAGCCCCCGGTACGGGCCATCACGGCTCACTATACAAAAGAAGGTGCCGCCCGGCCAGCAGGAATTTACGTGCTCCTATACTCGGCCTGCGAGGGCAGGATGAAGCATCTTGACTACGACGAGGTCCGGCGCTCGATCTGCGCCTTCGATTGCCCGGACGCCTGCAGCCTGATTGGCTACGTCAAAGAGGGCCAGCTGGTGGGCGTCGGCGGCGACCCGGACCACCCCATCACGCGCGGCCACATCTGCGCCAAAGTCGCCTTCGATCACCTTCGCGTCCACGGCCCGAAGCGCCTGCGCGAGCCGCTGAAGCGCAGCGGTCCCAAGGGCAGCGGCGAATTCGAGTCGATTGGCTGGGACGAGGCCCTGGACATCATCGCCGCCAACTTCAAGCGTGTGATCGCCCAGTACGGGGCCGAGTCGATCCTGCCCTACAGCTACGCCGGCACGATGGGCATCGTCAACTACAACATCGGCCACCGCTTCTTCCACCGCCTGGGCGCGTCACAGCTGCGGCGCAGCATCTGCTCGGCGGCGGGCAATGCCGGCTACATGTACAGCAACGGCCCGAACTACGGCATCGATCCCGAGGAGACGGTCGATTCCAAGTACATCGTCGCCTGGGGCGCGAACCTGGTGAGCGCCAACGTCCACCAGATGGCGCTGGTCCAGGAGGCGCGCCGGAAGGGCGCCAAGTTCGTGGTGATCGACGTGCACCGCAACAAGACCGGCGACGCTGCGGACTGGTTCATCCCCATTCGCCCTGGCACCGACGGAGCCCTGGCTCTGGGCCTCATGCACGTCATCGTCGCCGAGGACCTCCACGACAAGGACTGGATTGCCAATCACACCAGCGGCTTCGAGCAGCTCCAGGAGCGGCTGCCCCAGTTCACCCCCGATCGCGTCTCCGAGATCACCGGCGTTCCCGAACAGGACGTCCGCAGGCTGGCCCGTGAGTACGCCACCACGCAGCCGTCCTTCATCCGCATCGGCAACGGCATCCAGCATCACGACAACGGCGGCATGTGCGTGCGCAACATCACCTGCCTGCCGGCGCTCACTGGCGCCTGGCGCTACCGCGGCGGCGGCGCCATGAAGAGCAACCGCGGCTACTCGGCCATGAACGAACGCGCACTCCAGCGGCCGGACCTGATGCCCGGGCCGGCGCGCATGGTGAACATGAACCGTCTCGGCCACGCCCTCACCGAGCTGAGCGATCCGCCGGTCATGGCCATGTACGTCTACAACAGCAACCCCGCGGCTGTGGCGCCCAACCAGGAGAAGGCGCTCCAGGGGCTGGCGCGCGAAGACCTCTTCCTGGCCGCACATGACATAACCCTGACGGATACCTGCCGCTACGCCGATGTCGTGCTGCCGGCGACGACCGCCTGGGAGCACGAGGACCTGTACGACTCCTACTGGCACCTCTACGCCGGCGTCGCCGAGCCCGCCATCCCGCGCGTAGGAGAGGCCAAGCCGAACATCGAGGTCTTCCAGCTGCTGGCCCGCGCCATGGGACTCGACGATGAGTGCCTCTACGAGTCCAGCGAGGACGTGATCCGCTCCGCGCTGGACAATCCGGCCAATCCCTTCTTAGAAGGCGTGACATTGGAGCGCCTGCGGGAGGGCCCGGTGAGGATTGGCCCGCAGGAGAAGCACCAGCCGTTCACCCACCTCTACTCCGAGGTTATGGCCCAGCACGGGCACGATCCACTGCCGGCCTGGAATCCCTTGCCCGAATCAGGCGACGGCCTGTGGCTGGTGACGCCGCCGAACCACTACTTCCTGAACTCCACCCTGGCCGGCGTCGACGAGCTCGCGGCAAAAGAAGGCCGCCCGACCCTCCAGCTAAGCGCCGCGGATGCCTCCGCCCGAGGCATCGCCGAAGGCGACCCCGTGCGGGTCTGGAACGATCGGGGTTCGGTGCAGCTGTTCGCACGCATAACCGACGCCGTCCAGCCCGGCGTGGCGGTCAGCCAGGGCGTGTGGTGGCCCAGCGCCTCGCCAGGCGCCCGCGGGGTCAACGCCACCACTCCGGACCGCGAAGCCGACATGGCCGGCGGGGCCGTGTTCTTCTCCAATAAGGTCGAAGTGGAGCGGCTGGCCAACTAGCTCAGTGAGTAGTCCGTCAAACCGAGCGTGGTACTTCAGCGAACACGTCGACCCGAGAAACCCAGCCGCGCGGAGAGTGCTTGGGCGCATCTGTCTCTATAGGGTGACGAGAACGTGGCCACTTGAAGACTCCGACTTCCTGACCGAACACGCGCTGGGAAGGACAACGCCCTACCCAGGCACGCGGGAAGAGCGCTATCCGATCCTCCTAGAAGGCATGTCGTGGTTTGATTTAGAGCGCTGGGCGATTAATGCCGCTAAGCGCCTGAGTCGCCATCCTGCGAACGCCGGCCGCCCAATGGGTGTGGTCCAAATGGATATCGACCTGAACGCTTGCGATGACATCATCGTTTGTATGTCGCCTGAGCAAGCGCCGGGAAAGCGACACCACTTTGACGTTGCAGGTTCACCGGAGCGACTGCGCGAGTTGGCCTCCGAATGGCGTTCGCTCGATGAGTTGCTCGCATCGGAGCGTCAGGAAGCGTAGACTGTAGGGAGTTGGGAAGGAACATGCAATTTCAGCTATTCGATGCAACAGGTGGGCGGCTCATAGGTACCTACAGCAACCAGGCTGAGGCATTGGCGGTCGTGCGTTCCGCGATAGCGTCCCACGGTGCTGAATCGGTTCAGAACCTGCTGCTTGCGGCGGGTAGCCTCGACGAGGAAGGCGCAGTCATCGCGGAAGGCCGGGAGCTCGTTGCCCTCGCCTCTAAGCGTGGCAACTCCCGTCGGGCAGCCTAGCACTTCTAGCACGTCTGTTCTGCTATAGTCGCCGCGATGCGGTCGCCCACCAAGGGGAGCGTCGAGACCGATGAACTGCAACCCACCTCCCCATTCTTGAAGTGGGCTGGCGGCAAAGGTCAGTTGCTGAATCAACTGCAAGACCACCTTCCCGGGCGCAACAGGTATCATCGCTATTTCGAACCATTTCTGGGTGGCGGCGCCGTCTTTTTCCACTTGCAACCCCAGAGAGCCGTTCTCTCAGACCTGAATCCTGAACTCATAAATGTTTACCAGGTCATCAAGACATCTGCAGACGAGCTGATGAGGCAGCTTGACGACCAACCCGGAACCGAAGAGCACTACTATCTCCTACGGAGTATGGACTTGGAGAGGGCCTCCCCGGTCCAGCGAGCCGCTAGATTCATCTACCTGAATAAGTGGTGCTACAACGGGTTATACCGCGTCAATAGCAAAGGGCAATTCAATGTGCCACGCGGAAAGTTCGCTAGTCCGCCGCGATTGTACGATGAAGCGAATCTGAAGAATGTTGCGGTACTACTTCGCTCAGCGGATATCCGCGTCGGCGACTATGAGTTCATCTTGCGAGAGGCATCTTACGGGGACTTTGTGTATCTCGATCCGCCTTACTATGTTCTCAGTGAGACGGCAAATTTCACAAGATATACAGCCGATAGTTTCAATAACGAGAACCAACGGGAGCTGGTGGAAGTACTTCGGACCCTAAACGGGAAGGGTGTTCGATTTTTATTGAACAACCATAACACCGATCATACGAAGCGACTTTACTCCGACTATAACGTGTACCCGATCATCACCAATAGGATGATCAACAGTAAGGTTAGTGGCAGGAAGGGCGCCAGGGAACTTATCGTTACCAACTATACAAGCGGAAACGGACTCGGCCGCGACCTTTGGAAGCGGGCACCTGACAGAGGAAACACATCTGTTATCTCGATTGCTGCGTACTGAGGCGACTTCGAGCTGTTGCTAGTGAAACAAAACGGTCGGGGTCGGTAGCCTGCGGCGGGTCCAGCTTCCACACGTAGAGACGCTGTCGGACTCCCGTCTCAAGCATCCAGACCTCGTCCTCGCCGTTCACGACTTGCAAGATGGTTTCTACAAAGAGAACCCAAAAAAACCAGCGGATCTCCTCAATTTCAGTATTCGCCTCATTGTCTTCAAGGGCAAGTTGAACTTCGTATTGGCCGGGCTGTAGAGGTGGCTTCCTTATGGATGGGATCCCTACGCGGAAGATGAACCTTACTACGGCCGTAGTTTCATCGAATAGGTACTGGCCGCCCTCACCTTGGAGCTTCGCGACCTCTTTGAAACTTAGCGTTGCGTCACCTTTGAATCGACCCGCAACATGATGTATGGAATACCCCGAGAAGCGGTCTGCTAGCCAGATTTGTATGAAGGCCATGTATTGGTCGTCGGTTTCGCCTTGTCGTTTTGGAAAACGCATGTGGAGTTCCGAACTGACCGCCTTCAGCCGGGCCGATATTCGATCTTTGTAGAAGACGGTATCTAACGAGCTCTTTAGAATGGTTTCATTTCGGAGGGGCATAAAGAACTCGAAAATAAGGAGCTTGCTATATGTCAGGAAGGTGTAATCACTGGAGACGCGGCGGACCTGACTTACATGCCTTTGAAAGCTTTGCCAGCTGACGAAGGGGCGAAAAGCTTCACCGACGCGAAATCGGTTTGCGCCAGTTCTGACCAATAGCGGCGCATATTGCTTGGCCCAGTAGGTTCGGAACGTGTCCTCCTTCGGCCATTTGGTGATCGCGCGGAGCTCCGCTTTCGTGAATGAGTCTTGAGTGCGATAGTGTTCCTTGAGAAACTCATGAACCGCGTGCTGATTGTCGTTCTCTCGACGATTGGCCATGCCGCCTCTTTTTGTACTGGCAAGAGGATAGCTGCGCCGGCAAGTCGTCTCGTCGGCCCGGGTGTCAGGCGTGGATTGTGGAATGCCCGGTAGGGCCTACGCCGTCACCACCGGCGCGGCGCTGGTGGGGCAGGTGCTGGCGCTGGCGGAGAAGCTGGCACTGGAGGCGCAGGAGCAGGTGAAGGTCGGCCGCCGCTTATGGGGCGCCGTCCGCAACATCGACGTGGTGCTGACGCAGCCGGAGTCGCGCCTGCGCCTCGGCGTCGAGTGCAAGTTCCAGGGCAGCACCGGCACCGCCGAGGAGAAGATCCCGGCCATCCTCAATGACATCGACGCCTGGCCCATCCGCGGCATCGTCGTCATCAGCGGCAAGGGCTTCTCGCCGAACATGCGCTACTACCTCCTCTCCAGCGGCAAAGCCGTGGAAGTGGAAGATCTGGAGGACTGGCTCCGCCTCTACTTCGGCCTCCCCCTGGAGACCTACAGCCAGCCCCGCCTGCTGGTAGCGGAGTCAGCAGCGAACTACAGCGCCGACTAACCCCGTACCGGGGGTCGTACAGGGGGCTTGCCCCCTGTTGTCAAATGCGGGCGGGTGGGTGGGCACAGATTTAAGCGATCAGCCGCGCGACGAACGCGTTCCAGCCGTAGTCCGGCCGGACGTCTTCGATGAACGGCGCCGTGCGCGTGAACTCGTGGAAGGCGTGGCTGCGGTCGAACTCCGAGAGCACGCGGTCGATGAGCAGCTGCCCGGCGCGAATGATGCCGTGGGCGGCGGCCGAGTACAGGGCCAGAGCGTCGTACAGCAGCCAGCTGCCGCCATTCTGGTAGTAGCCGGGCGTTGAGTCGGGGCCGATGAACTCGGACGGGTTCATGTAGCTGCCGTCGTAATAGCTCAGCACGCGGAAGCCGGTGAACCGGTCGTGCCAGTAGATGCCGTTCCGGCTCAGCAGCCGGTCGAACGTCGCCTTCACGCGGTCGTCCGGCAGCAGCGGCTTGCCGAAGTAGTACAGGAACAGCGCGTCGCCCACGAACGCGGACACGTCCAGCGAGCCGCCGCCCAGGCGCTGCGGCAGGATGTTCGGATCCTGGCTGCCGGCCATCGTGGCGTACATGTACTGCGCCCCGGCCTTCTCGTCCGTGGAGACGGGCATCCCCAGGTGGTCGAGCGCCTCCAGTGCCACGCAGTACAGCCCCTGGTTGTAGGCGATGGCCTGCGGGAACTTGGTGGCGAAGGTGTCCGCCCAGTAGTGGTAGGCGCCCGTGGCTGGATCGCCGTGCGTCGCGTACAGGCCGCCCTGGCTCCGGGACTTGATGAACGCGTACGACCGGGCGAGGGACTGCATGTCCGGCTCGCCCCCGAGCCGCACGTACTCGTACTCGCGCAGCACGTCCATCAGGGTGCTCTCGTCGTCGGGGTCGCGGCCGGGCGGCTGCGTCAGGTCGCTGCGGAGGGCGGTAGCGACGTGGCCGTCGGGCTGGTTCTTCTGGTCGCCGTGGAAATGCCGTCGCGCCTGGCCCAAGAGCGCCCTGCTCTGGAGCGCCGCCAGGATCCAGAAGGTGTCCCGCGAGTAGAAGTCCGGATAGATCGCGCTGGGCCGGATCCAGGTCCAGGGGTCCGGTACGTAGTCGCCGCTGGCGGGCTGCGGCAGGATGGCGCCGGTGTCCTTGTTCACCACGCAGTTGCGCCCGATCTGCAGCAGCTGATCCCGCGCCGAGGCCATCGTCGTGGCCTGCGGCGCAGGCTGCACGGCAATCCGGAACGAGCCCAGTGGCACGATGGTCGCAACCGTCTGTGCGGCTGCCTCCGCCGCCAGCGGGCCGGCCAGGCTGAGGCCGGCGCCCGCGACCGTTGCGCGCATGAAGGCGCGTCGCGACAGCCTCATGAGCGCATGCGGCGGCGGCGGGCGGGCATGATGAAAGAGGTTCGGAGCGACACCGAGCTTCCTTTGTACCATGACCGGCCGCCGAGCAGCCAGAATTCTGGCCCGAATATCCCGGTGCGATAGGTGCTCGGGCGCTCAGCGCGAGGGCTTTTGCTTTTTCAGAAAGCGCTTTGTGCCTTCGCGCAGCTCGTCGCCGCCAAGAAAGGCGCCGCGAATGCTGCGCGCGAAGTCGATGCCGCTGTCGTAGTCCAGCTCGGCCATGCGATAGAAGGCGTGCTTGCCCAGACGCATGGCTCGCGGCGGCTTCTCGGCCAGCCCGTTGGCTAGATCGACCGTGAACTGCTCGAGCTCGCTCAGGGGCACCACGGTGTTGACCAACCCCATCCGCTGCGCCTCGGCCGCGTCGATGGATCGCCCGCTCAGGCACAGGGCCATGGCGTTGCGGCGCCCGACGGCCCTGATGAGCGCCGGAAAAATGAACAGCGGGAACAGCCCGATGTTGATCTCCGGCGTGCCGAAGGTGGCGTCCTCCGCGGCCACCGCCAGGTCGCACAGCGCCACCAGCCCGCAGCCGCCGGCCAGGGCATGGCCGCGCACCGACGCGACCACCGGCTTGGCCATGCTGGGCACCAGCCGGAACAGGTCGCCCCAGGGCTCGCCCGAGGCCCAGTGCTCCACTGAGCCCGCGTCGATGCTGTCCAGGAACTCCTGGAGGTCGGCTCCGGCGCAGAAGCTCTCGCCGGCGCCGGTGAGGATCACGCAGCCGATCCGCTCGTCGGCGTCGCACTCGCGCAGGAGCTTGGTCAGCTCCACCACCACGGCCGTGCTGAGTGGATTCCGCTTGCGGGGGTTATTCAGGGTAAGGGTGGCAACCTTGCCGTCTCTGGAAAGCTCCACGAGAGCCATCGGGCCATTGTGCCACCCCGGGCCGCTCTATGCCGCGGCGGCCTCGAACTGCTGCTGGTGGAGGGTGAAGTAGGCGCCGCGGCGGCGTAGGAGCTCCTCGTGCCGGCCCCGTTCGACGATCCGGCCGGCGTCGAGCACGAGCACCTGGTCGGCCGCGCGGATCGTCGACAGCCGGTGGGCGATGACCAGGCTTGTCCGCCCGGCCAGCAGCTTGTGGAGGGCCTCCTGGACCAGCTGCTCCGTCCGCGAGTCGATATTGGACGTGGCCTCGTCGAGGATCAGCACGCGCGGGTCGGCCAGCGCCGCGCGGGCGATGGCGATGAGCTGCCGCTGCCCCAGCGACAGGTTGGCGGCACGCTCCATCACCGGCGTCTCGAAGCCGAGCGGCATGCGCAGGATGAACTCCTCCGCGTTGGCGGCGCGCGCGGCGGCCTCCACCTCTTCGTCGCTGGCCTCGGGCTTGCCGAAGCGGATATTGTCGCGGATGGTC
>Ga0070738_10005067_pt1 | contig 15006 bp, 12 predicted proteins | sample Coa_R2_2_FD_66446 | JGI IMG/M metagenome (GOLD analysis project Ga0070738, IMG submission 66446) | Surface soil microbial communities from Centralia Pennsylvania, which are recovering from an underground coalmine fire - Coalmine... | ecosystem: Environmental > Terrestrial > Soil > Unclassified ...
TGTCAAAAAAGCATCTTTTCCACAGCTGAATAAACTTTGGAAATGGACGGCGTGCGCTGCGGGTATTTGGATAGCATTGTTATTTTTATATCCCACCGTGTCTTATTTTATGTTGAAAGCCCAAGACCATGTGATTGAGTTACAGATTGCCCAAATTTATAAACGTCATTTTCCGCAAGCGAGTAGTATCATTGAGCCGCGCTTGCGTATGCAGGAAAAATTGCAAAAGCAGAATGATGGGGGCGATCGTTGTTTATTGTTAATTAGTCAAGTTGGTCAAGGGTTATCGTTAGCGAAAAATGTAAGGTTGAAGCGATTGGATTTTCAGAATGATCAATTGACATTGGAATTGACGGCTGATACGTCGGAAGATTTTTCGGCGTTTACGGATTATTTATCGCAGCAAGGGCTGACGATTAAGCAGCAGAGTGCCAATTTGGCGGGGTCGCATATTAATGCGACGGTTGAGGTTGAGTGATATGAAAGAGCAATGGGCAGCGGTAAAAACGTGGTGGTCGAATTTGGCGATGCGGGAGAAGAAGGCTGTGGTGGTGGGGAGTGCATTGCTGATGGTTTTTATGGTGTACGAAGGAGTGTGGTCGCCGTTGATGGAGCATGTTAATGCCTTGCGGCAGCGGATTCAGACGGATAGGAAAACGTTAGTGTGGATGCAGGCGGCAGACCAGATGTTACAGAAGACGGGAAATCGGCAGCAAGCGAAGAGGCCATCGACGGTGGTGCTGTTGAGTGATTTGCAGAAAGAGGTTAATGAGAGGGGATTGGGGCAGGCGCTTACGCGGTTGGAGCAGAGTGGGGAAGATGGGGTGGAGATGCAGTTTCAGCAGGTGGAATTTGATAAGTTGATGCGGTTTTTGGTGGAGATTGTGAAGGAGCAAAATGTGGTGATTATGCAGATGTCTGCGGTAGCAACAGCTACCTCAGGGGTGGGATCGGTGATGGTGGAATTAAGGTTGAAATAATGGATTTCTGTTTGGCGATTCTTCCATTGATTGAGTAGGGTGTATTGAGGAGTTGTCTCTTGACTCATTTAGTAGGGCCTCTACTAAAGAGGATGATTTCTCTTCCACATAGGTTTTAGCTATACATTGAATAGCAAATTTGAAATCTGTTAATTCCTTATAAATTGTATCCTTCTTTTCATCACCTTCTTTCTTCATTTTTCCATTTATTTCAAGTTCTGCTTTTCGAAGCAATTGTAAACCAGTGATCATTTCTTGTAAGGTTAAAAAGTCTTTCGGAAGTGTTTTTAACATTTTTCTTTTTATTTTTAATAATGTATTTTTATAATTATTTTGTGTGGTGTTTAGGAAGAAGAAAGAAAGAGGTTTTTTTACATCTAAGCCGCCTAAAGAAATTTTTTGTATATCCTTAACTTGATTCTGATCGGTATCATCATAATATTGAAATTCCTGATTTGATAAGTTACTTAGTTTATTGAAAATAAAGTCGGTAGAGTGACTTTTTTGGGTTTCTAGTTCACGAAATAATTTTATGCCTTCAATAATATTTTTTTGGTTTTCTGACAAGAGGGTAGAAGGTGGGCTGATATGATTTCCGATAAGAAGCTCTAATGCTTTGGCATATACTTGGCTGCGGCCATGACGCTGGCATTTCTTCTCTGGATCAAACCTCAAATTAGCAATAGCATTATCTATATCCATTTTTATAATTCTTTCTGGAGTACTGATTTTCATTGCTACTGCTAAGATTAAATTTTTTACTTCCGTTGTATTTGCGTTGTGCTTATATTGTTTCTTATCTTCTGGTAAAAGGCATTCTTGATACTGAATGAGAAGATCACCCATTTCCTCCTCTGTAATGCTTTCAAACTCCCTTCTTACAGGGTTTTTGTTGTAAGTGAAAAGTCTAGGATGTAATACTTGGCCTAATGTTTTCTCTTTTGCTGGATTTATTTGGATTGTATCTATGTTGAAAACATCTTCAACTGTTTTTTCAAAACCGTTTTTATATAAATAAGCGGGGCTTTTCATTAAATCTTTGAGAATTGTTAAATTTTCATTTAAAAGTAGAAAAGATTGGATTTGTTCTGCATCTTCTTTTAACTGTTCCAAATTTTTTCTTAGCTGTGTTATAACGGCTTTTACTTGGGTTAAGCATTTACTTGCTAAAATTTCCTTTTTAGTATTTTTATTTTCTTTTGCATCCTTAATAGTCGCAATCAAATCTCTTTCGAGTATTTCATGGTTTTGAATTTTTTCCTCAAGTTTTTTGATGTTCTCTTTGTTTTCCTTAAAAAATAAATCAATTTCTTCAGGAGAGATAACTCTTATCTTTCTGGAAGGCTCTTCTTTTTCATAGCGAATAATGCCCATCTTATCGCCTATCATTCTGCCTAAGGATTTCCTAATTTCTAGTTGATAATGTGTGATGATGTCTAACAAGTTGGGTTGAGGTAAGTCTTGAAACAATAAATAATAATTAGGCAAATTGATTTGGTTAAGATTTCTTTTAAGTAATTTATTAGCTCGATCTCGATAGAGGGGATTCTTTTCTAATTTAAATAATAAAGAATAAGCAAGAGCAAATTGATGTTTCTCCGCAAGCATTTTTAAATTATTAAAAATCTCTAATCGATTTTCACTGTTATTCTCATTTTTCATGAGAGAAAGAGGTCCTGATCCATCTAAGACTAAGACATACCGTGCCCATAAGTAATGGTAGATAACTTGGTCGCCTTTATCATTAGGCTGTTCATTAAATATTTCTTGTATTTTTATTTTGATTGCTAATTTTTTAACAGCATCCTTTTCATCTCGAAAGCACTTCTCTAGCGTATAAAAATTGTAAAAACGAAGAATAGCGTTTTTTGATTTCTTCTTTAAACTGCTAATTGCATCTTCCCATGCTGTCTGATCAATATTACCTCTTTCCAACTGAGCCTCAAGCCAAAGAGCCCGCTCAATATCGCCAGAACAAAGCATACCACTACGGTCAAGCATGTTTTTGTACCCTCGTTGAAGTGCATTTTAAAATGATTAATTATTATACTGTTTATTTATTAGACTTTATGAAGATTATTTTACTAAAACATTATTAACAAATACTTACGCTTGCCTTAATGCTTTCTGAAGAGAATGACAATGACCGCTATATTATCCTTTGATAATCCTTAACGCTTCCTTAGCAGGCACAAACCCTTGATCTGCCGCCCGGCTAATCCAAAAATACCCCGCATCCGTATCTTGCGCCACCCCCGCGCCATAATAATACATATATCCCACCGCATACTCCGCCTCCGCATTCCCATCTGCAGCGAGCGGTAATAACTCATGTAACGCTTGTCGATAATACCCCGCCTCAAAATCCCTTTTCCCTTGCATTAACATAGACATATCGCCAGGCGTCATGGTCGTCTTGCGTGAATGAGGAGAAGTCGTTGCGCAGGCTACCAATGCGCTAGAGAGTAAACAAATAAAGCAGATTCTTAAAAAGACGGTCATGGGGGCTGCTATTCCTCTTCATTTCTCATCTTGAACTGCAGTTTTTCTCTTGGCAAGGGCAATTTTTCCAGATGACCATCATTTTCCACTATCACCGTATCCGCGGTAATTGCCTGAATCTTCACCCCATAAGGCAAGCTATCGCCGATGCGATAAATCTTACTCGGTTGCCCAGCAATGGAAATATAAGCTTTTGAAGCAGCATTGCCACTGCTATTCATTTTAACAATCCCAGTCACGCGTAATTGTAGGCTACTAATGGGAACATCACTCGCCGCTGCGCCAAATAAATGTTCATCCGGGATGGCTGCCATTTTTTCTGCCGTCGCCCCTATCGAAACGAGCGCAGGCGCTGGGATAGCTTGATGAGCGGAAACCCAATCCGTACGCCACTGCCAAAGGGTATAAAAAAAGGTAAGACCCACCAGCGCTGTCATGAAAGCACAGCACCCCACTGCAGCTCGTTGTGAAAAATGGGTATTTATTATCATCTTGCGTGGCTTCATGTATAATCCCGCCGACATTATACCCGATATTTGCACCATGCCAGTATTAAAAAATGACCGACTCCTAAAAGCTCTCTGCCGCGAACCCGTGGATATCACCCCTATTTGGATTATGCGTCAGGCAGGGCGTTATCTCCCCGAATACCGTGCTACCCGCGAACGCGCAGGTAGCTTTATGAATTTATGCAAAACCCCCGAATTAGCCTGCGAAGTGACCCTCCAGCCTCTACGGCGCTATGCGCTGGATGCCGCCATTATTTTTTCCGATATTTTAACCATCCCCGATGCCATGGGACTGGGGCTCGGCTTCCTCGAAGGCCAAGGGCCTGTGTTTGCTTATCCGCTGCGTAGGGAATCAGACATTCGGCATCTCCAGGTGCCTGATTTAGAACGATTAAACTATGTCTACCAAGCCATTCAACTCACCCGCCAGGAATTAGCAGGCAACGTGCCTTTAATCGGTTTCTGTGGTAGCCCATGGACACTCGCCGCCTATATGGTTGAAGGCCGATCTCAGCCGGGATTTCCCTTGCTGCGTAAATTGCAGCAAGAAAACCCGCTTCTCCTCCATAAGCTATTGGATATATTAGCTAACTCAGTATGCGCCCATTTGAATGCTCAAATTGAAGCCGGCGCTCAAGCTGTCATGCTTTTTGATACCTGGGGTGGAATGCTGCCTTTATCAGAATATGAAGTCTTTTCCTTAGCTTACTTGAAACAAATCCTCGCTGGCCTTATTAGACATTATAATAATAGAAAGATACCTGTTATTTTCTTCACAAAAGGTGGCAGCCATTTTCTTAATCAAATGGCGAATACAGGGTGCGATGCGATTGGTGTAGATTGGGAAATTTCTTTACAGACAGCGCGTGCTGCCGTGGGTGAAAAAGTGGCACTCCAGGGAAATATGAACCCCGCTAGGTTGCTGGATGCACCTGATAGTATTCGCCAGTCCGTCGTAGAAATATTAGCTGCCTTTGGGCAGGGTGAAGGGCACGTATTTAATTTAGGTCATGGAATTACCCCTGATGTTCCTCCGGAGCATGTTAGTGTATTAGTGGATGCAGTACATGAGTTAAGTAAGCAATATCATCAGGCCCGATAAGGTGAGTAAGTATGCAACATAACTGTAAAGTGTTTTTCATCGCCGTTTTGACATGGCTATTTCTTTTCGCCAGTCCGATTTCTGTTGCCAATGAGGTGACCCCTCTACCGGTCGATGAAGCATTTACTTTTTCAGCTATCATTACTTCTTTCAATGAATTATCTGCTGAATGGCACATTGCCCCTGGTTATTATCTTTATACCAAACGCCTTCATATCACTTTACAACCCACAACTCCCGCCAATATTTATTATCCGCAAGGTGATTTAAAATATGATTTAAATCGCGTTCGGCAAGAAGTGTATGCCGGTTATCTCAGTATTCCTATTTTATTACGCGGTACTGCACAACCTGTACAAATGGAGGTTGCTTATCAAGGCTGCTCTGAAGATGGCTTTTGTTATCCTCCCATGCATAAAAGTGTCAAATTAAATTGGGCAACCCATACCGTTACGCCTATCGAGCAAACAAATGTCTCTTTATCCGCTTTGTTAACTGATCAACATGGCATCAACGATTTGCTGCAATCGCAACATTTTTCGTTCATTTTAGTGATGTTTATTGGTTTGGGTTTATTATTAGCCTTGACACCTTGCGTCCTACCCATGATTCCCATTATGACGAGCATTATTGTGGGTCAAAAACAACCCATCAGCACCCAAAAAGCGTTTTCACTTTCTGCTGTCTATGTCCTCGGCATGGCTATTGCTTATGCATTAGTCGGGTTTGCTGCTGCTGCAATGGGTAGCTCATTACAAGTATGGATGCAGCAGCCGGCGGTCATTATTATCATGAGCGGGTTATTTATTTTATTAGCTTGCTCTTTATTTGGTTTTTACACGTTACGAATTCCTCGTTTTATTCAACAAGGTTTTTTAACACTCAATCATCATCAACAAGGCGGTACTTACTTGAGTGTTTTCTTGATGGGATTATTTTCTACTTTTATCGTTTGTCCCTGTGTCACTGCTCCTTTAATTGGCGTACTCATGTATATCAGCCAGACAGGTAATCGCATGTTAGGTGCAAGTGCCTTATTCGCCATGGGAATAGGGATGGGTTTGCCGCTTTTATGTGTCGGTGTTTCAGCAAGAAAATGGCTGCCTAAGAGCGGGCCCTGGATGAAGGCAGTGGAAAAAAGTGTGGGGGTGATGATGTTAGCGATGGCTATTTGGCTGCTCTCACGAATCGCTTCTCCGCTCATGATAAAATTTTTATGGAGTGCATTATTAATCGGCATTGCCTTCTTTATTGCTTGGTATCTCCCGCGCGTGATAGGTAAACGTGCACTGAATCGCGGCCTAGGCGTGTTAGTGGGATGCTCCGGCATGTTATTACTGATGAGTGGTATTAATCCTACCGACCTTTCTCCTGTGATCTCAAAACCAGCTTTCATTCTTGTTCATGATGTGGCTAGTTTAAATCAACAATTATCACTAGCACGCGCAGAGCATAAACCGGTGTTGTTAGATTTCTACGCAGATTGGTGTGAATCGTGTGTTACCATGGATAAGCACGTATTTCATGCAGCGTCAGTCAAACAAGCTTTGACACCTTATATTTTATTACGCGCTGATTTATCCGATAATACCGTGGCAGATGAAGTATTAATGAAACAATATGAAGTCATTGCACCACCAACAGTATTATTTTTCGATGCCAATGGTCACGAAGTGAATACCAGTCGAATTGTTGGTGAAGTAAGTACAACCGAATTTTTAGACCGGCTTCGTGTCGTTAATTCATAAGAAGGATAAAAATGTTGGCGAATTCTCATATCATCCCTCAACTCAATACCACTTTTATTGAGCCTTTACGTTCACTCGAGCGGCATTTTCTTAGCCATCATCAAATTATTGATGACTGGTTTACCGAGCAATGGAAGCTGACGATTCCACCAGTCTATGGTTCGGTGGATTTACGTAATGCAGGTTTTAAACTTGCTCCCATTGATATGAATTTATTTCCTGCTGGCTTTAATAATTTGAATCCCAATTTTTTACCTCTTGCAGTAGGAGCAGCAAAAAAAATAATTCATCAACGTATCCCGCATGCTAAGCGGATTTTAGTGATTCCAGAAAATCATACGCGTAATCTACGGTATTGGGAAAACATTAAAACATTACAAATTATTTTAGAGCAAGCACAATTTGAAGTGCGTTTTGGAACGTTATCAGAAGAAATTAAAGCGCCGACAAATATTCAACTACCATCGGATGCAAAAGTAGTGATTGAGCCTTTATTGCGCCAAGGTGATGAATTAAGAATATCAGATTTTATTCCGGATGTTATTTTACTTAATAATGATTTATCGGAAGGCATTCCTGAGATATTGCGACATTTAAAAACGATTTTACTGCCGCCTGCAGAATTAGGCTGGAGTCAGCGGTTAAAGTCGGAACATTTTCACTATTATGCAGGGGTGGTCGATGAATTTGCTAAAAAAATAGATATCGATCCTTGGCTGATTGCACCATTTTTCCGCCATTGCGGACACATTGATTTTATGCAGCAAGAAGGCATGGAATGTTTAACGACGAATGCAGAAAAATTATTTGCTGAAATTAAAGCGAAATATGCGGAATATCAGATTCCTCATCAACCTTTTCTTATTGTGAAAGCGGATGCTGGAACGTATGGCATGGCGGTGATGACAGTGCGCAATGTAGAAGAGCTCACTTCTTTAAACCGTAAACAACGAACACGTATGGCCATGACGAAAGGGGGTCAACCGGTTCGCCGTGTGATTATTCAAGAAGGTGTTTATACGTTTGAAACCATCGGTCCTGATCAAGCCGTTGCTGAACCTGTCGTTTATCTATGGGGTGATTGCGTAGTCGGTGGATTTTATCGTGTGCACAAAGAGCGCGGCGTGGATGAAAATTTAAATGCCCCTGGCATGCATTTTGAACCACTGGCTTTCCCACAATCTTGTAATAATCCTAATGAAACTCTGGATCCAGATGCTTGCCAAAATCGCTTTTATGCATATGGTGTGGTCGCTCAATTAAGCATGTTAGCTGCAGCGCGTGAAATGAAAGATCAGGTAGATAAATCCATATGACTATTCGACTGGGCGTGGTGATGGACCCGATTGGGTCTATTCGATATCAAAAAGACAGCACGCTAGCCATGTTATGGGAAGCGGAGGCACGGGGCTGGGAAATTTATTATTTTGAACAAGCGAATTTATTTTTACGGGATGGACTACCTTACGGGGATGCGCGGCTCATGCACGTGTTTCGTGATCCCCATAAATGGTTTGAATGGTACGGAGAGAAAGAAATCGCCTTATCAGAATTAGATGTAATTTTAATGCGTAAAGATCCTCCTTTTAATGAAACGTACATTTATACCACTTATATTTTAGAACATGCGGAACGGCTCGGCGTACTAGTCGTTAATCGTCCTCAATCGTTACGTGATGCAAATGAGAAGTTATATGCTACTTATTTTCCGCAATGTTCGCCGCCAACGTTAGTGACTTCTTCAATAGAAAAATTACAGGCTTTTTGGCGTGAGCAGCATGACATTGTCTGTAAACCGCTAAACAGCATGGGGGGAACTTCTGTTTTTCGTTTGAAAGCAGATGAAGTAAATGCGAATGTGATTTTTGAAACGCTCACGCAAGCTGGAAAAAATTACATCATGGCGCAACGCTTTATTCCTGAAATCAAACAAGGAGACAAGCGTATTTTATTGATTAACGGGGAACCGGTATCGCATGCGCTAGCACGCATACCCCAAGATCATGATTGGCGGGGTAATTTGGTAGCAGGAGCGAAAGGGGTAGTGCAGCCGCTTTCTGAGCGTGATCTTTTCATCTGCTCACAAGTAGGACCTGTGCTGCGAGAGCATGGGTTATATTTTGTAGGACTGGATGTGATAGGAGATTATTTGACTGAAATTAATGTGACCAGTCCAACAGGCATTCGTGAAATAGAAGCAGCGACTGGGTTGAATATTAGTAAGATATTATTGGATAGGGTTTGCAAATTGTAAATTAAATTGACAATTTGCAAGGTCAGCGTTAAAATAACAATAAATCAACAAGTTATGAGATGAAAGGAGTTGGCTCCCGTATGTTAAAACGAAATGCTGCCAAAACTCTATTAGAAAAGGCAAAGCATTATCCGGTTGTGGCTATTACCGGGCCGCGCCAATCGGGAAAATCGACGTTAGCCAAGCATCTATTTCCTAATAAACCCTATCTTAGCTTGGAAGACCTTGATCACCGTCGATTTGCTTTAGAAGACCCTCGAGGTTTTTTATCACAATTTCCCGAGGGTGCTATTCTTGATGAAGTACAGCATTGTCCAGATCTTTTTTCTTATATCCAAACGCTAGTTGACGCTCAGCAAAAAGCAGCCTTATTTATTTTGACTGGATCGCAACAATTTGGCTTAACGGCTAAGCTTACCCAATCCTTGGCAGGCCGCGTTGGCTTTATCCAATTGTTACCATTTACTTACGATGAGCTGGCAAAAGGCCACTGCGCTCCTACTCAGCTTGAGAAAATGTTATTTTCTGGAAGTTATCCGCCCATTTATGATAGAAATATTTCTCCCCAAAGTTGGTATAGCGATTATGTGATGACCTATGTTGAACGGGACGTACGACAGTTGATTAATATCCATGATCTTTATGCTTTTCATCGCTTTTTACAAATGTGTGCCGTCCGTACAGGCCAGCTTTTAAATCTTTCTACTTTGGCGAATGATTGTGGTATTACTCATAATACCGCGAAGGCATGGATTTCTGTCTTGGAAGCTAGCTATATTTTATTTCTATTATTGCCCCATCATCGTAATTTTAATAAGCGTCTTATCAAATCGCCAAAACTTTATTTTTATGATACAGGGCTCGCTTGTTTGTTGGCAGGTGTCCAACAAGCTGAACAATTGATTACCCACCCTCTACGTGGAGCGCTATTTGAAACATGGGTAGTAAGTGAATTAGTGAAAAATCGCTTTAATCAGGGATTATTATCCAATCTCTATTTTTGGCGTGACAGTCAAGGGCATGAGGTTGACATTCTCATTGAAGAAGGAGATAACCTTATTCCCATTGAAGTCAAAGCAGGTCAAACTATTGCTAAAGATTATTTTGATAATCTTCATTATTGGAGGCTGCTTAGTCATCAAGATCAACCTGCTTGGTTAGTATACGGCGGTCAATATAAGCAGAATCGTTCTGGCGTTCATGTCATCGGTTGGCAGGATATCAATCAAATTCCTCTTTAAATATAGGCTCTCATGACTACAAATAAACATTTACCCTACTGGTTAGCAGCACTTCATTTACCAAATGTTGGGCCTCGTACGGTGATGCGTTGGTTAACGCATTTTCCGGATATTGAAACATTGTTTCGATCATCCCCAGATGATTGGTTAGCAGCCGGTATTCAAGCAAAACATATTACTTCATTACAACAGCCTGATTGGAAATCAGTCGAGCAAGCGATCACTTGGTCACAGCAAGCGGGTCATACCATTCTGACCATAGAAGACGAAGATTACCCACCCTTGCTTAAAGAAATTACCGATCCGCCTTTTATCTTATTTATACGTGGCAATTCGCAGGTGCTCTCTCATGCTCAGCTTGCTATTGTCGGTTCGCGTCATGCGACGCCATACGGAATAAAGAATGCAGAAAGTTTTGCGCAACATTTGGCACAGGGAGGTTTTGCTATTACCAGCGGTTTAGCATTAGGGATTGATGGTGCCAGTCACCGCGGGGCATTATCCGCAAAAGGACTGACTATCGGTGTGTCAGGGACGGGATTGAATCACATTTATCCGGCGACCCATCGCTCGCTCGTGGAAGACATTATTCACCATAATGGCGCCGTGATTTCTGAATTTCCGCTAGCGGTGAAGGCCCACCCAAGTAATTTCCCGCGTCGCAATCGTATTATTGGTGGATTGAGCATAGGCGTATTAGTCGTGGAAGCTGCATTGAAAAGTGGTTCATTGATCACGGCTAGGCTTGCCCTCGAGCAAGGTCGAGAAGTGTTTGCCATTCCCGGTTCTATTCACCAGCCATTAGCACGCGGCTGCCATCATTTAATTAAGCAAGGTGCTAAATTAGTTGAATCAGCAGACGATATGCTAGAAGAGCTCGGGGCGCTGCAGACAGTTGCTACTCAGGCGGCTTCAGCGCCTGCTGTTCAATCCTCTTTTCTTGATAGGTTGACGCCCGAATATCGCCAGCTCTATGACCATATCGGTCATGAAATTACCTCTTTGGATGTGATACTATTGCGCAGCGGATTGACTGCCGGTGCAGTTTCCTCCATGCTTTTAACATTGGAATTACAAGGTGCTATCCAGTCAGTGCCTGGTGGATATGTTCGTGTAGAAACGAATTAATAAGGTGGATCATCACTCATATGTTTGAAATCTTAATGTATCTATTTGAAAATTATATGGATGGTAGCGTAGCTTTAAACGTAGACCAGGCAACCGTGGTATCTGAGTTAGAATTAGCCGGGTTTAACCGCAATGAAATTGGCCGCGCCCTCGATTGGTTAGATGGCTTGACCCGGGTCCAAGAGACTGTTCAAGCCGGCCCCCAATTAACCCCACAAGCTATCCGCCATTATGCTCCCGAAGAGGGCGAACGTTTGGGCTTAGAAGGCAGAGGCTTCCTCTTGTACCTCGAACAACTGAATATCTTAGACCCCATGACCCGCGAAATTGTCATTGATAGGATTATGGCATTAGACCCCCGTGAAGTGGATTTAGGGCGCATTAAGTGGGTAGTTTTAATCGCATTATTTAATCAGCCTGACAAAAAAGCGGCACTTTCGTTATTGCAAGATATGATCCTGTCGGATGCATTCGATGTATTACACTAATCGTTTGCAAAAAAATTAGGCTATACTTCCTATTAGTTCAATTCTTAAGGAATTCTTATTTTCATGAGCAATCTTGTCATAGTGGAGTCACCAGCAAAAGCAAAAACCATCAAAAAGTATTTAGGCCCTGATTTCACTATCTTGGCCTCGTATGGACATGTTCGTGATTTATTGCCTAAGGAAGGGGCGGTTGATCCTGAACATCATTTTGCGATGCGGTATGAATTGATTGAGAAAAATGAAAAACACGTTGCTGCCATTGTCAGTGCGATGAAGAAAGCCAAAGCGCTTTATCTGGCGACTGACCCTGATCGTGAAGGGGAAGCAATCTCGTGGCATATTTATATTATTTTGAAAGAAAAAAAAGCCTTAAGTAAGAAACCGGTTCATCGCATTGCCTTTAACGAAATTACGAAATCAGCTATCCAAGCAGCGGTTCAACATCCGCGCGAGATTTCCATGGAATTAGTAAACGCACAGCAGGCGCGGCGAGCATTGGATTATTTAGTCGGTTTTAACTTATCGCCACTGCTTTGGAAAAAAATTCGCTATGGCCTTTCTGCGGGCCGTGTGCAAAGTCCTGCCTTACGCATGATTGTCGAGCGGGAAGAAGAGATTGAGAAATTTGTTTCCCAAGAATATTGGGATTTGGAAGCGGCACTAGAAGCAGCGAAGAAAGCTTTCACGGCCAAGTTGATTGTGTACGAAGGTGTGAAGTTAGAGCAATTTTCGATTACGACACAGGAACGTGCAGAAGAAATTAAGGTGCGTTTGCTGAAAGAAGCAAAAGGCAAGTTGCGCGTTATTAAGGTAGAAAAGAAACAGCGTAAACGTAATCCAGCAGCACCTTTTATCACCTCCACTTTGCAACAAGAAGCAGCACGTAAATTAGGCTTTGCTGTGCAGCGGACGATGCGTTATGCGCAACAGTTGTATGAAGGGGTCGAATTAGATACGGGCTCTGTGGGTTTAATCACCTATATGCGTACAGACTCGGTGAACCTGGCGCAAGACGCTGTCCAAGAAATTCGTGAATTGATTACAGAACGTTATGGTAAAGAGAATTTACCAGACGAAGCGCGGCTTTATAAGACGAAAGCAAAAAACGCGCAAGAAGCACACGAAGCCATTAGACCCACCTCAGTGATGCGTACACCAGAATCAGTAAAACCTTATTTATCGGCTGAGCAATTTAAACTCTATGATTTAATTTGGAAGCGTACAGTTGCCTCCCAAATGATTTCTGCAACGATTGATACTTTAATCATTGATATGATGGCCGGTAGTGAACAACATCAATTCCGGGCAACAGGTTCTGCAGTGATTGATCCAGGCTTTATGCGGGTTTATCAGGAAGGCTCGGATGATAAACCAGAAGAATTAGGTGAAGAGCATTTATTACCCTCCCTCGCGGAAGGGGAGGAAGTGGATTTAAATGATATCACCTGTAATCAGCATTTTACGGAGCCACCGCCACGTTACTCGGAGGCAACGCTGATTAAAGCCTTAGAAGAATATGGTATTGGTCGTCCTTCTACTTATGCTGCGATTGTTTCTACCTTGCAAACACGTGAATACGTCGTGCAAGAAGCGAAACGTTTCCGGCCGACGGATATTGGTCGGATTGTTAATAAATTTTTAACTCAATATTTCACTCGGTATGTGGATTACGATTTCACCGCCAAGTTAGAAGATGAATTAGACGAAGTATCACGAGGTGAAAAAGAATGGGTGCCGTTGCTAGAAGAATTTTGGGATCCGTTCAAACATCAAGTGGATAATATTGCCGAGACAGTGAAACGTAAAGATGTGACGCAAGAGCTGTTGGAGGAGAAGTGTCCTGAGTGTGGGAAGCCACTGTCTATTCGATTGGGCAAGCGCGATCGTTTTATCGGTTGTACGGGATATCCTGATTGTTCCTATACGCGGGCGATGGAAGAGCAACCGGGTCACGAAACGCCACCTGCGGAAGTAGTGGATAGAGAATGTCCTGATTGTGGTGGTCAGTTGAAGATTAAACATGGGCGATATGGAAAATTTATCGGCTGTGGTAATTATCCTAAATGTAAACATATTGAGTCCCTGAATAAACCGGTGGATACAGGGGTGGAATGTCCGGAATGTAAGCAGGGTAAAATGATTAAACGCCAGTCGCGTCGTGGTAAAGTTTTCTTTTCGTGTTCACGTTACCCAGATTGTAAATATGCTGTGTGGAATGAGCCTGTTAATGAAACCTGTCCGAAATGTGCATGGCCGATGTTGACGGTGAAGAAAACGAAACGGCGTGGCACGGAGTTAGTGTGTCCACGACAGACGTGTGGATATACAAAGCAGGTGGAAGATATTTCTTCGGCTTCGTGATCTCATCTGTCATTCCCGCTTACGCGCATAAGCGACCAGTAAATCACTCAGTATCAAAATGTGTCATCCCGGAATTTAGCGCTGTTTTTTAGCGCTAAATGTCCGGGACCCATCCATTTTTAACACAAACGTATGAATTATAATCCTGATGTCAAAAGCTTATTTTCACCATGGATCCCGGCCTTCACCGGGATGACACTTACTGGTCACTCATACGCGTAAGCAGGAATGACATAAGTTTTTTATAAGATGAATTCTTCAAGACGAAAAAAAAGGCGGTACGGGAAGTACCGCCTAATACATGCTCAACTCAGGTCTGGCAATCCATGCCAAAAATACCGTCCCTGAACACACAAAACGAGGAGTGGTTGCACAAGTCCTTTTTTGCGAGAGTAGTCAATCCGTGACTACGAAAACAAGTATACATAACTCAGATGCATGGAGCTATTTCAAATCAAGCAATTAAATATAATTAATTGAAATTTTGGAAAAATTATTTGTTAGTTTTAATTTTAATATCCAATTTAATCAATAAGATAGATGTTATTTTTATTTTGCCATTCAAAATGCTCGTATGCAATATCTAGCAAATCTCCCTCTTTTTTTGTAAGAAAAGGCTTACAAATTTAATGGCAAAATAGCCAATCGATGATAATTCTTGCAACCGATAGAGCCCGAACGCTATGATACTTA